>WNGD01003132.1_pt1 | contig 17009 bp, 17 predicted proteins | sample 5400671 | NCBI WGS metagenome assembly WNGD01 (sample SAMN13153369, study PRJNA577476) | soil metagenome | isolation source: 40 cm soil or saprolite under grassland replicate 2 | place: USA:California | collected 2016-06-15
GGCTGAGAAACAAACAGATCGGCGAACGGTTGTTCATTTCTGAAACGACCGTACGCCATCATTTGACTTCGATCTTCGACAAGCTTGAGGTCGCCGACCGATTGGAATTGATGATGTATGCCTACCAGCATGGTCTCGCCCGCGTACCTCCGTCTTTCCGCCCGATAGAGCAGTTGAAGGATTAAATCCACACCAGACTGGACCGCGATCGAATTGGGATCGATGTCGCAGTTCGCCCACCAAGGGTGTGGGTCCGTAATTTCAGAGATCCGAGGTCGCCAGACAACTACCGTAATTTTGGCAAATACAAAAAAGGCGATAAAATAGGGCATCTCCCTCTGAAGTCGGAGTTTGCAGGAGGCGTTGTGCGGCATACTTCCCTTTTCTGACTCTTCCAAAGTCACAAAGATGGGTTACTCACTGCGGTTTGACGTAAGGGAGCCGAGCGACCTTGAGTGGGAAATGGCCGCCCACAAATTTAATGATAAGAAGCACTGGCCGGTTCAGTCAAAGTGAAATCGCCCAGCGCGACGATTACCTGGTGCGTGAATGCATAAAGGGCGATGAGGAAGCGTGGTCTACCCTCATCGACAAATACAAGAACCTCATATTTTCCATTCCTGTGAAGTATGGGTTTCACACGCACGACGCCGACGAAATCTTTCAGGAAGTATGCCTGGCGCTGCTTACGGAACTACCGAGGTTGCGCAAACCACAGGCATTGGCGGCTTGGTTGATCCAGGCGACTTCACATCGATGCTTTCACCGGAAACGCGAACAGGGGCGTTATGTTGGGACAGAGCCAGACGAAACGTTTTCTTCAACCCCGGCAGCAGAGGATATCCTGCGTGAAGTCGAACGAGAGCAGATGCTAAGGGATGCTTTGCTCGAATTGCCACCCCGATGTCTCGATCTCGTCCGAATGCTTTTCTTTCAAGAACCTTCGATCCCCTATGAACAGGTCGCCAAAAGCCTCAATGTGGCCAAAGGCTCGATTGGGTTCATCCGTATGCGTTGTCTTGAACGGTTGCGGCGACTCCTCGAGAAGAGGGGCTTTTAATGAACCGGGAGAAAAGCATGACGAGTACGCGAAGAAAGCTACTCACCAAACTCTCCAGTCTTCCCAACCAAGCCAGCCGAAGTAACTATATCGATAGTCATCCTCGCCTCGTTTGTCCAACCATCGTCGAACAAATCGCCGACGCCGTACGGGAAGACGTGCGCGTGGACGTGAAGCGGGCACAGGCTCTGGCGGAGACGGCCGTCGTGATCGCAGAGAAGCTTCACGACGAGGAATCCTTAGCCAGAGCGCTTCGGGCGAAAGGGAATGTCCTGTGGGTCAATGGCCAGAGCAAACGCGCGGTCCGGTTGTTGGAACGGGCTGTGGGACTCTTCCAAAAGGCAGGAAAGTTGTCGGAAGTGGGACGCACACTGAGTACTTCGATCCAGCCCTTTGCCTTGCTGGGTGAGTACGAGCGGGCCCTGTCGGCTGCCGAGAGGGCCGGAGAGATTTTCAGGCGAACTGGTGAGGACTTGCGACTGGCGCGTTTGGAAATCAACCTCGCAAACGTCCTTCATCGCAGAGGACATCTGATTGAAGCCCTGGCATGTTACGAACGCGCTTATAAGCAGTTGCTGCCCTATAAGGACGCAGAAGGTATCGGCGTAGCTCTGCACAACATGGCGGTCTGTCTAATCGGCTTGAATGATTTTCATCGAGCGTTGGAAGCGCACGAGACTGCGCAACAGTTCTGCCAACAACATGGCATGCCGCTACTAGTGGCCCAGGCGAACTATAACATCGCTTATCTTCATTACCTTCGCGGTGACTACAATCGCGCTCTTGAAATCTTACGAAGAACGCGGGACTCATGCCGGGAAAATAACGATGCCTACCATTGGGCCTTATGTAATCTGGACCAGTCGGAAATCTATCTGGAAGTGAATCTGATCAAAGAAGGTGAAGAACTGGCTCGCGAGGCCGCCCGCCAGTTCGAGCAGCAAAGAGTAAGTTATGAATCGATGAAGGCCCTGGCTAACGTCGCGATTGCGATGAGCCGGAAAGGCGACGCTTCTGGAGCTTTGAAATGTTTTGCTCAAGCCAGACGCAAGGCCGCTGCTGAAAAAAATCCTGTGTGGCTGCAGCTCATGGACCTGTACAGAGCGTCCGTGCTTCTCACTCAGGGAAAGTTTTTAAAGACTCAGCCTTTGGCCACAAAAGCTCTGAATTTCTTCTCATCCTATCCACTTCCCGGTAAGGCGGCGATCTGCCACCTTTTATTGGCCCGAGTGGGTCTTCAAGCCGGCAATCTCAAGGAAGCGTATCGTCATTGCGGTCTGGCGCTGGATCACTTACGGAATTTAGATGCTCCCATGATGGACTACCAGGCGCATCTTGTGACGGGGCAGGTACAGGAGGCTGAAGGAAATCTCAAAGCGGCTCACAACTCGTATCAGGCCGCGCGCCTCACACTTGAAAAGCTCCGGAGCAACCTCCGTGGCGAAGAAATCAAGATTGCCTTCATGAAAGACAGGCAGGAAGTCTATGAGCGTCTCATTCAACTTTGTCTGCATCGCTTGCCTGATCCAAGGGCAGCCGAAGAAGCCTTTCTTTATATGGAAGAAGCGAAGTCCCGCAGCCTCAGAGAACTGCTTTTCAGCCGCCTCCGAGCCGTCTCTTCGTCAGATTCTGAATTGGAATTCGCGCCGCGGCTGCGTGATCTTCGACAAGAGTTGAATTGGTATTACCGCCGCATCGAAGCGGAACAGTTGTCCCGCGAAACGATTCGCCCTGAGAAAATCCAAAGGCTCCAGGACGAGGCACGCATACGTGAAAACGAATTCCAGCGTCTCTTGAGAGAACATTCCTCAGATACGGCCGACAGGAGACTCGAGATTTCGGCCACTCTGACAATAGAGAAGATCCGCGCCGCGCTTCAGGAGGAAACGATGCTGGTGGAGTATTTCCGTGTACGCGACCGGCTGGTTGCAGCTCTATTCACACGCGCCGGGCTGCAAATCTTCCCTTTAGGTGCATTGTCTCGTGTCACTCACTCATTGCGTAGCCTGCAGTTTCAGCTTTCTAAAGCTCGATTGCATCTCAAGACGAATTTTCAATTTGAACGATCTTTCGTAGAGGCAACACAAGCCCATCTTAAGGATTTGTATGATGAATTGGTCGCGCCGCTCAGCCAGAGCCTCCAGGGATGCCATCTGATTTTCGTTCCCCATGACATCTTGCACTGTTTGCCCTTTCATGCCTTGTTTGATGGCACGCATTACCTTGTCGATTCCTTCACCATATCCTACGCGCCTAGCGCGAGTATCTACACGTTCTGCCACACCAGGCAGGCGAACAGCTCTGGACCGTGCTTAATTTTGGGCGTTCCTGATGCTAACACTCCGCATATCCTGAACGAGGTTCAGTCCGTTGCGGCTGCCGTTCCGCTGCACGAGCTATTTGTGGGATCCGAAGCCAGCTTGGAAGTCTTGAAAAAAAAGGGTCCGGAGAGCCGCGTGATACACATCGCAACACATGGCTATTTCCGGCACGACAACCCTCTCTTTTCGGGCATACGTCTCGGCGACTCCTACATGAACTTGTATGATCTCTATCAACTTCACTTGCCGGTACAACTGTTGACTCTCAGTGGATGCTCTACCGGACTCAATGCAGTGGCGGCTGGCGATGAGTTGCTCGGTCTGGTTCGAGGACTGCTCTATGCGGGCGCGCAATCCCTTTTAGTTACGCTATGGGACGTGGATGACAGCAGTACCGCGAAGCTGATGGAACTGTTCTACCGTCTCATGACACAACACGGTAGAGCTGAGACGTTGCGCGCCGCAATGCTCGAAATCCGCAAAGAATTCCCGCACCCGTACTACTGGGCGCCGTTTGTCCTTGTCGGCAAGGTCTTCTCTTAATACATGTGGGATCTGGTGAGTCTCGAATTTTCCCCTCCTTCGAGGAGGGGCGGCCGCGCCGAACTAATAATGCAACGCTACCTTTCGTATCGCCTCCCGGATCGTTTCAAGAACCGCCTCGATGTTCTGATGAAGGATTCGATTCTCGAATCGAATGAGTTCTATTCCCAATCCCCGCAAAAATGCCGTACGTTCCTCCTCGTACTCTGCTCTGAGCTCTCGGAAATGGGGCGCACCATCCAGTTCGACGGCAATGTCGCACTCTACACAGAAAAAGTCGACAATATAGCGACGTATGCTGTATTGCCTGCGGAACTTCATGCCGAGAATTTGCCGTCGTTGAAGGTGCTTCCATAAAGTGGCTTCTGCTGGCGTGGGATTGTTTCTCAGTTCTCTCCGACGGGCTTTCAACCGTGGAATATTTATCGAATGGAGTTCTCTTTTCGCCATCGCTGGAGGATGCTGAGCATGACTCGTTCCGTGGGTTGTCTGACCTCCCCGGCTGCGCCCTGTTTAAGGTAGCGTGACATTTTGTCTGTAGGGCGCAGCCACCCCTCCTCGAAGGAGAGGAAAAAGGCCTTCTCGAACATTTCTCCCCAAACTCCAGAGGGGGTATATTTTTCGCAGAGCTGCTTACCCTTATTAATGGGTGAGTGTGGAGACCGCGGTGTCCTTGCACATATGGGTGCGTCCGCTATTCAGTTGCTTGTCCCGCCGGAGAAATGTTTAATAGGCCTGACAGCAGAACAATCGTAGGAGAGTTTGGAGGCTGACGAAATGAAAGTGAAGAGTCATTTTCTATTCGTTGCCGTTCTGTTTGTACTTTTTGCTCAGCAGGCCAGAGCGGAATACCGGTTCATCGTACGTGCAGGTGGCGGGTTGCCGGGCATGCAGCGGATCTGCACGTTACTTGCCTGTACGGTAACCCGAGGACTGGATGGCACGCTGGGCCAGTTGTTTCTGGTTAGCATAGTCGATTCCGCCGACCCCAAAATATTCCTTGCATTGCTGCAAATTCAGAATGGCGTGTCCAACGTGGAGTTGGACGTACCACTAAACATTGCACCGATTCCTGTCAGCTACGTCGTGCCAAGTGGACTATCGGATTCGCGCCCGTTCGACTATTTCGGCAGAACGGTGTGGAACGGCTATGCCAACCAGCCGGCGTCTCTAGTGATTCGCGTAAACGCCGCGCGCACAAATTTCAATGTATTGGGTTCGGGGATCGTCGCAGTCATTGATACCGGGATCGATCCCAGCCATCCTGCGCTGCAGGGGGTGGTGGTCGTCGGTTACGATTTCACGCGCGACGCGCGGGGAATACCCTCGGAGTCTTCGGACTTGACGCAGCCCGTGTCGCCAACGGTTACCGGTCCATCACCGGTCCGCGTGAATGAGTCCACTGCGGCCGTGCTGGATCAAAACTCAGCAGTGTTCCTCAGCCAGTATGGGGCGTTTGGTCACGGCACGATGGTCAGCGGAGTGATCCATCTGGTAGCCCCAAATGCGCTGATCATGCCACTAAAGGCATTTAGAGCGGACGGAACGGGCACCTTGTCGGATATCATTCGCGCGATCTACTACGGCACACAAAACGGCGCCAAGGTCCTCAACATGAGCTTCAGTACTCCTAATTATTCGAAGGAGCTGTGGCGGGCCCTGAAAAATGCGGCGGCCAATGGAGTGATCAGTGTGGGGTCGGCAGGGAACGATGGACAACAGATTCTGGTTTATCCGGCTGCCCTCGACGACGTCATGGGAGTGGCCTCCACCGATTACATGGATCAGCGTTCCTCGTTTTCGAACTATGGCAGCAGTCTGGTATGGGTGGCCGCTCCAGGCGAAGCGATTATTAGCACGTATCCTTTCGGCACCTATGCGGCGTCGTGGGGAACTTCCTTCAGCGCACCGTTCGTAACAGGCGTAGCGGCACTTCTGTTAGACATCCAATCGGATTGCAGCCAGAAGCAAGCCGCAAGCGCGATATCCAACGCCCGCAAGCTCGGTCCGGAACTAGGCTACGGCCGCCTGGACGTTTACCAGGCAGTGCTCGCCCTTATCAATTCACGCTGAGTCCCAAAATCGGCAAACTTGGCAGAATGCGGGATCGGGAGGATCTGACCAATGTTCAATTCCCAATTCTCAATTCTCATCCGAAAGGAGAAGCGGCCGCATGTGTGCGAGCCGTTTTTAATTGAAGCCGATGCGACATCCACTTCGGATGAGAATTGAGCATTGGGAATTGAGCATTGGTGAGATCCCCGGTCGGATTCATGGCAGCGGATTCTGCCAAATTATTTTTGCCCGAGCCCTTAGCCGAAACGTTGTCGCAATATGTAGTCGCGGGCTTTAGCCCGCGTTCCATAAATTTTTATCCGGACCTCTATTTTTTCTGTCCGAGCTTACCCTTTGGTATAGGGAGCCGGCCAACGTTCTTGGCTGATCGCCGGCTTTGGGACGAATGAGGATGAAGCACTTTTCCACCGAAACCTTACTTGATCTCGCGCGCGGCCTCTTACCGTCCCTGAAGGCGGACGAGGTCAAGCACCATCTGGAAGGCTGTAAGACGTGCCGGGCGTCTTACGACATGTGGCGCGCTGTAATGGAGGCTGGTCGCAGGGAAAAGAAATATCGACCCAGCGAAAGTGCCGTGCAGCGTGCGAAAGAGGCGTTTGGCTTACGTGACATGTGGCGGCCATTTGCGCGAAAGACGGGAGCTCAATTGATCTTCGATAGCTTTTTCCAGCGCTCACCTGAGGGAGTCCGAAATTCGATGGCCGCGACGCGACAGCTCCAGTACCGGTCTGGACCGTTGATCATTGATATCGATCTGGCGAAGGAGTCGCACGGTCCGGAAGCCACGATATTGCTGATGGGCCAGATTCTCAATGCCGACACGCCCGATCAACGGGTTAAGAATTTTCGGGTTTTTCTGCTCCGTGGAAAACGTATCACGGGGCAAACGAATTCCAGTCCGCTAGGCGAATTCCGTTTCGAGCTGGCTGACGCGAAAAACTGGAACTTGCTTTTCGAAATCGAGGGCCACGAAGTCGTTCCGATATCTCTTCCGGGACTGACATCACGGCCGGCGAAAGAAAGCCGGTAACTGCAAGTCAGGTTCAAGGCTTGCACGTGTGGAGAGAGTAGGGTGAGGCTCGTTCATCAAAGGGTCGCACCTGACAGGGCCGGAGCTGGGCTGTTCCTGCAAAACGTCGAGTCTTCCCCCGAAGCCAACCCGAACTGTAGCGCGATCTATGCCATGTCTTTGAGACTCATCGACGTCTCAAGTGTTAACACAAAAGATTTAGAACTTTAATGGAAAAAAGCGTCCGACTGAGCACGACGGCAGCTATTGGCGCTCCAGTCGGTGATGTGATGCGGTGTGACTGGGCCGATCCGCACGGGCAAGCGCTGGCAAAAAGTCCCCGAGGGATATCGAATTCATCGAAGTCCCGCTCGACAGCACGTATATTCCGGCGATGCGAATAGTACCAATTCGAACGACCCTGGTCCAACTCGACCACGGTCCCACAAACCCAACACGATCGGCCTCTGTGTAAGGCGTCGATGTTGACCGTGAATCAATATTCACATCAAATCGGAAGGGCTTACATCGCCCGGAATATGCAGGCAGGGTGAGGCTTGTTCGTTAATGGGTCGCTCTACTGTGCGAGAACGGGCAATTCACTTGCAGATCTTCTCAGATCGAATTGGGAGGAATGTGCCGGTTCTGTTGCACACAAATATGCCCCCTCGAGCGGATTTCCGCGGACAGACCAGCCAATCGACGCTTGCTTAAATGCGACATCCATGCCTGCAAAAAAAGTCGGACCCTCCGATGCGCACGCGCTCGAGGACTTCTATGATTGCGCCGTTCCAGTTTGGCAGGGGCCGACACAACCCTTGTGATGAAAGGTTGGCGCGGTGTTCATGGAGGCGCCAACGAGGACAGGAGTCCGGAATTGATATCGCGATGGATGAGCGCCGGTTGAGTTGGCGAGCGCGTGTGCCTTACCCCGCACGGCTATGGGTCACGGATGGGGCGGGTCGAGCGTGGAAAGAGGACGTGCTGCTCGACAACCTCAGCGCCAGCGGTTTGTACGTGCGGCTGAAACGGAGCGTCCAGAAGGATGCGCAGTTATCGATTGCTGTGCGTCTGTCGACCGCTCCCAGCGCGAGTCCGGCATTGAGGCTCGTCGCGCGGGCGGTGGTATTGCGGGCCGAACCGCAGCCGGACGGCACGTTCGGCCTGGCTCTCGAGTTCGGCCGGCGGCGGGTGTTGTGATGACAGATCTGGGGAAGGGGAATTCGATTCTTCTACTGCCCGTAACGACCATGTCACGCGGCGCAGAGCGACACATTTGTGCCCGCCCAAAAAGGTCGGACTCTCCGATGCGCATGGGATTCAGGACTTCTATGATAACAGCCGTTTCATTGTTGAAGGGGTTGCGGAAGGCCTTGTGGCCAAGAACGTGGAGGCGGTGTTCATGAAGACGCAGACATGGACGAGAGTCGGAAGTGACGTCGCGGTGGATCAGGAGCGCCGGTTGAGTTGGCGAGCGCGTGCGCCTTACCCCGCACGCCTATGGGCCACGGACACCGCGGGCCGAGTATGTAGAGAGGATGTGGTTCTAGACAACATCAGCGGCGGGGGTTTGTACGTGCGGCTGAACCGAAGCCTCGAGAAAAACGCCAAGCTATCCGTTGTCGTGCGCCTGGCCACCGCTCCCAAAACGAGTCCCGCATTGCGCCTCGCCGCGCGGGCGGTGGTATTGCGGGTAGAACGGCAGCCGGACGGCACCTGCGGCGTGGCTCTCCAGTTCGGCCGCCGGCGGGTGTTGTAATGGTGGATCTTTGGAGGAAGGCAGACCGAGCGATATATGACGAGGTTACACACGCCGGAGAAGAATATGGACGCAAATAATTCGCGTTCCTGGCGGAAGATTTCTTCAGTATCACAGGCATCGCCGAGGAGAGGAATGAGACGGTTCCTTTACGCGGGGCTGCTGATTGGCTCGCTTGTTCCGCGAGGGAGCGCTGAGTTGTCGAATCCAGAGAAACCGAAACCGGAGAATGTGTTCATCTCCCTGGACGGCGCGCCGGCGATGGGCGACCCAAAAGCGCGCGTTGCGATCGTCGAATTCGCCGACTACCAATGCCCGTACTGCGGTATCCACGCGAATCAGACACTGCCCCAGATTGTTACGGATTATGTGAAGACCGGCAAGGTCCGCTATTTCTTTAAGGACTTTCCAATTGAAGCCATCCACTCACAGGCTTTCAAAGCGGCCGAAACGGCCCGTTGTGCCGGTGAACAGGGCAAGTATTGGGAAATGCATGATCGTCTGTTCAAGGATCAGCTGATTGTGATTGCGAATGCGGCGCCCAAACACGCTCTCGCCCTGGGATTGGATGTTTCCAAGTTCCAACAGTGCCTGGATAACGATATGTATGCCCCTCAGATCCGAAAAGATCTCCAGGAAGGGAGGAAACAAAATATTCCTGGAACCCCCGAGTTTTACTTGGGAACGTTGGACGCCCAAGGGTCCGGGATGAACGTCGTTTCGATGCTAGGCGGGGCCTATCCGTACGGTGCGTTTCAGCAACTTTTAGGTGCGCTGCTCTTTCCACCTGAGGAGCAGAAGGACAAGCCCAATGAAGCGAATGCTGAACCTCCGCGGCCGCTGAAGGCTGAGTTCCTGGGAGAAGGCAAGAGATGGTCGGCACAGGAGGAAGACTAGTTCACCTTGAGTGCGTCTTATGAAAGGGTTTACGTGATATCGAGCGGTCAACGGCGATACAAGCATCGTCGGGAAGGAGAGTGTTAAGAGACGGTTCTGCGCCTTTTCGAAAGTGGCCGTAGGCGAATGGAAGCCGGCCCCTGCGCAAACAGGGGCCGGCACCAGGGAGCGAGATAGGCCCCGAGGGTACAGTTTTGAGGCAACTGCCCTGCCAGTCTATCACCGCTTCCCAACTTAGAAGCAACAGCGAGTTCATCAGTCCCCGCTGCGGGAGAGGACTGAGTGGAGTCTTTATGGCCCGCATGACAATAACCGAAACTCCGATGGATCGGCCGTGACAGATCGGGACAAGAAATCTATTCGCACCGGGGACGGACGCGGGAGAACCGGAAACTTCTGGCTTCAAGCGTGAGTGCGGCTGAAACATTTGGTAAGGAGAACAATGATGTCTCGAAAAGTTAAAATCGGTTTTTTGATCGGTTTGCTTGTTACCCTTCTCTCTGTCGTCGTGTGGGCGATTAATCCCCAGTTCGCGTTCGAGCTCGATGGTAATACGAAAACCGATAACGGCCCGGGGCCGGACTGGAACCTGCTGAACGGAGATTGCACCGTGCCGGGAGGAGGCTCCGGGAGTCCGGACGGTACGAGTACCCGCACGTGCGTCGCTTCAGAAAATCCCCCCAAGATTTTTACAGGGGGCGGCTCTAAGGACCCATCGGATATTAGCGCTTGGAAGTGGAAGCAAGCGGACACCGTGCCTGACAAGGACACGATCAACCACGCTTACGCGGCCACTATCCTGAACGCTAATAATTCCGGGCATAAGGTGGTGTATGTCGGCGGTGATCGTTTTGCTGTGAATGGCGACGCCAACATCGGCGCTTGGTTTTTCCAGCAGGAAGTCAGTCCCACGGGCACCGGCCCCGGGGGCGGTAGCCCGTTCAAAGGGGTCCACGTAGACGGCGACGTCTTTCTGGTCTCTGCGTTTGTCAATGGCGGTGGCACAGCCCAACTCGCCGCGTACATTTGGAATGCCCCTGGGGGTGCGATAGCGGGAGGTTGTGCCCACACCGACATTGTGAAGACCCCTGTCGTAGGACAATGCGCGGCAGATAACCTGGAGTTCCTCGGCTTCAGCGACACTTACGCGATCACCAACTCCAACGTCCTTCCGGCCGCTGACGTTAGCTGGTCGTACGACGCAAAGTTTGGCGGCTCGACATCGGATCCCGTCCCCGCCGGAGGCTTCTTCGAGGGAGGCGCCGATCTCAGTGCACTGTTCGCGAACACCGGTCTTGGCGACGTTCCTTGCTTCAGCAGCATCCTGCTGGAGACCCGCTCTTCGCAAGAGGCTTCTGCAGTCCTCAAAGACTTCGTTGCCGGCAGCTTCCCAGAGTGCAAAATTGAAGTCACCAAGAATTGCGACTGCACATCGGTCGCTGGGAACACCGGGGTTTACACTTACGGCTTCAGTGGCGCCGTCCACAATTCGGGTGGAGGCACAGTCTACAACGTTCTGGTTACGGACGATGCCGGGACGCCTAGCGACCTTACCGATGATCGGCACTACGCTTGCGGCAGCCTGGCGCCCAACGGCACTGCTGGAGGTGGAGATACTAAACAATGGCCCTCGGCGGCCTGCGTTGAAACAGCCGCACAATCAGCTAGTTTCAACTCAACCAGTAAGCCAGCCACAAACGTCGCGTATGCTTCTGCCACTACGGCTCCAGCTACTGACAGTACCAAAATAAACGCCACGCCCTACTCGAAGGTGTGCAGCACGACTGCAGCAGCGTGCACCGTACTCCCCGGTATCGACGTAACCAAGATTTGCTCGACGGATCTTGCAATACAAAGCGGCTTGGTTGCGATCAAAGTCACTTACTCGGGTACCGTCGCGAACAGCGCCCAAGAAGCGCTCGTCAACGTAAAGGTTTCCGAGGACGATAACAATGACGGCAGTGTCGACGTCTCGAATCTGACCCTAGCAGGTTGCACGTCGGGCGATGGGACGGCGGGCAACTTGTGCCGCCTCAATATCGGTGTAACCGCCACGTTTGGTCCCTTGAGCTACTTCCCCAACACCATGACTGTCCTAGGAGCGGCCCAAGGCAGGGCAAGCTTCACTGACAAGGTGAGTGGAACTGGCAACGGCCTTATCGACAACCAAGCAGTCAGCGATAACGCAACGGCTACGTGCGTGGCCTGTCCTGCTGGCCAATGCCCGGCGAACTAGTAGTAAACGCAAGGTTATGGGGCTTTCGGCCCATAGACTAGCGACCCATGAATGCCCCTCTCCCTGAAAAGGGGGAGGGGCATTTTCCTTTCTGAAACGGTAGGTGCGGTCGAAGGCTCTCTCCGTTTTCACTTTGCGGTCACGGTGCTCGTGGCCGCAGCACTGTTTCCCGCAGCGTCGTAAGCAACAGCCTGGATAGTGTAAGAGGTATTGTTTTTGCCCGGAACTTTCCAAGTCGCGGCATACGGCGAATTCGTGTCAGCAGCCAGAAGCTTGCCGCCAACGTAGAATTCCACTTTCGTCACACCCACATCATCCGTTGCCGTGGCGGTTATGGTCACCGTCGTATTGCGTGGCGCCACGACTCCATTCAAGGGGTTCGTTATGGAGACAACCGGTCGGGTAGTGTCCGCGACTGTCGCCGTCACTAGGGTGGAATCTCCTATGTTGGCGGCGATATCGTGCGCGATGGTCTGCAGCGTGTGGTTGCCCTTTCCCGACGTACTCGTGTCCCACAAAAAGGTGTAAGGCGCGACCGTCTTGCTGGCGATCATCACCCCATCCACTAGCAGGTCAACTTGCGCCACGCCCGTATCATCGGAAGCGGTAGCCTGGACCGTGACGGCCCCGGACACGGTCGCGCCATCGGCTGGGCTTGTGATGGAAGTCGTTGGGGGGAGAGTGTCGGCGGGAGGCAGTGGCGCCGAGCTTGAAAGTATGAAAGCGTGTATCTTCTGGTCCGGAGTCCGAAACGCCACCTGGGGCCGGTCGTTGCGATAGGCGATGAGGCCCGGATCGCGATGGGTGCCGAGGATATTGTAATCGTTATAATTGAAGCCCACCAGAACGGCAGTGCTCCAGGTATTGTTGAAGTAACTGCTGGCATGCACCTCGTTCCACGTCAGGGTCTGGTGATTGATGGGCTGGTAAGTCAGCCAAATAGTTCCATCGGGAAGAACCGACAATCCGAACTGCTCAGCTCTCTCTATGTAAGTTGGAAATGGAATAAACGTCTTGGAGCCGTCCGCTTGGATCTGAGTGATGGCCGCGGTAGCCTCCGTTAGAGAAATCGAATTCATAGCGCCAACCAGGGGGTCCACGAAAACTAATTGATACTGATCTCTCTGGTAGACCAGCAAAATGGCGTTGCGGGTCGGATCGGCGATTGCGCTCAGGAAAGGAAACTCCACTTCAGGACCGTTGATTCCGTCATTGTTGGGAACGGGCCAAGTGCTGGACTGAGCAATGTAATTGTTCCTTATCCAATCCAGGACAAGGCCATTGGACAGCTCGGTAAAGTGAAGGCCAATAATCTCGTGAAAGGAGTCCCGTTTGGAGAATGCCCAGATGCTGCCATCCGACGGATGTTGCGCCATCGCCATCTGCGATTGAGTGGGGCTTGCACCTGTTGTGCTTGGAATCGTGACCGGAAACTGAACCGTCCAATTGCCCGTGGGACTGCGGTAGGCAAAGCCGGTGTCGGCGGAACCGTCCGGTTTAAGGTAGGGCCATGGCAATTCGTCATTCCATGCGACCACTAATGCGCCGCTCTTCAGACGAATCATGGATTTTGGATTCGAATGACTCCCACCGAACCACCTAGTCGAAACCAGCGTCGGCGAGGTGGGAATCGGGGAGCCGTTCAGCTTGTACTGGCTTACCCGCACCTTTCCTCCCGTCGCGCCCAAGTCATAGGCGGCCGTCCACAATTCGGTGGCGCTGGTGAAGACGTAATCGGTTTCGACCAGTTTGTAGCCGGGGGAATTGTGGAGAAGAAAGCGTGACGTCTGGTTCGTGTCCTCATCGCGGATGTACAGCCAGGTGTCCAGAGTCGAGCTCAAGGCATTCACGGTCGCGGAGACAAAGGCCGTCCGGGTGCCATAGGTCGCGATGGCCTTCCCTAAAGGTTCCATGGCCGCATCGCCAATGACCTGCTCGCCGTATGAGGGGCTTGGGCAAGCCGGAGTGATGACGGTCTCCGTATTACTACGGGCCGACCTATTCCCAGCGTTATCCTGAGCAACAACGGTGTAGCTCATCGTGCTCGAAGACTTCACGTAGTTTGTGTCGGAAAACGTGGTGCGGGCAGCGCCGATAGCGACTTCGTTGGTGAGGTTGCCTCCCTCCCATCGTTGAATGATATATGCATAGAGCCCGGAACCCCCGACTTCGTCTGTGGAAGCGGTCCAGGAGAGACCCACCTGGCCGCAGCTCGCCACCTTCGCGATCAGGGCTGCGGGTGCAGAGGGCGGAACCAGGTCTGTCGCCCCCAAGAGAGCCGGCGAACCCAGCGCTGTTAGTAGGATGGCTAGGATGAATACCAGTCTTGACATTTCTCTAAACCTCCTCCGCAGACATAGGGGTGCTATTCTACTCCGTAGGCATGGGACATTAGTGCTATTCAATAGGCGTCCGACATGGCACGTGCTGGCCCATGGACGATTTGGTTAACGAATGACTTTGTAGTGGATCAGCTATCGCCCCGAAAGTTGGGGGTATTTAACCTCACAAGCAGGCGAGCTTCGGGAAAAAGCCTGGGTATATAGGGTCTAGAACCGAGTCGTGGCAGGATCTATTTGAACCTAGAAACGGCAGTTGGGCCAGCCGTCCGGTGGCCACTCGCGTTATCCCTGTAATCACTCATAAAGGAAGCGATTGTCGCCCAAAAAGTGAACCGCGAAGCAATTGAAGATGAGTATAAACGCGGGCTAAAGCCCGCGACGACATAACACAACCAGCATATAGCGAAAGCGTATCGCCGATGCCCTGCGCATAGTGGTCTGCTGAAACAACCGGATAAGCATAAAGCATGTAGTCGCGGGCTTTTAGCCGCGTTCGCATCGCCGAGACATGGCCACCTTCACTTTCCGTCCACGGAGAACGCCAGTAGTACGTTACCGTGTAAGGCGGGCATTTGGGAGTAACCGGAGCTCGCGTACAGCATCCCCCTAGCGACCGTGGGCCCAGAGCGGTTGATTGAGCCACCATGGGCCTGGACTCCGTTTGCGGTTTGGAATTCCTGGACTGTATCAAAGTCCCAAATGACGCTGCCCCTGGCGGTGTCGTAAGCGCGCAGATGTCCGTCGAGGGAGCCTGCAAAGACCACATCGGGAATGACAGTTGCCGGGCCTGGCTGAGCCGCGCTACATCCTGACACGCCGAGGCACGACGGCTTGGGGGATAGCACAGACCAAACTTTCTCTCCGGTCGCGATTCGCAAGGCGACAAGGCCGCCTCCGGCTTCCGGCTTCGCAGCGTCCCAATCGGAAACGGGAAAGTATGCCAATCCCCGGTCATCGCTGGCACCGCCCCACATGATCCCTCCCATGATGCTGCCTCCGGAACCGATCCTCGTTTCCCAAACGCTCTTCCCCTCCCGATCCGGATCGAGCGCGTGGACGACGCCAGACTTTGCACCAACAATCAGGAGACGGCGGCTGTTCCCTAACGACCGCAGGATCGGCGGAGCCCCGATACCGATGTTTGGCCCTGGATTTTTCGGACAGTTGCCTTCATTCCGGCTCGAGGCGGCCACCGCGAAGCAAGCGTAGTTGAACCGATCGTTTGCAGTGAACTGAATCGTCCACAAAAGTCGTCCGGAATCCATGTCAAAAGCGAGGACAGCGTCGCTGGTCGAGGTTGGTGGGTCCGTATAATTCACGCCGGTCCCAACATAGATGGCTCTTCGCTGCAAGTCCAGCGTAGGGGACGACCACACGCCCGCGCCCGATGGCCCCCAAATCTGCCTCCCGGCGGCATTTTTCCCGGTCACTGTTGCGGCATCCCGAATCGTGTACGCCTTCCATACTTGCTTTCCGCTTTCGGCATCGAGAGCCACGATGCTCCCTCGAGACGTGCAACATACAAACGAAGCAATGCCAGCCGCAGCCTCCTCATTTCCTCCGGACACAGGAACATAAAGTCGGCCCGCGTCCAACTTCGGTGCGCCGGCGACGGCGGCGTAGGGATGCTCGCCCACTCGGGTTTTCCACTTGAGCGCACCAGTGTTCGCATCGACTGCATACATGTACGCCTGCATGTCGCCGAAATACGCAACCGGGCCTCTCTCACCAATGACAATTGGCGCCCGCAACTGTGCCGTCGCCTTGTACATCCAGTACATGCATCCAGTGCGGGCATCGAGCGAATATACAGTGCCATCGCGGCTGCCGACAAAGACCCTGCCCCCAAAGATCGTAGGCTGTGTCGAGGCTTCGGTTGCTCCAGGAAATCCGAAGGCCCACTTCAGCTTGAGCTTCGGAATTCCCTGACGAGTGAGACCGGCGGTTCGGGCGTCCTGAAAGCGAGTATTGGCCCCATCCGCTCCCCATCCATCCCAGGCGGGCGCATTCTTTGTGGCAGCTGGTGGCGCAGAACAATTGCCGTTCCGTGGCACGACCTGGGTCTCTGCCACGCTGCACCCCGCGAGAAAAAGCAGCGCCACAGAAATTGGGAGGCAAATGCCTGCAAGGATCGAACGAGTCATGTTTCTTCCTTTCGCCTTTGGCGATGTGGGGATACTCGAGAGTGCGATGAGCCTTCGATTGTCATTCTCACAACGTCTTCTCGATCGTGCGTTGTGCCTTGTATGCCGGTATCACCACGATGACTTTCTTGCCCGCGATCATCGCCACTCGATCCTTTACCCGCTACGCCAGCCCTTCGTCTTCTATCCTGGCACCAAGTCGAGGTCGAAAATCCAGTTTCTGAGTCGGAAATGGGCCCAAAGAGCTACTGACGGTCGAAAATTGCATAGAAATCGGCGCCTGTCGAGTCCGGAACCTTATCGGTTCATTGGGACAGCGGTATCCCCGATCTGGCAACCCGCCATCGCGAGTACGTGATAAAAAAGCTCCGCCGTGGCCGGTGATCACGAGCGAGGTGGAGACGCTTGCGAGATAAGGGAAGGGTTGGCGCGATCCGGGACAGGTGTATCCATCCGGGAGACTGGTTGATCCGGTTTGGAACGACTTGACTCCGCCCCGGAAGCAAGTGTTTTCGTGATGGAACAACGTGTTTCCGCAAAAAAGCAAGGTTTCCTGGACCTGGAACTAGGTTGCATTGTGACGGAACAAAGTGTCTTGGTCAGGAAGCAATGTTGGTTCGTG
>WNGD01003133.1_pt1 | contig 17004 bp, 21 predicted proteins | sample 5400671 | NCBI WGS metagenome assembly WNGD01 (sample SAMN13153369, study PRJNA577476) | soil metagenome | isolation source: 40 cm soil or saprolite under grassland replicate 2 | place: USA:California | collected 2016-06-15
ATCCTGTTCGAAGCCGCGACGCGCAAGCTCGGCTATCACCCGTTCTCGACGCCGCGCGCGATCCTCTCGGAGCCCTATCACGGTCGGCCGGCCTGCACCTATTGCGGCTACTGCCAGGCGTTCGGCTGCCACGTTGGCGCCAAGTCGAGCATCCTGGTCACCAAGCTGCCCGAGGCCGATGCGACCGGCAACTTCAGGCTGATCACGGGGGCAATGTGTCACCGCGTGAACAGCGATAACAGCGGTCGGGTGACCGGCGTGGGCTACTACGGCCCAGACGGTTCGGACAACACGATTGAGGCCGAACTCGTCATCCTCACGACCTTCATCTACGACAACACTCGCCTGCTGCTGCTGTCGAAGACGGACAAGTTCCCGAATGGGCTCGCGAATTCGAGCGGACAGGTCGGCAAGCACCTGATGGCGCATATGATGCCGAACGTCTACTCAATGTTCGACGACCGGCACGTCAATAACTACATGGGCCCGAGCGCACAGAAGCACACGATCGACGACTTCAACGCCGACAATTTCGACCACAGCGGCACGGGCTTCATCCGCGGCTCGCAGATCTCGGTCGGCACGGGCAATCTGCAGGGCGGGCCGATCAGCCACACCACCACGGCGTCGCCGCCCGGCACGCCGCGCTGGGGAGCGGCCTATCGCGATTACCTGGCGAAGTCCTTTACGCGGCAGGTCGCGATGGTCGCGCAGACTGAGAATCTGCCCTACAGCGACCAGATGATCGACCTCGACCCCGACGTGAAGGATGCGTGGGGCTTGCCGGCGCCGCGTCTGACCTATGACTGGCGACGGCCGAACGAGCTTGCGCGCGTCGAGTTCATGATGAAGAAGATGGAGGAGATCGGGAGCACCATGGGGGCGACGCAGGTGTGGCGCGCGCCGTTGGGCCCGGGCGCGCCGGGCGCTCACCACGAGGGCGGGACGCGCATGGGAAGCGATCCGAAGACCTCCGTGGTCAATCGCTACGGGCAGAGCTGGGATGTCCCGAACCTATTCATCATCGGGAGCTCCACATTCCCAACCATGAGCGGGTTCAATCCGACCCTCACGATCCAGGCGCTCGCCTATATGAGTGCCGATGCGATCGTGAACCGTTACAAGAAGAATCCGGGATCACTCCTATAGTGCCTGCTCGGGGCAGGCGACCGGCTTTCACCAATGCCACGCTTGGCGGTGCAGTGGGAGGGGAGTCGGATGAATTACAAACAGGGGATAGCACGCTTCTTGCCGAAAGGGTGGCGATGCAGGCCGTTTTGGTGAAGGTGCTTTCACAGCCACGGGCCGCGATCCCCATCTCGCGAGCTCATTGCTGCTGGGCTTAAACGACGCGGCGAACCAAGTCGAGGATGTTTGCCATCAAAGTTTGGCGCAGCCGCTGGCCAAAGCCTTTATCCAGACCAGAAGCGTCCAGTTACGCCGCCGGATCGTCGGTCTCGTTGAACGAATTGAGCAGAACCGAAACAGATCGACGCGCAATCGGTAGCCTCCAGATGCTGCCAGGCGGAACGAAAACAAATGACGACGAGCTTCTGGTGAAAAACCAGACGTTATTCGCGGGTCCTTCCTGGCGAAAAAAAACCCTGCGGGGGGCAACCGGCCGCGAGGTCTCCAGAGCCGCACGATGGAAATTAGCCTTGACTCCTTGACACCTTGACAGGTCGCCTTGACAGATAATCGCGCGACGCAGCGAAAGACGATGCGGCCGGTCCCGACGCTGCAGCAGCGGTGGCTTGCGCCCCATTGGCAACGCGCCAAAGGCGCTTAAATCACGTCAGCTCTTGGACTCATTCCGGCCATGGGCCAACGACCGGCACAGGCGGTGCCGGTCCCGAATTGTCCAGACTTCGCGCGCTTGACGATTCCTCCCGCTATCTCCAAATAATATACGATTGGTTCATAAATGGGGGCGTGTAGTCGGCAGGGACTGAACCGATCAGCTCCAGAAAATCGTGAGCATTTCCTCGGGGGACCTTTCACCACTGCGAATGCGAAGAACTCGTTTGTTGGGCGGCTCGGCCGCAAAGGGTGGCGTACATGCCACCAGCGCTGCTGCTCGTCCTTCGTGTGCCGCATGGAGCATATTTCACCTGCCATTACGAAGGAGTGAGCCATGCAGAATGGCGCAAAGACAGTCATGAGTAGGCGCCAACACAAACCGGCGGCGTCATTTGCTGCCCGCTCAATGCGGTGGACCTCGAGTGCCGCCCGCCCAGACCCGAAGGGTCCTCAAAACGCGCAAAGAAGCTATGAGCGGTATCTCGCGCTGGCCCGAGCTGAAGCCCAGTCCGGCAACGTGATCGGGGCGGAGAACTACTACCAGCACGCTGAACATTATTTCAGATTGATGTCCTCGGGCCGAGGAGCGACATAGGAGAGCTTTGCTACAACGACCGCTGTTATCAAAGGCGGATAACATCAAGGCGCGCATTCAGCTCAGTTCGAGGCCTGACACCAATGCAGTCTTGTACCGGGATGCTGGATCGGAAATTGCGGACACCTATTTTTCTCGGTTATCTGGTGCCATATCATATTCTTTGCTGTTGGTCTCGTCGCACTGCAGAGGTGAAGCGCTTGTGCAGGAGATGAAGTAATTTCGTGATTCCCACTCAATCAGATTGGATCACCGGCCCATATTGTAAAGCTGCTTCACCTCTGTCGACGAAAGTGTTCCGGAGAAGAATTGCTTCGCCTGTCGGCGCGCCGGTCTCATCCCGGACCGGAGAGGCATCGGGTGCATACGCGGAGAAGTCGGCTGGCATTTTCAATGCGAAGCCGTAGGCAACATTGGTATATGGCTTACTGAGCGCCGACGGCGACGAGTCTGCACCTTGGGACGCAAGGAAAGGAATCGCGAAGAATATGAGCACCAAGAATATGGCGGTGCCGATGATTTGGACGGCAGACTTTGTGAGAACCATGCGCTTAATATAACACCGCTATCGGGGTCACCCATTGGATGTTGATATGGACGCGGCGGTTCGCACGCTCGTCGTGATTTCATTGTTCGCAGCTCTCTGCGCCGCCAGTGCCATTGTTCTGGATCAGGGATTTTTCGCCGCGATCTTCGTCGCAGAACTCGCATTTGCACTCGTCGAGGCCATCCGACGCTCCCGGTGACCTCCGGATTGGTTCTGCTACTCGCGCCGAGCCCCGACGCGGCAATGCACTCTCGCTTCAGACGTAAAGCACAATAGGGGTCGAGAAATAAACGCTCAGCACCTTCCTCGGTTTCGACGCAAGTGTGGGGCAGACGCGCAAAGTGTGGTTCATCCACGATCATTTCCTTTTTGAAGTCACCACGTACAAAGAATTGAGCGGCTGGCTGAGCGACATCATGCAGACGTGGCGATTTATCTGAAGCGAGGTCATCTGCATGACAGAGGGCTGCGACTACACGACTGAGATGGAGTCCGATCAAGACGCGGGGAACTGCGAAGCATGCGGCGGCAACACGATGGTGTCCGCGCTCGTGCTCGCCGGTCTCATTTAGGGAGGCCGGCCATGGAGTTCCGCAATTACTACCGCTGCGCAGCATGCGGCTGCGAGTGGACGGACGTATGGCCGGCGCAATGCGACGATGATTGTCCCTGGTGCGGGGCACGCCACATGTCGCCGTACAAGAGCGAAGACGTGGAGAGTGACGATGAATAGCGTCGGCACTCTCAAAAAGTCAGATCGCATTCGGGTACTCAATGACAACTTCCGCTCGACGTTTATCGGCGGCCAGGTTGTCATGAGCGCGGGGGTCGCAGACCTGCCGCTGGGCACGAGAGCTCAAGTGGTTCTCAAGGTCCAGAATTTTGCGGACTTCAATGCGGACAACGATCCGTACGGCGAACACGACTTCGGCAGCCTCGAGGTCGCCGGTGAGACGTTCTTTTGGAAGATCGACTACTACGACCCACTCTGTGAGTTCGGGTCCGAAGAAGACCCGACCGACCCCGAAAAGACGACGCGCGTGCTCACCATCATGTTTGCCGGCGAGTATTAGGGCCGGACTACCTTGGACGGCTCTCGTCCACACCCTCGCTTCATCGCGAGGGTTTTTCTTGTTCTCAGCCCCAACTTATTGAGGGCTGAATGCCTGATTCAGGAGGGTTTGAAAGAGGTGGTCGGCTTGGCGGAGAGATTCCCGACTCGTCCGTCTCATGCGAGACCATACAGCGAGGACGCCAGCAAACTTTTGCTGTTCTGCAAGAGGCGGCTTGAACAGCAAGAGCTCTTCGAGCTTGCTCTTCGTGATCATCTTCTTCATCGCCTCGGTCGCCCCGCGTTGCACTAGGGGTTTAGCGACGAGCATCAAAGCGTAGAGAAACAGCGGATCAACATCAGTGTGGGGAGTGATCGCGTTGATTTGTTGATTAAAGGCTACTCGACGGTTAGTGAGCACAACATTCCCGATGGACGCAACGCTCCCGGCGATGCAAGTTACCAAGAGTGAGCCTGGTTCCACTAAAGTGCCAACTTTTTCGCCGGCGACAGAAAGACCTTCAACCGCTTTTGAGGGGTAAATGTCACCGAGAGTAATGTTGTCTGATTTTATCCATTCGACGTGAGTGCCGTAGTATTCCTTTCTTTCTCTCGGCGGTGTGCCGCCCGTCTCGACTTCACCGAGCTCTTCAACTAGAGCTCGCGGATACTTGTAGGGGTTAGCATGCGGCTCGCCAAACCTTTCGAGGAAGGCTGCAGGAAGAAGCTCGTTGCACATTTGCAGCGCATAGTGGCGCATACGGCGCAGCCGGTCGGCCTGCTGCAATAGTCTGGCGATCCGCTGCTGCTCGGTTATGCTGGGAAGTGGGACAGAGCACTCGCGAAAAATCGTCGTATTCAGGCCATCCATGATTGCGCCTCTTGCCTTGCGGTCAAGCTGCGAGGCGATGTGGTTACTGTTCAGCGCGTAGCAAAGATATGGCGGGAACACGCGTTTCGTGTCGACCCGCATCCTAAATAGGTGCGAGTCAAAAATGGCGCGCCCAAGCCCGACCGGCGCGACAGCGGACCGGCCGATGGTTCCCATCGTCGTGACAAGAACGTCGTCTGGAACAATTTCGTAGTCGGAAAGGTCCTGAAATTTCTGCGGCGTTATGAATCGGCGGAAACGCTTCACGAGTTTGTTGGGCAGCACATTCTCAATCCCAACAACGGGGATGCCCGCGGAAACCAACTCGGACTTCTTCAAAGAACTTCCAAATGGACCGATTTTAAATGCGCCGCTGTTGTTCAGAGCGAGATCGCCAAGTAGAACGCTCGGAGTGTTCATGATCCAAACAGCATTTTTTCCAGCGCCGCTACTTCGACACTGGCGGCGGTTTCTAGTTGGCGAAGCCATTTAAGCGTTACGGCGGGTTTTTCTAGGAAAGCATCTTCTTGCTCGACGTCTCGATACCGGCTCGCTGAGAGATCGTACTTGTTCGCAGCGATCTCCTTCCTCTCGACCCAGAATTGGCGGCCGAGCTGGTTGATTTCTCCTTCGAGAGGAGAAATACGCCCTTGTAGTTCGGCGAGCTCCGCCTCGGCTTTCTCCCGCAGCGTCAGAGCCTTATCGGAATCGGCGGCGATGACTTCCTCGAATTTCAAGCGGTGAATGATTTCGTGGTGCTTCAGCCGACTAGCCTTGAGTGGCGTTATGGTCTTTTTGAGCTCAGCGAGACGCGTCAATCGTTTGGCAATGAAATGTTTATCTGTGCGATTGCGCCAACACTGAAGGACATCGGGGATGTCGCTTTCGGGCACGCGGTCGCGTTTGTCGTCGAGCGAGAACCCATCGTGTTCAATGTCATAGAACCAAACGCGATCAGTCTTCGCTCCCTTGGTGAAGAAGAGGATCGCGGTCGAGACGCCTGCGTATGGGCGGAATACACCGGATGGCATCGAGACAACAGCGTCGAGGCGATTTTCTTCTATGAGCTTCTTGCGTGCTTCAACATGCGCATTGGAAGAGCCAAAGAGAACACCGTCCGGTACAATGACCGCGCCACGGCCACCATTGTCGAGCAGGCGAAGGAACAGATGGAGGAACAGGATTTCGGTTTTCTTGACCTTGGTTGGAAGTGTTGGATTTACATCGGTTGCGTCAATAGCACCTTTGAATGGGGGATTCGCGAGGACAACGTCATAGCGGCTTTCTTCCGTGAAGGCCTTGGAGAGTGTATCGGTGTAGTGGAAACGAGGGGCGGTGAGGCCGTGCAGCATGAGGTTCATGCTGCCAATCCGGAGCATCGTCATTCCAGAGTCACTGTCGTAGCCAGTGAACGCCTCGCTCTGGGAGAATTTCCACTCCTCCGGCTTGAGCTTGCTACCGGTCAGGCCATGCGGCCAACCCTCATCGTCATACTTGAGATCGCGTTTATCGGTGTGCGTCTCAAGGAGGTGTTGCCATGCGTTGACGAGGAAGCCGCACGTGCCGGCTGCTGGATCAATGACGCGTTCGCCCGGCTTGGGATCGATCATTTGCACCATCATCCGGATGATATGACGCGGAGTGCGAAATTGGCCGTTGGTACCTGCGGTGTTTAGGCGGCTGAGAAGGTACTCATAGAGGTCGCCTTGCACGTCTTGGTTCTGTGAGGAGATTTGCATCTCATCGATGGCCTTACAGGCCTCGATGAGCAGGCTCGCCTTATTGATCTTGAATTCGGCGGTGGCCATGTGCTCGCCGAAGGAGCCGGTCTTCGCTCCGAGCTTCTTCAAAAAGGGAAAAACTTTTTCTTTGACGATGGTGATGGCCTTGTCGCCGGGCAGCTGGCTCCAATATGACCAGCGCAGCTCTTCATCGGTGAAGAGCTGAATAAATTTCTGTCCGCGCTTCTTCGCGGCTCGTTCGGCATCTTGCTCGCGCTCGTCGAGCTGCTTGAGAAAGAAGCGGAACGATAGCTGTTCTATAGCGTCGAGGGGATTCGAGAGCCCGCCGCTCCAGAGCTTGTCCCAGAGATTATCAACCTGCGAGCGGAGTCTCGAGTCAGCGATCATAACCATTAGACAGCGAGCTCCTCAGTAAGACGGACAAGTTCTTCAACCTGTACAGGCGAGAAGAGCCGGTCGACGGCGTTTCGACCGAACGCAGTGAGCTGGGGTGCATCGTACAAGTCCGACTCCGAAAGACGGCGACTTGAGAGGAATACGTCCTCAACCGCTCGGAGAAATCGGATTTGATCACCAGTATAGTGGTGCGACGTGATGTGATCCTCGAACGAACGGCCGACCACGGACGCATAGTCCGGTATCGCATCGAGTGCAAGCACATGCCGCAGAAGCCCCAAGAAGCCGACATGATTATCCCACTTGAGGCCATACACGGCACGCGCGGCCTTATCAGAAAAGCTAATGTCGGATGATTCGAGCTCGTTGTGAAGGATGCGCTCAAGATCAATTAATTGATCGCTTGTCGGTGAGTTCCCCTCGCGCAGCGCGCGCAGGGCGGAGTGTTCGTCGGCAATGCGCAAGATGCGCTGGTCAATTCTCTTTCGATATTCCTCGACATGCACCGGGGTACCATTGGGCATCACGATGACGTGCTGCGCGGTAGCGATGAAGTCTGGGAGGTCGATAGCGATAAAGGGATTATCGGTGCGGCGCTTGTTCTTCATCTCTGGCGCAAGTTCACGGATTATTTCCGTGAGCTGTGCGCGCGTCGCCTGTGCGAGGCCAGGCGAGAGCGCAAGACGGGATGGGTCGGTCTTGGAGGACCTGTCTCTGATTTCCTGCGGGAGGCGGCTCACGTCCTCCGAGATCGATTCAAGTTGGTGGGGCGTTGCGGCACCTTTGATTTGGGCCAGTGCGAGCCGTTCCACTTTATTTGCAAACGTCTCGGCGGCGATATCCACATCAGGGACAAAGCGAAGAAGGGGAGCAACCCTCAGGCGCAGAAATTCGATCCTTTGCGAGTTTGGATTCGACCAAAAGTCGTCCGTCCAAGCGGACTCAACGTCCAGCCATACTTTGCGAACGAGAAACGACTCGGTCGGAACGCGAGTTAGCATCGCGCGGCAATCAGCGATCGCTTGAGCGTATGCGGGATTTTCGCGCTGATTGAGTGTCCCAGTGAGGATGTCGAGACGCATATTGAAGAGCCGCGTAAGGAGCGGCATCTCGGAAGGCACCCGCTCCTCAACCTGTCTCCCGAAATCGTTTTGCCAGAAATCGATTATAAGGAATCCGGTTTTTTCTCCGTTCGGAAGCCGGTCGAAATACCTGCATGTTTTCTGGTTGCGGGTACCGCGCCCGATCATCTGCCACAGCTTGATGCGCGAGTGCACTGGCTTCATAAACACCAGATTGACAACCTCAGGGATGTCCACGCCGGTGTCGAGCATGTCGACCGAAACGGCAAACCGCGGTTTGTCCTCCTTCTTAAACTTGGTAATTAGACCGTCGCCGTAGGGGCCATCGTGCACTCGCTCGATGCCATGATAGATCGGTTGCAACATTCCCAGGTACTGCGGAAACATTTCCTCGAACACCTCGCGGATGCGGCCGGCGTGCTCTTTGGTCATCGCGAAGATGATGGTCTTACCGGGGAGAGAGTCGCTGCGATCTTTGATGCAGACGTTCATGATCTCTTCCCACTGCTTTCGCAGCGTATCGCGATTGGTAACGAGCACCTCAAGCTCGGTACCCGCGTAGTCGATCGCGTCGGGGTCGAGACCTTGCTCGATAAGAGCATTACGGTCTTCCTCGGAAAGGTGAGCGCCTCGTATGCCCCCGCGTTGAAATCCGGTGTGCGCCTGATACAGATTGAAATCGACAAGATGACCTTCCTTGATCGCCTGCTCGTAGGTGTAGAGGAACGTCGGCGTTTGATCCCGGCAGTCAAATACGCGGAACGTATCACGGTCAATGAAGGCTGCGGGCGTCGCGGTGAGACCCACCATGCGAGCATCAAAATATTCGATCACTTCGGTGAAGCGATTGAAGATCGAGCGGTGCGCTTCGTCGAAGACGATGAGGTCGAAAAAACCCGGCGAGAACCTGCCATAGCAAACGCCCATCGTCTGTTGAGTGGCGACATAGAGTCGTTTGTTCGGGTCGATGTTGGCTGTGCGGATGCGTACGCGCGGCTCGTTCGGCAAATGTGCCTTAAAGCCGTCATTCAACGCTTGCTCGACAAGTGCATCGCGATCGGCAAGGAAGAGCACTTTTTGCGCGTAGGAGCTTTGCAGGAAAACGTCGATGAGCCCCATGGTGGTCCGAGTTTTTCCGGTACCCGTCGCCATGACGAGCAACGCGCGGCGTTTTCCAGCCTCGAAGGCCTCGGCCACCCGGCGGATGGCCTCGTGCTGATAGGCACGTTCGACAATCTTTTTGTTGATCGGCGTGTCTTTGAGAGGCTTCTTGTGCTGGCGGATAAAGCGCAAGCGCCGCAAGTCATCGGGCGAGAAGAATCCAGCGATCGAACAGGGATGTGCGAGGTCAACGTCCCAGAAGAAATGATGCAAGCCGTTCGTCATAAAGCCGAACGGGGGAATGCCTTGCTTGGCAGCAATCTCGGCCACGTAATGGCGGAGTTGTTGTTCGCCCTCGCGAGCGTTGCGTGCGGTCTTCTTGGCTTCGATTACGGCAAGGACAGAGCCATCGACATCGTAGAGGCAGAAGTCGGTGAACCCGTTCCAGGGCGTGGGATCATAACCCTTGACGGGAACCTCGAGCTGCACCTGAGAGTGGTCGCTGAGGTTCCACCCCGCGCGCTCTAGCTGGGGATTTATCAGAAGAGCGCGCGTCTTTGCTTCATTGAGACCAGGCATACATTTAAAGTGGGATAGAGCTGGGGCAAGTTTTCGACACGCAAGACATACCATACGATACCACGGCGCGCTGGATTTACGAGAAAAAATTCAGTGATTGCTTGTCCTTGGGCCTTTTGGTCTGACCGCTTCTCCGCGATTCGTCTCGGCGATTCGACAGACTGTCGGGCCATCTATTTCAATCCATGCTTTACCGCGCCTTCAACGGCGAGCTTTGACGCGGTTTTCGTGACACTCCCAGCTATATCAGCTTACAATAGCAGATATGATTCAGAATGAGAAAGAATCGCCATCAAAGCTGACAGCGGAACTGCCCAAGGATCAGCTTTGCCGAATCCTCAGCCTCGATGGTGGGGGTGCAAAAGGATTTTATACACTTGGGGTGTTGAAAGAAATCGAAGGAATGATTGGCTGCCACCTCTATAAGCGGTTCGATCTGGTTTTCGGGACGAGCACAGGTGCAATCATTGCGGCGCTGATCTGCCTTGGATATTCCGTTGACGAAATTCATGCGCTCTACAGAAAGCACGTCGTGAAGATTGTGGCTCAAAAGAGCGCTGCGACTAAAACAGCTGCGCTGGAAGAGTTGGCACGCGAGGTATTTGGCGACAAGAAGTTCGACGCGGTGAAAACCGGCATCGGGATCATCGCGACGAAGTGGGCGATTGAGCGGCCTATGATCTTCAAGGCGAGCGTCGCCCAAGCCCACGGCCGCATCGGCACCTTCTCGCCAGGATTTGGATGCCGACTCGGAGATGCAGTGCAGGCGTCGTGCTCTGCGTATCCGTACTTCAACCGAAAGACCGTGCGGACGCAAGCGGGTGACGAAGTCGAGCTGGTCGATGGCGGCTACTGCGCAAACAACCCCACCCTCTATGCGATCGCAGACGCGATTGGTGCCATGAATGTACCACGCACGGACATTCGGGTCGAGAGCGTGGGGGTCGGTGAATATCCAGCGCCGAAGCCCCCGCTTCTCAGTCTGACTCGCTGGGCGAGGTATCTGCTCAGCGTTCAACTGCTGCAAAAGACGTTGGAGATAAACACGCAATCAATGGATCAACTGCGCGCGATCCTCTTCAAAGACATTGCGACAATCAGGATCAGCGATGCGTTCACGCAGCCAGAAATGGCCACGGACCTGTTTGAGCACGACCTGGCGAAGCTGAACGTGCTATGGCAGCGAGGTCGGGAATCATTCGCTAGCCGCGAATTGCAGCTCCAGGAGTTCCTTTTCTAGGACCGAGACTCTCATGGCTATCCCAGAATCACAACTAGACACGTGGTGGAAGCAGGGGGCTGTAACACAATCGAAAAACACATACGCGACGATCAAAAATGCGTTGGAGGCGAGGGATACGCCCTACGCGGACAAGAGCTTCGAATGCTTCCTCCAGGGTTCTTATGGGAACGACACAAATGTCTACGCCGACAGTGACGTGGATATCGTGATAAAACTTGACTCGACATTTTATCACGATTTAAGCGATCTTTCGGAGGTAGAAAACCTGGCATTTAAGCGCTCCTATTCGGATGCACTGTATTCGCTATCTGATTTCAAAAGGCATGTAATCGCTGCGCTTCAAAAGCGGTTTGGGTCTGATGTTAGTTCCGGCAGGAAGGCAGTTTGGATAAAGCCAAATAGCGGACGCAGAAATGCAGACGTCCTTGTGGCAGCGGAATTTCGTCGCTACTCTCAATTCACGGATCAATCTAATCAACGGTATGCGGAGGGCATCTGTTTCTTTCTGCCGGATGGCACTCGGATTGAGAATTTTCCGAAGCCGCATTCGAAGAATTGCACCGCCAAGCATCTCGGGACACATCAGTGGTTCAAACCGACAGTACGCATCTTCAAGAATATGCGTAACTGCATGATTGAAAGGGGTCTGATTCAGAGTGACGTCGCACCGTCCTATTTCCTTGAGGGCCTTCTATTTAACGTGCCCATCAATAAGTTCGGTAGGACATACACAAGTACGTTCGTCGAGTGCTTCAATTGGGCGATGAGTGCCGACAAGAGCAAGCTTGTGTGTGCGAACGAACTGCATTGGCTGGTGCGAGATGGATCGCACACGTCATGGCCCCCAGCGAATTACTCGAAATTTTTGGACGCGACGCGGCAACTGTGGAACCAATGGTCATAGAGCCCGCTGACGAGCATTTCTGACGGAGAGAGCAGTGCTTCGGGAACGCGTGGAGGACTTTGTTGCCAACCGGGGCGATCCGGCCGAACTTGATACTCTCTTGAAGGAGTGTGTGGCGGATGGCTCGCTTGAGGGCCTGGCCTGCGCGCGACGGCTCTACGAAAGTGATTACGGCGGGGTGACCTTCAGCTGGGAACTCAAGGCACCGGCTGCGTCAACTCTTGTCATGTGGGGCGAGGTCGGTATTCAGGCATTGCTTGACGGCGCCAGGCATTACCCGAGCCATAAGAATATATCGCTCTGCGCGCAGTTGCTCGCCAGTCTCGCAGCCGGCAGCGCGCTAACGCCCCTTTGCTTCGTTCGCGACCACGCACTGGCAGAGAAAATCGAGAGATCGCGGTCCACGCAATCGGGGTTGGCGGACTTTTGCCGCGCTCGCTTAGTCGACCTTGTCCTCTCGATCGACTCAGATGACGACGTGGCATATCGAATCGCGGGTGCAATATCGAACCTAACTACGTCGGAGGTGGCTGCTGCTGCTGCGAAAGAGCTTTTCGCCGCGCTTTCCGCGCGTTGGCTCGCGGTCAGCAAGCCCGTCCTCGAACGCTACGAGGCGCTCATCCTCAAAGAACCAGACAACGAACCCGCGTTCCAGCGCTTCCTTTGGAGCACCCGCAGCTCCTCGATCCCATGGCAGTCCAGGTCTGGCCGCACCCCAATCTCTTCGGATTTCGCTTTCCCGATTTCGTCGTTCGCCGCGCCGATAATAGCTATATCGTCATCGAAATTGAAACGCCGGGCAAGCCGCTCGTCACGACGGGCGGTCAGCTGTCCGCCGATGTCACGCACGCTGAGCAGCAGGCAACGGACTACCGGTCATATCTGATGCAGCGCTTCGCCGACGCGCGTGTGCACTTTCCGAACTTCGAGGACCCCGACTGTCTCGTCGTGACGGGCCTCGAACGTGCTCTGGACGTCCGGCAAAAGGCGGTGCCCCGGGACGCCAATCGCAATCGGCACCGATTGCGCATCATCGGCTTCGATTGGCTCGCCTATCGAGCTCGTACCGTCGCGGCCAACATCACGCGCCACCACGTTGAAGTCGTGAATCTCCGCGCGACCTAGCCGGTCAATAACCGTTTACCGGGATCGGGCGAGCGGGAACCAGGTGCTATACGATGCGCTCGATCGAATCCGCGCAGATCAATAAATATCTGGCCGACGTCCGCGAAGGCACCTGCCCGGCATTCGACAACCAGGGTTCAAAACATTACGTGAGCTGAAGCATTTGGCCAGTCGTTTCGGCCCAATCTCCTGTCTATGACTTGAAAACCGCCTCAGTATTATCCGGGCACGCCACCCACAGGCCACCATCGGAACTCGTTCGTGACGCGCTGCGACAATATTTTCGCATTCGATCGGAGAGATGAGGCCACCTGTGGTATGATTTGCCGTCTATGACTCGCAAGATGCCATCATGTGATCCGGACATGCACACCCACAGGTCAATCTCAATCAGAAAAGCGTCCAACTGCACACACTTAGTAAGGATGGCAATATGAGCGGGATAAACACTAACTCTATTTCACTTGCCGGCGAATTTGCTGCACTTTCGCAGCTCGCATTGCGCGGCTATGACGCCAACATGACACTCGGCCGCACAAAATCTGTAGATATCCTCGTCTCAAATCCGCAAACGGGAAAAATGTATCAGTTAGAGGTAAAAACAAATTACCGGAACACACGCAATCAGCTTTCTGAATCCAAGGTACACGGTAAAACGTTAAGCGGCTGGATGATGAATAAAAAGCACGAGGCGATCACATTGCCACATCTCTTTTATTGTTTCGTGAATATCTCGAAGGACACGAGTGTGTTTAAGTTTTACATTGTGCCCAGCAGAGTGGTTGCTAAATATGTGAAAGAGCAACATGCATTTTGGTTAGAGATGAAGAGGAGGGAGGGCAAAGAGTTAAAGATACTGCTATGCGGATTCTTAGGATGGGGACCAAAAACGAGAAATACCCCGTACCGACACCACTTGCTGAACAGTACGAAAACAATTGGGAATTTGCGTCGTAACAAGCAAGTCCAGGGAGGAGGCGAGTAGTGCCGTCGAGCTGACAGCGGAAAATGAAGTCGCTAGAATCGGCGGCATGATAGTTGCCGATCGCATCGCTCGCATCCGCATCCAACTCAAAGATATCGCTCCCGCCATTTGGCGAAGGGTCGAGGTCTCATTGACCACAAGCCTGAAGGGTCTGCACGACGTCATCCAAGCGGTGATGCCATTCGAGAATTATCACCTGTTCCTGTTCGAGGTCGGCGGCAAACGATACGGGATCTCCGATCCAAAATGGGATCGCGTGCGCGAGACCCTCGACGCAAAAAATATCAAGCTCGGCACCCTCATCGAACGCGGCGTCGTCGCATTCTCGTACACCTATGACTTCGGCGATGACTGGAGGCATTCCATAACCATCGAGGGCATCACTGCCGCCGATCCCAAGCTTGATTATCCGCGCTTTATCGACGGCTCCCGGCGTGCCCCGCCCGAGGACGTCGGCGGCATTCCCGGCTTCGAGGAGTTCCTCGATGCCATGACGAAGCCGCGCCATCCCGAGCACCAGCGTCTCACCAAGTGGTTCGATCCCGATGACCTCAATCTGCCGGTGATCAGTGGTCGCATCAGCAAACTCGCTAGGCGGCGAGCCCTCGGCAAGGCCGGATTTGCCAAAAGCCGCGGACCGACACGCTGAGCGCCCCTATGGGAAGCGGGGCACACGGAGTATAATGGCTTTATCGTATGAAGTGATTTCTTGAGTGGATTGGACTGAAGGAAAAACTGCACGAAGCAGAACACCATTCGAGAATGCGCGCTGCTCTTGATGGCTCTCGCCGTCTGGACGGAGTCAGCTTTAGCTCGCAGCTACCTCAACTGCCTAACAAAAAAAGTAGTCATCGTGGACGCGCCGAGAGGAAGTACTTCGTCGAGCATCGAAGAGAACTTGGGCTTCTGGATTGATGAAGCGGCAAACATTGTAACGCTCGGAGACGGCAAGAAGCTCATCGTCCGCCGGTTCGATGACCGCTGGATCAGCGCTGCAAGCGGCGATGTCTCCTACGAGTTGGATCGCCAAGATGGCAATCTGACCTACGCAAGCTCGACGATGAAAGATGGCATTGCTACGACAATAATCGGGTCAGGCCGATGCAAAATTGCAGCCGGCCCGGCGGGGTAAGCAGGTTGTATCGCAAGGCCATCAACCCGAATCGGGCTCTTTCGGTTTCTTGGTCACCGCTGGTGGGCCGCTCTTGTGCGTGGATAATCATCTTTATCCAGGGCGCTGCATAGGGCGCAGCGGCATCTATCTTGGGATGCGACAGCCTCACTGTCAGAGAGGGTCGCCGCGTTTCTTCTGCGCTATTCCATTCGGGCGTTACTCACGCCGCCAACTCTTGGCGAACGCCGCGATCGCCGCCTCGCGTGTCGCCGCGTAGCCGTGCGTCGGCGTGCGGTCTTCTCGTCGCAGGAAAGCGCGAGCCTCAAGCCTTCAAGTCTGTGATCCGCATGATGGCGACGACGCGCCCGTCATTAAACGCTTGCTCGTTTGTGTCCTTGTTGCAGGTCCAGACGAAATCCTTTTTGGCCGTGAACGTCTTTGCTTCCTGCTCGATCCGAAGCTCCCCTTCGGTGATATGGCAGACCATGGCATTCATCATCGGCGGAGCGGCAGTCTTCGATCCTGGTTGCATGATGATGTCTCGCATCGACACGGTCTTGAAACCAGGGATGATGGATGGTGTCTCACCATCATACTCACGCACCACGACACCTGGCCACGGAGTAGTATCCTTGAAGCCCGTGGTTTGCGCAGCCGTGGGCCTAACCACGGCAACCGAAGCGGCTGCTAGTCCGATTGCCAATGCTGACCTTCGATCGACCTTGGTCATCGCTCTCCTCCTAGTTACCTGAAAGGATTAAAGATGCGCGCCGCAAGCAGCGGGCGGCATGTAGGTTTCATTGCTCACAGTGCGATCGTGCCTCCCGACGGCATAGGCGCTGCCGCACGGCACGTCCTGCTGACAGCTCTAGGAGGGGCTACACCACTTGTTCGCGTACGCGGAAGGGGTGTCTGCCTCTGCCTCTAGCATCGACGACACCCCTCGTCACACCCGTAAATCCTCTCTTGACCGGCAGAGGGCCGAGGCGAAATATTCCCTGCGCTGCAACATGGCGTTCGCGCGAACCATATTGGGGATTCTGATTGCGCTGTCGGTGGTAATGCTGCCGGCCGCGGGTGCGGCCGCCTTAAAGTTGAAGTCTCAAGATGCTACCGAAACATCGGCTTCCGAGCCCATGCTTGATTGTTGCCCTGTCAAGCCCAAGCCGTGCGACAAGGATGATTGCGGATCGATGGCGACTTGCGCGATCAAGTGCTTTAAGTATTCCGCTGACATTTCATCGTCCTTCGCACATCCGTTCACGCTCGCGGATGTGATGCCGCCACTCAAGAGTATTGGTTTCAACTCTCAGATCGGCAGTCCTCCCTTCCGACCTCCTCGCGTCTGATGTTGCCCAACAGCAGATGTTGTCGGCGTGAGCATTTTGCTCGCGCCTATACCAGGGATTCGATGGAGGTCGAGATGAACTACGTTCCAACCCTTGCAATCGCAATGCTTGTGCTGATCGGGTTGACATTCCATACAACAGCGGAGTCGGGCGATGCCATGCGCGGCGAGCGCGTATACCGTGCCTGCGTGGCCTGCCATTCGCTTGAGCCCAACCACAACATGACCGGCCCGAGCCTGGCGGAAGTGTGGAATCGAAAGGCGGGATCGCTGGCGAGCTTCCCGCGCTACTCTCCGGCGCTCAAGTCATCCGGCATCGTCTGGACCGACGCCACGCTCGACGAATGGATCAAGGACCCGCAGCACTTCATTCCGGGAAACACGATGACGTTTCCGGGGATGAAAGACGTGCGACAGCGCGCGGATCTGCTCGCGTTTCTCAAGGACGCAACCCAGCCCGGGCGGGCGCCTAAGACCGTGCAAGGCGGCAATCAGATGGGCGGCATGATGATGGGCGGCGG
>WNGD01004136.1_pt1 | contig 17004 bp, 15 predicted proteins | sample 5400671 | NCBI WGS metagenome assembly WNGD01 (sample SAMN13153369, study PRJNA577476) | soil metagenome | isolation source: 40 cm soil or saprolite under grassland replicate 2 | place: USA:California | collected 2016-06-15
AAGTGAAGGCGACCTCGGGCGGTTTGCTTCCTGCGAGGCACGTGCTCCACGCCGTCGGCCCGATCTGGCGCGGCGGTGGCGAGCGAGAGGCCGAGCTCCTCGCCTCGTGCCATCAGCGTGCTGTCGAGCTCGCGGAAGAGCTCGGCTGCAGATCGGTCGCCTTTCCGGCGATCTCGACCGGTGCGTACGGCTACCCGGTGGACCTCGCAGCCCCGGTAGCGATCGCGGCCACGACGGCGGCCCTCGTCGCACATCCGTCCGTCGAGCTCGCGCGCTTTGTCTTCCGAGACGAGGCGACACTTGCCGTGTATCGAAACGCAAGAGTCTGACCCCAGCCGTTTGGGACACCCGGCTTAGACTGCGCGCATGGCTGCGAACCGCAGGATCGCAATTCTCGGCGCCGGACGGATCGGCGCGTCTCTCCTTGTCGGGTTGCTGAGCTCCGGCTGGCGGAAGCCTGGCGACATCGTCGTAACGGGTCGTCGTGAGGAGCTCCTGAAGGAGCTCGCCGAGCGCCACGGAGTCGAGGCGACCCTGTCCAACGCCAAGGCCGTTGCCGACGCCGGGCTGATCGTGATCGCAGTCAAGCCCCAGGACTTCGACGTCCTGCTCGGCGAGATCGGTGGGCTGCTCACCGCCGAGCAGACCGTTCTCTCGGTCGCCGCGGCGATCCCGACCGCACAGATCGAAGCCCGCCTCGCCCCGGGCGTGCCCGTCGTGCGCGCGATGCCGAACGCGCCTGCCCTCGTGCGCGAGGGCATTGCGGGCATCTGCGCCGGCGCGCACGCAAGCGACCAGCACCTCGACCTCGCAGAGGAAGTGCTCACGCACCTGGGCAGGGTCGTGCGCGTGCCGGAGCGCTACATGGACGCCGTCACGGCCGTGTCGGGATCCGGGCCCGCCTACTTCGCGCTGCTCGCGGAAGCGATGATCGACGCGGGAATCCTGCTCGGGCTCGGACGCGAGACGTCGACGCAGCTCGTCGTCCAGACGATGTTCGGAACGGCGAAGCTCCTGCGCGACGAGGAGATGCACCCAGTAGAACTGCGCGAAGCCGTGACGTCGCCCGGAGGAACGACGATTCACGCCATCCGCGAGCTCGAGCAGGCCGGTGTGCGCGCGGCCTTTCTGAACGCCATCCAGGCGGCTATGAATAGGTCGAAAGAGCTCGCGGCCGGCGATTCGTGACGGGCGACGTCGAGCTCGTCGTCGTCGAGAACCCTGGCGAGGTCGCCGCTGCTGTTGCGGAGTGGCTGACTCTTGCTGCACACGCCGGCGGACACATCGCGCTCACGGGCGGCACGACGCCGGAGCAGGCGTACGAGGAAGCAGCGAAGAGAGAGCCTGACTGGAGCAGGACGGAGGTCTGGTGGAGCGACGAACGTTGCGTTCCTCCTGATGACGAGCTCTCGAACTACGCGCTCGCGAAGCGCACACTGCTCGACCGGCTCGAGCGCGACCCGCGCGCCGTCCACCGCATCAAAGGCGAGCTCGGAAAGGAGGAGGCCGCCGCCGACTACGAGCGAGAGCTCGGCGACACGGTGTTCGATCTCGAGCTTCTCGGCCTCGGCAAGGACGGTCACGTCGCCTCGTTGTTCCCGAACGCTCCGACCCTGCGGGAACGGAGACGGGTGCTCCCGGCGGAGCCCGGGTTGGAGCCTTTCGTCGACCGGGTCACGCTCAGCATCCCCGTCTTGAACAATGCGAGAGCGATTGTGTTCGCGGTCTCCGGCGCCGACAAGGCAGAGGCGGCGCACCGGGCCTTTGCCTCCGAACCAAGCCCCGACACCCCGGCCAGCCTCGTCCGATCTCGCGCCGGAAAGACCACTGCAATCCTTGATCGCGCTGCTGCAGCCAAGCTTCGGGCTTGACAGGGCTCGCTCTATATGTAGAAGTGCCCCGGGGCAGACGGAAGGGCGGCAGGTTCTTTTGCAGGACACGCTGGTACTGGACAAACCCGAGCAACTCAAAGCACTCGGCCACCCGCTGCGCGTTCGTGTTCTGGAGATGCTCGGCCAGGAGGGCGAATGGCAGCTGACGAACCGAGAGCTCGCGCAGCGACTCGGAGTCGATCCCGGTCACCTCCACTTCCACGTGCGGATGCTGCTCAGGGCGGGGTTGATCGAGCTCGCCGACGAGAACGGGAGTGGACGCGAAAAGCCGTACCGCGCCGTTGCGAAGATCTTCCGCGTTGCGCCCGAGCTGCTCGCTGCGGGCGGCGCCAGTGACATCCAGGCGGCGATGATCGACCAGGTCCAGCGCGCACACGCGGTCTACTCGGGCAACGGGACATTTCGAGGCGCGCAGCTCGAGGTGAAGCTGACCATGCAGCGCGCGCTGGAAATGATGGAGTCTTTCCTGCAGGAGGCGCGCCACCAGGAGGACGTGACCGCGGACAAGATCGTCCTGACGATGTTCGCCCATCCGCCCGCGCAGCGGGACTAGGGCAGCAACGGCGAGCTCAGCTCGGCCGCCATGTTGCGGCGCTCGGCAAGCGCCTGCAAGACGACCACCGTATCCGCGACGGGCAGATCCTCTAGGTACTCCTCACGCGTCTCGAACGACTCGAGCACTGCCTCAATCGCATCGACGTACGCGATCGAATCCTGGGCTGCGATGAACGAGAGCGCGTCGCCGACCGCGGTAGGGAAGTCATCGCGCATTCGCAGTTCTTCGGCGAGGACACGCGCTTCGTCGTCGCGACCGAGCACGAGCAGGGCGAGCACGGCGGCATACCGGCCGATCGACGACTCCGTCTCGGCGGCCCCACGGCTCTGGCGAACCACTCATGCGCCTGTTGCGTATCACCGGCCATGAGCCACGCCAGACCGGCGCCTCCAGCCGCGTTGCCCATTCGGGTCAATTGGCGCTGGCGGGTATCCCGGTCCGCCGCATCCGGCAGTCGCGCCTCGCCGTCCCTGTAGCGTGACTTTTCGCGCCCTGCGTGCTCCGCCCAGTCCACCACCTCAAGAGCTTATGAAAACGTCGTTCTGCGACCTCCCACTGCTGACCGCTCCTGGAAAGGTGTTCACTCCCCGACCGGCGACGGAGCAACTCGTCGACCAAGCCCTCGAGCGCATTGATGGAGTTCCGATGCGCGTCGCTGATGTCGGCACCGGCAGCGGCGCGGTGGCGATTGCGCTGGCGGTCAACCGCCCGGAGATCGAGGTCTGGGCGACCGACACGAGCGCGGCGGCCGTCGAGCTCGCGCGGCAAAACGCCGAGCTCCACAGCGTCGCCGATCGAGTGCACGTGCTCCAGGGAGACCTGCTCGAGCCGCTCACCGAGCCCGTCGACCTTGTCGTCGCGAACCTGCCGTACCTCTCCGAACAGGACCGCGATCCGCGTTACGACGACGAACCGCCCGAGGCCGTCTACGCGCCCGGCGACGGACTGGATCCGTACCGGCGCCTGCTGAATGCGTGCCGAGACGGCAAGCTGGAGACCGGCGGGTCGCTCCTGATCCAGTTCCACCGGAACGCGATGGCGGCGAACTGCTGGGAGCTCGAGGACCTCCGCGAGCGACTCGAAGCCTCTGCATAGACTCGCCTGATGCAGCGTCGCGAAGTCGTGTTCGTCGACGGCGTGCGCACGGCTTTCGGGCGCGCTGGCCCTCAGGGGATGTTTTGGAAGACGCGCGCAGACGACATGGCGGTCAAGGTCGTGCGCGAGCTGATGCGGCGGAATCCCGAGATCCCGCCGGAGAAGATCGGAGACGTCATCTACGCCGCCACCGCCCAGGTCGGCGACCAGGGGCTGACGCTCGGGCGCGACGTCGCGCTGCTCGCCGGCATCCCGCAGTCTGTTCCGGGCTTTGCGGTCGACCGTATGTGCGCCGGCGCGCTGACGGCTGTGACCGCCGGCGCGGGTGAGATCGCGTACGGGGCGTGTGACATCGTGCTCGCCGGGGGCGTCGAGCACATGGGACACCATCCGATGGGCGAGGACGTCGACTTCAATCCGCGCTTCGTCTCGGAGCGTCTCGTCGACATGTCCGCGGTGACGATGGGCGCGACCGCGGAGAACCTGCACGATCGGTTCCCGCAGATCACAAAGGCCGATGCGGACACATTCGCGGTCCAATCGCAACAGCGTGCCGCGGCGGCGTGGTCCAACAGTGTCATGCACGAGACGGTCGTGCCGATGAGCGTGTTCACGGATGACGGGTGGAAGCTCGCCGAAACTGACGAGTTTCTCCGACCTGACACGACGCTCGAAGGCCTCGGCGCGCTGCGCACGCCGTTCCGCGCGGGCGGCCGCGTCACCGCAGGCAACTCTGCCGGGCTGACGGACGGCGCGACCGCCTGTTTCCTTGTCGCCGAAGAGACGGCTGCCGAGCTCGGCCTCGAGCCCAAGATGCGGCTCGTCGCATTCGCGTTCGCCGGCGTCGAGCCGGAGCTGATGGGCATCGGCCCGATCCCGGCCACGAAGCGCGTCCTCGACCAGGCAGGCCTGACGATCGACGACGTCGGCCTCTTCGAGCTGAACGAGCCGTTCGCCGTCCAGGTGCTGACGTGGTGCGACGGACTCGGGGTCGATCCGAAGGACCCGCGCCTCAATCCGTACGGCGGCGCGGTCGCCTGTGGCCATCCGCTCGCGGCAACCGGCGTGCGCTTGATGGCACAGCTTGCGTACGGCTTTCGCGACCGGCCCGACGTGCGGTACGGGCTGACGGCCTTGTGCGTCGGGATGGGAATGGGCGCTGCGCTCTTGTGGGAGAACCTTGGCGCCCATCACTGAGTTCAAGCTCACGCGAGCGGGGGACGTCGCGCTCGTGACGATCGACAACGGCGAGGATTGGACGAAGCCGACGTTCTTCGGGCGGCACGCGCTCGAGTCGTTGGATCGCCTGCTCGGAGAGCTCGAGCACGGAGATTTTCGCGCCGCCGTCATCACCGGCAAGCCGTTCGTCTTCGCGGCGGGTGCGGACATCACCGAGTTCCCTGACATCACGCGCGAGCGCGCGATCGAGGGCGCGCGTGCAGGAGACGAGCTGTTCGGGCGACTCCGTGCTTTGCCGTTCCCGACGGTGGCCGCGATCAACGGCGCTTGTCTCGGCGGCGGCGTCGAGCTCGCTCTTCATTGCACGGCACGGACGATCTCCACGGCGGTCCGCCACTTTGCCTTTCCGGAAGTGTTCCTTGGGCTGTTTCCCGCCTGGGGAGGCACGCAGCTTTTGCCGCGGCTTGTCGGGCCGGAGACGGCGATCAAGGTGATCGTTTCGAATCCGCTCCGACAGAACAGGATGCTGACGGGGCCGCAGGTTGCGGAGCTCGGTATCGCCGACAGGTTGCTCGAGCCGGCGGAGTTCGTCGACGACTCGTTGGCATTCGCGCGCGAGCTCGCCGAGCGGCCGCTCGAACGGCCCGAGCCCGACTGGTCGGAAGCAGAGACGGTCTTTCGGCGGGCAAGGACGTCCGTCGACGACATCGTGCACGGCGCGGCGCCCGCGCCGTACGCGGCGCTCGAGCTCATTGCGGGCGCACAGGACTGGACTGTCGAAGAGGGTTACGCGCGCGAACAAGAAGCAATCGGCGAGCTCCTCCCCGGCCCGCAGGCGCAAGCGTCGCTCTATGCATTCCAGCTCGTCGAGCTCCGCGCGAAGAGGCACCCCGCTCGCCCGGCCGCGCCGCCGCTGCGGGTGAGCAAGATCGGCATCGTCGGGGCGGGCCTGATGGCGCGGCAGATCGCGACACTCGTCCTGCGCCGCCTCGAAGTGCCCATCGTCCTCCGCGACGTCAAGGAAGAGATAGTGGCTGAGGCGCTCGGCGACATCCGCGGCGAGATCGACAGCCAGGTCGCCAAAGGGCGCTACGACGAGGGCAAGGGGCGTTTCCTGTCGACGCTCGTCTCGGGCAGCACGGACTACGAGAGCTTCACCGATTGCGACCTGGTGCTCGAGGCGGTGTTCGAGGAGATCGAGGTGAAGAAACAGGTCTTCGCCGAGTTGGAGCGGGTGGTGCGCGACGACTGCGTGCTCGTGACGAACACGTCGGCCCTTTCGATCAGCGACATGGCTGCTGACCTGCGCCGGCCCGAACGGGTTGCAGGCATGCATTTCTTCAATCCCGTCGCGTTGATGCCGCTGCTCGAGGTCGTGCGCGCGGCGGAGACGGATGACGTTGCTCTCGCAACCGTGTGGGACGTCGGCGAAAAGCTGCGCAAGCGGCCCATCCTCGTCAACGACGCGCCGGGTTTCGTCGTCAACCGGGTGCTGACTCGGATGACGCGCGTGATCATGGACGCGGTCGAACATGGGACTCCCGTCGAGGAAGTCGATGAGGCGGTGATGTCACTCGGAATGCCGATGGCGCCATCCGTGCTGCTGCAGATGGTCGGCCCGCGCGTCGCAAACCACGTCCTCGAACGGATGCACGATGCGTTTCCGGAGCGCTTTTCGCTGTCGCCTGCGCTGGCGGCGATCGCCGACGGCGGCGAGCCAATCGTCCTCGAAGATGCGCCGCGCGCCCGGGACCAGATCGTGGAGGAGGTCCTCGAGGCCGTGGCCGACGAGATCCATCTCCTTCTGGAGGAAGGCGTCGTCGCCGAGGCTGCCGACGTCGACACGGGCCTCCTACTCGGCGCCGGCTGGCCGTTTTTCCTCGGCGGGATCACGAAGCATCTGGATCAGATCGGCATGTCCGAGCGGCTCTTCGGCCACACCTTCGCCGACGTGACGGCGGCGGCCCCCGCCTAGCCGAACACGTACCGGTGCCAGGCACCGGTACGACCCTGTGACGAGAGTCGCGCGAAAAGTAGGCTCCCCGCATGGCGCACGACGACTGGCGGGTCCGGATCGAGTTGCCCGACGAGGAGCGGGCGCAGGACCTTCTCGCCCGGCTCGGTCTGAGGCAGAGCGACGCGGAGGAGCTCGCCGACGACCTGCGGGAGCATCGGCTTGCCGTGTCCCAGGACGGCGACACCGTGTTCGTCTACGCCGCCACCGGCATGCAGGCCGAGCAGGCGGCGCGGATCGTCGAGAGCGAGCTGGACGACCAGGGACTGACGCCGTCGCGCTTCGTGACCGAGCGCTGGCTCCAGGACGAGGAACGCTGGAACGACGACCCCGAGCAGCCGGACGTGGAGGAGGAGCTCCTCCAGCGAGGCTACGCGCCGTGGGAGGTGCGGGTGGAGGCGGACAGCCTCCGGGAGGCCCACGACCTGGCCGAGCAGCTCCGCTCCGAGGGCTACGACGTCTCCCGGACGTTCACGTACGTGATCGCGGGCGCCCGGAGCCGAGAGGAGGCCGTCGACCTCGCGCGGAGGATCCACGGCGAGGTCGAGCCCGGAGGCGAGCTCGTCTACGAGGTGCAGCCCCAGAACCCCTTTGCCGTCTTCGGGGGTCTCGGCACCTAGGCGGCGAGTCCCCAGGCGCCGCCTTGGCGGCGCCGCATAGAGGCCCGTCGGGCTTCGCCCGATGGGCCGTCTTCACCCGTCTGCTTGGTCACCCTAATCAGGGAACCCGCCGATGGGTCTCCGGTCGATATACTGGAGGCACGACGCCCGCCTTGGGGATTCGCGGGGTCGCCTTTTCTTACACAGTGCAGCGCTTTTAGACGCTGCGTCCATGCAGGAGATAAAAGAGCAGCCGACCACAGCGTCGGAGGCACCGGATGGCCTGATGGCCGACGCCCTCCGAGCAGAAGCCTGGGCGGGCGAGCCCTTCATTCGTGAGGGCGAGGACCCCGCCAAGGCCCTGGCGCCCGGCACATCCCGCCGGCGCGCACTCGACGACGCCCTTGCCGAGATCGAGGGAGGACAGCGCACGCCCTCGTCCGGATGGAAGGTCGAGTACGGCCTCATGCTCGGCCTCGAGCGAGTGCTCGCGGAAGAGAAGCCGCACCTCGCGTCGGGCACCGAGCTGCGCCGCCACCAGATCGACGCGCTCGCCGGAATGCTGACGGAGCTGATCGCGTCGCATGAGAAGGAAGCCGGGCCGAACGGAAACGGAAACGGCGTCGCCGACGCCGTCGAGGCCGACGCTGAGGTGGAAGACGAGGACGAACCTGCAGAAGAGTCCGCGGACGACGTTCTCGACGAAGAGGTAGAGGAGGACGAGGAGTACACGGGCCCAGACCCGGGCGCGGCACGCCGTTACCGGTTCCGTCACCCGACGGCGTCGGGCAAGACGATCGCGGCGGCGGGCTTCGTGGAAGCCGCGCGCACACTCGGCGTCCTGATCCTCACGCACCGTCGCCTGCTCGTCTCGCAGTTCCAGCGCGATCTGACCGACGAGGGTTACGGCGACCGGTTCGCGCCGGCGGTCGAACGGGGCAAGGAGTCACTCCAGAACGGCAACCCGCTGACCATCCAGACCTACGCGTGGTTCGCGCGCCACCAGGACACGATCTCCCGCGAGGCCTACCAGCTCGTCATCTGCGACGAGGCTCACACCGCGCTCGGCGAGAAGACGAGCTCGGCGATCCGTGCGTTCCCGGAGCCGATCTACATCGGCATGACCGCGACGGAACAGCTCATCGCGAAGCAGGTGTCCGACGTGTTCCCTGCGTCGGTCGACGACCTGCCGTTGCAGGATGCGGCGCGGCGCGGCCTGATCGCACCGTTGCGCGACCTGCGTGTCCCGCCCGTCGCCGCCATCAACCAGGTGCCGATCATCGGCGGCGACTTCGACCAGGAGATCCTGGCGAAGACACTCGACCACCAGGCTCTGAACCAGGCGGCCGCGTCGCTCTATCGCGAGCGCTTCGACAACACGCCGGGCATCGTCTACGCCGCCGGCGTCGATCACGCCTACAACCTGGCGAAGGAATTCCGCGCCGTCGGCCTGAAAGCGGAGGCTGTCTCTGGACGGACTCCGCCCGTGCGGCTCGCCGAGACACTGGCCGCCTATGAGCGCGGCGAGATCAACGTGCTCATCAACGCGATGCTGCTCGCGGAAGGCTGGAACTCGCCGCGAGCGACGGTCTGCATGCATCTCGCCCCGACAGCCTCGCGCCGGGTCTATCAGCAGCGGATCGGCAGGATCATGCGCACGCATCCGCGCAAGGAGGCGGGGATCGTCGTCGACTTCGTCCCGAAGGCGGCGACGCACAACGAGCGCGTGATCTCGATTCACTCGCTACTCGACGCCGACTTCTACCGCGAAGGCGCCCGCGTCACGCCCGCCCCGCGCCGCAGAGTCCAGCGACGCGCTCGCCGCAAGCTCACACCCGCACCGTGGCTCGTTCCGGTCACCCCCGATGTACGGCGCCGTCTCGCAGTGATCACCCGAGAGTGGCAGCGGGTCGATCCGAAGTATCTCGACGAGGACGAGCAGCGCTACTGGGCGACGATCGCCGGACGCCAGATTCGCTTCGACGAGCGCGCAGCGTTCGTGGAGAAGCTCACGGCGCGCGGCGCGTCGAAGGCGTGCCTCGAGCAGTTCCTGGCAACGTGCGCCGCCGAGAACCCGAACCGGCGTCTTCGCATCATTGCGCTCTCCGACCGCGTGTCGATGACGGTCGAGCGCGCCGACTTCGACGATCTCGTGACGCTGGTGACGCAGGCACCGACCTGGGAGAAGGATCGCATGGGCGGCGTTCGCGTCCTCTTGCGGGCGATCGCGGAAGGAAAGGCCGACGCGCCGGAGCAGATCCTCGCGCGCTGGACCTGGCGTCTCGCACGCGCCTCGCGCAAGTTGCAGGACCGACGTGCGAGTGCGGAGTTCCCCGAGGCGAAGCGGCTGCTCGGTGCACTTGCGAACTCGCGCGGTCACCGGCACGAAGAGAACGCGGCCAAGCTGGTCAACGCGGCGCTCGAGTTGCCTGCTCCCGTCGGCGCCGCGCTGCTCGCGTCTGCCGAGGGATACACGCCGCGCGCAACCCAGCTCATCGACGCGGCGCGCGAGCGGCTGGGCACGGTCCACGAGGTCGCCGGCGCGCTGGCCGAGAACCTTCCGCAGCCGAAGCTGACATCCGGCCGCTCGCGAAGACGTAAGCGGCGCAAGCGGAAGAAGAGCGGCGCGCAACAGCAGGCACAGCAGGCTCAGCAACAGCCACAGCAGCAGGCGAATGCACGCGAGGGGCAGGAGCAGCAGGTCGAGGATGCTGAGGCGAAGAAGCCGAAGCGCCGGCCTCGAAAGCAGCCCGCCTCCAAGGCAGCGAATCAGGCATCCGCTGAAACGCCGGCCGCGTAAGAAAGACTAACCAGGGTGCTCATCCTCGTCCCGATCGCGTTTGCGGCGGGCGTCATCACTGCGTTCACGCCGTGCATCCTCCCCGTGTTGCCGATCGTGCTCGCCGGCGGCGCCGGAGGCGGAACGAAGCGGCGCCCGTACGCGATCGCCGCCGGCCTTGTCACCACCTTCACGGCGTTCCTGCTCGCGGGCGCATGGTTGTGGGGCTTGCTCGGGATCAGCGCGAGGCATCAGATCCAGATCGGGGCGGCGCTGTTGCTCGTCCTTGCGGCGACGCTGATCGTGCCGAAGGTGGGCGAGTTGGTTGAGCGGCCGTTCGTCTTGTTCACCCGACGGCGCACCGGTGACCTCGGCGGAGGATTCTTCCTCGGCGCGAGCCTCGGCCTCGTGTTCGTCCCGTGCGGCGGGCCGGTGCTGGCATCGCTGACGGCCAACGTCGCGACGGATCGCGTCGGCGGCTGGATCGTGGCGATCGCGATCGCGTACGCTGCCGGCGCTGCGCTGCCTTTGCTCGCGATCGCACGCGGCAGCCGCGGCCTTGCGCTGCGGTTCCGGCAGCACGCCCAAGGTGTTCGCATCGCGGGAGGTGTGCTCATGGCCGTGGCGGCGGTCGTGATCTATCAGGGCTGGGCGGAAAGCCTCCAGACGAAGGTCCCCGGTTATGCGCAGCGGCTCCAGAATGCGATTGAGGGCACCTCGGCTGCGAAGAACCGACTCGACCGGCTGGGCGGAACGGCCAAGCCGGCCTTCGTCGCGGGCGGAGAGCGGCTGGCCTCGCGGCTGGGGAAGGTGCCGCTGAAGGACTACGGCGCCGCCCCCGACGTTCATGAAGTCTCGGCGTGGATCAACTCGCGCCCGCTCAGCCTCCCCGCCCTCCGTGGGAAAGTGGTTCTCGTCGACTTCTGGACGTACTCGTGCATCAACTGCCTACGCACGCTTCCGTATCTCAAGGCGTGGGATGCGCGCTATCGCTCGAAGGGCCTCGTGATCCTGGGCGTGCATACGCCCGAATTCGCATTCGAGCACGACCTCGGCAATGTCCGCGCAGCCGTCAAACGCCTCGGCGTCCGCTACCCGGTCGCCCTCGACAACAGCTATGGGACCTGGAAGGCGTACTCGAACAACTACTGGCCCGCCGACTATCTGGTCGACCAGGCAGGACGCGTACGTGACGTGCATTTCGGCGAGGGGGATTACGCGCAGACCGAAAGCAACATCCGTCTCCTGCTCGCGGCCGGCAAGGCCGGCCGCCTGCCCCAGGCCGGGCGAGACACGGACCGGACACCGCTCGAGCTTCGGACTCCCGAGTCGTATCTCGGCTACCTGCGCATCGGCAACTACGAAGGCTCGCCGCTGAAAAGCGATCGTCTGACCACGTATCGCTTCCCGGCGTCGCTGACGCAAGACTCGTTCGCCTACGCGGGGACGTGGAAGGTCGAGGGCGAGCGGATCGTCGCCGGCGATAACGCGCGCCTTCGCTTGCACTTTCAAGCGCGCACCGTGCATCTCGTGCTCACCGGTCGGGGCTTCGTCGCGGTCAACGTGAACGGGAAGAGGCTGCCGACGGTTCGGGTGGACGGTGCCCGGCTCTACACGCTCGTCACGCAGACGAGCGCGGCGGACGGGATGCTCGATCTCAGCTTTACTCCGGGCCTCGCAGCCTACGCATTCACCTTTGGTTAAGGCTGTTCCGATGGACCGCGCTCGGGCCCGCCGTTGCCGCGCTCGCGCTCGCGGAGGAAACGCGTGAGCTCGGCCGCGAGTGACTCGCCTGAAGGCAGGTCCTCCTCGTCCTCGAGCAGCTCGGCGCGCTGCTCGAGCTCTTCGACGTAGGCCTGAGTCTCCTCGTCGGACGCGACCGCCTCGGTCACCTGCTCGCTGTAGCGCTCCGAGGCCTCCTGGAGCTCAGCCGTGTCGACCTGTGTCCCGAGGATGTCGCCGAGGCGCTGACAGAGCGCGAGCGCGGCACGGGGACTCGGCGCGAGCGAGACGTAGTGAGGAACGGCGGCCCAGAGACTGACCGAAGGAATGCTTGCGTGGTTGCAAGCATCGTGGAGCACACCGACGATGCCCGTCGGTCCCTCGTAGCGTGAGCGCTGCAAACCCAGGCGCTCGACCAGTTCGGGATCGGCCGCACCTCCGGTCACCGGTGACGGTCGGGTGTGCGGCACGTCCGCGAGCAATGAGCCGAGCGTGATCAGCAGCTCGACGCCGAGCTCCCGTGCAAGGTCGACGATCATCCCAGTGAAGGTCTGCCAGCGAAGGTTCGGCTCGATCCCGAGCAGCAGGACGGCATCGCGATCGAGGCCCGGGATCGGCGCGTGGTAGAAGGCGTTCTCGGGCCAGTCGATGTGCCGCGTCTGGCCATCGACGAGAGAGACGTGCGGGCGGGTGGCCTGGAAGTCGAAGAAGTTCTCCGGCTCGATGTCGGCGAACCGGTCCGCCTCCCAGATCTTCGCGAGGTAGCCCCCCGCGAGCGACGCGCCCTGGCCGCCGTCGTTCCAGCCGCGAAAAGCTGCGATCAGAACCGGCTCCCGGAGACTCGGCCGGTCAACGATGCGGAGTTCTTCAGCGATCGCCGAAGTCTACGTTCGGTCGGAAGAACAGCGTCGCGAGGGCGACCGTCCCGACCCAGACCGTCGCAGCCAGGAAGACGTGCGCCAGAACGAGCCCCCACGGAAGATGCGTCCGCCACTGCAGCTCTCCCAGCCCCATCTGGACGAGCAACAGGAGGAAAACAGCTGCACCGAGCTTGAAGAGTCGCGGCGCACGATCGCGGCGCGCCGCGAGGTAGCCGAGGCTGAAGATGAACGTCAGTAGGAAGATCCCGACGATCGTCGCGTGGGCGTAGACGAACGGCGCCAACCTTCCGAGTCGGTCGATCTTGTCCGCTGCGCCGCCGCCGGAGTGGGGCCCGGAGGCGGTTGCAAGCGATCCGCTCACTATGAGCACGAAGCCGGCGGAGGCGAACGCGAGCCCGAGCCGTCGCAGCTCCGGCGGAACGAGCGGTTCGATTCGGCCGACAGCGGCCGCGCGGATTTCCAGGACGAGAATCGTCGCGCCCGCCAGCAATGCGATCGACAGGAGCAGGTGGACCATGACGATCGGCCAGCGCAGGTCGGTCGCGATCGCGAGCAGGCCGATCGGCGCCTGCGCCAGCGTCCCGAGGAAGACCGCAAGCGCGACACGCCGCACGAAGTGCGGCAGCCCGGGCACCCGCCGAACCGCGAGCCATGCGAGCAGCGTCACCGCGATCGTCACGCCGCCGACCAGACGATTGCCGAACTCGACGAACGCGTGCGCGTTCCTCGCCGGCAGAGGATGACCCGACTCGCAACCCGGCCAAGCCCGGCAACCGAGCCCGGAGTCGGTCAGCCGGACCGCGGCACCGGTGCCGACGATGAGCCACAAGGCCCCGAGCTGCAGGAGCATGAGCGGATAGATCTGCGCGGGACTGAGAGCGAGTGCCCGAAGCCGAGCGAGCGCCGTGGGCTGGGCATGCACGGCTTCGAGTCTATTCAGAGGGGATCGAGAATCGCCGGATAGCCGTCCGCGCCGTCGAACGGCGTCGGCCGCGAACCCAGGAAGAGCGGGCGGTCTGCGGCGTTCAGCAGCACGGGCATCATGTCGGGACCGCGCAGATGTCCGAGAATTCCCTCTGCGCACGTCGACTCACCGAACTCGCTGACGCGGTCCGCCCGCACGCCGGGACCCGCGAGGACGAAGGGAACCGGATCGCCCGAGTGGATTACGTCCGGAGACGCGGGGGTGGCGTGATCGCCCGTCAGGCAGACGATGGCTCGGTCTGTCGGCAAGTCGCCGAGGGCTGTGTCGAGCGTCTCGATCATCGCCTGCTTCAGTCGAGGATCCTTCGTGTGCCCCGCGGCGTCTGCGCTCTTGACGTGACAGAAGACGAACGTGTCGCCCGCATCGAGCCGCTCCCGCGCGATGGCGACCCGGCCGCGCAGATCGGCTGCCGCATCGTCCGTCTCGGCCTCTTCCCGCGCGTCGAGGCCAACGGCGCGCGCCAGCCCCCGCAGGAACGTCGAGCTCGCGATGAAGGTTCCGCGCAACCCGTGCCGCTGCTCGAATGTCGGAACGTCACGCGGCCTGCCCCACCACTTCAGTGTGATCACGTTGAAGCGCTCGCCTTCGAGCCGTCGCATCACTTCGCGGCTCCACTCTTCGGCCGCACGCGCGGTTCGCTCTGCTTCGGGGACGAGCGGCTGCGGACGCAACACGGGGTGGCGATCGCGGAAGAACCCTGCCACGCGCAGAACGGCTTCGCCGCGCCACACGTGGGTGAGCGAGAAGCTGAGACCGTCGATCGTGATGCCGTCGCACGCCTCGATGAGTCGCTCTGCTTCCTCCGCGTCGCGGTCCGGATCAGGTCGACCGGTGAGCCACCAGCCGTCTGCGCGGCGCTCGGCCGGCCGCAGTGCCGCGTACGCGAAGACGTGATCGGGGCTCACCTTCTGCCCGCGGCCGAGTGCCTCGAAGACGGCGCGGCCCGGAAACTCGTCCGGCCGGTAACCGAACATCGACCAGTGCGCGACCTCGCTGGAAGGTGCGCGTCCCGGGCCGATCGCGTAGAGCACGCCACAGGAACCTGCGGAGCAGAGGCGGTCGAGATTCGGAGTGGTCGCGGACTCGAGCCCGCTGCGCCCGCCGAGCGACTCGTGAGCACGGTCGGCAAGCCCGTCCAGCAGGAAGACGACGATCGGATGCATTCAGACCGGGACGCGCTCCAGCGACCGGATCACGCGGGCGACGCCAGGCGGAACGAGCGCCTCCCAGTCCGCGCCCGCGCGCAACGCCTCCCGCACGTCGACCCCGGAGATCTGCTTGTCGGCACCCTCGTCGAGCACGACGACCCGATAACCGGCGTCACGCATCCGCTCGAGCTTCGTGCCGCCCCACTCCGAGAACAGCCGCAGGTATTGCGTCACACCCGCCGGGACGTACGCGGACCACAGCCCCGGCTCGTTCACCGGAAACGGAATCACGTGCGCACGAATGCGCTCGTCCTCGGCGACAGCCTCGATCATCAGCAGCCGCTCGACGTAGGTGAACGGATTCGATTCCGGCAGGTGCCGGAGTGGATCGCTCGGCTCCTCTTTGATGCGCTGCGGATCCGGATTCGTGATCCCGATGAACAGCTCGTCGGACTGGGCGGCCGCTCCGCGCAGGTATTCGAGGTGTCCGTTGTGAAAGGGCTGGAACCGCCCGTGGATCATTCCGGCGCTCACTCGACGAAAACGCCGGCGCCCTCCTCCACGCGGCCGATCCTGCGGACGAAGAGCTTGCGCGCCCCGAACTCGGCCTCGAGCGCGGCGCCCTGCTCCGCGGGAAGGGAGACGAGCAGTCCGCCCGCGGTCTGCGGGTCGTAGCCGAGCGCGGACAGCGTGTCGGAGAGACCGTTCGTCGTCACGTGCGCCGCGGCGAAGTCGCGATTGCGAGGATCGCCGCTCGTTCGCACACCCTGGCGTGCGACGTCGAGCGCTCCGTCGATGGCCGGAAACCGCTCCGACTCGAGCCTGATGCACACCCCGCTGCGATCCGCGACCTCGTGGGCGTGTCCGAACAGACCGAAGCCCGTGACATCGGTGACGGCGTTCGGCTCGAGGGGACGCAGGACCTCGGCGGCGTCCTTGTTCAACGTCCGCATCCAACGGATCGCCCGCTCGAGCTGCATGTCGCCGGCCTGTCCCTTCTTGTAGCCGGTCATGATCAAGCCGGTCCCGAGCGGCTTCGTCAGAAAGAGTGCGTCGCCGGGTTTCGCGCCGTTCTTCGGCCAGATCCCGTCGGGACGAGCCGTGCCGACGACGGCGAGCCCGTACTTCGGCTCAGCATCGCGAATCGTGTGACCGCCTGCCAGCAGTCCGCCGGCCGCACGAACTTGCGCGTCCGCTGCAGCGAAGATCTCCGCGAGCATCTCGATGGGCAGCTCCTCGGGGAACGCAGCGATGGAGAGCGCGAGCAACGGAGTGCCGCCCATCGCGAAGACGTCGTTGAGCGCATTCGTCGCTGCGATCGCACCGTAGTCGCCGGGCTCGTCCACGACAGGCGGGAAGAAGTCGAGGGTGAAGATGAGCGCCCGCTCGTCGTCGAGCCGGTACACGGCAGCGTCGTCTGCGGGCGCCAGCCCAACGAGCAGGTCCTTCGCCTCTGCAGGGACGAAGCCCGCGAGCAACTGCTCCAGACGAGCCGCCGAATACTTCGCGGCACAACCTCCGCACGAAGCGAGGTCTGTCAACTTGACGCGCCCGGTTTCGATGTCCAAAGCAACCCTCCCGAGGTTGAACCGGAAAATGTAGGGGTCTGTGAGCCTTTCGTCCACAGACTGCCGTCGGTTCACCGTTGTTACGACGGGGTGACCGGTTCTATTCCCCGCCTGCTGGAGAAAAGGCCACGGAGGAACAATGTGGTTCCCCCGTGGCTTTCAGGGGAGAGGAGGAGCCTTTCGGTTCCCCCGCGCCCAGTTCTGCAGCTCCCCCGTCGCACCTTCCCACTTGAAAGGATGGCTCGATGGATAGGGCAGCGCTCGTCACCGGAGGTTCGTCAGGTATCGGCTTCGCGATCGCGAGCATGCTGCATGAGAACGGCTTTGCGCTGACCCTCGCCTCGAGGACCCGGACGAAGGTCGAGGTCGCGGCAGAGACGCTCGGAGCGCACGCCGTCACGGCCGACGTCGCGAACGCCGAGGACTGCCGCCGCCTGGTCGAAGAGCATCGCGCGCAACACGGGCGGCTCGACGTGCTCGTGAACTCCGCCGGCGTCGGAATCGCAGGGCGGATCGACGAGCTCGAGACGAAGCACATCGACTTGCAGTTGAACGTCAACCTCCGCGGCACGCTCCTGGTGACTGC
>WNGD01003134.1_pt1 | contig 17003 bp, 14 predicted proteins | sample 5400671 | NCBI WGS metagenome assembly WNGD01 (sample SAMN13153369, study PRJNA577476) | soil metagenome | isolation source: 40 cm soil or saprolite under grassland replicate 2 | place: USA:California | collected 2016-06-15
GTGCATCTCTCCCGCGGCGGCGCATGCCGCTATCACCTCTATGTCCAGATTCGCAAGCGCCAGGAGGGCGAGGCCAAGAACATCATGCTCGGCGCCTTTGCCGGGCACTACGACGTGAAACACGTGATCGTCGTGGACGAGGATGTCGACATTCACAATCCCGCCGAGGTCGAATGGGCGGTGGCGACCCGCTTCCAGGCCGACCGCGATCTCGTGGTCGTACCGGAAAGCCAGGGTTCCAAGCTCGACCCTTCGACCCGCGACGGGGTCGGCGCCAAGATGGGACTCGACGCGACCAAGCCGCTGTCCGCGGCCGAAATGACGTTCAAGCGCATTCGCGTTCCGGGCGAAGAGACCGTCGACGTCCCGGCGCTGCTTGCCAGCACCGGCCGCATGGATTGGCGCGAGGCGGTGAAGCGCTGACTACGCCAGCTCGCTCAACGGAAAGCGCGCCACATCGCGCAGCAAGGCGATGAAGCCGTCGGCCTGATGCTCCGCGGTCAGACGGCCTTTCTCCGCCGTCGCCACGGACGCGTCGCCCGCGGCTCCGTCGGGATTGATGTCCTGGGCGATCCATCCGAAGCCGTGCTGGTCCGCCGGGCGCAGATGCTTGTAGCCTTTCTCCATCTCGGCGGCCTTCGACGGGAATAGCTTCGCCTTGGTCATGTCGACAAGATCGGGCCGGAAATAGAGCATGAGCGAGGTCTCGATGTCGCCGGCGTGAATGCCATGACTGACGTCGAAGGCGGAATAGAGGCCCGCGGGCAGGCCGAAACGGCGCCACTGCGTGGTGACGACCAGCATGCCGAGCCGTACGCGCAACTCGCGCGCGACAATGCCGACGACATCGGTATTGCCGCCGTGCGAATTGGCGATGACCATCTTGCGCAAGCCGGCGCGATGCACGCCTTCGCCGATCTCGAACCAACTGCGAATGAGATTGTCCGCCGAATGGGTGATGGTGCCGCCGGAGCGCAGATGCTCGTCGGATTTTCCGATCGTCTGGGTTGGAAGGAACAGCACGCGTAGATCGTCGGGCAGGCGGGCCAGCACGGTCTTGATCAGGCCTTCGGCGATCGCGGTGTCGGTCATGACCGGAAGATGCGGGCCGTGCTGCTCGGTTGAGGCGACCGGCAAGATCGCGAGCGTGGAATTCGGATCGAGCCCGGCAAATTCGCTCGACTTGAGCTCCGCCCAGAACCGTTTGGCCATTATGAATCCTTACACTCCCGGTCTACGTGGTGACCGATGCCTTGGCGCCAAGCGCATGGTATAGCAAAAGTCCCGGTTATCCGAGCAAGCGGTACCCCATGAGACACATGACGCCGCCAGGAATCCGGCCGCCGTTCGCGCGCTACAGCTACGGCGTGGAGATCCCGGCCGGGCACCGCATTCTGGTCTGCTCCGGCCAACTCGGCATCGCGCCCGATGACCACGTGCCGGGAACCATCGAGGAGCAGACGCACCTTTGCTTCCGCAATATCGGCGCCGTGCTCAAGGAAGCCTCCTTCACGTTCGCCGACGTGGTTCGCATCAATTCCTTCGTCGTCTCGCGCGAGCACTTGAAGGGCTACATGAGCGTCCGCGACCTCTACATCGCCGATCCGCCGCCGGCCTCCACGCTGATGATCGTCTCCGGATTTTCGCGGCCCGAGTTTCTGGTCGAGGTCGAGGTCATCGCCGCGGCGCCCTGAGCTTTGGCGGCGGGTCCCTCCCCACGCTGCGTGGGGTCCATTGTCTTCAAGCGGCGAGCAACATGCTCTAGCATGCCACGGTTGCCGGCCCCATGGCGCGAGAAGAGGCGAGCATGACCGCGGTGCGGTTCCTGTTGAACGGAACGCCATGCAGCGAGGACAGCGTGCCGCCGAGCATGACGGTGCTCGACTGGCTTCGCACCCGCGCGCATCTCACCGGAACCAAGGAAGGCTGCGCGGAGGGCGACTGCGGCGCCTGCACCATTGTCCTCGGTCGGCGCGTCGACGGATCGTTGCAATTCCAGGCGGTGAATTCCTGCCTGATGATGCTGCCGCAGATCGACAATTGCGCCGTCCTGACGGTCGAGGGTCTGGCCGGGCCGGACGGGGCGCTGCATCCGGTGCAGCAGGCGCTCGTCGATGCCGATGCCACCCAGTGCGGCTTCTGCACGCCGGGTTTCGTCATGGCGATGTTCGCCTTCCACCACAGCGGCGAGCCGGCGGACACCGCGATCGTGCATGAAGCGCTCGCCGGCAACCTCTGCCGCTGCACCGGTTACCGCCCGATCGCGGCGGCCTGCCGGGGTATTGCGCGCGGACCGGCCGATCGCTTCGTTGCCGAGTTGCCCGCGCTGGCCGATGCGTTGTCGGCGCTACCGGTATGCGCGGACTATCATCACGGCGCACAGACGTTTCTCCTGCCGCGCTCGCTCGCTGCGCTGTTCGCGGCGATGGCGCAGCTCCCGGATGCGATCTTGCTCGCGGGCGGCACCGATCTCGGACTGCGCGTCAGTAAGGATCGCGAGGCGTTGCCGGTCGTGATCTCGCTCGTGGCTGTTGACGAGTTGCGGCGGATCACAACGCGGGCCGACGCGATCGAGATCGGTGGCGCGGTCACCTACACCGATGCCTTGCCCCACCTCGATCGTCACTTTCCGCCGTTCGGGGCCCTCGTCCGCCGCATCGGTTCGCGGCAAATTCGCAATCTTGGAACGATTGCCGGCAATCTCGCGACCGCGTCCCCGATCGGCGACACCATTCCCTGCTTGATGGCGCTCGACGCCACGGTCACGCTCGCCTCGCGCGCCGGGGAGCGCGTGCTGCCGGTGGAATCATTCATCACCGGCTATCGCAAGAGCGCGCTCGCGGCGGGCGAAGTCATCGCCGCGATCCGCATTCCCTTGCTCGCAGCGGGCGAGGACTTTGCGGCCTACAAAGTTTGCAAGCGCTTCGATCAGGATATCTCGACCGTCGTCGCCGCCTTCCGGCTCGAGCGGCGGGGCGGCAAGGTCGCAGAGTTGCGGGCGGCCTATGGCGGCCTGGCGGCGCGCGCGATGCGGGCCGGAAGCGTCGAAGGGGCGGTGAAGGGCCGGCCATGGGCGCCGGCCTGGCTCGCCGATATCGACGCCTTGCTGGCGCGCGACTTCACGCCGATCGCCGACCACCGCGGCGGCGCCGCTTATCGCTTGCGCGCGGCGGCGGGGCTGTTGCGCCGCTTCCAGCTCGAAACGTCTTTGGCCGAGCCGATGCGGGTGGACGCGCTATGAACGAACTCGCGGCACGAATTCGCGGCGCGGTCCACGCTGCTGTGGGCCACGACAGCGCCGTCGCCCACGTCACCGGTGCGGCACGCTATCTCGATGACGTTCCGGTCGTGCCGGGAACGCTGGAAGCGGCCCTGGTGTTGAGCCCACACGCGCACGCCCGTATCGGCCGCGTCGATCTCTCCGCCGCACGCGCCGCCCCGGGCGTGGTCGCCGCGATCACCGCCGCCGACATTCCCGGCAAGAACGACATCGCACCGATCCGCAGCGATGAGCCGGCATTGGCCGCGGACGTGGTCGAATACGACGGGCAGCCGGTCGCGGCGATCGCGGCGACGACGCTCGATCAGGCGCGCGCGGCGGCCAACCTCGTCGCGATCGACTACGAGCCGCTCGCCCCGGTGCTGACGATCGAGGAGGCGATGGCGCGCGAAAGTTACGTTTCGCCGCCCCAGATCATGTTCCGTGGCGAGGTCGAGGAAGCGCTCGCTTGCGCGCCGCATCGCCTGGCCGGCGAATTGCGCTGCGGCGGGCAGGATCATTTCTATCTCGAAGGGCAGATCGCGCTCGCGACCCCGGGCGAGGCTTCCGACATGCATGTGTGGAGCTCGACCCAGCACCCAACCGAAGTTCAGCGCGGCGTCGCGCATCTTCTCGGCCTGCCCTTCAACGCCGTTACGGTCGAGGTGCGGCGGATGGGGGGCGCGTTCGGCGGCAAGGAGAGCCAGGCGACCATCATCGCCGGCATCGCCGCCGTGCTCGCTTGGAAGGCGCGGCGGCCGGTGAAGCTGCGCCTGCCGCGCGACGACGACATGCGCGCGACCGGCAAGCGCCATCCGTTTCTGATCCGTTACGAGGTCGGCTTCGACGCCGATGGCCATATCCTCGCGCTCGATCTCACGCTCGCCGCCAACGGCGGCAACGTGGCCGACCACACGCCGGCCGTGCTGACGCGCGCGCTGTGCCACGCCGACAATTGCTACTTTCTTCCCAACGTCCGCTTCCGCGGCCTGCCGTGCAAGACCAACACCGTGTCGAATACCGCCTTCCGCGGCTATGGCGGGCCGCAGGGCATGCTTGCGATCGAAACGATCATCGAGGCCATCGCGCGCCGCCTCGGCCTTCCCGTCCATATCGTGCGGCGGCGCAACTTCTATGGCATCGGCCGTAACGACATCACTCCCTACGGCATGATGGTCGAGGACAACATCATCGAGCGCGTCGTCGACGAGCTCGACCGCACCGTCGACCTCGCCGCCTGGCGGCGCGACATCGTGAATTTCAATGCGCTGAGCCCAGTGGTGAAAAAAGGCCTCGCCACCATGCCGATCAAGTTCGGCATCTCGTTCAACCGCCCGGCGCTCAACCAGGCGGGCGCGCTCGTTCACGTCTATACCGACGGCAGCGTGGTGCTCAACCACGGCGGCACCGAGATGGGGCAGGGCCTGTTCATCAAGGTGGCGCAGGTGGTCGCCGAGGCGTTTGCGATCGACCTCGATCATATCCGGGTGTCGGCGACCAGCACGGCGAAGGTGCCGAACACGTCGGCCACGGCCGCGTCCTCGGGTTCCGATCTCAACGGCATGGCGGCGCTTCATGCCTGCCAGCAGATCAAGGCGCGGATGACCGAGGTGGCGGCGGATCATTTCGCGGTGCCGACGGGCGAGATCGTGTTCGACTCGAACCGCATCTATGCCGGAAATCGCAGCCTGTCGTTCGCCGAGCTTGCGGCGCTGTCGTGGGAGAAACGCGTATCGTTGTCGGCGGCGGGCTTCTACCGCACGCCCGAGATTCACTGGGATTTCGCCACCAATACCGGGCGGCCGTTCTACTACTTCGTCTACGGCGCGGCCGCCGCCGAGGTCGCGATCGATACGCTGACCGGCGAATCGCGCGTGCTGCGCGCCGAGCTCATCCAGGATTGCGGCCGCTCGCTCAATCCGGCGATCGACCTCGGCCAGATCGAGGGCGCATTCGTCCAGGGCATGGGCTGGCTCACCACCGAGGAATTGTGGTGGGACGCCGAAGGCCGCCTGCGCACCCACGGGCCATCGACCTACAAAATCCCCGGCAGCCGCGACCTGCCGCCGATCTTCAATGCGCGGCTGCTCGAGGATGCGCCGAACCGCGCTGCAACGATCTTCCGCTCCAAGGCGATCGGCGAACCGCCGCTGATGCTGGCGATCTCCGTTTGGCTCGCCATAAGGGACGCCATCGCGAGCCTCGCCGACCATCGGCTGGCGCCTCGTCTCGACGCGCCGGCGACGCCGGAGCGGGTGCTGGCGGCGATCGAGGAGCTGGGGACGCGCCGGAAGGGCTAACGCGCAGAAACGAACGCGTTCCATTGCGGCGGGGCGATTCCCTCCATCCGCCACATTCGGCCTTATACACGCTGCTGCGTCGGCGATCGCCGTCGCGCAGCGTTGCTCTTCCCATGCAGCCGATCATCTCGGTCTCCAACGTTTCGAAGACTTACGCCTCCGGCCTGCGGGCGCTCGAGAGCGTCAACCTCGATATTCGCCGCGGCGAGATTTTTGCGCTGCTGGGCCCGAATGGCGCCGGCAAGACGACGCTGATCAGCATCATTTGCGGAATCGTGACCTTGACCGAAGGCACGGTCACGGTCGCCGGTTACGACATCGGCAGGGATTACCGCGTGACCCGATCGATGATCGGTCTCGTCCCGCAGGAACTGACGACCGATGCGTTTGAGACGGTCTGGGCCACGGTGTCGTTCAGCCGCGGACTGTTCGGCAAACCGCGCAATCCCGATTACATCGCCAAGGTGCTCAAGGAGCTGTCCCTGTGGGACCGGAAGGACAGCAAGATCATGACGCTGTCGGGCGGCATGAAGCGCCGGGTGCTGATCGCCAAGGCGCTTTCGCACGAGCCGCAGATCCTCTTCCTCGACGAACCGACGGCCGGCGTCGACGTCGAGCTGCGCAAGGACATGTGGGACATCGTGCGCGCCCTCCGCGCCGAGGGCGTGACCATCATCCTGACCACGCACTATATCGAAGAAGCCGAGGAGATGGCTGATCGCATCGGAGTGATGCACAAGGGGAAAATCATTCTGGTCGAGGACAAAGCCGAGCTGATGCGCAAGCTCGGCAAGAAGCAATTGACGCTCCATCTCCAAAAGCGGCTCGATGCCTTGCCGGACGCGCTCGCCGCGCATCAGCTCACGCTCGCGGCCGACGGCAGCGAGATCATTTACACCTACGACACGCAAGGCGAGCGCACCGGCATCACCGCCTTGCTCAAGGACCTCAATCTCGCAGGCATCCGGTTCCGCGACCTGCACACGACGCAAAGCTCGTTGGAAGACATCTTCGTCGATCTGGTGAGACAAAGACCATGAATCTCAGGGCCATGCGGGCAATTTACGTCTTCGAGATGGCACGCACCGGCCGCACGCTGCTGCAGAGCATCGTGTCGCCGGTGGTTTCCACGTCGCTCTACTTCGTGGTCTTCGGCGCGGCCATCGGCTCGCGCATCACCGAGATCGACGGCGTCGCTTACGGCGCCTTCATCGTGCCGGGACTGATCATGCTGCTGCTGCTGACACAGAGCGTCATGAACGCGTCGTTCGGCATCTACTTTCCCAGGTTTACGGGAACGATCTACGAAATCCTGTCAGCGCCGGTTTCGTATCTCGAGATCGTCATCGGCTATGCCGGGGCGGCCGCCACCAAATCGATCATCCTCGGGCTGGTCGTGCTGGCGACATCGGGACTGCTGATACCGCTGCGGATCGCCCACCCGGTCTGGATGATTGCATTCCTGGTGCTGACCGCCGTGACTTTCAGCCTTTTCGGCTTCATCCTCGGGCTCTGGGCCGACGGATTCGAAAAGCTGCAAGTCGTGCCGCTCCTGGTCATCACGCCGCTGACCTTTCTGGGCGGCACGTTTTACTCCATCAACGTGTTGCCTCCGGTTTGGCAGACGGTCGCCTTGTGCAACCCGGTGGTCTATCTCATCAGCGGCTTCCGCTGGAGCTTCTTCGAGACCGCCGACGTGAGCGTAGCCTTGAGCTTGGCGATGACGGTGTTGTTCCTCGCCATCTGCCTGGCGACGGTATGGTTGATCTTCAAGACCGGCTATCGACTCAAGAACTAGTCGTCGACGGTTCGATCGAACCGAGCGGGCACCCTCAGGCGGCTGCGCTCATGGATGAGCGGAAGGCCCAGCCCGTGAAATAGGCTTCGACAGAGGCGAACACGGCGTACATCGCGATGCCCTCGACCGCGAGGCCGAGCAGGCAGGCGAAGACCAGCGGCATTTGGAAGTTCGATCCGGCCTGCACCATCAGATGACCGAGCCCGGCATTGGCACCGATGGTCTCGGACATCACGGCGCCGACGAAGGCGAGCGTGATGGCGATCTTGAGAGAACCGAACAGATAGGGCTGGGTGCGCGGAATCCCGACCTTGAGCATGATGTCGAGCTTCTTGGCGCCGAGCGCGCGCAGCACGTCCTCGAGCTCCGGCTCCATGGTGGCGAGCCCGGTTGCCACATTCACCACGATCGGAAAGAACGAGATCAGAAAGGCGGTCAGCACCGCCGGCACGATGCCGATGCCGAACCAGATGATCAGGATCGGCACCACCGCCACCTTGGGGATCGAGTTGAAGCCGATCATCACGGGATAGAGGCCGCGATAGATCGTGCGCGACCAGCCGACGATGATGCCGAGCACGATGCCAAACGCGACGGCAAGGGCAAAACCCGCGAGCGTCGTCCACAGCGTGACGAAGGCGTTCTTGCCGAGCGGCAGCCAGTACTGGCCGATGGCTTGAAATATCTGCGAGGGCGCGGGCAGCACGAAGGTGTCGACCTTGAAAATGCGGCACACCAGCTCCCAGAGCACGAACATGGCGATGGTGAACAGCCAGGGCGATAGTCTTTCCAGCGTGGAGCTCATGGTTTGCGCACCTCCGCGATCTTGGCCCGTAGCTCGTGTACGATGTCGGTGAAATGCGGTTCGAAGCAAATGTCGAGGTCGCGCGGGCGCGGCAGATCGACCGTCTTGGTCATGACGATGTGCCCGGGCCGCGCGCTCATGACGTGGATGTTGTCGGCGAGGAACGCCGCTTCGCGCAGGTCGTGCGTGACCAGGATCACGGTGAAGCCGAACTTCTGCCACAAGTCGCGCAGCACGCACCACAATTCCTCGCGCGTGAAGGCGTCGAGCGCGGCGAACGGCTCGTCGAGCATCAGCAGCGCCGGCTGATGGATCAGTGCGCGGCAGAGCGAGACGCGCTGCTGCATGCCGCCGGACAGCTCCCAGGGAAAACGCTGGCCGAAGCCGTCGAGCCCGACGGTCTTGAGAAGCGCATCGGCCTCGCTGCGATAGCGTTCCCTGTCGCGCCGAAACCTCCGACGGTGCGGCTCCACGATCTCGAGCGGCAGCAGCACGTTGTCGATGACCTTGCGCCAGGGCAGAAGGTTCGGGTTCTGGAACGCCATGCCGGCGATCTTCACCGGTCCGCGCACTTTGTCGCCGAAAATGACGATGTCGCCGGAATCGGGCGGCACCAGCCCGGTCACGATCTTCATCAGGGACGACTTGCCGCAACCCGAGGGGCCCACCACCGCGGCGAATTCGCCACGGCGGACGCTGAGGCTCGTACCCTTCAAGGCGAGAATGCCGCCGGCCGCGCCCCGATAGGTCAGCGTGACGTTACCGATGTCGACGGACGTGCTCATGGATGGCATCGGACCGGCCCGCTGTCCCGGGCGCAGCGCGGCGCGAAACGAACTGTGGCGGTGCGCTGCAAGTCCAGGACCGTTCCGATCCGTGGCGATCCCGGATCAGCGGTGCCATGGCGCTTGACGCTGCACCGCGCGCGGGATGCCTCACAATTTCCGCTCGGCCGAGGGCGGTAGATATTGGCTGGTGAAGATGTCCTCGGGGGTGGGCCGGTTCTTGAACTCGTAGGTCAGTCCGATCTGGTCGATCGATTTGGCGAGCCGCGCCATGTCGACGCCGCCGAAGCCGTTGGCCTTCACCCACGGCGTTACGAAATTGTCGCGCAGCGACATTTTCAGCCGCTCGAGCTCGATCTTCGGATCGCCGGTCTCGTTGCGCGTCATCACGGATTTGATCGCCGCGTCGGGGTCCTTGACGGTGTCGAGCACGCCCTTGATGGTGGCGCGCACGAAGCCAGCCACCACCTTCGGATTGGCCTTGGCGTAGTCCGGATTGACCATGATGGCGTTGCCGTAGAGCACGAGACCATGGTCCGCCATCAGCATCACCTTGATGTCTTCGGGTTTGAGCCCCTTCTGCAGCAGGTTGTAGTACATCGAGAACGAAAAGCCGGTGATGGCGTCGACCTTGCCCTCGGCGAGCATCGGCTCGCGCACGGGAAAGCCAACGTTCTCGATCTTGACCTTGGATTCATCGATGCCGTTTTCCTTCACGAATGCCTTCCATTGCGCGAAGGCGCCATCGGCCGTCGGCGCGCCGAGCACCCGGCCTTCGAGGTCCTTCGGCTTGGTGATGCCGGTCTTGGCAGTGGTGCCGATCGCGAATGCCGGTTTGTCGTAGATCATCAACACGGCCTGGACTTTCTTGTCCGGGTTCTGGTCCCGGAACTTGACCAGCGAGTTGATGTCGAAGAAGCCGATCGGATAGGTGCCGGCGGCGACGCGGGCGATGCCGGCAACGGAGCCGGGGCCGGAATCGATGGTGACGTTGAGACCCTCGGCCTTGTAGTAGCCTTTGTCGATGGCGACGAAGTAGGGGGCCGAGGGGCCCTCGAACTTCCAGTCGAGGGCAAACTTCACATCGGTCTCCGCGCAAACGGGGCTCACCGTCAGGGCGGCCGCCGCCGCGCCCGCGAGCATCCCGAAAAGCCTGATCCTGTCCATGTTCGACGCTCCCTGTGAGGCCGCTCGCCCGGCGCGCCATGCGTTGCCTGAGCAATCGCCATGCCAGCCCGAGGCTTGCACGGAGAGACGGCAACGCTCCGCTCTTGCCGCAAGACTAGGCATTTTCCTCGCGCTTGCCTATTCCTAAGTCAGGCCTGTACGGATCGTCAGCTGCCGCGATACGTGCAATAGCTCCACGGCGTAACCAGCAGCGGCACGTGGTAGTGGCCTTCTGCTTCTGCGACCGCGAATCGGACCGGCACCACGTCGAGGAACGGCGGCTCGGCCCGCGACGCGCCCACGCCCGCGAAGTAGTCGGCGACGTGGAAACGCAATTCGTAACGTCCGATCGGCAATGGCCGGCCGCCGATCAGCGGCTCATCGGTGCGGCCGTCGCGATTGGTCGCGGCGCGCGCGATCACACGCTGCTCGCCATTGGAAGATAATTCGAGAAGCTCGATGGCGACTCCAGCCGCAGGACGGCCGGCCTGGGTGTCGAGCACATGGGTCGACAGGCGGCCGTGCACCTCGAGGCGGTCGGCGGCTTCGAGGCGTTGGTCGAGGCGAAGCGCGGCGATGCGGAAGATTTCGCCGAGCGCCGTTTCGGTTTCCGCCGCCATGGTGTTTTGCAGGCGACGTTCGAACTCCTGCAGAATCGAATCCCTGCTGTGCCGCCGCACGCAGATGATGAATGGCATGCCGAACTTCTCGCGGTAGGCGTTGTTGAGGCGATGGAATTGCGCAAATTGCGTCTGCGACAGGCGGTCGAGGCCGGCGTTCGCCTGCTCCGCCTTGGAATCCACCGTCATAGTGCCTGCGCGCGCCGCCTTGCCCGCGAGGTCGGGATGGCCGTTGATCAATGCCAGCTGTTGATCCGGCGGCGCGGCGCGCACCGCGGCCATCATCGCCGCATGCAGAGCGGCAAGCGTGGCGAATGGCCGCTGCCTGGACGCGGCTTGCGCCACCCACGGCGCGTGCTCGTACACATCGCCCAGCGCGGCCATGAAGCCGGCCTCGTCCGCCGCATTGAGGCTTGCGAGCGCAATCTTCGTCATGTCGTGCTACCGGATCACCGGGGCGGCAGCGGCGAGCGAGCGATGCTCGCGATGCCAGTGCTGCGCGATGTCGAGCCTCCTCGCGAGCCATACCCGCTCGCGCGCGGCGACATAGTCGAGAAAACGCGTGAGCGCAGCCGCTCGTCCCGGACGCCCGACCAAGCGGCAGTGCAACCCGATCGACATCATTTTGGGCGTCCGCTCGCCCTCGGCATAGAGCAGGTCGAAGGCATCCTTGAGATAGGTAAAAAACTCATCGCCGCTGCCGAAGCCCTGCGCATTGATGAACCGCATGTCGTTGGCATCGAGCGTATAGGGAATGATCAGATGCGGCCCCTTCGGCCCGTTGACCCAATAGGGCAGATCGTCGGCGTAGGAATCGGACGAATAGAGGAAGCCGCCTTCGTCGAGCACGGCCTTCAAGGTGTTGACCGAGGTGCGGCCGGTATACCAGCCCAGCGGGCGCTCGCCGGTCGCCTGCGTGTGGACGCGAATCGCCTCGGCAAGATGCGCGCGCTCCTCTTCGTCAGGCACGTCCTTGTAGTCGATCCATTTGAGGCCGTGGCTCGCGATCTCCCATCGCGCTTCGCGCATCGCCGCGACCGCCTCGGATGAACGCGCTAGCGCGCTGGCGACGCCGAACACGGTTACCGGCACGTCGCGTTGCGTGAACAACCTCCACAGCCGCCAAAAGCCGGCACGGGAGCCGTATTCGTACATCGATTCCACGTTCATGTGGCGCGCTCCCGGCCAAGGCTTCGCGCCGAGCACGTCGGAGAGAAACGCTTCCGAGGTCGCATCGCCGTGCAGGATGTTGCGCTCTCCGCCCTCCTCGTAATTGACCACGAACTGGACGGCGATACGCGCGCCGCCGGGCCAGCGCGGATCGGGCGGGTCGCGGCCGTAACCGGTGAGATCGCGGGGATATTTGGAGAAATCAGCCGGGGACATGGCCTGTCATACGCAATCCGGATTGCTTGGCTCGGCATCACAGGGTCGTCCCCGCGAAACGCAACCGCGACGCTCGCGCTGCGGGGATCCCGGTTGCGGGGACCCATATTTCGAACCGACGACAGTGACGTGAGCTGATCAACCGCGGGCGGTATCATATACAGCTTCGGCCGAAGCGTGTCTTGCGCAGAGAGGGCGGTGTTGCGGGCATCCGTCGCGACACGCCTGATGCGGGGTCAGAAAGGCGTTGTTTGTTCCTCGGACCGCCTGCCGTGCCCTCAAAACACTTTCCAGTATTGCGGCCGGTAGATGATGTCCCGCGCCGGAATTGGCGCCGCCGACTTGCTCTGCGAGTCTCGCGCGCCCGCCCACGGTTTGATCGCCAGGATGATCACCGCCACCGCAAGGGCCATCCAGAAGACGAGTGCGAACCTCGTTGCTCTGGGTCCCATGTCCTCCTCCTGATGCCAAACTGACATCGTTGTGCGCCGCGGCGGAGTTTAGAGGGGGAACCGGAAGAACTTTGTGAGCTGCGTTACACTCGCGCGAATAGCAGTGAACCGACTGGAAGAGATCGGCGACGTAGCGTGCGAGGCAATCAGACATTGGTCTGGTATGTTGAGCTGAATTGAGTGTGGCCATAACGTTACGAAGGGCCGCATGAGACGGCGAGAATTCACCATGCCTTTCGGCGGCCTCGTGGGCCTTCCCGCGCGCGCAGCAGCGCGAGCGGGCCAAGCGGCTCGCTGTGCTGGTCTCCTTGCCCGCGATCGCGTGGGCTCGTGCGCGCGGACGAGGTGATTGAATAAGCGTGGCTGTTTGCGACCTCGCGAAAAAAAGCCCCGCGTGAGCGGAGCTGAGTGTTTCGGAGGAACGTCGAACGTGAGAACCGCATTTGCGGTACGATCGACAAATGCGAACCTAGCTCGGCCGTTGCGCTCGCGATGTGACGGCGATCACAAAAATGCGCTCGCGATGTGATGGCGATCACAAAAATGCGCTTTTACCGCCCAGCTGGCACCACGGCTGACATCGTGGTTATCGGTTCCCAAAACTGCATTCGCCCTTAAGCGAGTCTCGCGAACGGCAGGCCCGCCAGAAACATCCAGCATAGTGCGCCACTGGTTGATCGTATCGGCCGTGCGGCTAGTCACCTCGAGGGTTTGGCGGAGCTGCTTTGCGCCGCCAGATCGTCGAGCCGCTTGGGCAGTTGCTTGAGCTCCCATGCTCGCGCCAGCGCAGCCGCCTTGCGCCAGGTCGGCTTTTGCCCGCTGAGGCGAGGCAATGGTGCCTTGCGGTCCATGGTGGCGATCGATCGGAATAGCCGCAAATCCTTGGCCTGCGCTGGAAAGCGACCTGCCTTAAGGGCGTTCTCCAACGTGCCGTATGTCCGCAACACCTGTGCTGCTCCCGCCGCTCCCAGTCCCGCAACCCCCGGCAGCTTGTCCGACGGGTCACCACGCAACGCGATGAAATCCGGAACCTGGTGGGGATCGACCCCGTAGCGCAAGCGCACCTCGGCTGGCCCGATCCGGGCGATCTCGCCCGCGCGAACTGGATAAAGAATCGTCGTGTGGGCGGAGGCGAGCTGGAATGTATCGCGGTCGCCGCTCGCGACGAGGACGGTGCCGCCCCGCCGCTCTTCGGCCGCGACCGCGGCGGCAAGGAAGTCGTCGGCTTCGTACCCGGACGCCTTGGCATTCGCAAAACCGCATGCGGCGACGAATTCGGGCAACACGTCAAGTTGCTCGAGCAATTCGTCATCGAATTCGCGGCCGCTCTGATAGGCCGGGAATTGCTGGTGACGATAGGTCGGCGCGTCTAACGTGTCCCAACCGACGAGCACAGTGCGCGGCTGCTCCATCCGGTAGAACTTCAGCAGAAAATTCGCAAAGCCAAGGATGGCACCCGCAGGCCGGCCTCCGCGTCTCAATATGGTCTTAGGTAGAGCATGGTAGGCGCGATGCGCGAAAGAGTCCCCGTCGATCACCAACAATGGTCGACGGGGAGGCGTTGGCGCGTTCCGTCGCGCCGCGCCGCGCGCGGTCTTCGCTTTGGGCCTCGGAGAATTGCCCAGCGCCTTCGCGTCATCGCGCAGCACGACCCACGCCGGGGCGTGATCGCTGGCGCCTGGTCTCGCACGAATTTCACGATCGACGCCGGCGCCGACAAGGCGCTTCGCCGCTTGGGCGCTCAGCAACAAATGATCGATGCGAAGCCCAGCGTCCCGAGGCCATCGGTTTCGCATGTAGTCCCAGAACGTGTACATCGGCGCCTCAGGGTGCAGCGCCCGGATCGCGTCAACCCAACCTTGGCCCAGAATGCGCTGAAAAAGCGCGCGGCTTTCCGGCTGAAGGAGAGCGTCTTTGGCATAGGATTTGGTTGGATAGATATCGCGGTCCGTCGGCACGATGTTGTAGTCGCCCGCGAGCACGACTGGGACGCCTGCGCCATAGAGCTCCTCGGCATGCCTCGCGAGGCGCTCCATCCAAGCAAGCTTGTACGCGAATTTGGGGCCGGGCTGTGGGTTGCCGTTCGGGGCATAGAGCGACGTGATCAGCACGCCGTGCACGGCCGCCTCGATATAGCGGCTCTCCGTGTCTATGGGTTCGCCCGGCAGCTCCGTGCGCGTGACAATGGGTTCGAAATCGCGGGCGAGGATAGCGACTCCATTCCACGACCTTTGGCCGCGCCAAGCCGCGCCATAACCCGCTTTCGCGAGCGCGGCCTGCGGAAACTCCGAATCCGCAGCCTTGAGCTCCTGCAGCGAGACGACATCGGGCTTGGCGGTGCGCAGCCAGTCGAGCAGATTGACGAGGCGCTTGTTGACATTGTTAACGTTGAAGGTCGCGATTTTCATGCGCCCGCACAGTGATTGCCGAAGTCCGCTTGACGAGAGCGGCGCAGCGTAGCGGAACTCACAAGCAGATGCAGGCGGTCCACGCGGCCCGTCTCAATGGCTCGTCACTGTGCCGGAGCGCCAGCGGCGAGCCAGGCCGCGAGGATTTGGCGCTCTTCCGCCGTCATCGCGGTAACGTTGCCCGGCGGCATGGCGTTCGAGCGCACCGCGTTGATCTCGATCAGATGCGCATGACGGCGGATGTTGTCGGGATCGTCGAGCACGACCCCTTTGGGCGGCGCGTGCACCCCCGGCCACACCGGCTCGTGGCGGTGGCACATGCTGCAACGGATGAGGATCGCATTGTGCGCCGCCTTGATGTCGATCCGATCGGCGCGTGGAGCGATGTCCGCGGGTCCGGCGCCCGACAGCCATGCCACGGCCACCATCCCGGCGGCGGCCACGCCCCACGTCCACCACGGGCTGCCTTTGCCCTCGTGGCGGCAATTGAAGAAGTGACGGATGACGGGACCGATCGCCAGCACGATCGCGACGATCAGCCAGTTGAAGCGGGTCGCGAACATCAGCGGGTAATGATTGGCAATCATCAAAAAGACGACTGGCAGCGTGAGATAGTTGTTGTGGACCGAGCGTTGCTTGGCCTCTTCGCCCCACGCCGGATTGGGCTCTTTTCCGGCGAGCAGCGCGGCGACGGTCTTCTTCTGGTTCGGGATGACGATGACGAAGACGTTCGCCACCATGATGGTGCCGATCAGCGCACCGATCTGGGTGAAGGCGCCGCGCCCGCTGAACACGTGAGTAAAGCCATAGGTGAGCGCGACGAGAAAGACGTAGCCCACCAACGCGAGCGCAACCTCGTGCCGGCCGAGCGCGGACCGGCACAGCGCCTCGTAGATGAGCCAGGCGAGCACGAGGCTTGCGAACGCGACGGCCGCGGCAGTCGGTGCGGTCAGATCGAGCACGGCTGTGTCGATGAGATAGAGTTCCGCGCCGAGATAGTAGACGATCACGAGCAGCGCGAAGCCGGAGAGCCAGGTGGTGTAGGCTTCCCACTTGAACCAGGTGAGCTCATCCGGCATGCGGGCGGGAGCGATGAGATACTTCACCATGTGGTAGAAGCCGCCGCCGTGGACCTGCCAGGCGTCGCCCTGGACGCCTTGCGGCAGGCCCGATCGCGGCTTGAGGCTGAGATCGAGATGGATGAAATAAAATGAACTGCCGATCCAAGCGATGCTAGCGACGACGTGCAGCCATCGGACGATGAGGCTCGACCACTCGGTGAGCACCGCAATCACGACGGCAAATCCCCTCTTTACCTTCGGCCAATTCTTCTCTCGGTCAAGCCGCGGCAGGATGACAGACGCGTGTTGAACGTTGCAAGAGCTGTGCCGACGAAATAGGCATGGGTATGGTGACGGAAGCGATGTATGGGCTTGGCGGCAGCGAGCCGGGCGCGTTCGGCAAGCGAATCATGGAGCTCGCCGAGCGCCTCGCGCAATGGTCGGAGATCTCCGACGGATTGACCTGCACCTATCTTTCGCCCGCGCACCGCTCCGTCGCCGCGGAAATCCGCAACTGGATGCGCCAAGCGGGACTGATCACCGAGATCGACGCGGTCGCAAACGTCATCGGGCGTCACGCCGCGGCCGATCCGGGGGCGCGCACGCTGATCATGGCGTCGCACTACGACACGGTCCGCAACGCCGGCAAATACGACGGCCGGCTGGGCATCCTGACCGCGCTTGTGCTGGTCGAGCACCTCAAGCGGCTTGGCCGCAAGTTGCCGTTTCATCTCGACGTCATCGCATTCTCGGAAGAGGAGGGCGTGCGCTTCTCGTCGAGCTTTCTCGGCAGCCGCGCGGTGGCGGGACGGTTCGACGGCAAACTGCTCGAACGGCGCGACGCCGACGGCCACACCTTGGCGGCGGTCATGCGGGATGCGGGCCTCGATCCGGCGAGGATTCCCACGCTCGCGCGCCGCCGCGAGGAGCTGATGGGATATCTCGAAGTCCACATCGAGCAA
>WNGD01003845.1_pt1 | contig 16997 bp, 12 predicted proteins | sample 5400671 | NCBI WGS metagenome assembly WNGD01 (sample SAMN13153369, study PRJNA577476) | soil metagenome | isolation source: 40 cm soil or saprolite under grassland replicate 2 | place: USA:California | collected 2016-06-15
CAGTCCAAAATCCCACTGCAAATTGCCAACAACTGCATTGAACCAAATACGTTCATTAAAAGGCTGGTGCGGGCTGCGCTTAGCCACTTTCGGTGGTCGCACCTGATCCGTGATCAGTTTGTGATCTCTGCGAAATTGAAGTGTAAATGGCCAAGCGTGCTGTCCATGGATGAAAGCGATGACTTTCAAGAACGCATCTAAGACTGCCAAGTCCTGACTCGCGTCCGCCGACTTGCGGCCAGATTTAAGTTGGAGATGAAATTCTACGTCTTCGCCGCGCTCAATCATCCCATATTCCCAGTCGCCGGACAGATCGCCGCACTGAGTATCGTTTCGTTTTGATTCGCGCTCACCCAGAAAATCATTGCGCTCCACAATCGTTGTTCCGGCATTACGGGCGATAAGTTTAAAGCCGCGCAGGAGTCCAGAAAACGTGACGGAAGACGCGTGCTGTTGTGGGGAGGGTTCAGCTTCGGTCGTCGTTTCTTGTGTCGCCCCAGAAGATTCGAGTCGCTCCAAACTTCGTCGAATCTCTTCGTATGTCTGGTTGTCCGAACCAACAGGAGAAAGCTCGATCGCGTCGAGATTGTATCGAAGTGTCGACCGCCCGTTGTGGCCTGAATGCTGGTGGTGTGGCGGGACATTTTTAGCTTCGAATAACAAATCGTGGTCGATTATCCCTTGCAGGGCGCCAAACTCTTTCTGAGACACTACTCCTCGCGGCATCTCTGGCGGAATGGCGCCGTTCGGCAACCGAACATAAAGTCGAAAACGGTGTTCCAGAACCTCGAGTACGCCGGAACCACGTACCTCAACGTTCGGGAAAGAAATCTTGATTTCGTCGACCCGAAATTTTCCGCTGCCGCGACGAACGTGCTCAATAAATTCTTTTCGATCCATTTTACCGCTTAAGCAAAACAGCCGGGTCATTGCTGACCCGGCTGCCGTAATTCATTTTTGGTCTCGGCTTAGTAATCCATACCGCCCATGCCGCCCGGTGGCATCGGTGGAGTTTTTTCCTTCTCAGGAATCTCCGTCACCAATGCTTCGGTGGTGAGCAACAGGCCCGCGATGGACGCGGCGTTTTGCAACGCTGTGCGCGTGACCTTAGTTGGATCGACAATCCCTGCCTTCACCAGATCAGTGTATTCATCAGCGGAAACGTCGTAGCCTTCGTTGCCTTTGCGCTTTTTCACTTCCTCGACGACGAGCGCGCCTTCTTTGCCCGCGTTATCGGCAAGTTGACGCGTCGGCTCTTCAATGGCGCGGCGCACAATTGCCACGCCGACTTTTTCGTCGGGTTCGAGGTCCTTGATGTTGTCGAGCGCTTTCTGCGTCCGCAGGAATGCAACACCGCCGCCTGGGACGATGCCTTCCTCAACTGCGGCGCGCGTTGCGTGCAACGCATCTTCGACGCGCGCCTTTTTCTCTTTCATCTCGGTCTCGGTCGCAGCGCCGACGTTGATGACTGCAACGCCGCCCGCGAGTTTCGCCAGGCGTTCCTGGAGTTTCTCTTTGTCGTAATCGCTGGTCGTCTCCTCAATTTGACGACGGATCTGGGCGACGCGGCCCTGGATATCGGCTTTCTTGCCTTCGCCTTCGACAATGGTGGTGTTCTCCTTGTCGATGGTAATGCGCTTGGCACGGCCGAGGTCTTCGAGCTTGATGTTCTCGAGCTTGATGCCGAGATCTTCGCTGATCAGACGCCCGCCGGTCAGCACCGCGATATCTTCCAGCATCGCCTTGCGACGATCGCCGAAGCCCGGCGCTTTCACCGCGCAGACTTGCAACGTGCCGCGCAGTTTGTTCACGACCAGGGTCGCGAGCGCTTCGCCTTCCACATCCTCCGAGATGATCAGGAGCGGTCGGCCGGCTTTTGCGACTTTCTCAAGCAGGGGAAGCATGTCCTTCAAGCTCGAGATTTTTTTCTCGTAAATGAGGATGTACGCATTTTCGAGCACCGCCTCCATCTCCTCCGCGTTGGTGACGAAGTAGGGCGACAGATAACCTTTGTCGAACTGCATTCCTTCGACGACTTCGAGCGTAGTCTCGATTGATTTAGCTTCCTCGACCGTGATCGTCCCGTCCTTGCCAACCTTGTCCATGGCGTCGGCAATGATCTCGCCGATCGTCTTGTCCCAGTTGGCCGAAACGGTCGCGACCTGCGCGATCTCAGTCCGATCACTGACTTTTTTGGAGAGTTTCTTCAGCTCCTCGACGATTGCTTCGACACCTTTCATGATGCCGCGCTGCAACGAAGTCGGGTTCGCGCCGGCAGTAACGTTGCGCAGACCTTCGCGGTAAATTGATTCCGCGAGAATCGTCGCCGTGGTCGTGCCGTCGCCTGCGACGTCGGAAGTTTTGGAAGCGACTTCGCGGACGAGCTGCGCACCCATATTTTCATACGGGTCTTCTAGCTCGATCTCTTTCGCGACCGTCACACCGTCCTTGGTGATCGTGGGGCTACCGAATTTCTTGTCGAGAATGACGTTGCGACCGCTCGGGCCGAGCGTGGCCTTCACGGCTTTCGCCAGTTTCTCGATACCGCGCAGCAAGGTGTGCCGCGCGTTTTCATCGAATTGTAGTTGTTTAGCTGCCATAAGTTTTTTTGTCTCCTCCGGTTACCCGATGATGCCGAGGATGTCGTCCTCGCGCATGATCAGGTAATTCTGATCGTCGATTTTGATTTCGGTGCCGCCGTATTTGGAGATCAGCACCTTGTCGCCCTTTTTCACCGTGAAATCGATTTTCTTTCCATTGTCATCGATTTTGCCGGTGCCTAAAGCGACCACTTTCCCCTCTTGTGGTTTTTCCTTGGCGGTATCCGGGATGATGATCCCGCCCTTTTTCACTTCCTGCTCTTCGATCGGCTGCACCAGCACCCGATCACCGAGCGGTTTTACGTTAACTGTTGCCATAAGTTGTTGTCTTTTACTCCTTGTGGTTTTTGTTTTTGGGTTGAGCCGGCGACTGTCGATGTTCCGACAATCGCTAGCAAATTGTTTCCGTTATTTTTTCTTGTCTTCGTCCACGACCTCGAATTCCGCATCGACAACGTCGCCTTCGCGTTTGCCGGCACCTTCTTCGGCACCCGGACGCGCGCCCGCTTCGGGGCCAGGTTGCGGACCGGGGCCAGCTTGCGCTGATGCTTGCTTGTAAAGCTCGGCGCTGACTTCCTGGAACTTGCTCTGCAGTTCGTCGTAAGTCCGCTTCATCGCGTCGGTGTCATTGCGATTGATCGCATCGCGCACGGCAGCAATGGCGTCTTCGACTTGCTTGCGCTTATCACCAGAAATCTTATCGCCCAACTCTTTCAACTGCTTCTCGCATTGATACGCGAGCATGTCGGCGTTGTTCTTTATTTCGATCGCTTCCTTCGCCTTCTTGTCCTCTTCTGCATGCGCTTCGGCTTCGCGCTGCATCCGGTCGACTTCGTCCTTTGAAAGACCAGAACTACCGGTAATCGAGATTTTTTGCTCTCTGCCGGTGCCAAGATCTTTCGCGCCAACGTGTAGGATGCCGTTGGCGTCGATGTCGAAAGTGACTTCGATCTGCGGAACGCCGCGTGGCGCTGGCGGGATACCATCGAGATGGAAGACACCAAGCTGTTTGTTGTCACGCGAGAGCGGGCGCTCGCCTTGTAACACTTTGATCTCCACGCCCGGCTGGTTGTCGCTGTAGGTCGAAAAGATTTGCGACTTCCGCGTCGGGATCGTGGTGTTGCGCGGAATCATCGGGGTGGCCACGCCGCCCGCGGTCTCGATCGCCAGCGTTAACGGCGTCACGTCGAGCAAGAGCACGTCTTTAACTTCGCCTTTAAGCACGCCGCCCTGAATCGCCGCGCCCACGGCAACCACTTCGTCCGGATTCACGCCTTTGTGCGGTTCCTTGCCGATGAGGCTCCGTGCTGTCTCGATCACTTTCGGCATGCGCGTCATGCCACCGACAAGCACCAGCTCGTTCACGTCGCGCTCGGCAATCTTGGCGTCCTTCAAACATGCCTTCACAGGCGGAATCGTTCGCTGAATCAGATCATCCGTAAGTTGCTCCAGCTTGGCGCGGGTCAATTTTTTCTGGATGTGCTTCGGCCCGCTCGCGTCTGCTGTGATGAACGGCAGATTGATTTCATATTCCTGCGTCGAAGAAAGCGCGATCTTCGCCTTTTCCGCTTCCTCCTTGATGCGCTGGATCGCGTCGGGCTGCTTGGTTAAATCGATGCCGGTGTCCTTTTTGAATTCGGCGACGATCCAATCCATTATCTTCGCATCCCAGTCGTCACCGCCAAGGTGCGTATCGCCGTTGGTCGCTTTTACCTCGAATACGCCATCGCCGATCTCAAGAACTGAGATGTCGAATGTACCACCGCCCAAATCGTAAACTGCAATCTCCTCATCTTTTTTCTTGTCCAAACCATAAGCGAGCGATGCAGCTGTGGGCTCGTTGATGATGCGCAGCACTTCCAACCCCGCGATCTTGCCTGCGTCCTTGGTGGCGTTGCGCTGTGAATCGTTGAAATACGCCGGCACAGTGATGACCGCTTGGGTGATTTTTTCGCTGAGCTTTGCTTCTGCATCGCTCTTGAGCTTCGCCAAAATCATTGCCGAAATCTCCGGCGGCGAAAAAGTCTTGAGCTGGCCTCCGACCTCCACTTGCACGTGCGCGTCGCCATTGGCCGCCTTCACGATTTTGTACGGGACACGTTTCTGCTCTTCGTGCACTTCGTCGAACTTGCGGCCCATGAAGCGCTTGATTGAGAAGACGGTGTTTTGCGGATTGGTCACCGCCTGACGTTTCGCGGCCTGACCGACCAATCGTTCGCCGCTTTTTGTAAACGCGACAATCGATGGAGTCGTGCGTGCGCCTTCGCTGTTTTCCAAAACTACCGGGTCGCCACCCTCCATCACGGCCATGCAGGAGTTAGTGGTGCCCAAATCGATACCTAAAACTTTAGCCATAAAATTCAAAATCCTTTCTCGGTAAGGTCTGCCGACGGACGGAATCGCCGTGGACGAAACTTTAACCCAACAATTCTAAGCAAGCCTTGGGCCAAACCTACACACGAGAGCTAAGTTGCTGTTCACGAGAGTCTAACGCCGATCAGGAGATGAACTGATTTCTCCCATTCGAGACAATTCGGCTCGATTCCGAATCGGTTGCCACCGGGTGTCGCGCCAATGCGGCGCGCCTCCTCTGGATCGAGCATCCCGCACCTGCGGGCAGGCTGTACTTCGCGGCAGCGGATCACTTCAGCAGCGTAAACACTTGCGTATACGAACCATCAGCATTCCGCGTACTGGCCAATTGGCCACGCGCGCCCATGTATTTACCGGTCCCGCCCAATATCGCGCGCACGACAGACTTGCCCGCATTAAATTCAGCGGCCGTCGGCGAATAATCGTGAACGCCCAAAGCGATAATTTGATCCTGAGCATTGCCGAAGGTAAAAAACAGAAGCGTTGCGCGCTTCTCGAAGTTTGGGTTGGCGTCAGTCGCGACCTTGAACAACGTCTTTGAGCCAAACACTTCTCCTGTTACCGGACCACCGGGGCTAGAGTGTAGCGGAGCAAAAAAATGATACACGTCGCCCGGACTGTTCCCCGGCGGGCCGAGGTCAAGGTGGGTCAGCGTTGGTGCGTCTTTCATAGACAGTAAGAGTTTCACTGGAAGAATTCGTGGAACGCAGATCAAACGCTGTGAGCAGAATTGAAGCGAGCAGCACAGCGAATGCCGTCATTCTCCGCGTAAGAATCAGATTCATGTTTAAAAAGGTTCCGAGCATTACGGCTTCCGCAATTAGAAAAATGCGCGAGAACTTCTCGACACGCGTAGTGCCAATGCGACACGCGGTGCACAGGGGAACCGACAGAGTGGCAGGTCATTGCAGGGTCACTCGCCGCTGCTGCTGAAATTGCGTAAGTGATGGAAAGAAATTCTGTTTCGCGAATGCGCGCGTCGCGATAAAATTTTCGCGTGCGGCAATATCATGATCTGCTCCGACTCGTGCTCGAGCACGGTCGGCCACGCGATGATCGCACCGGCACCGGGACATTATCAGTTTTCGGCGCGCAGACTCGGTTTGATCTGCGCAATGAAGGACCAGGATTCCCGCTACTCACGACAAAAAAGCTGCACATCAAATCCATTATTTACGAACTGCTTTGGTTTCTGCGAGGCGACACCAACGTTCGCTATCTCAATGAGCATGGGGTGACGATCTGGGACGAATGGGCTGACGAAAGCGGCGACCTCGGCCGCGTATACGGTGCGCAATGGCGTGATTGGCGCGGCTCAAACGGCGCGCGAGTCGATCAAATCGATAATCTCATCGCGCAAATAAAATCAAATCCGCAGAGCCGACGGCTAATAGTGAGCGCATGGAACCCGGCTGAAATCGAGAAGATGGCACTCCCCCCGTGTCACGTTCTGTTCCAGTTTTACGTGCAGGATGGCGAGTTAAGTTGCCAGCTATATCAACGCAGCGCCGATCTATTTCTCGGCGTCCCGTTCAACATCGCGTCGTACTCGCTGCTCACGATGATGGTGGCACAAGTTTGTGATTTAAGGCGTGGCGATTTTGTTCATACGTTCGGTGATCTACATCTTTATAACAACCACCTTGAACAGGCACGTGCGCAACTTTCCCGCGATTGCCGTTCCTTACCCAGGATGCAATTGAATCCGGCGATCAAAAACATCCATGATTTCACGTTCGAAGATTTCGAACTAATAGGGTACGAGCCGCATCCATCGATAAAAGCACCGATCGCGGTTTAGTCTCATTCCGCCAAGCCTGCGACTTTTCCGCGTCACGCGGGTTTAAACGCAATGTGAGAATCGTCGTTACGTTTTCGATCTTTTTCTGCGCAGCCATCTCGTTGCGCGCGCAAACTTCAGTCGAGATCGATTTGGAGGAGCAGATGGCGTATCTGCTTCAAAATGGGCGGCCGGTGCTCGCATCGCCGATTTCTAGCGGCCGTTATGGGCATCTCACCAAAGGAGGCTCGTTTAAAATCCTTGAGAAAGAAAGAACCCATTATTCGAGCATGTACGGGAGAATCGTGGAAGCGCGCGGAAACACAATCGTAGCGGATGCCGATGCCGACATGCCGGTTCCACCCGGCGAAAAATTTATCCCTGCACCGATGCATTATTTCATGCGGTTTTGCGGAGCGGACGGAATGCACGCCGGATATTTGCCCGGCTATCCCGCGTCGCACGGCTGTGTGCGGATGCCGGAACAGTATGCAATTGCGTTTTTCAATTCGGTCGGCGTCGGCACCCCTGTCAGCGTATTTGGCCGCACGCCAGCTGGTCGCTACTACTCGGACCGATCGCAATCCTCTTTTCTGCGGCGTCCGCGCTTCGGCCCGCCGATTGGTCCGCGGTTGGCGCCGCCTCCACCGCCTTGGTGGCGGTAGGATCGCACGATCGCCTTTGGCTGTAGTGTGCCCTGTCTTCAGCGCACCGTCTTCACCCGCGTCGAACCGGCTGGGTTTCGGCCGCTGAGACAGCGGACGCTACACCACGCACCGAAGCGGTTGTTGAGTCTTAGGGGCGCGTTGCGGCCGCGCTCCTGTTAATGATTTGTGCTGGCCGTCTTCGGCCCACGCGAAAGGTCGACAAGGTCAGTCAGAATATTAAGCGTCTCGTCGCGCTCGGGATCGATAGCCGGTTCTTTATTGTCACCGTCGGTGCCACCGCCGCCGATCAAATCCGAATCTGAATCGGAAGCGGCTTCAGGATCAACTTTCGGGGAAACGCCATTCTTCTTCGCCTCTGCCAATTTCCCGGGATACATGATCAATTGGAGATTTGGCTTATCAACCGTGTCGAGTGTTACCCGATAAATTCGCGGCTCCTCCTGGTTTCGAGCCAAGCGCTCTTTCGAACGCGTTTCCTTGCGCAATTTATCGTCCTGAAGTTCCTTTTTCCGCGCATCTTCGTTCAGCGTAATTCGATTCTCATCGATCTTATGACGCAAACGGTCCATGTCCTCCATGACGTAGTGAAATTCGGGATCGTTCTTAGCGCGCTCTTCCGAACGTCGCCGCAGTTGGTCGACAAACAGCGAATGGCTATCAGACCACTTCGTGTATTTGGCCTTGGCCACTTCATCATAGGCCAGAGCGTTCTTTAGCGCGCTTTCGCCGAACTCTGGAAGATCACTCAAGCTCGGCAGGACAATGTCCGAGGCCACACCATGGAGCTGCGTGGAGCCGCCCGCGACCCGGTAAAATTTTTGGATCGTCAACTTTAAGGCACCGTCTTCATCCGAATGGCTGCCCAATAGCGAAGCGAACCGGCCGATCGGGAGGATCGTCTGCACGGTGCCTTTCCCAAATGTGTTCTTGTCGCCGATGATCACTGCCCGCCCATAATCCTGGAGAGCAGCTGCGAAAATCTCGCTGGCAGACGCGCTCTGCCGGCTCGTCAAAACGATCAGCGGTCCAGAGTAAGCGATGCCCGGATCCGGATCGGAAGAAATCCTGATGCTTCCATTATAATCCTTGGTCTGCACAATCGGTCCCGATTTCAAAAACAACCCAGTGAGCGAAAGCGCCTCTTCCAGTGAGCCGCCTCCATTGCGTCGCAGATCGACAACCAGACCGGCGATGTTTTCTTTCTTTAGCCGTTTGAGCAACGCCAGTACATCGCGCGTGGTGCTTTTCTGGTGTCTGTCCATGTCTGCATAAAAAGAAGGGAGCGTAAGCCAGCCGAGTTTTATTGGATCGCCGTTCTCGTCTTTTCTGATGATGATGTCCGCGCGGGCTTCCTGGTCTTTTAGCTTAATTTCATCCCGCACCAGCTCGACATTTTTCCGGCGCGACGGATCTGTTGCATCCGATGGAATGACCAGCAACCTCACACGTGTGCCTTTTTTTCCGCGGATCATCTCGACAACTTTGTCCAGTCGCATCTCGCGAACATCGACGTAATCCGCCTGGCCCTGTGCCACCGCAGTAATCCGGTCGCCCACTTTAAGCCTTCCATCTACTTGCGCGGGCCCGCCGGGCACCAGGCTTTCAATTTTCGCATAGCCATCTTCCGACCGAAGCATGGCGCCGATGCCCACGAGCGAGAGACCCATGTTGATGCTGAAATTCTTCATATCAGCCTTGCTCAGGTACTCCGAATGCGGGTCGTATGCCTGGGCAAGCGCATCGAGAAAGAGTTTGATTTGCTCCTCCTTGTCTTGTTCGTGGACGTTGCGGGCAAGGCGGTCATAGCGACGACTCACCAGTTGCGGTGCGGGCTCAATCGGATGCTCGCTCAGATGCTCCTGCAACAGCTCGTTCGTGATACGGCCGCGCCAGAGCTGATCGGCTTCCGCTTCATCTTTCGGCCATGCCGACTTTTGGCGGCTCAACTCGACGGTCGCATTGCTCTTGAAATCGACCGGCTGCTTCAACAGTTCTTTTATCTTTGCGACCCGATCATCAACGCGTTTCGTGTATAGAGCATAAATGTCGTAAGCCGGTTTCAGTGTGCCAAGGAGAACGTCCCCTGCCATCGAGTTGCCGTACTTTGCGTTGAGCGAGTCAACGTCTTGTTGCGTGAAGAAGAGGTGACTGAAATCGAGCAACTCCAGATACGTCTGCAGGAATTTTTTTGAAACTTCCTCATTCAGTTTTTGCCGCGTATAGTGGCCTTCCTCCAGCAGCCGCCCGACCGACATGGCGATTGTCTCCTTCGACGTCGCTACGGCGGGTGGACCGGCAATCGCGGCTGCCAAAATGATGGCGCACAATGCCAGGCTTTGCTGGAAACGTGATCTCATTGGTAATTACGCGGTTTCCCATCTTGGCAGATTTCAGCGCGAAACGCAAGATGATGAAACAAGGTCGACATGTGAGTAGGAATGAGACAATCAAGAACAGGGAACATTCAATATTCGTAAAAAATCTCGCCTTCAGTCGTAGCGATGCGCCGATACAGTGAATCACAATGATTTACGACACCTTTTGCGGCGGCATTTTCGAAACGAATTGCTATCTGTATAAGTCGCCAGAGGGCTGGATTCTCTTCGACGCGCCGCAGGGCGCTTGCGAATGGGTGCGTTCGCTTGCTGTCGATCTCAAACTTCTGCTCCTGACACACGGACATATCGATCACGTCCAGGACGTTGCGATGATCAAGCGCCAGTTTGGCTGTCAAATCGGTTGTCACCCGCTCACCGCGCCAATGATTTCCGACCGGGAATTTTTTCGCAACTTCGGTTTCGAACTCGAAATCGAACCGGCGGAACCGGATTTTCTCATCGAAGAAACGCCAACCAGAAATTTTCTCGGCGCTGAATTCCAAGTTCTGGAAATTCCCGGCCATTGTCCGGGCAGCCTTTGTTTCTTTTCGCGCAAAGACAAATTGCTCATCGGCGGCGATGTCCTTTTTGCCGGAAGCGTTGGGCGAGGCGATTTGCCCGGCGGAGATATCGATCTGCTGATAAGCGGGATCCGAAAAAAATTATTTCAGCTCGGAGACGAAGTCACCGTGCTTTCCGGCCACGGCCCGCCGACGAAAATCGGAACTGAACGCAGAACCAATCCGTTCGTCGGGGAAGAGTAGCCCGACCTATTTTCTACCTTGCCGGCCCACTGTTTTCTTAGCGAAGCTCCTCGAGGAAAGACGCGAGCGGTTTAAGGTTGTCAATCTTTGCGACGATATCACGCAATGAGCGCACGGCTCTTGGGATGTATTGGAGGAAACTTTTGTGTCCCTTAACCAAGCCGAGGAACCCATAAGCACCCAGCGCCTGCATCAGGCGCTGCATCGCGCATAGGCGTAGTTTGGAATCGAAATCTTCGTCACATGTGACTCCGCTTTTGCCCCGCCCCTCGCGATAGTACCTGATCAACTCGGCGCGCTCTGCTCCTGTGATATCGACGTACGGATCATAGAGCAACGACGCAAGATCGTACTCTGCCAAGCCAGGTCGCATTCCCTGAAAATCAATCAGATTAGCCTGCCCGTTTTGGATGATGATGTTTTGCGATTGAAAATCGCGGTGGACCAAAACCCTTGGCAAACTGGCAAGATGTTTTGCGATTTCGCGCAGAGCGGGAAGGGCTGCCAGCTCTTTGCCTTTTGATTCGGCGACCTTGAAACAGCGGCCGAGGCAATTCTCGAAAAAGTATTTCTGTTCCCACCGGTAAAGGGCAGCGTTAAACTCGGCCGGCAAATGCCCCTTCATCTGTACGCAGACCGACTCTGGCAGACTGTGAAGCTTGATAATTTCGTCGAGCGCTGATTCGTAGAAGGCACGGCGGACGAGCCAGCTCTCGTGCTGATAACTGTAGAGATCGCGCGCTCCTAAATCTTCGATCCAGATAAGGCCTTCCGCCGGATCGTGAAAATAAATTTTAGGGACTCGAATTCCGTGGCCGTCGAGAAATTGCGCGATCTGGACGTAGTGCCGATTTTCTTCGCGCTCCAGATTGTATTTAACAAGGATCAGCCTCTGATCCGCGGCGCAATGGATTCGATAAAACTTCCGGTCCGAGCCTCCTTTTTCAATTGGGTTGATTTTTATCTCATCGAGATTCAAACGCGGAAAATGCATTCGCGTTCGTCGGAGAAGCAGCGCCGTTCTCATGGGTTGGAGTTAGATGTCGATGTTGCGATGGATGCCGCTGGCCTTTTTTTGGGAGCGGACAATACAACCCTGAAGCTGACTTTGGGAAGCAATTTGTGCGCCCGGCCACAAAATTGTGTCTTCAAGGATCGCTTTCGCTCCGACTCGGCAATGTTCTCCAACAACTGAGCAACCGAGTAACTCCGCGCTGGGATCGACGAACGCGCTGGAGTGGATCGGGTCCGGCCACCCCACGGTTTTCACGTACCGAGGGTGCCAGTGCTCCGTCGCAATCACACGATGAACTTCCAGATACTCTTTTCGCGAACCAATGTTGAACCATTGTCCGTCATCAAGGAGAACGCCTCCAATCTTTCCCCCCTCAGCAATCCATTTGGTAAGAATGGGAATGAACGAGACTTTTTGACGGGGCGGAAGCTTCTGAAAAATCTCGGGATTCCAAACAGACACGTTCGCATAATCAAAGTTCTCGTCCGGGTTGGATTCCTTCAAAATCGCGACGATCCGATTGTCGCGCATAACCACGCCTGCACCCAAGCCAGTATTCCGCCGCAAACCGAGGGTCACATGATTTTGGGCACGGAAATGATTTTCGATGAGCGGCTCCAGGTCGGCATCACTCAAGATGTCGCCACTGTAAGCAATGAACGGTCTGTTTTCGATAAACGCCTCTACATTCTTCATTCCGCCGCCCGTCTCGAGCAGCTCCGGCTCATGAGCGAGCATGACCGAATGGCCTGCATATTCATTGTCGGGAAAAAAGTTTCGAAATGATTCCGGAAGCCTATGCGTGTTAATGACGAACTTGTTCACTCCCGTGCCAATCAAATGGTCGAGTGCAAAAGTGATGAGCGGCTTTTGAAAAATCGGAATGAGCGGCTTGGGGAGCTCATCCGTCAAGGGACGCAAGCGCGTGCCGAGCCCAGCGCCCAAAACGAATGCCTGTGTGATTTCGTTCACGAGCAAAAAAATGAGAGATTCTTCGACTTCGCTCGGGATGGAAGAAAACCCCGGACCCCTCGCTATCTTAAATAAAGCGTGCGCGTGCCGAAGTCGATGATGCCGTGGTGACGTCTCAACGTTTCTGCGCCGAGCAGACCGGCGACCGGCGGGGAACCTTCCAACAAGCCGTTGTGAATTAATCCTTCAAGGTCAATCACGCCCACGTCTTTACTAAAAATATCTACGGAGCCGACCGAGAGTTTGCGAATATGGGCGACGCGCACGCCTCGCTCTTTCAGATTCACAGCCGACGAACTATATGGTGTTTCCCGAGTGGCGATTCGCATTCGCCGAAGGAAAGAGCGGTGCAACAGCGTGGTGAACGAACCCGTATCGACCATCAGCCTGGCAGGTTTTCCGTTAATGGAACCATTGACATACAGATTGAAGCCATCGCTAACTTGAATCGGAACAGCCCGCAATCCGCGCCGATCGAAACCAGGAAAGCTGCCGAGGACGGCGGGATCGGTCTTTAGAATAAGCAACTGCCGCTCACAATCCAGCACCGCTTGCGTGGGGAAAAGAATGTCCGCTCCAATGATCCCGTCGATTTCCTCTTCGTGAACCAACCGCGCGGCACGAGCGGAGTAGCCAAGATCGACAGTAACCACTGGTTCATCGACCAGAGTTAGCCCTCCCATCCGCAGCTCACGTGCGATCGCTACATTATTGAACGCACCATTAATCTGAACACGTGGCGGTAACTTCGATTCGGCCGTGGTTGGCTTCAGCCGAAAATACTCGCGACGATTCAAAGCGATTGCGCTTACCGGCGCACCGCTGTCGACCGTGAGCCACGCAGCCTTCCCGTTAATAAAAGCGCGCACTAGCAAATGATTTTGTCGCGAGCGCACCAGCGGTAGCGCTTCAAACTGCGTGGTTCCTCGCGCGTAAGCGCCCTGTGGCGCGGCAGTCAATTCGACGGCGAGCGCCACAGCAGTACATAAAATCGAGAGTGACTTCCGCACGAAGGACAGGTGATTTGAAATCATCGCGCGGCGGAGATTACACGGTTCCTTTCTACGCGTAAACATTTTTGCATTTTGAATCGGTCGAGCGATCAAAATCCGAGAACGCAGTTTTTTGGCATTGCACGACACAGTCGAGTGATGATTAACTCTCCGCCATTCAACCAGCCTATATGACAAGCGCAATTACCGAAGCACCTGTAGCAGAGCAGAAATTGGTCAGGGGACTCGGCTTGCTCGACTCAACCATGCTCGTGGCTGGCTCGATGATCGGCTCCGGAATTTTCATTGTTTCGGCGATCATTGCCCGGCAGGTCGGCGCGCCGGGATGGCTACTCGTGGTTTGGATCGTTACCGGTTTGCTGACGCTGACGGCGGCGCTGTCGTACGGTGAGTTGGCGGCGATGATGCCGAAAGCCGGCGGTCAATACGTGTACCTGCGCGAAGCTTTTTCGCCCCTATGGGGATTCCTTTACGGCTGGACTCTTTTCCTTGTCATTCAGACCGGCACGATCGCGGCCGTGGCGGTCGGCTTCGCGCGCTATACCGGCGTCCTCGTCCCGTGGTTTTCTGAGTCGAGCTATCTCATCGCGCCGATTCGTTTTGGCGGCTGGTTTCGCGGCTACGCCGTTTCACTTTCTACCGCGCAGTTTCTTGGTCTGGCGATGATCGCACTGCTCACCTTCATGAACACGCGCGGGTTGAACCTTGGCAAGCTCGTGCAGAACATCTTCACAACGGCGAAGACAGGTGCTCTTATCGCGCTTATTGTGCTTGGTATCGTTGTGGGCCTGAGATCCGGCGCAGGCGCAGCAAACTTCAGCGACTTTTGGACGATACGTGGAAATTTGCAGGATGTGGGCGCGGGTCTGACCGCTGCGACCGCCTTCGGCCTCTTCGTCGGAATTTGCGTGGCCCAAACAAATTCGCTTTTCTCTGCCGACGCTTGGAACAACATCACTTTCACGGCGGGCGAGGTGGTCAACCCCCGACGCAACGTGCCGCTCTCACTCGCGTTCGGCACGTTCCTCGTGATTGGCCTTTATCTACTCGCAAACGTTGCTTACCTCGCCACGCTGCCTTTCGATGCAATTCAGAACGCGCCCAGCGACCGCGTCGCGTCTGAGACCGCTAACGTCATCTTCCCCGGCGCGGGCGCGGCGATCATGGCCCTCGCGATCATGGTTTCCACTTTCGGTTGCAATAACGGGCTGATTCTGGCCGGAGCGCGCGCCTATTATGCGATGGCACGCGATGGTCTCTTCTTTCGTCGGGTTGGCGAGTTGAACAAAAATCATGTGCCCGCATGGGGTCTCATCATTCAAGGCATTTGGGCCGGTGCCCTCGTCCTACCGCGAACCGTTAGGACCGACGCAGACGGCAGGGTTACCGGTTACGGCAACCTTTACGGCAATCTCCCGCTCTGTACGTCGTCGGCGCGACGGTGATTCTCGTGGTGCTGTTCATGTATCAGACGGCCACTACTTGGCCGGGCGTGATGATCGTCCTGACTGGCGTGCCCGTGTATTTTCTGTGGGAATTTCGGCATAACAAATCACGGACAGCTTGACTTGCTTGGCTCATCCCGATTAGCACAACCAAAAAACAACTTCGCTCATGAACTTGCTTCGTCGAAAAAGCGTCACGCAACTTCAAGCTGATGCGCTGACGGATCAGCGTTTGAAACGCGCACTCGGAGCGACCAACCTTACCGCGCTCGGCATCGGTGCAATCATTGGCACCGGCATTTTCGTGCTCACGGGCACCGTCGCCGCGCAGAACGCTGGGCCGGCGGTGATTTTATCGTTCGTGCTGGCAGGCGTAGCGTCGATTTTTGCGGCGCTCTGCTACAGCGAGTTCGCATCCCTGGTGCCGATGGCCGGCAGCGCGTACACCTACGGCTACGCTACGCTCGGCGAACTTTTCGCGTGGATCATCGGCTGGGATTTAATCCTCGAATACGCTCTGGGAGCGGTCACGGTGTCTATCGGTTGGTCGGGCTACGTCGTCTCATTTTTGCGCGACATCGGTATTCACATACCGCCCGAATTATCCGCAGCGCGCGGGACGCTTATTACTTTGGCGGATGGAGCGCAGGTGACGGCCATATTCAATCTGCCAGCCGTCATCATTATCGCCGTCGTCACGCTGCTGCTGGTGATCGGCATCAAAGAATCTGCGAACACCAACAATGTGATCGTAATGATTAAGGTGGCAGTCGTGCTGCTGTTCATCATCGGCGCGGCTCACGCGGTGAATCCTTCCAACTGGCATCCGTTTATTCCGCCCAGCACCGGCGGACGCGGGCAGTTCGGCTGGAGCGGCGTCATGCAGGGCGCTGGGATCGTGTTTTTTGCTTATATCGGTTTCGACGCAGTCAGCACGGTGGCGCAGGAAGCCAAGAACCCTCAGCGCGACATGCCGATCGGCATTATCGGCTCCCTGTTGATCTGCACGGTGCTCTACATTCTGGTCTCCGGCGTCGCGACGGGCGTGATGTCGTACCGCGACTTGAACGTCCCCGATCCGATCGCGGTCGCGGCGGATCACGCCGGGCTCGGCTGGATGTCCTCGCTAATTAAGCTTGGTGCCATCGCGGGCCTCAGCTCGGTCATTCTGGTGATGCTACTGGGCCAGTCGCGGATTTTTTGGACGATGGCCGACGACGGCTTGCTGCCGGAGTTTGTGAGCAGGGTTCATCCAAAATTCCGCACGCCGTGGATCACGACGATAGTGACCGGTGTGGTGGTCGCATTCTTCGCTGCCATCTTGCCGATCCGCGATGCTGCGAGCCTCGTTTCTATCGGCACGCTGCTGGCCTTTGTGATCGTCTCAATTGGTGTGCTGGTGCTGCGGGTGCGCGAGCCGGAGTTGCCGCGCAGATTCAAGACGCCGGCGGTGTGGTTCGTCGCCCCCATGGGCGCACTGTCGGCGTTGTACCTGATGATCTCGCTGCCGTGGCGAACATGGGAACGGCTACTCATCTGGTTCGTTATCGGCATGTTCGTTTACTTCCTCTACGGCATCCGCCGCAGCAACCTAGCCCAGCCGCGCCTTTAGGCGGATGTGGTGGCGACGGCAAAACGCTCTCCGGATTTGAAATCGAGAACAGACTTACGAGCCGGCTGAGGCCCACTCGCCTTCGAATCCGCGCGCTGGACTCGTCGAGCCGAATTCGAGGAGCGCGCGGGTGTGCCTCGCGAGCTTTTCGCCATCGGTTTTATTAAAAGCACGCCATCTCGCTGCGATCTCGGAGACCGAAACCTGTAGCTTGCGAAGAATTTTTTTTTCATCTCCGCTCAGCGCCTTTGGCTGCTCGCTGCTCAATGCGCGCTTTTGAAGTCGCGAGAGCGCCGTTGCCAATCGAGTCTCAGTCGCCGGTCCAAACAGGTTGAGAAGCTGTTGAAAAGCGACGTGAAACGGAATCGTAGCAAGGT
>WNGD01005100.1_pt1 | contig 16997 bp, 20 predicted proteins | sample 5400671 | NCBI WGS metagenome assembly WNGD01 (sample SAMN13153369, study PRJNA577476) | soil metagenome | isolation source: 40 cm soil or saprolite under grassland replicate 2 | place: USA:California | collected 2016-06-15
GGCTGGTCGCCTCGGTGCCCACCGCGTGGCGGACGCTGGATGAGATCGCCCGCGGCGGGGAGCGGGCGCTGGGCAAGATCACCGCCGCGGTGAACGCGGCGCGGCGGCGGGCCTGGGCGCAGATCGCGGCCCGGCACGGTGCCCTCCCCGGCATCCGCGTCGCGGACAAGACGCTGGAGGGCGTGACCTGTATCCGGCTGGACGCCAGCGTGGTGGCCTGCCACTCACCTGCACTTGGCACACGTTCCTGATCGGGCAGATCCCCTGCCAGCTTGTCTGATGCCTTGTTTCGGCGTGTCGTGATACTCAAGGTCACACGCTCGCCTGTAAGGTGGCGCGCCTTAATCCGCAAGGTCGGAAGAAGGTGGGCGTGGCGAGAGACGGGCTTCGCCTGGTCCCGGGTGGTGCGGTCGGCGCCGCACCCGGCGGGCCGGCCGCTGATCCGGTCGCTTTTCAGGACGGCTGCCTGCTGGCATTCGAGGACTCGCAGGTTGCCCGCGGTTTCAGCCAGACCTCGATGGACAACGGGGCCGGGGTCCTGGAACGGTTCCTGGCTGCGTGCGGCCGGCCAGCCTGGGACGTCACCCGGGAAGACGTGGACCGGGTCGTCGCGGGGCTTAGCGCGCAGGGGCTGGCCGCCTCGACCCGGCGGGGTTACGTGCAGGCGTTCAAGGGCTTCCACGCGTTCCTTGTCGCGCGCAAGGCGAGTGAGATCGAGGCGGCATTCGGGGTGCGGCTGGTCAGTCCGGTGGATGAGTTCAATGCGGCTCGTCACGTCGGCGCGGACTCCCCGTCGGCGAACGCGCCGCCGGGCCCGGAGCGGATGGAGGAGTTCTTCGATTTCCTCAAGGAACGGATCGCTGGCGCCCGCAAGTACGCGGCGGCGGGACGGGACTACGCATTGTTCCGGACCTTGTATCTGGGCGGGCTGCGCGCGGAGGAGTCCGCCTCCATGGACCGGACCGACGTGCATTTTGGCCGGGGCCCGTTCGGCAAGCTGCATGTCCGGTTCGGCAAGGGAGCGAGGACATCCGGTCCGCGGCCGCGGTGGGTGCCGATGCTGGATGGCCTGGACCTGATCTTGCGGTGGTATCTGGATGAGATCCGCCCCCGGCTCGGCGACGGCCCGGCGCTGTTCTGCGACGAAGGCGGCGGCCGGATCCACCGCGGCACGATCCGCAACCGGCTGGCCTGCCTGCTCGACCTGGAACAGGCCGCGGCCGGGGCCGACGACGGCAACAGTGAGCCCGGGCGGGTGAGGTTCAGCCCGCACTCGCTGCGGCGCGCCTGCGCCACCCGGAACTACGAGCGCGGCGTCGACCTCGTCGCGATCCAGCAGATGCTCGGGCACTGGCATGTGGGTACCACGATGCGGTATGTCACGCCGTCGGCGACCTTCATCGAGGACGCGTACCGCCGCGCGGTCTCCGGCACGCTAGCAGGTCTGGAAGGAGACAACGATGCAGATTAGATGGCGGCTGCGGATGGCCGCAGCGCACCGGGAAGTCTGGACCGGGGCGCAGCTGCGCCGCCTGCTGGCCGAGCGCTCGGGACTGCACTTGTCGTCAGCGTCGGTGTCCGCGCTGTTCACCAGGCAGCCGTCGCAGGTGAAGCTTGACACGCTGGCCGCGTTGTGCACTGCGCTGGAGTGCACTCCCAACGACCTGTTCGAGGTGGACACCACACCGGTGGCGCCCGCCGCAAGGCCGGCACGCGCCAAGGCAGAGCCGAAGGCTGCCCGGGGCCGCTCGATGCCGCCGCTGTGACTGGCTACCGTAGCTGCCTCGACTGCCCGGCGCCGGTCAAGTTCCGCGACCGGGTCCGCTGCCACGTCTGTCATCGCCGCGTAACCCGCGCCGCGCTGAAACGCCGCTGCCCGCGCTGCGGCCAGCTCCGGCACCTGGGCGGATCCGGTTCGTGCGCCCAATGCGCCCGCGCCGCCACGCGGGGCAGGCCAGCCAAGACGATCACCTGTGCCCGCTGCGGCGAGCAGCGGCGCAACGCCTGGCACGGCCTGTGCAACCGGTGCAGTCTCGCCGACCCGGACCGGCCGTTTCGTTACGCCGCGGCGATGTCCGGGCGGCTGGACCCCGTCCCGGCCTGGTGGGACGACCTCACCGCCTTCGCTGCGGCGCGCCACCACCCAGGCGGCGCGATCGTGATCCTGCGCGAGGCCGGACGGCTGCTGGCCGCCGACCCTGCCGCCAGCCCGCAGCAGCTCCTGGACCGCTGCGCGCCGGCCAGCGGGACAGCCGGGCGGGCCCTGCGCAGATTCTTCACCAGCCGCGGGCTGGCCCTGCCCGGTGACGATGAACAGCGCCGTGCCGCGGCGCGCCGGCACCGCTATCTCGACGCGGTCCCAGCAGGCCTAGCCGCCGCGGTCGGCGGCTTCAACCGCTGCCAGCTCCAGGAGCGGGAACGAGCCCGGCGCGGCGGCCGGCGGCCGCTCAGCGACACCACTGTCGAGACCAGGCTCCGGATCCTCCGCGACCTGGCCATCCACCTGGCATCCGCCCGGCTGGTGACCGGCTGGTCCCAGGTGACCACCACCGACCTCGAAGGATTCCTCGGCCACAGCCCCAGCGGCAACCTCCACCAGAGGACCTACGTGCTGCGCGGCTTCTTCAGCTGGGCGAAACGCCGCAAGCTCATCCTCATCGACCCGGCCACGGCCCTGCGGCTGGGCAGCCAGCCGGCCTTCAACGGCAACGTCCTTGATGCCACCGTCCAGCGGGCATTGTTCCGGCGATGGACCGACCACGCCACCCACCCGCACGAACGGCTCATCGGCCTGCTCGCGTTGCTGCACGCCGCCTCCAACGCCCAGCTCCGCGGCCTGACCATCAGCGACGCCGACGCCGCGCAACGAACGCTGAACCTCGCCGGCCGACCATTCCCGACGCCCCTCGACCCGGTCAGCTGGGCCGCCCTCGAGGACTGCCTGCGCCACCGCGCGGGCCTGCGCACCCTCAACCCACACGTGATCGTCACCAGTTCCACGCGCACCGGCGACAGCCCAGCACACCAGTCCTACCTCACCCGGGTCCTCCGCAGCGCTGGCACCACCCCGGCGCTCTGCCGGCAAACCCGGATCGCCCAGCTCGTCACCGACCTAGACCCCAAGCTCGCCGCCACCGCCCTCGGCATGCGCGACTCAGGGCTCGTCCGCTACCTCGCCGGCAACGTCGACAGCGACCGCCTCGAACGAACCCCCGGCATCGGCCGCCAGCGAACCCGTGCACCGTAGCCGCCACCTTGCACACCTTCCCGCGAACCTGTGCGAGTTCGACAAGGAAGGGGCCGAGCCGAACTTCAAGGGGTTCGGCCTGCACCCGCTGCTGGGCTACTGCGATAACACGGCCGAGCCGCTGGCCGGGATGCTGCGCCCGGGCTCGGCCGGCAGCAACACCGCCGCAGATCACCTGCTGATGGTCACCTGCGACGGCGCGGGGGCCACCCACGACCTGATCACCCGGCTGGACACCCTCGCCGCCCGGCCTGGCTACCAGGTGATCTACTCGGTGGGCTGGGAGCTGGGCAAGCGGGAGAAGGCCGCGATCACCTCCGTGCCGGCCCAGGCCTGGCAGATCGCGGTCGATGAGCGCGGCGAGGCCCGCGAGCGCCGCGCCGAGGGCGCCTGCGGCGACCTGGACTGCGGGCACCGCCGCTGCTGGATCGAAGAAGCGCACGTCACCGAGCTGACCGGCCTGCTGCGCGAAGGCCCAGCCGGGGACCAGCTCGACGGGTGGCCCGGCACGATGCGGATCTTCGCCCGCCGCGAGCGCCCGCATCCGGGTGCCCAGCTGACCCTGTTCGAGGCCGAAGACGGCTGGCGGTACACGCTCTGGGTCACCAACCGGCCCGCGGCCACCAGGGGCTGGCTGGGCCAGCCCGCCTACATTGATGCCGCGCACCGGGTGCATGCCCGGGTCGAAGACGCCATCCGCACCGGCAAAGACTGCGGCATCGGCAAGTTCCCCTCCACCTCGCTGGCGATGAACAAGGCCTGGCAAGCCGCCGCCCTGGCCGCCGCGACCCTGCTGGCCTGGCTCAAGCTGCTCGCCCTGGACGGCACCCTCGCCCGCGCCGAGCCGAAGACCCTGCGCTACCGCATCCTGCACGCCGCCGCCCGGCTGACCCGCGGCGGCCGCCGGCGCCGCCTCAACATCCAGGCCAGCTGGCCCTGGGCCGCTGACATCGTGACCGCCTGGGACCGCATCACCGCCCTGCCGCAGGCCCCCTGACCAGCACCAAGCCGTCCCAGCGACCAAGGAAGATACCACCGGCCACCGACCGGTCAGCGTGAATGATCAAGGCTAGAAGATCAGATTCGGGATATCGGTGATAAATATGTCAGCGCTGAAAGGTCTCGTCCTCGGTGGACTCGTGGTGCTCGTTTTGCTTATCACGTGCATCTACCTCCTACCCCAGACAATCCAACGGTCCCGCAGGCCGAAGGACCTGGAAGATATCGAAGGGCTGACCGGCAAGGATCGCATTCAGCTCGCTGATGACAGCCGCAAGCTGCAAAACGACATCCGAACCGCCCTCCTGCAAGGATTCGCGGGCGCAGCGCTGGTAGTGGGGTTACTGGTCACGTGGCATCAGCAGCAGGCAGAGCTCAGGCGGGTCAACGACCAGCTCACTGTGGCCCGGCAGGACGCACGAACAGCCGAGCACAACGCGCGCACCGCCGAACAAGGCCTTGTCACCGAGCGGTTCAAGGACGGCGTGGAGGAACTTGGCAGCCCTGACGAGAACGTGCAGGCCGGTGGGATCTTCACCCTGGCACGCGTGAAACGGGACTCGCCCTCCGACGCCGACAACGTCAATGAGGTCATCCTGTTCTTCGTCCGCGGTCACTTGTGTGATAACCCGACCCACGGGCTCAAGGGGAAACCAGCACTTCTAGACGGGCCGCCGAAATCCGTGGTTGCTGGTCTGCAGGTCCTACCGCGCTCAAGCGGCCATCGGATCGATCTCCGGGGCCTGAGCTGCCAGGATGCTCACATCCAACCAAAGCGTGAGGTTGACCTCACCGATGTTGACCTCACCGGTGCCTTCCTTTCGGGAGCACGTCTGGAGGGCGCCAACTTCACGAACGCCCGGATCAGCGGCGCCACCATCATGGGGACCGACTTCGACGGCGCCAACCTCAGCGACACCGACCTCACGGGCGCCAAGGGTTTCAAGCAAGACCAGCTGGCGAAGGTCCACTGGCTTCCTGGTCATCCACCCCACGTCGACCCCGACAAGAAGCGCTGGCTCAGACCGGTGCACTGCCGTATCGGACTGTGTCGTATCTCGATCCTCAGCACTTGGAGTGTCAGTCAGTCCGCATCGGACTCGCTTCTGCCGGGCTGTGTAGTTTCGTCGGAACGAAGTGGGTTTCCATCCGCATCCGAAGGCTGGATTTCAGTGAGTCGGTGGACTTGGATATCAACAGCCCGCCATGGCCACGGTTCTTCATCAATGCCACCAGTTAGTAGCAGATGACGTTCGCTGGCACCCACCAAAAACCCCGCTTCAGCAAGCGCCTTAATGTGTTCACCGAGGTTACGAGAAGCCTGTCGCTTTGCTCCGAATGAATCGAGGTCGCTTGCGACATTCATCCAACCGTCAACTGCATCGAAGAAAGCATCGATGAGGTCTTGGTCATCACTAGTAATATTTTCTGGCCCCTCCGGAAAGAAGGACTTCACGCCATCGACCAATTTCCAGAGGGCATCCCCGGTCGTAATAATTTGCAGTGCCTTCGGGGCCGGGTAGGCTGGATCGGGTATCAGACGCACCGGACCTGGGCGGGTGGACGCCCCGAGCGACGCGACCCATTCCTCGTGTTTCCACTTGATTTCTTTCAAACGCTCAACAGTGTAATGGTTTACTTGGTCATCAACTTGCTTGTGGTGCTTCCGGCATAGCAAGATCAAATTGTCGTAGGAATTTGGATCAGCAAGCCCTCTAGCTCTGGGACCAGTCGGTGCTTTTGCGATCTGGTGTGCTTCCTCGCCAAAAACGGAGTGATCATCGCTATCTGTGCTTTCGGTGACTAGCTGCTCCCGGCAGATGGAACATCGGCCACCTGCCTTGACCCATAGGATTTTGCGTGTGCGATCCGTGATCGTCATAGCGATTTGATAATCATTTCCGTAATCTGGGAGGGCGCTGTAAAGTCTCACGGCCCACAACCTTGGCCTTCATCAGCTCGAATTCCTCGCGTGTCAGGAGGCCCTTTTCTAGCATGTCGGCCAGCTTGGCCAGCTCCTCTACCGGGGACGGGGGTGTGGCAGTTACGGGGTGCTGGCTCATCCCAGCAGCTGGGGGCACCTTAGCGGAGCGGATCGCCGCAAGCGGACGGGAGAGCTCAATCCGGAGCTGGGCTGGGGTCGCCTTGGTGTGCAGCAGGAAGAGCTCGCAGCGGGTTCCTTGTATCCGCACGATCGTCTTGATGGACGTGCGGGTAGTCAGCGCGTTGAGGACCGCCGCGATGGCCATGCCCTCGGCCGCGCCCTGGACCCCGAACCCGCCGCCGACAAACCCGCCACCGGTGCTGACGAGCCCCGGGCCACCGATCTCAACATCTTCTATCTCGCTGTAAGGCACTTCGGCCAGCACGTCGGCATGACGGCAGGGGACGACCAAGAGCCGGTCTTCGAGGAAGCGTACATCGTACTGCTGCCCAGCGAAAATGCCTGTCGCGGGCACATACCCGCCGAGGTAAGCCACGGCGCGCAGGCTGGCAAGCGTGCGCGCGTCGAGCTCGTTCGCCTCGCGAGACTCGCGGCTTAGCCTGGCGGCATCGGCCTGGCGAGCTGCCAGTGTTGCCAGCACCTTCGAAACGGCTCCCGGGTTCTGCTTCGCCAGGGACTGCCACGCCTTGGCCCACCCGTCTTCAGTCAGGGGGAAGCTCTCGACTACCTTGAGCGAGCCAAGGGCACCCCGGCGGAGGATCACATAGGCCGGTCCACTGTCCGCTTGGCGCGCGAAATACCAGCCGATGGTCAGGCTCAGACCATCGAGCAACGGATAAGGGCTTCCCCGATGCTGCTCGCTCGGCCCGATCCCTACGCGAGCTGACAGTCGTAATAACGGGTAAGCGTGAACTTCGGTCGGCGCAGATATGTGCTCCGGAGAAGCTGGCCGGTCTCAGGAGTGGCCAAATAGCTGAAAAGTAGCCATGTAGGGTGTGTCGATTAGCCAGGTAAATCGGTCCCTAGAATCGGTTTCCCATCGGTGCCCACGTAGCAAGCGGCGAGGAAAATGCCCTGGCTGCTCAGAACGGCTACCCCGAACGCAAGCGTAAGCGCAGGTCGGCCGGGCTCATGACCTGGCATGCGGCTCGGCCGACTGATGGCGCGTAGCGGCTAAGACGTATGGCTGGGGTGTGTGGCGGGGTATGGGTGTGAGGGATAATGAATGTGTATTGGTTGTTGACGGGTTTATAGATTGTTAGTCTGATTGGTTTTTCAGTTCGGTGCGAGTTCCGGTAATAGTGCTAGTTCGCAAGGTGGTACGACTTCGGGTTAACGCCTTTCTGGGTAGCCATTGTTTTGTCACTTTTCGAGAACAGGCAACCACATGTCTTGACCTGGGAAAACGTCGAATAGCCGATGGCTAGGCCATTGTCTTTTGTGGCCGATGGGCCGATAATTAGAAGTGTCGAGACGTAGCGCAAAAAGGGCGCGCGTCGCGGACGATCGGAGAGCCGTCGTGTCAAACTGGATTTCCGGCCGGTACGTGCCCGTTGGCGTTCCGGGGGACAGTCTCACTCCGGAGGACATGTCACGGGTGACCGGCGATGATTGGGCAGACCTGCGCAATCTGGCGCGCCGGTACTGCACCGTGGTCGATTCCACACGGTCACGCAAGCGAAAGGACGGAAGCGCCACCATCACCCGTAACGGGCAAGCGCTCTATGGGACCGACGATGTCTCTGATGACGTCACCCAAGACGCCGTGTTGATGTTCGCCGCGCGGCTGCGAGACATCATCGGCACGTGCGCCGTTTCATCGGTATGGGTCGACAACCGCGAGCCGGCGTCATGGCTGTATGTCCGCAAGGATGGCCAGACAGTCACAATCACGCGGACCACGCTGCAGCGCTGGGCAGTGCGCGACGCTGCCGCGCGCAACGGCTACCGCTTGGACGTGCCACCAGACGAGACAGACCAGACACCAGGCAAACAGCTCATGCGCGGGCTTCCGCACGCGGAAAACATCGCATCACTCGCCATCACCTCGGCAGCTTCACAGCTCAGCGAAACGATCTTCCGTGCCGCGTGGGGCGACGGCAGCGACTTCCCGACCCTAGACCGTGTTCTCTTCCACGCGAGCGAGGCAGACCACCTCGGACGCGCCGGCATCTGGGCGACAGTCGCGCAAGCGCGCCACGGTGGCGCCTACGGGTCACGCAGGCAGGTACGGCGTACCCAGGACGCGGCATGCGCTGAGTGGCGCGCACTGTCCGCACGCCTTGACGAAACCCGCGACGGAATGATCTACCAAGGATGCGACCGCCGGCCGCGCTGAGTCGGGCCATCGGGCCTTCCGGATTATGGCCCTTAGATCACACGATCTAAGGGCCATAATCCACGGCACAAGAAACAAATGCAAACAATCTTTGGTATTGGCGGACGGTCGGGGCACTCCCGCACCCGTATTAGTGTGAGAGCGCTTTACAGCCCAAGCGGCAAACACGCCGCGCGGACTGCCTAAGCGCAAAATGCCGTGCGATTCCGCACCGCTATCCGCTCGTGTAAGACAGAAATCTGAAACGGGCGGACGGACGGGGTATTTCCCCGTCCGTATTAATATGAGAGCGTGTCACGCCATGACCGCTTTCGCCGACGCGTGCGCGTCGCATGAACGACGCGCGGTTTGACATGGTAGAGCCGTCATATGGCGGGTGACGGCCGGCCACGCACGGCGCGCCAACGGGTAGCTGCAGCCGGACGCCGTAACAGGTATACGGCCCCACCTGTCACGGCGGAACCAAGAGAACGACAATCAAGCGGGCTGCATATCTCGCCTGCGGGCCCACCGGAGCCACGGGCGCATCCGGGGAACGTGGACATGGCCCAGGCGCGCATTCCGTGGCTGGAGGCGAGGACTGCGCGAAGGCCCTACCCGGTTATCCATGCCTGATCTGGTTCCTGAATGGCGGACACGACACGCGACATAGACGTGCCCAGGGCAAAGAGCCCGGGCCCGGCCATCAGGAGTCCAGATGTCAGATGTGAGCCAGGAGCTCGCGGCGCTGGTCAAGTCCGGACTGGCACCCAAGAAGTTCTCCACTGGGTCCAAGGGCTTCTACGCCAACGGCAAGATCACGCTCGATGGGGCCAGCTACCAGGCCAACGCCATGGCCGTGCTGCTCGGGTCCAAAGGCAACCCGAGGGTCAAGGTTCAGGCCAGCACCGAGGAGATCACCGCCGCGCTGACCGTCATGATCCAGGCGGGTGTCCCTGCCTGCGAGTTCCGCAGCGGCAACACCGGTTACCGGGTGCAGGGCAAGGTCGAGGCCCACGGGCAGCGGTTCCAGGCCAGCGCCCAGGCGGTCCGCCTGTCCTGACAACCCCGCGCCGGTGTCCTCGCGATCTCGCGTGTCTCCCGGGGCCACCTCGCGCCGCCAAGGAGGACCACTATGCCCAGCTCCCAGCCGGACCGGCGGCCATTCCTGCTGTACATCCGCAACCGCACCACCGGCCTGCTGGTCAGTGACGGGCTGACCTACCGGGGTGAGCGCCTTGCACGGCGTGAAGCCCGCAAGATCACCCGCGTGCTCGGCCTCGAAGCCGAAGCCCGGCCGGCAGCCTGACCATGGTCGGCGGCCCGCCCGAAATGACGCAAACGGCGCCCGGGCGGGCCGCGGACTGTCCGCTATGCCGCAAATCCCGCCGTGCGCAACGGAGGACGTCGTGTGTGTCATCTCCAGCCGGTCCCAGGCCGTCGGCCCCGCGCTGGCCTGTCGGGAATCGTTCACCACTCATGGCGCGCTGTCCGCTGCCGGATTCGCGCCCCACCAGACCGGACGGCTGCCACGCGAATGGGTAGCGCGTTACCGCTCCGATGCCGCCAGCCCCGGGGTGATCTACGCCGTGACCTCCTATGCGACCCCCATCGCCTGGGTCCGCCAGGACGGCCAAGTCGTCATCCCGGACGAGGGGTACTCGGCCACCACCAGCCGCCACCAGAACCTTTGCCGCGCGTGGCTGAGCTAACCGGCGGCAACCGGCCGCCCCGCCACCGCACGGCTCGGCCGGCGCGGCGATGGGTGCGGCGTATCACGATGCCGAACGGCTGCCGCGAGGCGCGGGTCACCTTGCTGTGCGGGCGGCTGCGCGCGTCAGCCGTTCAGGACCTGCGGTGTGACCGGCATGTGTTGCCCGGCGGAGCCTTTGAAGGAGGACATTGCCGTGCGAGTGACGATATTCCACAACGTCGCACGCGACGGGCACGGCCGGCGCATCGGCTTCGACGGCTACCAGCCGGGCCAGCCGCTCGTGCCTGTGTTCGCCTACGACGTGGAGGTTCCCGGCGGCGGCATGCCCGGACTGCTGCTGATCGCCGAGGACGCGTTCGAGGCGTTCAACGCCGACCCCGAGATGCTGACCGGCCGCAAGCGCGAACTCGCCACCCAGTACAGGCAGGCACTCCTGCGCTCGGTCTCGGTGGGAGATGTCGTCCGCGCGGGCGATACGGCGCTGGCGTGCGACCACATCGGCTTCCGCGAAGTGCCCGGCGCGCTGAACGAGGTGCATACCTGCGAGCACGGCACCTATCCCCTCGACGACAGCTAAGGGCGCTGGGGCGCGCCAGCGAAGGGAAGATCATGGCCGATACTCCTGCCGCGATCACGGCGGTGACCCACTTCCACATGTGCGAGTCCGACACCGGCTGCCTGCCCGAGACGGACCCACACATCACCTCCGATGCCGAACTGGCGCTGGACGCCCTCGCCCACCTGATGGCCGAGTGGAGCAGCAGCCACGACGACCCAGGCGCCGGGCAGGAGGACACGGCCTACGCTGCCGGCGCCGCCGAAACCTACTGCGGCTGCCCGCCGCACGGCACCTCCGCCGAACACGCAGATGCGCTCGCGCGGCTGTCCCAGGGCCGCAACGTCTGCGAGACCGCCGGGCAGCGTGAATTCGAGATCCAGGTCTGCCGCCAGCGCGACTGCCTGAAGTACTGCCCGTCCGGCCACTGCCGAACCGTCACCGCAGTGACCGACCAGGACGCGTGGTGCTGGTGCTGCGGCGCCGCCTACGTGCCCTGGGAATCGTGCCTATGGCTGCGGTGACCAGCAGCCCGGCACGTCCCGGCCGGGCCGCTGCCCGGGCCTGAGTCCCCCGGCGCGAGAACGGGACCGCTTGGCCGCTCACGAACCTGCCCGCATCCCAGCGATCGGTGGGCCCGGCCGGTACCGGCCCCGGGGACCTTTCCGCAACCTCACCACGAGGAGAGACGCCGATGACCAACGCCACGACTTACCGGGTGCGGCGCGCGCTGAGCGAGGCGGAGATGATCTCGATCACCGCCGCGATCGACGCCGCTACCAGCGCCGCCGGCATCGTCACCGCTGTCCTGCGGGCCGTGTTCGGGGCGCTGGTCGCTCCGCTCGGCGAAACGCTGGACGGCTACGGCCCGGACCGCAAACTCGACCCCCGCGACTTCGCCATCCCCGAACAGCAATGGGCGGCGATCACCGAAGCCTGCCTCAGCCGGGCCGACGCCTTCGGCGCCCGGGTCACAATTGCGATGGACCTGCTGAACGTGCTGCCCGCCACGTACGACGACCCGTCCGCCGTCGTCCCGCCCCGGTCGGCGGTGGATCACCGCCCGTATGAGCATGTGCTGACCGTCTCCCGCGAGGCGGCCGATGTGATCACCGCATGTGCGCAGCGATGCGACGCGCTGGCACAGCATTTCGGCGAGGACTCACCCGAGCACCGGGATGCGGCCCGCTCCTGGCAGCGTAACCTCGCGCTGCTGTTCTCGATGGACTTCGGCGCCCGCACCCGCGTCACCCGCGACGGTGACCTGTCCCTGCTGGTGTCGTGCGGCAGCGGCTTCACCTACGCGCTTATCTTCCACCCCGTGCAACGGCGCTGCACCCGCGACGGCTGCGCGGCGGTGATCCGCGGCGACGGGACCACCTGGACCTACCGCTCCGGCGACCCCGCCTGCGCGGACAGGCAGCACATCCCGGCCTACCCGCTGGACGCGCCCGCGCCGGGCTCCTGGTCGTTCCACTCCTGACCACGCCCTGCCCTGCCCGGGGCAGCCGCGCCGCGCACGCGCATCGTACGCACCCACGGCCGCCGGGCACTGACTGAACCCCTCCCGAGAATCCCGGATTGGACCGATATGCCATGACCGACCAGCACCTGCCGTCACGCCGCTCCGGCCAGCCTGCTCCCGAAGCCGGCAGGCATCAGACGAACCCTGCCGACGCGACGCCGCCCGCGATCCGCATCGGCTCGCCCGCCGAGATCCTCGCGGCCGTGCCCTACCTGCTCGGCTTCCACCCCGACCGCAGCCTGGTCGTGATCGGCGCCCGGCCGCCCCGCGACCGGGTCCACGTTACCTTCCGCTACGACCTGCCCGGCCCGCCCGAACCCGCATACGCGCGCGAGATCGCCGCCCACGCCACCGCCGTGCTCACCCGCGAGCACGTCACCGTGGCGATCGTGGCGGGCTACGGCCCGGGCACCCTGGTCACCCCCGCCGCCGAAGCGCTACGCGCGCGGCTGGCCGACGCCGGCATCGCGGTACGCGAGGTGCTGCGCGCCCAGGACGGCCGGTACTGGTCGTACGTGTGCCACGATCCCGCCTGTTGCCCCGCCGAGGGAGTGCCCTACGACGTGCCGTCCAGCAGCGTGGCCGCCGAGATGACCGTCGCGGGCAACGTCACACTGCCCGGCCGGGCCGCCCTCGAAGCGGCCGTCGCGCCGCTCGGCGACCCGGTGCGCACGGCGATGCGGCACGCGACAGCCCGCGCCGAGAACCGCGTCCGCACGCTGATCGCCGACGCCAGCCGGGCCGGCCGCATACGCAGGCAACTGCCGCGGCCCGTCATCGACGACGGGCTGCGGGCGGTCAGCGCGGCGATCAGCACCTACCGCACGGGCGGGCAGATCAGCAGCGACGACGAGATCGCCTGGATCGCGCTCACTCTCGCCGATCTGCGGGTCCGCGACGACGCGTGGGCACGGATGGATCCAGAGCACACCGACGCCCACCTTCGGCTGTGGACCGATGTCGTGCGCCGCGCCGAACCCGCCTACGTGCCAGCCCCGGCGTGCCTGCTCGCCTTCACCGCATGGCAGGCCGGCAACGGCGCACTGGCCAACGTCGCGCTCAGCCGGGCCCTCGAAGCCGACCCCGGGTACTCGATGGCAATGCTGCTCGGCGAAGCCGTCGGCGGTGGCCTGCCGCCGTCAGCGGCCCGGCTGCCGATGACACCCGAGGAGGTCGCCGCCGCCTACGCCGACCGCGACGCCGAGCACGCGCCGGCGGGCAACCCGCCCGCAGGGCGGTAGGACGCGGCGCCTGGAAGCGCCGGACTCACCAGCCACCCATCCCGCCGCGCCGGCGCGTGCTCATGCCCACCGTGTCTGGAGACTGTCATGACCCCGCCCGTTCCCGTTCCCCAGTTCGTCGCGGGCTGCCCCGTGGTCGCCGCGATCGCGGTCCCGACCCGGCCCGGTGAGCTGCCATGCGAGTACATCGTCATCTGCCAGCAAGACCACGCGCCGCCAGGCGGCGGCCCTTACGTCACCTGGCGCGCCGGAACCCGCGACGGCCACCAATGGACCGCCGAGCACGGCCGCTACGACCTGACGTGGCCGCAAGCCGTCGCCAGCTTCACCAGCCGCGCCAGCCTGCCCGCACCAACTGACCCACCCCCACCCGCGCGGCGCCGCACTGACGACCCGCCCTGGAACAACGGTTAGGAGGCCGGGCAGATGCGCGAGTATTTCCAGTTCCTCCTCTACCGCTGGGATGTCACAAGGCCCAGCAGATCGCCGCAGCCCTGCCGGTCCGGCGATTCAATGCCAAGCCATGGTTCGGCTGGCTGGGCCTGATCCAGATCGATGACGACCACGTGCGCACCGCCGACCTGCACCAGCCGCTGCTTGTGGTGAAAATCCGCGAACTCGGCGGCTCCGCGCTGATCATCGACTGTTATGCACCGGCTGGCCCGGGCCAAACGGGACGGCATCGCTGAGCTGCCGGTCATCGTCCTGGACGAGGACCAAGAACACGAAGCTCGCGTTTTCGGTGGCGACAAGGGCCAGCCATTCATCCGCTGACGCATAAAGGGCGAGCAGCCGGCCATCGCTAGCTCGCCCGCCGACGCAAACCGGCCCGAGCAGCAGACGGTGGGGCCCCGGGCCGCGGTGAGCGAGCACAGCTCTGGGCTGGCCCGGCGCAGGCCACACGCTCACCCAGCCGTTCAAGGGCGCGAAGGAGGAACATGCAGACCGAAATCGGCGCGCTTGCCCACCAGGTCGCGGCGCATTGAGCGGGTTCACAGCGGTTCTGTGCGACGACGGCGCCTGCCTGCGCGGGCCGGGCGGCCAGGAACTGTGGCTGGAGCGGATGTGGCACCGCACAGATCGGGTCGAGGTTCGCGACAATTACCCACCCGGCGAGGAGGTCTGGGATCTGGCCAGCCACGAGATCACGGTCGCGATCGCCCGTGGGCCGCAGACGATCGCCGGCGAGATAACGCGGCGCCTCCTGCCCGCATATCAGCAGGACCTGCAGGTCGCGCGCGACCGCATCGCCCAGACGGCCCGCGACAGCCAGCAACGCACACGCCGCGCGGCAGGCCTGCTGGCCACCATGCCCGGCTCCCGCGCCAGCGACGGCAAACAGGACGCGGCCATCCACTGGTACGACAGTGACGCCGGCGGGGGCACCATCCGGCTGACTGGCGACGGCAGCAGCTCACGGATCGAGCTCTACAGTGCCGGACCCGAGCTGACCAGGCGTATCGCCGAAGCGGTCGCTGCTGACATCTCTCGTGCCACCGTGGCCGTAGCGAGACGGGCTCTGGGCGCTCATTGACGTCCTGGGCCCGCAGTTCCCGCCGCGCCGGGCCCGTGCGTCCACCCCCGGCCACGTGCGCCGGGCAAACGCGGCCTGCGCGCGGGCCCGCAACGGAGCGCGTTGCCGGGGGAGAACCACGAGGTCACTCGCCCGGCGATCCTGGCCGGGTCACCTCGGCTTACGCGCCCCAATCCAGGCCATTCCAGGCAGCAGCTGCCATAGGCATCTTGTGCCCGGCTGGGCTGTAGCCGCAGCGAACCGCATCTGCCGCACCGGGTAGCGGCAGCGCCGGGCTCTGACCACAAAGTTCACCGGGAACTCGCCGGAGACAACGGCTACGACACTCACGCGGGGCATAAGGCGGGTTTTCCCCCGCCCTCCTGCAGTGAGAACCGCGTTCCCGGCAGCCCTTTTGCATGCCACCCGCCGTGGAAGCAGCGGCGGGCGCCCACCACCCCACCCCACCAGGAATGCGAGGAACGCAGATGAGCGAGGCAACATTGGCGGCCACGGTTACGGCCGAGCCTCCCGACGTGCAGGCAGGTTCGATCGTCCAATTCAGCCCCGACGGAGACCGCCCCCAGCTGGCCCTCGTGGCTGACGCGGCCGACGGCAGCGGCACCGTCCAGGTGATCACACCCTGCTGCCCCGACGATGACGACCTGATCATCCGCGCGGCTGCGCGCGGCAGCCTGATGGCGCCGCCCGCGGAGCTGGATACCGCCCAGTGGGCCGTGGCTCAGCGGCTCACAGTCCGGCTCGCCTGCCTGGCTGGCGACCGCACCCAGGCGCTTCAGGCCAGCCTCGCTGGGGTGCGGGAGCAGGCTGACGCCGCGCACCGGAAGATCGACTCGATGCGGGCCTACGCCATCGGCAAGCATCTCGACAGCACGATCTGCCGCGAGGGGCTGAACGACTTCCTCGCCGCCCACGACTTGGACCTGTACGAGCCCCGGTACACCGCGCGGGTGACCGCAACCTTCGACGTCGAGGTCTACGACGCCGGCAACGACTATGCGGCCACCAGCATGATCCGCGACCGTATCGAGATCACCTCCGAGGATGAAGACGAAGTCCGCATCACCTACCACGGCGGCCTCGACGTCAGCGACGTCCAGCTAGCCCAGGACCAGTAACACGCCCCGGCCCCGCTGCCGGCGCACCGGGTCCAGCGGCACTGACAACTGCAGGGCTGCCCGGCAGAGCCGTCCGGGATTGTGGCAGGGACCGCGCGCCGAGCCGCGCGGTCCCTGTCTTCCTTGCAGCGGGCTCACCGGCTGCCCTCTTATCTGTCCCACCCCGAAGGGGAGTGCGTACATGTCGAACGAAACGCTGATGCGGCTGCGCGCCAGCCTGCTGTGGAACCGGCGGGGTGGCCTCACTGCCGGGCCTGTCACGGGGGTGAGGTAGATGCCGCTCGCCCACGCGCACTCGATCACGCTAACCGGCGTCCAGGGCCACCTCGTCGAGGTGGAGGCTGACATCACCAGCGGCCCGTCCGGGCTGCTGCTGGCTGGCCTGCCCGATACCGTCGTGCGGCAAACAAAGGACCGGGTCAGGGCCGCCATCCTCAACAGCGGCGAACCCTGGCCACAGCGCAAGATCACCGTGACGCTGTCGCCTGTCAGCCTGCCCAAACGCGGAACCGGCTCCGACCTCGCGATCGCCGCCGCGATCCTCGCAGCGTCCGGCGCGGTACCGCCCGATGCCCTGGCCGGTCTGGTCCTGCTGGGTGAACTCAGCCTCGACGGCCAGCTGCGCCCACTCACCGGCATCCTGCCCGCCGTGACAGCAGCCGCCGCCTGCGCCTTCACCACCGTGGCCGTGCCGCAGGCCGGCGCCGCCGAAGCCGCGCTGGTCCCCGGGATGCGCGTCCTGCCGGTACCCGGCCTCGCCGGCCTGCTTGCGCACTTGCGCGGCCGCAACGGCAGCGACTT
>WNGD01005477.1_pt1 | contig 16993 bp, 16 predicted proteins | sample 5400671 | NCBI WGS metagenome assembly WNGD01 (sample SAMN13153369, study PRJNA577476) | soil metagenome | isolation source: 40 cm soil or saprolite under grassland replicate 2 | place: USA:California | collected 2016-06-15
CGGGTCGTCCTTGAGCATTCCATCCAGGATGGCATCGCTGATCTGGTCAGCCATCTTGTCGGGATGACCCTCCGTGACCGACTCGGAGGTGAAGAGGCGACGGGCCACCTGACTTCCTTTTCTGCTGGGAGCGAGGTCTGGGTTCTGCTGGCGGCGGGGTCCTGCCGAGTGTAGCGGGGCCCGGTAGTGCGGGATGCGCCGAACCCGGACTGGGCCGGCTACTACCGCCCGGCCCGCACCGCTGGTCCGTCCTGGCCGGCTGGTCCGGCCAGCCGGGCAGCGACCAGGTCCCAGACCACGTCGGCGAGCACGTCCTTGGGCCCCTGCGGGACCGGCGTGGCGCTCTCGTCGGCCCCGAGCACCACGGCCTCGTTGTCGTCGGTGCCGAACGCGACGCCCGGCCCGACCCGGTTGACCACGAGCAGGTCGGGCCCCTTGGCGGCCAGTTTCTCCCGCCCGTGCGCGAGCACGTCCTCGGTCTCGGCCGCGAACCCGACGATGACCTGGCCGGGCCGCCGGCCTCTGGCCAGCTCACGCAGGATGTCGGGGTTCTCGACCAGCCGCAGCGGTTCCGGGGCGGCGCCGGTCTTCTTGATCTTCTCGTCGCTTCTGGCCTCGGGCCGGTAGTCGGCGACGGCGGCGGCCATGACCACGGCGTCCGCGCCCGCCGCGGCGGCCAGCATCGCCGACTTCAGCTGCCAGGCCGAGGTCACGCGCTCCACCTTGGTCCCCGCCGGGTCGGCGAGGTCCACGTTCGCCGACACCAAGGTCACCTCCGCGCCGCGGGCGGCGGCGGTCCGGGCGAGCGCGTAGCCCTGCCGGCCGGATGACCAGTTGCCGAGAAAGCGGACTGGGTCGAGTTCCTCCCTGGTGCCGCCCGCGCTGATCACGACGCGGCGCCCCACCAGATCTGGCGCGAGCCCGGCTATGCCCCGGGCGAGCACCCGGACCGCGGCCTGGTAGAGCTCTTCGGGCTCGGGCAGGCGGCCAGGACCCGTATCGGCACCGGTCAGCCGCCCGGATGCCGGGTCGAGAACCAGGCAGCCACGCTCGCGGAGGGTGCGCACGTTGGCTCCGGTGGCCGGATGCTCCCACATCTCCGTGTGCATGGCGGGCGCGAAGACCACCGGGCACCGGGCCATCAGCAGGATCGAGGTGAGCAGGTCGTCAGCCCGCCCAGCAGCGGCCCGCGCCAGCAGATCAGCCGTGGCGGGCGCCACGAAGACGAGATCCGCCTCCCGGCCCAGCCGGACGTGCGGCACCTCGTGCACGCCGTCGAAGGCGCTCACGGTGGCCGGCTGCCCGGATAGGGCCGCCCAGGTGGCGGCGCCCACGAACCGAAGCGAGTCCTGGGTCGGGACCACACGTACCTGGTGGCCGACCTCAGTGAGCAGCCGGAGCAGCTCGCACACCTTGTAGGCGGCGATACCCGCCCCAACACCAAGGACGATGCGCGCCGGCACGTTCCCCGCTCAGCGTCAGGAGGTCAGCTGTCCGCCGTCTCCACGGCGGACAGCATCCGCTGCCGGATCTCCCGCAGTGCGATCGACAAGGGCTTCTCCTGCACGCGGGTTTCGACCAGCGGTCCCACGTACTCCAGCAAACCCTCGCCGAGCTGGGCGTAGTAGGCGTTGATCTGCCGCGCCCGCTTGGCCGCCATGATGACAAGGCGGTACTTGCTGTCAACGACTTCGAGCAGGTCGTCGATCGGCGGATTGGTGATGCCATCCGCAGCTGTATTCCCTGCCACCGTCTACCTTCCGTCAATGGGTTCCGGCCTGATCAGGCCGTGATCAAGGCTACCAGCTGCCCGCAAACGTCCTCGACAGACGTGTTGACGAGGGTGATGTCGAACTCCCTGCCCGCCTCGATCTCGCTGGCCGCCAGCTCCAGCCGGCGGGCGATGACCTCGGGCGGCTCGGTGCCCCGGCCGGAGAGGCGGCGCACCAGCTCGTCCCAGGAGGGCGGGGCGAGAAAGACCAGCAGGGCGTCCGGCACCGCCCGGCGCACCTGCCGGGCCCCCTCGATGTCAATCTCCAGCAGCGCAGGGACACCCGCCGCGATGCAGCCGGCGACAGGCTCCCGGGGGGTGCCGTAGCGGTGCCCCGCGAAGGAGGCCCACTCGAGCAGTTCGCCGTCGGCGACCATCGCATCGAACGCGTCGTCGCTGATGAAGTGGTATTCGCGGCCGTCCACCTCACCCGGCCGGGGTGCGCGCGTGGTCACCGAGACCGAGAGCCAGATGTCCGGGCGCTGCCTCCGCAAGCCAGCCACGACGGTGCCCTTGCCCACACCGGAAGGGCCGGAAAGTACGGTCAGCCGGGCATCGCCGCCGGCCCCACGGACAAGCGCGGTATCGCATGCGCGACGACCGGACGAATCGGTGTTGGAACCGTGTCCCCCGCGCCCGCCCCTGGGGCCGTCTGCGTCGGTCAGATATCGCCGCCGAACTCGTTCTCCAGTGCACTGCGCTGATTGGCGCCCAGGCCGCGGACACGGCGGGATTCTGCGATCCCAAGCCGCTCCATGATCTGGCGCGCGCGTACCTTACCGACCCCCGGCATGGCCTCAAGCAAAGAGGAGACCTTCATCTTGCCAACGATGTCATCGGTCTGGCCCTGCTTCAGGACGGCCGGCAGCGTGGTGGATCCGCGCTTGAGGTTGTTCTTGACTTCCGCGCGGTCCTTGCGGGCCTTGGCAGCCTTCTCCAGGGCGGCCGCACGCTGAGCGGGAGTGAGGGGAGGAAGAGCCACTCCAGTTCACCTCGAGTTTCCAATAGAAAAAGATGGGTCGGCTAGGGAAAGTAGCGAGTCCGGCTCTCTGTGGCAACGCGAACCAGCGTTTAATGCGTCATAAATTGGCTGATACTACTCTCTGCGAGCAATCTGATACGGAACGTAGCCGAAAACCGCGTTCCTGCGGGTCGGCGCGACGGCCCGCAGGAGTGCGGGCGGTTCCGGCGCCGACCGTCCACTTTCGGCCAAACCGACCCTTTTTCGTGGCGCGGGGGATGCAAACGCGCCGGGCGGCACCGAGATACACAAGTGCAACGCGATTGCAATGCGCAGGCAATGCTTGCGTCAAGCCCCGCGGGCGCCCCGACGGGCGCGCGCGGGCCCTGGCGGCCCCAGCCCAACGGGCCAGCCAGCGCGGGCCAGCCGAACCGGGGTCGCCAGCACGGGGCCGCCGACGCACGGCCAGCCAGCGCGGGTCAGCCGAAGGGCCTTATCCGGGCGCGGGCGTCAGCCGTCGCAGCGGCGCGGCGATCGCGGCAGCGGCGGCGCCGGGGTCGGGTGCGCCCGTGATGGGCCGCCCGATCACCAGCAGGTTGGCGCCGGCGCGCAGCGCCTCCTCGGGCGTGGCCGTCCGCGCCTGATCGTGGACGGACGAGCCAACCGGCCGGACACCGGGGGTGATCAGAGTGATGTCCGGGCCGACCTCGGCCCGGACGGCGGCCACTTCCTGCGGCGAGCACACCAGCCCCCGCGCCCCGGCCTCGACCGCGAGCACAGCGAGCCTCCGCACAGCGTCCGACATCGGCCCCAGCATGCCGATCCGCTCCAGGGTCGCCTGGTTGAGCGAGGTCAGTACCGTGACGGCCGCAATGGTGGTGACGGGAGCACCCTCGACGGCGGCACGGATCACCTCGGGGCCGCCCGCCGCGTGCACCGTGAGCAGTTCCGGGCGGAGCCGCGCCACCGCCCGGGCCGCGCCGGTCACCGTGGCGGGTATGTCATGCAGCTTCAGGTCGAGGAAGATCTTGACACCGCTCGCGCCGCGGATGGAGGCCACCACCTCCGGCCCGTACCTGAGATACAGCTCGAGCCCAACCTTGACCGTGCTGACGTGTGGCGTGACGAGTGCGGCCCACCGCGCGGCGGTCTCCAGGTCGGGTGCGTCGAGTGCGACCGCTATCGGCGCCGGCTGGGTCAAGGTTCCTCCTTGGGACGGTGACATCACGTTACAGCGAGCTTCCGGAGAGCCTGCGTCCCGGCGCGGAATGCGGCTCGTGGGCCAGCCCGATGATGTCCGTCAGGCGCTCGACCCCCCGGCTGGCCAGTTCCTCCTCGAGCTCGCGGAGGATCCGGACGCAGGCGGACGGGTCGTGGAAGATGGTCGTCCCGATGCTGACCATGGCGGCGCCGGCCAGGATCAGCTCCAGCGCGTCCCGGCCGGTCCGCACCCCGCCCATCCCGATGATCGGCACGTCCGGCAGCGCCTCCCGCACCTGCCAGATGCACCGCACCGCGACCGGGCGGATCGCCGGGCCGGACAGGCCGCCGGTGGTCCCCGCCAGCACGGGGCGCATGGTCTCGGTGTCGATCGCCATGCCAAGCAGCGTGTTGATCATCGAGAGCCCGTCGGCGCCCGCCGCCACGCAGGCGCGCGCGATCGCGACGATGTCGGTGACGTCCGGCGACAGCTTGGCGAACACCGGGATGTCATAACGCAGTCGGCCGCGGACCGCATCGACTACGGCGGCCGACGCTCCGGGGTCGCAAGCGAAGACCTGGCCCCGGTCCTCGACGTTCGGGCACGAGATGTTGAGCTCCACCGCCGTGACGCCGGACGCGTCGGAGAGACGGCCGGCCAGCTCGGCGAACTCCTCGACCGTGCCGCCGGCGATCGACACCACCGCCCGCGCCCCCCTCGACAGCAGCCAGGGCAGGTCACGCTGCAGGAACGCGTCGATGCCGGGGCCCTGCAGGCCGATCGAGTTGAGCATCCCGCTGGGTGTTTCGGCCATCCGCGGCGTCGGGCGGCCCGCGCGCGGGTCCAGCATGACCGACTTGGTCACGACCGCGCCGATCTTGGCGACGTCGAAGTAGTCCGCCAGGTCGCGGCCCGAACCGGCGCAGCCCGACGCGGTGAGGATGGGGTTGGGCAGTTCGACATGCCGCAGCCTGGTCCGCATGTCAATCGTCACGGGCGGGCCTCCCCGTCGTGGCCGCGCGGCTGTCCGGCCGCGGCTCGGGCGGCCGACGGCTTCCAGCCCGGCGCACCGAGCGCGTCGAAGGGGATCGTGCCCACATCGCCCCAGCGGACCAGGTCGCCCTGGAAGACCGGCCCATCCACGCAGGACCGCACCATCCTGGTCACCCCGTCCTCCCCGACCACGGGGAGGACGCAGGTCATGCAGACACCGGTCCCGCAGGCCATGGACTCCTCCACCAGGACCTGCGCCGGGATGTCGTAGCGGCCCGCCACCGCCGTCACCTGGCGGAGCATCCCCATCGGGCCGCAGGCGTAGATCACATCGGTCCTGCACTCGTGGATGACCTGGCCGAGCACGTCGGTGACAAGCCCGCGCACTCCCATCGAGCCGTCCTTGGTGGTGATCGTCGCGGTCCGCCCGCCGCGGCGGGCACTGAGCGCGCCGAATACCCGGTCGGCGCTGGCGGCGCCGAGCAGGAAATCGACCGTGCTGCCGCGGCCACGCAGCCGGTCCGCCAGCGGGAACAGCGGGGCACTGCCGTATCCGCCGCCGACCAGCAGGCAGTTCATCGGGTCGCGGGGAACGGGGAACGGCCGCCCGAGCGGCCCGGCGATGTCGATCATGTCTCTCGTGCGCCGCTCGGCCAGCCAGCGGGTGCCCGGGCCAACGACGGCGAACACGAACTCCACCGTGCCGCCGTGGTCGGGACGCACCCCGTGGATCGAGAACGCCCGGCGCAGCAGCATCGAGGTCTCCGGGCCGCCCACCGCGACCGCGACGAACTGGCCCGGCCGGAACCTGGCCGCGATCCCCGGCGCGACCACCGTCATGGCGTAGTACGCATCGACCCTGCGCACGGTGAGAACCGTCCCGTTGACCTGGAGGCGGGTGGGCCCGGCGCCCTTCCCGGCCGGCCGGGCGGGTCCGCTCGTCATGGCTCACCGCCCGCCGCCGTGCCGGCCCCGGCCGGGCCGCCCGCCACCTGGCCGCCCGGCGCCGTGGCTGGCGCCACAGCGCCGCCCGCGGCCGCTTCCCCGCCACGCAGCGCCCTCGCGTGCTCCTGCAGGGACCGCACACCCACCTCGCCGCGCGTGATCGCCTCGATGCCCTGCACGGCGGCGGCCAGGCCCTGGATCGTGGTCACGCACGGGATCTGCCGCCGGACCGCGGCGGTGCGGATCTCGTACCCGTCCAGCCGCGGCCCCGACTGCCCAGGGCTCCCGAATGGCGTGTTCACGATCAGGTCCACCTGGCCATCCAGGATCCTGGCGACGATGTCGGGCTCACCGTCGGGCCCTGCGCCTTCGCTGTGCTTACGCACGATCGTGGCATGAACGCCGTTGCGCCGCAGCACCTCACCGGTTCCGCGGGTGGCCCAGATCTCGAATCCGAGGTCGGCAAGGCGCTTGACCGGGAAGATCATGGACCGCTTGTCGCGGTCGGCGACCGACACGAACGCGCGGCCCTTGACCGGCAGCGCCCCGTAGGCGGCCGCCTGCGACTTGGCGTAGGCGGTGCCGAACACCTCATCGATGCCCATCACCTCACCGGTCGAGCGCATCTCGGGGCCGAGGACCGTGTCCACGCCCCGTCCCTGCGCGTCCCGGAACCGGCCGAACGGCAGCACCACCTCCTTGACCGCGATCGGCGCGTCGAGCGGCATGGTGCCGCCGTCCCCGGCAGCCGGCAGCAGTCCCTCGGCCCGCAGTTGCGGCACGGCCGCGCCCAGCATGACCCGCGCCGCCGCCTTAGCCAGCGGGACCGCGGTCGCCTTGGACACGAACGGCACGGTGCGCGACGCGCGAGGGTTCGCCTCCAGCACGTACAGCACCCCGGCGGCCAGCGCGTACTGGACGTTCAGCAGGCCGCGCACCCCCACCCCGCGGGCGATCACCGCGGTGGACTCCCGGATGCGGTCGATGTCCCGGGGGCCGAGGGTGATCGGGGGCAGGGCGCAGGCCGAGTCCCCCGAGTGGATGCCGGCCTCCTCGATATGCTCCATCACGCCGGCCAGGTAGAGATCCTCGCCGTCGAACAGAGCGTCGACGTCGATCTCGATCGCGTCGTCAAGGAACCGGTCGATCAGGATCGGGTGCTCCGGGCTGGCCTCGGTGGCCACGGCGACGTAGGACTCCAGCGTGCCGTCGTCGTAGACGATCTCCATGCCGCGACCGCCCAGCACATAGGACGGGCGTACCAGCACCGGGTAGCCGATCTCGGCGGCAACGGCTCTGGCGGCGGTGAACGACGCCGCCGTCCCGTGCTTGGGGGCCGGCAGCCCGGCTGCGGCGAGCAGCGCGCCGAACTCCCCACGGTGCTCGGCAAGGTGGATCGCCTCCGGGCTGGTGCCCACCACCGGGACACCCGCGCCGGCGAGCGCCCGCGCGAGCCCAAGCGGGGTCTGCCCGCCCAGCTGCACGATCACCCCGGCGACCGGCCCGCTCGCCCGCTCGGCATCCACCACCTCGAGCACGTCCTCCAGCGTCAGCGGCTCGAAGTACAGCCGGTCCGAGGTGTCGTAGTCGGTGGAGACGGTCTCCGGGTTGCAGTTGACCATCACCGTCTCGTAGCCGGCTGCCGACAGCGCGAAGCAGGCGTGCACACAGGCGTAGTCGAATTCGATCCCCTGGCCGATCCGGTTCGGCCCGCTGCCCAGGATGATCACCTTCGGGTGGTCCCCCGCCGGGACCTCGCTCACCTCGTCGTAGGTGGAGTACAGGTACGGCGTGCGCGCCGCGAACTCGGCCGCGCAGGTGTCCACCGTGTGGAAGACCGGGCGGACGCCGAGGTCGTGCCGCCACCGGCGGACTCGCTCCTCGGCGATGCCGCAGATGTCGGCTATCTGGGAGTCCGAGAAGCCGGCCTGCTTGGCCGCCCGCAGCGTCGCCCCGGTGGGAGGGCCGCCCGACGCCAGCCGTTGCGCATGTTCTTCGATGGCTTTGATCTGATCGATGAACCAGGCGTCGATGCCGGTCACGCCGGCAAGCTCGGGCACGCTCACACCGGCCCGCAGCGCCTGGTGGACGGCGGCCAGGCGGCCGTCGTGCGGGACGGAGCACCGGGCCAGCAGGTCCGCCGCGTCGCCGGGCGGGCCGCGCCAGCTCAGCGGCGCCGCGGGGCTCTCCAGCGAGCGCAGCGCCTTCTGCAGGGCCTCGGGGAAGCTGTGCCCGATCGCCATCGCCTCGCCGACCGACTTCATGTGCGTGGTCAGCACCGGGTCGGCGCCCGGGAACTTCTCGAACGCGAACCTGGGCACCTTGACCACCACGTAGTCCAGGGCCGGCTCGAAGCTCGCGGGGGTTTCCCCGGTGATGTCGTTGCGGATCTCGTCGAGCGTGTAGCCGATCGCCAGGCGGGCGGCGATCTTGGCGATCGGGAAGCCGGTGGCCTTGGAGGCCAGCGCCGACGACCGGGACACCCGGGGGTTCATCTCGATCACGACCATGCGGCCGGTCTGCGGGTGCACCGCGAACTGGATGTTGCAGCCGCCGGTGTCCACCCCCACGGCGCGGATCACCGCGATCGCCATGTCCCGCATGTGCTGGTACTCGCGGTCGGTGAGCGTCATCGCCGGGGCCACCGTCACCGAGTCGCCGGTGTGCACGCCCATCGGGTCGATGTTCTCGATCGGGCAGACCACCACGACGTTGTCGTTGCGGTCACGCATCAGCTCGAGCTCGAACTCCTTCCAGCCCAGGACCGACTCCTCCAGCAGCACCTCGGTGACCGGGCTGGCGTCCAGGCCGGCGCCGGCGATGCGCCGCAGGTCATCGTCGTTGCGGGCGACGCCCGACCCGGCCCCGCCCATGGTGAACGAGGGCCGGACCACGAGCGGGTACCCGAGCTCGCGGGCGGCCTGCTCGCACGCGCTCACCGTGTGGCAGGTGCGGCTGCCGGGGACCTCCGCCCCCAGGCCGGTGACGACGTCCTTGAACCGCTGCCGGTCCTCCCCGGCCGTGATCGCCTCGATGCTGGCGCCGATGAGCTCCACCCCGTACCTGGTGAGCGTGCCCGCGTTGTGCAGCGCGACGGCTGCGTTGAGCGCGGTCTGGCCGCCGAGCGTGGGCAGTACGGCGTCCGGCCGCTCGGCGGCAATGACCTTCTCCAGCACGTCGGCGGTGATCGGCTCCACGTAGGTGGCGTCGGCGAACTCAGGGTCGGTCATGATCGTCGCCGGGTTGGAGTTGACCAGGCTGACGCGGATGCCCTCCGCGCGCAGCACCCGGCACGCCTGGGTGCCGGAGTAGTCGAACTCGCAGGCCTGCCCGATCACGATCGGCCCGGACCCGATGACCAGTACCGATTGCAAGTCGTCACGCCTCGGCACCGGACCGGCCCTCCTGAGCTTCATGATCGCGGACGATCGCCTGCTCATGGCGCACTGGATCGTCCGTGATCATGAAGGTCCTCACTGGGTACGGTCCATCAGGGCGCAGAACGCGTCGAACTCGCCGGCCGCGTCGTGCGGGCCGGGAGCCGCCTCCGGGTGATACTGCACGGCGAAGGCGGGCCGGTCGAGCAGCCGCAGGCCCTCTACGACGCCGTCGTTGAGGTTGATGTGGGTGACCTGCGCGCGGCCGAACGGCGTCTCGAACGGCGCCAGCGCGGCCGGGCTTGCCCGGGTCCAGGCCGGCGCCGCGCCCGGCCCGTCACCCGCGCCCTCGCCCGGCTCGCTGCCCGCGCTTTCACCCGGCCCGCCACCCGCGCCTGCGCCCAGCAAGGCCACCGCGAAGCCATGGTTGTGGCTGGTGATCTGGACGCGGCCGGAGGCAAGTTCCTTGACCGGCTGGTTGACGCCGCGGTGCCCGAAACGCAGCTTGTAGGTGCCCAGGCCGAGCGCCCGGCCGAGGATCTGGCTGCCCAGGCAGATGCCGAACAGCGGGACCGCCTCGGCGAGCACACCGCGCATAGCCCCCACCGCGTAGCCGACCGCCGCCGGGTCGCCGGGGCCGTTGGAGAAGAACACCCCGTCCGGGCCGGTGGCCAGGATCTCATCCGCCGTGCTGGTGGCCGGGACCACCTGCACCCGGCAGCCCCGCCGCGCCATCGACCGCGGGGTCGCGGCCTTGATGCCCAGGTCCACCGCGGTCACCCGGTACCGGACATCGACACCCGGCGGCGGGTGCACCGTGTACGGCGCGGCCGTGGACACCTCCCGGGCCAGATCGGCGCCGAGCATGGGCGGGCTGGCCTGGACCCGGCTCAGCAGAGCCTGCGGGTCGCCGTCGGCGGTGGCGATCGCCGCCCGCATCGCGCCGCGCTCACGCAGGTGGCGGGTGAGCGCCCGGGTGCCGGTGATCGCGATGCCGGGGACACCCTGGGCGGCCAGTTCCTCGTTCAGGCTGCGGCGGGCACGCCAGCTGGAGGCGATCCTGGCAGGCTCGCGGACCACGTAGCCGCTCACCCAGATCCGCCGCGACTCCGCGTCCTCGTCGTTGACGCCGGTGTTGCCGATATGGGGCGCGGTCATGGCGACGATCTGCCGGGCGTAGGACGGGTCCGTCAGCGTCTCCTGGTATCCGGTCATGCCGGTGTTGAAGACCATCTCGCCGAACGTCTCGCCGTCGGCCCCGAACCCGGTGCCGTAGAACGTCGCGCCGTCCTCGAGCACCAGGATCCGCGGCCGGCCGCCGGCCTCGCCGGCCGCCCGGGCACCCAGGCCCGGGCTTGGCCCCGTCATCAGGCCAGCTTCCCGTCGAGGACCGTGGGGCGGCCGCGCAGGAACGTGGCCACCACCCGCCCCGGCAGCACCCGGCCCGCGAACGGCGTGTTGCGGCTCCGGGACGCATGCGCGGCAGGGTCGACCGCCTCCCGCGGCTCGGGGTCGTACAACGTGAGGCTGGCCGGCGATCCGGCGGCCAGCGGCTGCCCGTGGCCGGACAGTCGCCCGATCACGGCAGGCCGCGCCGACATCCGGTCGGCGACGCCCGCCCAGTCGAGCAGGCCGGTCTCGACCATCGCCTCCTGCACCACCCGCAGCGCGGTCTCCAGCCCGGTCATGCCGAACGCGGCCGCCGCCCACTCGGTCTCCTTGTCCTCCAGCGGGTGGGGGGCGTGGTCGGTCGCCACGCAGTCGATCGTCCCGTCGGCCAGGGCGGCCCGCAGCGCCGCCACGTCCGCCGCCGTGCGCAGCGGCGGGTTCACCTTGTACACCGGGTCGTAGCCGGCCACCAGCTCGTCGGTCAGCAGCAGATGGTGCGGCGTCACCTCGGCGGTCACCTGCCAGCCCTTGGACTTCGCCCAGCGGAGGATCTCCACCGAGCCGGCCGTGGATACGTGGCAGACGTGCAGAGCCGACCCGACGTGGGCGGCCAGCAGGCAGTCGCGCGAGATCACCGCTTCCTCGGCGACGGCCGGCCACCCGGCCAGGCCCAGCCGGCCCGACACCTCCCCCTCGTTCATCTGAGCGCCGTCGGTGAGCCGCGGCTCCTGGGCGTGCTGGGCGATCACGCCATCGAACGCCTTGACGTATTCCAGGGCCCGGCGCATGAGCACCGCGTCGGACACGCAGCGCCCGTCGTCGGAGAAGATCCGCACCCGCGCGGCCGAGTCGGCCATGGCGCCGAGCTCGGCGAGCTGCTTGCCGGCCAGCCCGGAGGTGACCGCGCCGACCGGCAGGACGTCGCAGTGCCCGGCCTGGCGCCCCAGCCGCCAGATCTGCTCGACCACGCCCGCCGTGTCGGCGACCGGGTCGGTGTTGGCCATCGCGTGCACGGCGGTGAATCCACCGAGCGCCGCGGCCATAGTGCCGGTCTCGACGGTCTCCGCGTCCTCCCGGCCCGGCTCTCGCAGGTGGGTGTGCAGGTCGACCAGCCCCGGGAGGGCGACCAGGCCCACGGCGTCCAGTACCTGCGCTCCCGTCCCGGCCGCCGCGGCCGCGCCGGGGCCGAGGCCGGCCACCAGCCCGTCCCGGATACCGATGTCGGCCGGGTCGCCGCCCAGCGGCCGCGCCCCCCTGATCAGCCAGCTGCCTCCCGCGCTCATCGGCTGCTCTTCCGCGCCCATCGGCCCTCCCTCTGCGCTCATTGATCGCCCTCCGCGCCGCCGAGGAGCAGGTACAGGACGGCCATCCGAACGCTCACGCCGTTGGTGACCTGCTCCACCACCGTGGACCTTGGCGAGTCGGCGACCCCCGCCGCGATCTCCACGCCGCGATTCATGGGCCCGGGATGCATCACGATGGCGCGTTCGGGCAACTGCGCCATCCGGACGTAGTCCAGGCCGTATCGGCGGCTGTACTCACGCACACTCGGGAAGTACGCGGCGTTCATCCGCTCTTGCTGGACGCGCAGCATCATGACCACATCGCTCTTGGGCAGGGCCGCGTCCAGGTCGTATTCGATCGAGCAGGGCCAGGTATCGACGGACCGGGAGCAGGGTCGGGGGCGCGACCAGCAACACCTCCGCGCCGAGCGTGTGCAGCAGGATGACGTTGGAACGTGCCACCCTGCTGTGCAGGATGTCGCCCACGATGGTGACCCGCAGCCCGTCGAGCGTCCCTCCCCGCTCGGCCGGCCCGCCCTGCGCGCCGGGGCCGGAGCCGCGGCCGAAGCGACGGCGGATGGTGAACGCGTCCAGCAGCGCCTGGGTCGGGTGCTCGTGGGCCCCGTCTCCGGCATTGATCACGCTGCCATGCACCCACTCCGCCAGCCGGTGCGGGGCGCCCGACGCGTTGTGCCTGATGACCACCGCGTCAGCGCCCATCGCTTCCAGCGTCAGCGCGGTGTCCTTCAGGCTTTCGCCCTTGGCGACGCTGGAGCCCTTGGCGGAGAAATTGATCACGTCGGCGGACAGCCGCTTGGCCGCGGCCTCGAACGAGATCCTGGTCCGGGTGGAGTCTTCGAAGAAGAGATTCACGACCGTGCGGCCGCGCAAGGTGGGCAGCTTCTTGATCGGGCGGTCGGATACCCGGGCGAGCTCGTCGGCCGTGTCGAGGACCAGCAGGGCGTCCTCGCGGCTCAGGTCCGCCGCCGAGATCAGGTGCCGGTTCACCGCGTCCTCCCGCCGGTCGCTCCGCTGTCGCCAGCCGCGGCCACCAGGACCGCGTCCTCGCCGTCCACATCGGCAAGCAGGACCCGGACGAGCTCCTGCTGTGAGGTGGGCAGGTTCTTGCCGACGTAATCGGGGCGTATCGGCAGCTCCCGGTGGCCCCGGTCCACGAGCACCGCGAGCTGCACGGCGCGGGGGCGGCCGAGATCGTTGAGCGCGTCGAGTGCCGCGCGCACCGTCCGCCCCGAGTAGAGCACGTCGTCCACCAGCACCACGATCTTGCCGTCGATCCCGTCCGGCGGGACCTGCGTCCGGCCGAGCGTCCGCGCCGGGCGCAGCCGGAGATCATCGCGGTACATGGTGATGTCAAGGGACCCATGTGGGATCGGCTGGCCTTCCACCTGCTCGATCCCGGCGGCCAGACGGCCCGCCAGCGGTACCCCACGGGTGGGGATACCGAGCAGAACGACCTCTTCCGCTCCCCTGGTCCGTTCGATGATCTCGTGCGCGATCCGGGTAAGCGCCCGGCTGATCTCGGCCCGCTCGAACACGATCTTGCCGTGGCCGGGGACCGAGCGGGCGATCGTGTCCTTGCCGGGCCGGGGCTCGCCGCCGGCCGACCGCACATGCCCCACCAGGACCTCCTTTCCCGCCTCACCGGACGGGCCTTAAAGGATGTCGGTCGCTAATACCGTACCAGCCGGACGGGCGGCCGGGCGGGAGGCGCGGCCAGCCCTTCCCGCAGGTCATTGGTGACAGTGAGTGATCCACATGCCGGCCGGACTGGGGCAGCGGTGCGGTCAGCGCCAGGTGGCTGTGCAAGCGGAACCACGGCGCGGGCCCGGCCGGCACGCAAGGGTCCCCGGCGCGTTGCTACCAGACGAAACCGGTCCTCGCCGACCCTGGTGCGCGGCGCTTTGAGTTCACTTACTTTTTGCATTCGGCTTGACCTGGTCCCGCTAGCGGCCTACCGTCACTGTCCGTAACCATCACTCAATGCGACCACTGGCCGGGGGCCGAGGACTATGCCATCTGAGTACGCCAAGACCCTGGGCGCGCGGCTGCGCGCCATCCGCACCCAGCAGGGACTGTCGCTGCACGGAGTCGAGGAGAAGTCCCGCGGCCGCTGGAAGGCGGTCGTCGTCGGCTCCTACGAGCGCGGCGATCGCTCCGTCACCGTGCAGAAACTCGCCGAACTGGCCGAGTTCTACGGCGTCCCGGTGTCGGAGCTGCTGCCGGGCGACGCCGCGCCCACCGCGCTGGCGCCGTCGCCGAAGCTTGTCATCGACCTTGAGCGCATGGCTCAGCTGCCGAAGGACAAGGCCGGCCCGCTCGCCCGTTACGTGGCGACGATCCAGAGCCAGCGCGGCGACTACAACGGCAGGGTGCTGTCCGTCCGGCAGGAGGATTTGCGGTCCCTGGCCGTCATCTACGACAAGTCGCCGGTCGACCTCACCGAAGAGCTGATCGGGTGGGGCGTGCTCGACTCGGAGGCCAGGGGCGCCGTCGAATCGCTCTGACCGGACGGGGCGGCGGGACACTCCCTTCCCCCGGCTCTGGCTCAGGGTAGCGCGTCTGCTGCCCATGCCGCCCCCCGTTTGCTCTCGGCCGGCCCTCCCCCGCGCCGCAAGCTCTGACCGCGGGCACGATGCCACCCGTGCCGCGGCCGGCCGCGTCACCAGGGCTGGGCGGCCGGCCCCGTCACCCCACGCCGCGCAGCGGCAGCGCCAGCTGAGGACCTGCTAACCCATGCAGCACAGCAAAGCGCCGGTTGGATGGCCGGCTCGCTATCCCCTGCAGCGCAGCGGAAGCGTCAGCTGGGCTGCAGGCCCGTTATCCCGTGCAGCGCAGCGGAAGCGCCAGGGCGGCAGGCCCGTTATCCCGTGTAGCGCAGCGGAAGCGCCAGGGCGGCAGGCCCGTTATCCCGTGCAGCGCAGCGGAAGCACCGGCTGGGCGGGCACCCCCAGTGCCTCCTCGGCCAGCGATAGGAACGTCTCGGCGTCCCGGAGCAGGTCGTCGGCCTCGCGCCCGGAAACCGCACGCGGCAGCCCCGCTTCCGCCGCCGCCCGCTTGCCCGCGCCGGCGGCGAAGAACGCCGCCCATTCCGCCAGCGCGGGCTCTACCCGCGGCAGGAGTTCCCAGACGCTCGGGGGAGCCTTCCTGCGCCGGCCCGTTCCGGGGGCGGGCCGGGCCGCGACGATGGCCGCCGCAGCGCGCAGGGCCGCCAGGTGGGCAGCTACATAGCGCCCGCCGGCGCTGGTCTCGTCGGCCGCGTTGGCCAGGCCATGCCGCGCGGACTCTAGGAGAGCAAGGGCGGTCGGCGCGACCCGGCAGCGCGCCCGCCCCGGGGTCGCCTGCGTACGCGTGTCCATGGCACTCCTTCCGCCGTGGGCCGGGCCGGAGGCGCTTCCCCGCGCCCCGGCCGACCCACACCGGCAGCCGGGGGAGAGCCGCCGGAAAGCATCACTGGGTCTATTCGAACATAAATTCGGCTATGCGTCTACTTGTTTGGACCTACGTTCGAACGTAGCCGCTGGGTCCGACAAAACGGGCTGTGCCGCCGGGCGGGAACCTCGCGTACGCTACGTGCGTGCGCTCCGAACCTGGGCTGCGGGAACTGAGCGCCGAGCAGTTCACGGCCGAACTGGACGCGCTGACGGGGATCTACGCGCTGGCGATGGACGCGCCGACGTCCGAACTGCCCGGCCGCAAGTCCATCATGGAGCGCCATGCCAGCTACCCGGCCTTCTGCGCCGTAGTGGCGGTTCTTCCTCGCGAGCCGGGCAAGCCTGGCAGACCAGGCGGGCCGGACCACGGTCAGTACCGGGATGAGGCAGAGCCCAGCGGGCGCGCCAGCCCTCGGGAACTCATCGCCATGGCAGATGAGCGGGCGCTCATCGGCTTCGCGTATGGCTTTCACGGATCGGCGGGCCAATGGTGGCACGACGTGGTCCGGGAGAACCTCACGGCGCACCATGGCCGCGAGACCGCCGGCCACTGGCTCGGCGATTCCTTCGAGTTCGCCGAGGTGCATGTGCGCCCCGACCATCAGGGCCGGGGAACCGGCCGGGCAATGATGCAGACGCTGGCCGCCGGGCGCCCGGAGCGGACCGCCGTGCTGTCCACGCCGGACGGCCAGACCCGGGCACGGCGCCTGTACCGCAGCCTCGGCTTCGCCGACCTGCTGCCGGCGTTCATCTTCCCCGGCGCCGGTCCTTCCTACGCCATCATGGGCGCGGAACTGCCGCTGCGGGATGAGCCAGCTGCGGCCGGCCGGTCGGCCAGCCCGAGCCGGCGGTAGATGTCGAGGGTCGAGCGCGAGCCGTTCAGCGTGTAAAAGTGAAGACCCGGAGCTCCCTCGGCGAGCAGCCGCTCGCACATACCGGCCGCGTAGTCCACGCCGATCTCGCGCACCGCCGCCTTGTCGTCCGCGGCCGCCCGCAGCCGGTCTGCCAGCCCGGCTGGCAGCTTCGCCCCGGACAGCAGCACCACCCGCTCAAGCGTCCGCAGGCTGGTGATCGGCATGATCCCGGCGATGATCGGCACCTCGCCGCCTGCCGCCGTGACCCGGTCCCGCAGCCGCAGGTAGTCCTCGACGAAGAAGAACATCTGGGTGATCGCGAAGTCGGCGCCCGCCCGGCACTTCCGGAGGAAGTACGCCACGTCGGTTTCCAGGTCCGGCGAGCGTGTATGCCCTTCGGGGAACGCCGCCACCCCAACACAGAAATCGCCCATCGCCCTGATCATGCTGACCAGCTCGCTGGCATACCGCAGCCCGTCCGGATGCGGCACCCACTCCCCGTTCGGGTCCCCCGGCGGGTCCCCCCGCAGCGCAAGCACATTGCGCACCCCGACCGCGGCATACGAGCCGATCACGTGCCGCAGCTCGGCCACCGAGTGATTGACCGCCGTGAAGTGCCCGACGGGCGTCAGGGTCGTCTCCGCCGCGATCCTCCCGGTCACCCGGACCGTCCGGTCCCGCGTTGAGCCACCGGCGCCGTAGGTCACCGAGACGAACGTCGGGTGCAGCGGCTCCAGCGAGCGGACCGCCCGCCACAGCTGGCGCTC
>WNGD01004062.1_pt1 | contig 16973 bp, 17 predicted proteins | sample 5400671 | NCBI WGS metagenome assembly WNGD01 (sample SAMN13153369, study PRJNA577476) | soil metagenome | isolation source: 40 cm soil or saprolite under grassland replicate 2 | place: USA:California | collected 2016-06-15
AGATCACCTGGCTGGCCGATCAAGAGCCGGCCGTCTGGGCGGGCCTGGCGGACGGCTCACTGGCCGTCGGCACGGTGGACTCCTATCTCATCGCCCGGCTCACCGGCGGGCGCCGCCACGTGACGGACGCGTCCAACGCATCCCGCACGCTGCTGTTCGACATCGGAGCCGGGCGGTGGTCGGCGGAGCTGTGCGACCTACTGCGGGTGCCGCAACGGGCGCTGCCCGAGGTGGTCCCCTCCACCGGCGTCATCGGCCGCACCGACCCGGCCGCGTTCGGCGGCCTGGACCTGCCCATCGCCGGGATCGCCGGCGACCAGCAGGCGGCGCTGTTCGGGCAGGCGTGCTTCGCCCCCGGCGACGCCAAGTGCACCTACGGGACCGGGTCGTTCGTCCTGGCCAACAGCGGCCCCTCGATCGCCCGTTCGGCGGCCAGCCTGGTGTCCACGGTGGCGTGGATGGATGGCTCAGGCGCGCTGACCTACGCGCTGGAGGGGTCGGTCTTCGTGACCGGGGCCGCGGTGCAGTGGCTACGCGACGGGCTCGGCCTGATCGGCGACGCGGCGCAGAGCGAGGACCTGGCGGCCAGCGTGCCGGACTCCGGCGGCGTGGTGTTCGTGCCGGCCCTGACCGGGCTCGGCGCACCGCACTGGGATCCCGACGCGCGGGGGGCCGTGTTCGGCATCACCCGCGGGACCACCCGGGCGCATCTCGTGCGGGCCACGCTGGAGGCCATCACGTTCGAGGTGAGGGACGTCTATGACGCGATGACCGGCCGGCATGACGGCACCGCGCCGGTACTGCGCGACGGCACCGCGCCGGTACTGCGCGACAGCACCGCGCCGGTACTGCGCGTGGATGGGGGCGGGTCGGCGAACAACCTGCTCATGCAGATGCAGGCCGATCAGCTCCAGGTGCCGGTGGAGCGGTCCGGGATCACGGAGACGACCGCGCTGGGCGCGGCGTTTCTGGCCGGGCTGGGCACGGGGGTGTGGTCGTCGCTGGACGAGATCGCCGCCACCTGGCGGCTGGACCGCCGGTTCGAGCCGGAGGCACGCGACGACGCCGGCCACGCGCGGTGGCGCCGGGCGGTCGAGCGGTCCAAGGGCTGGGCCCGCGAGCCGGCCGGCGGGCTCGCGGGCACGGGCGGGTAGCTCAGGTGGCCCCGAGCGCTACGCCGAGGCTCTGGTAGGCCGAGTTGAACTGATCCACCGTCGGCACGACCGTGTTCGAGTCGATCTTCCGGTACTCGGCCGCCGAGGTGGCCGTCCCCAGCTGCTGGAAAGCCGACTGAACCTGACCGGTGACGGCCGCCAGCCGGTCGGCAGCGGCGGCCGCGGACGGCGGCACCGGCGTCGACCTGACCGCGCTCGCGAACGCGCCGAAGTCCTGGGCAGCCTGCTCGTCGAGCTTGGTCACGCAGCTCAGCACGGCGGACTGGCTCTGGCACGCCGTTATCTGCTGCGACAGGTCACTGAGCTGCCTGGAGAGCTTCACGTGCGCCGCAGAGACGCTGTTGATGGCGTCCACCCGCGTTGCGTCGGTCGCCGCATGGGACGCGGCGACCACACCGACACTGATGTACCCGACCAGAACGACCGAGCCGAGGACGATGAACAGGCCGACCAGCTGCTTGGCCCCGCTGGACAGCACGAGGCGCCACGCCCGCGGGTCCGCGGGCCAGCTCGCCGTCTCCCCGCGGTGGGCGGCGTCCGGCGGTCCGTATCCGGGCTGCCCGTATCCCGGCTGCCCGTATCCCGGCTTTACGGCTTCTCCCGGCTGCGCGGCTGGCGGCTGCGCCGCGTCCAGCGGTGGGGCAGCCGGCCGTGCGGCGTCAGGCTGCGCGGGCTCGGCGCCAGGTGACACGGCCGCCGGTCCGGCGGCCACCGGGCCGGCGGCCATCGCGGCCGCATCCGCGTCCGCCGGGTCGCCGAACAGCCCGCCCGGGTAGGTGCCGCTCATCAGGTAGAAGTAGCCGTAGAAGCGGGCGCCGAACCTGACGACGGCGGCGACTGCCTGGTACGCCGGCCCCGGCATCGTCCCCGTGATCAGCACGATGAGCCAGATGACGAGCCCGGCGAGAAGGACGCCGGACCAGAGAATGCCTACCAGGATCGCGACCGGGAACGCCAGGATGATCCGGAACAAGACGGCGAGCCGGTTCAGCCGTCCGGGGGCCGCGGACACCCGCACCGGGTAATCCGCATCGGCCAGGGTGAACGGCGGGTACTGGTCCGTGAGCAGCCCCACGTAGGCGAAAACCCGGGTCGACCAGCGAAGCCAGCCGACGAGGAAGTCAGCCAGGCCATCGGGCAGCCGGCCGGTGAACAGGGCGGCGAACCAGCAGATGACCGCCACGATCCCAACGGCGATACCGAGCGCGTAGAGCACGATGTAGTGCGGAATCACCAGCAGCAGGCGGAACAGCACGGTGACCCGCCGCTGCCGCCCGGGGCCGGCGAAGGCCGTCAGGATCTCATCGCCCGTCCGGAGGACTGGTGCCGCGGGCGGGGATACCCCGGCCCCCAGCGATACTTCAGCCACTTTTCAGCCACTTGGCCGCTCCCTTTTTGACCGGAACCATAGCGGCTGTTGGGGGAAGCGTGGGGCCAACTGTCCGAATTGCCAGGCCCAAGGTCAGGGGCTGCGGGCGCCCCGCTTCTCGGTGCTGCTCCCGCCGCCGGGCCCGCCGGTCATTCGATCCCCGGGCGCTGGCGTGGTCCCACCGGGACGGGGGGCCGTCCCAGCGGCGGGCACGGCCGCGGCCGCCGCCCGCCCGCCCTTGGCCGGGAGCTTGCGACTGGCCCGCGTCCGGCTCTTGGCCCGCTGCGCGTATTCGTCCACGTACTCCTGGCCCGACAGCTCCATCAGCGCGTACATGATCTCGTCGGTCACCGCCCGCAGGACCATGCGGTCCGACGCCAGGCCGGAGTAGCGGGAGAAATCGAGCGGTTTGCCGAACCGGACACCGGGCCGGATCCGCAGCCGCGGCCAGAGCCTGCCGGGCGGCATGAAGTCGAACGTCCCCACCATGGCGGTGGGGATGACCGGTGCGCCAGACTCCAGGGCGAGCCTGGCCACCCCGGTCTTCCCCCGGTACAGGCGCCCGTCGGGGCTCCGGGTGCCCTCCGGGTAGATGCCAAGGAGCCGTCCTCCGGCCAGCACGCGCAGGCCGGTCGCCAGGGCCCGCTCGCTGGCCTCCCCCCCGGCCCGGTCCACCGGAATCTGCCCGACCCCGCGGAAGAACGCCTTGCTGACCAGGCCTTTCAGGCCCCGGCCGGTGAAGTATTCCGCCTTGGCGAGGAAGGTCACCTTCCGCGGGAGCGGGAGCGGCCCGAAGAAGTGGTCGGCGAACGACAGGTGGTTGCTGGCCAGGATGGCCGGGCCCTCGCGCGGCACGTTCTCGGTCCCCTCCGCCCACGGCCGGAACAGCGCGAGGAACGGGCCGAGTATGGCCTTCACCACCCAGTAGAACACGCTCACATCGTCGCACGTGATCGGCGGGAAAGAGGTCCCAGCGTCCGGAGATCCATCGCGATCCGTGGCGAGGATGCGCGCCGCCCGGCCGGCATGCGACGATTCCAGCAGAACGTAAGCATGCGCGGGAGAGGGCGGTGAGCATGCCTGTGATGCCGGGCGCGGAGCCCTTCTTCCACTCCGGCGGCAGCACCGCGGTCCTGCTCTGCCACGGGTTCACCGGCAATCCGTCATCGCTGCGGCCGTGGGCGGACTATCTTGCGGCGGCGGGCCTGACGGTATCGCTGCCCCGGCTGCCGGGGCACGGCACCACCTGGCAGGAGATGGCCGGCACCCGCTGGGAGGACTGGTACGCGGAGATCGACCGCGCCTACGAAGAACTGCGCGGGCAGACGGGCGAAATCTTCGCCATGGGCCTGTCGATGGGTGCCACCCTCGCGCTCCGGCTGGCCGAACGGCGCGGGGACGGTGTGGCCGGGCTGGTGCTCGTCAATCCCACGCTGACCCCTGACGGGGTGCTTGCCCGCCTGGCGCCTGTGTTCGGCTACGTCGTGCCGTCGGTCAAGGGGATCGGGAGCGACATCAAGAAGGACGGAGCGCGCGAACTCGCCTACGACCGGATACCGGGACGGGCGGCCGCCTCCCTGGCGGGGCTGTGGAAGAACACCAGGCAGCGGCTTGGTGAGGTGACCCAGCCGGTGCTGGTGTACCGCTGCACCCACGACCACGTGGTGGGTCCGGCCAGCCTGCGGATCCTGCGGGCCGCCCTGCCCGAGACACAGCTGACCGTCTGCGAGATCGGGAATAGCTACCACGTGGCGACGCTGGACAATGACGCGGACGAGATTTTCGCGGGCAGCCTGGAATTCGTCCGTTCGCACAGCCGCGCAGGGCGGGATGGAGAGGGGGTGAGCAGGAGCGATGGCAGATGAGGCCAGCGACGACGAGGCAGCCTGGCGGGACCTGGTCGCCCAGTACAGCGTCCCTGCGGCGGCCGAGGGTGGCCCACCCTGGCCGGCCCGGGAGGACCCCGATGCGGCGCAGGCGCCTGCGCAGGAATGGGCCGATCCCGTCCCGGGCGTGATTCCCACTCCGCCGCCCCGGGCCCGCGTCATCCGCCCAGCGGTCCCGGCCCCGCTGCCGTCCGCCGGTGATGACGAGCATTACGTGCCGCCGGACCCGCCGCCACTGCCCCGGCTGGACCCGGTGACCAAGGGAGCCTGGGCGGCGCTGTTCGGCGGCCCGGGGTATCTGCTGCTTGCTGTCCTGCTGGGCTGGGTGGTGCCGAGCTGGGCCGCGTTCTGCGCGGTGGCAGCGTTCGTCGGTGGCTTCGCGACTCTCGTGGTCCGGATGGCCGACCGGCCACCGGATGATTCCGGCCCTGACGACGGGGCCGTGGTGTAGGGACCTCAGCCGCCTCCGGCGGGTGCCTGGCCGGCGTTCCGGGCGAGGTCGGCGGCGCCCACGATCCCCGCGTCGGCGCCGAGCTCGGCCAGCTTGATCTGCGCCGCGTGCCGGTGCGAGCCCCCGGTCAGCGCCTTCTCGAACGCCGCCCGGGCCGGGCCGAGCAGCAGCTCCCCAGCGTCGGACACACCGCCGCCGATGACGAAGCAGCCCGGATCGAGGATGGCCGCCAGATCGGCCAGTCCCTGACCCAGCCAGCCGCCGACGGTACCGAAACACCGCGCCGCCACCGGGTCGCCCTCCCGCGCGGCCTGGGTGACCTGTGAGCCGGTAATGCCCTCCACGCTTCCCCCGGCGAGCTGGAGCAGCCGCACCGCCGCCCCGGGCGAACGCCGGGCGAACTCGCGGGCTTCGGCCGCCAGGGCACTGCCGCTCGCGTACTGCTCCCAGCAGCCGTGGTTGCCGCATCCGCACAGCCGGCCGTCGGGTACCACCCGGTAGTGGCCCGGCTCGCCGGCCATGCCCCACTGGCCGCGGTAGAGCGCGCCGTCCAGCACGATGCCGGCCCCGATGCCGGTGCCGACCGAGACGAAGACAACGTGCGCGTGCCCGCGCGCCGCGCCGAACCGTACCTCCGCCCAGGCGCTGGCGTTCGCGTCGTTTTCCACCACGACCGGCAGCCCGATGACCTCCTGGACCCGCAGGCGAAGCGGCTCCTCGCGCCAGGCCAGGTTGGGCGCGAACCGCACGCTGGCGCCGGACTCGTCGATGAACCCGGCCGCGCCCAGGCCAACGGCCCGCACCTGGTGGCGGCCCAGCAGCTCGGCGACGGTCTCGGCGATCACCCGTTCGGTACGCGCCGGGCTGGATGAGGGGGTGGCCCGCCGGAGCTTCTCAACGATCTTCCCGTGCTCGTCGACTACCCCGGCGGCGACTTTGGTCCCCCCGACATCAACCCCGATCGTCAGGCTCATGCGGCGGCCCTTCCGCGGGGCCCGCCGATTCGGGCTCCTCCTCCGGGTCCTGCGCCGTGCCATCCGCCACATCCGCCCATACCGTGGCGGACGGTCCCTGCCCGGGCTCGGTGGCGGCCGACCTGGCCGCCCTTCCGGTGGCGGCCAGAGCCGCCTCGAAGACGGACATCGTGTCCTGAGCGAGCGCCGTCACAACGTCGCCGACGGCCGCCATCTGCGACGTCACCCCGGGTCCCGATTCCCTGAGCACGCGCGCCGCCCGGCATACCGGGCACCACGCGCACTCGGGAGCCTCATCGGTGGGCGTGGTGGCCGTTTCCCATACGTCGGCAGGCCGCCCGCGGTACCCGAGCATCGAGCGGAGCTGCCCGCCGACCTCGCGGCTCACGCTGCGCGCGCCCGAGCGGACGAGCCACCGCTGCAAATCGCCGATCGGGTCCTGGCCGGATCGGCCCGGCTGCTGTGTCACGTCCTGTCTCCTCTCCCGGCCTCGGCCCGGTCCCTGAGCCCCTTCAGCGCGGTGTCGATGATGGTCCGCTCCGCTCTGCGCTTCAGCATTCCCGGCATCGGGATCCGGACATCCACCGCGAGGTCGTAGGTCACCTCGGTGCCTCCATCAGCATCAGCCAGAACGTATCCACCGCTGAGGGCGGTGATGACCGATCCGGGCTCGGCGAGATCCCACCGCACCCCGGCGTCGCCGTCCCAATCGTAAGAGAGAACGTAGCTGTCCTTGACCACCCCGGCGTCCAGCCCGAACCGTACCCGGCTGGCCCGGCCGTCGCCGCCACGGCCGAGGACCTCGGCCGACCGCACGGCCGAAGCCCAGTCCGGGTAGGAGGCGAAGTCGGCGATCACCGCCATGACAGCCGCCCTGGGTGCGGCCACGGTGATGCTGGAGTTCGTCCGGTCGGCCATGCTCGGAGCGTACCGCTACCACTCCAGCACATAGGGTTCCCCGGTGGCGCGGAAGTGGCCCACGTTGATGCACTCGGTGCGCCCGATCCGGACCCGGCGGGCCAGCGGCTGGTGCACGTGGCCGAACAGCACGTAGCGGGGCTGGGTCTGCCTGACCTGCCCGAGCAGCGCCTCGCTCCCCCGCTCCACCCTCCGGGCGACCGTGTCGTACAGCAGCTGGGGAACGGCCGGCGGGATGTGAGAGCACAGCACGTCGACCGCCCCGACCGCCGCTACTTTGGCCGCGTATGCGTCATCGTCGATCTCGTTGGGCGTCCGGTAGGGCGAGTGCAGCCCGCCGCCCACAAACCCGAACGTCCAGCCCCCGAGCTCCATCCGCTCCCCGTCGAGTACGTGGTGCCCGGGGCGCAGGTGCTCACCCCACAGCTTGGGGATGTCCACGTTGCCGTAGGTCAGGTAGGCGGGTTGGGGCAGCGCGGCGAACAGCTCCGCGTACTGACGGGAGGCGGCATCCCGGATGTGCCGGGCGGGATCGCCGCCGAGCTGCCGCCAGAGCCCGGCGGACAGAGCCCGCGCCTCGTCGAACCTTTTCGCCGTCCGCAGCGCGACGAACTGCCGCGCCGCCTCGGCGCCGAACAGGTCCGCGAAGATCCCCTGACCGTGGTCGGCGTAGTCCACGAACAGCAGCAGATCCCCGAGGCACAGCAGCGCGTCCGCGCCCACCGCCGCATGGCGCAGCGAGCCGGCCGCCCCGTGCACGTCGCTCACCACGTGAACCCGCATGCCGACACATTAGGCCGTGTCCCCGCCGGTCTCCTGCGGCGTCCTTGTGGCCCGGCGTGAGGTGGGAACGGGGCAGCGGGGCGGGCGGGATGGTCTTGCTCTTCATCCGGCGCGTTGCCGCCGCGCCTTAAGGGGCCCGGCAATAGGGCGCTGGAAGAGCCCGGCAGTCCTGTTGCCGGGGCCCCTAAGCTAAAGAGGCAGGTTCCGGGCCCGACCGCAGGATGGTCCTGCCAGTCGGCGCGGGTCGGCGCAAGGAGGCCCCATGCGCGAGTACAGCACCCCGGCCGTCGTTGAGGTGCCGGCTTCCGCGCGCCTGACCGACACCGTCTTCGAGCGGGCCGAGCGCGACCTGGGGCTGGTGATCCTGCGGCACAAGACGAGCCCGGCGTCCTCCCGGACCAGGCACGGGGACCGGGAGACGGCGTGGCGGGACGTCACGGCACGCGAGTTCCGCGACGAGGTCGCCGCGCTCGCCAAGGGGTTCATAGCGGCCGGCATCGGCGAGGGCGACCGGGTCGGCATCATGTCGCGCACGCGCTATGAGTGGACCGTGCTCGACTACGCGCTGTGGGCCACAGGCGCGGTCCCGGTGCCGGTGTACGAAACCTCCTCCGCCGAACAGGTGGAATGGATCCTGAGCGACTCGGGCGCGCGAGCCGTCGTGGTCGAGACCCGGGCGCACCTGGAGCTGCTCACCGAGGTGCTGCGCCGACTGCCCGACGTGCGGCGGGTGTGGGTGATCGACGCCGACCCGCCGACGGCCGCCGGCGGCCCGGGCGGGCTCGCCTCCCCGGTGGCCGCCCAGTCGCTCGATGCGCTGGTGGCCGAGGGTGCCGGGGTCGGCGAGGCCGACCTCACCCAGCGCCGGACGTCGGCCGGGGCGGGCGATTTCGCCACGATCATCTACACCTCGGGTACCACCGGCCGGCCGAAGGGGTGCGAGATCACCCACGGCAACCTGCTCGCCAACGCGCGCAACGCGGTCCGCGGGCCGCTGTCGGTGATCTTCGATACGCCCGGCGCGTCGACCCTGCTCTTCCTTCCCCTCGCCCATTCATTCGCGCGCCTCATCGAGGTCGCCGTCGTGGAGGCCGGTGGCGTGCTCGGCCACACCTCCGACGTGGCCCACCTGCTGCCGGAGCTTGCCACGTTCCAGCCCACGTTCCTGCTCGCCGTGCCCAGGGTGTTCGAGAAGGTCTACAACGGTGCGGAGCAGCAGGCATCGGAAAGCGGGATCAGGGGCGCGGTCTTCCAGGCGGCGGCGCGGACGGCGATCGCCTGGAGCAGCGCGTTCGGCACTCACGACACCGCCTCGGCCGACGGGCCGGGCCCCGCGTTGCGGCTCCGGCACGCCGTCTTCGACCGCCTCGTCTACCGCAAGCTCCGCGCCGCGGTCGGCGGGCGGGTGGGGCACTCGGTGTCCGGCGGTGCTGCGCTCGGGGACCGGCTCAGCCATTTCTTCCGCGGCGCCGGGATCACCATCGTCGAGGGATACGGCCTCACCGAGACCACAGCCGCCTCCACGGTGAACCGCCCCAGCCGCAACAAGATCGGAACCGTCGGCCAGCCGCTGCCGGGCGTGTCCGTGCGGATCGCCGACGACGGGGAGATCCTCCTCTCCGGGCACAACCGGTTCGTCGGTTACTGGCACAACGACGGCGCGACATCCGAGGCGCTGACCCCCGACGGCTGGCTGCGCACCGGCGACATCGGTGACCTCGACGACGAGGGCTACCTGCGGGTGACCGGCCGGAAGAAGGAGCTGATCGTGACCGCGGGCGGCAAGAACGTCTCGCCCGCCGTGCTCGAGGACCGGATCCGCGCCCACCCGCTGGTCAGCCAGTGCCTGGTGGTGGGGGACGGCCGGCCCTATGTGGCCTGCCTGATCACCCTGGATCCAGAGGCGGTCCGCACGTGGCTGGCCCGCCGCAACCGCCCGGCGGACACCAGCCTCGCCAGCCTGGCCGACGACCCGGACCTGATCGCCGAGCTCCAGACCGCAGTCGACGACGCCAACAAGGCCGTGTCCAGGGCCGAATCCATCAGGCGGTTCCACGTGCTCGCCACCGACTTCACCGAGGAGGCCGGATACCTGACGCCGTCGCTCAAGCTCCGCCGCAGCGTGGTCACGAAGGATTTCGCGGATGAGATCGAGGCGCTCTACTCCTGACTGACCCAGGCGGCGCCGGCGACGGAGCGCCGCCTAGGTGTACAGCCCGGCCAGGATCTGCTGCAGCCGCTGCGCGACCAGGTCCCACCGCCATTCCTGGTCGATCCAGGCCATGCCCTTCTCCCCCATGGCCCGGGCACCGGCTGCATCGGTGAGCAGATGCACCAGCCGGCCTGCGACTTCCGCTGGGCTGCGCCCCGAGACGACGTACCCGGTCTCGCCGGCCCGGATGGCGTCGGGCGCGTTCCCGGAGTCGCCGCCGATCACGGGCAGGCCGGTCGCGGACGCCTCGAGGTAGACGATGCCGAGGCCCTCGACGTCCAGGCCGTGCCTGCGGGTGCGGCAGGGCATCGCGAACACGTCCCCGGCGTCGTAGTAGGCCGGCAGCTCGGGCCAGGGCACCGGCCCGGTGAAGATGACCGAGCCGCCCACACCAAGCCCATGGGCAAGCCGCCGCAGCCTGCCGGCGTACGGCCCGCCGCCGACCAGTAGCAGTACCGCGTCCGGCACGGTGGCCCGGACCTCCGGCCAGGCCCGGATCAGCGTGTCCTGCCCCTTGCGCGGCACGAGCCGCGACACGCAGATCACCACCGGCCGGCTGGCGAGCCCGAGACGGTCCCGGACGGCGGCACCCCCGGCACCGGGGCGGAAGGCCTCGGAGTCGACGCCGGGCGCGAGCCGGGTCATCCGCGCCGCTGCCTCCGGCGACAGCGCCCTCGCGAGCCGCACCCGGGTGTATTCGCCGAGGTAGGTGACCGTATCGACGGAATCGCCGATGCGGCGGAGCAGGTTGCGCGCGCCAGGCAGCGCCGCCCAGCCCGCCTCGTGCCCGTGGGTGATGGCGACCAGCCGCCGCGCACCGGCCCGCCGCAGCGACGGCGCAAGCAGCCCCAGCGGCGCCGCCGCGCCGAACAGCACCGTGTCGCAGCCGTCGCGGCCGAGCAGCCGGGCCGCCCGGCGCGCCACCGACGGCACCGGCAGCATCAAAGACGTGGGATGACGCTCCACCGGGAACGGCTGGGCCGCATCGAACCCCGCCGCCCCCTCCCAAGCGGGCGCGTAGACGGTGACGCTGCCCTCCGGCAGCCGGACCGCGAGTGCATGCACGAAGGACTGGATCCCGCCTGCTCGCGGCGGGAAGTCGTTGGTCACGATCAGGACCTTCGGCATCGCGTTCCCCGCGTCGCGGGCACATCGGGTGCTCGGGGCGCGGCTGACGCGCTGCCCGGCGACGGTAGCGGGAGCGATTCTAGTGTTTCCGCCGCCGCCCGCCGGGCAAGGCCGCGTCTCGTGACTCCATGCCGTCGCAGCAGGCCGGAGATTTGCGAGACACGGCCTCGGTCAGCGGCCGGAGGTCACGGCCGGACGGCGCCGACCAGGTTCGCCGCGTACCAGGAATTGGACAGGCTGACCTTCTCCACGCTCTGTCCGGGCTGCGGAGCGTCGATGAGCATCCCGCCGCCCACATAGATGCCCACGTGGCTGTCGCCGGCGAACTCCAGGATGTCGCCGGGCTGGAGCGCGGACGTCGGCACCGCCGGCAGGCCGGCCTGTCCCTCGCTGGTACGCGGGATGGCGACCCCGGCCGCCGCCCACGCGCTCATGGTCAGCCCGGAGCAGTCGAACCCGGACCCACACGGGCCGGTGCCGCCGAAGACGTACGGGCAGCCCAGCTGCGCGTAGGCGAACGCAACCGCCTTCCCGGCCGCGCCGTTGGCGGGGACGTTGTTGGTGGCGCTGGTCGTGCCGCCCCCGCCGATCAGGTCGCTCTGCTGCTGTGTGGTGAGCGTGGCGAGCATGTCCTTCTGCTTTTGGATCAGCTTGTTCAGGTTGGCCTTCTGCCCCGCCAGCTGGTTCTTGAGTTTTGCCACGGCCGTCTCGGTCCGCTGCACGGTCTGCTTGGCCCCCGCCAGTGCGTTGGCCGCCGCGAGGAACTGCTGTAGCTGCTGCTGGCGGCTCGTGGACAGGTGGATGAGGATCGCCGACTGCGCCAGGACGGCCTGCGGGTCGTTCGAGGTCAGCGGGGCGAGCGACGAGTTCATGGTGCCGTTCTGGTATGCGAAGGAAGCGACCTGCGCGATCCTGCCCTGCATCTCGTGGAACGCGGCCTGATCCTTGGCCAGCTCCTGGTTGACCATCTTCAGCCGCTGCCTGGCCCCGGACAGGTCCTGCGACACCTGGTCGTAGCGCTGGATGAGCACGTTCTCCTGCGCGGTCAGCTTGTTGAGCTTGGCTTTGACCTCACTGATCGTGGGCTGGGGCGACGCGCCCGCGGCACCGGCGGTAATGATCAGCCCGGCGGCGGCGAACAGCGCGGCAGCGGCCGACACGCTGCGGCGGATGAAGGGAGACCGGATGAGTGGACGCGTACCCACGTAGCGACTCGCTCCTTCTCCCCTCCCGCCGAACCGGTGGGTCTACCCGGGTTCGGGCGGCTGAGCCAGCGCCCTACGGCCCGGGCCGGGGGAGGCCGAGGCCGACTCACCCGTGGGGGCTCCTCGGGCGGGGATACCGAGGATGGTCCTCCGGTGGTCTCCGGCTCCCCGGCCGCGGGGTGTGGCCGGGGCTTCGGCGGTGGCCGGATCACCGTCGCCCATCATGGACAACTGCGGAGTGATCCAACCGGGGCCGACATTAGTAAAACGCACCCGCTCCCGTCTCACATTTGGCTAATCCGGCGTGGCGCTTCCTGGCTTCCGGTTATCCACAGGCGCCGGGCACATGCCTTCTCACCAGTCACGATGCCCGTGCCACCGGCCATTGCATGCGAAGCGGTGACACCAGCTTCGCGTCCGCGAGGACGCGCAGGGCGCGCCGTTCCGCCTCCCCGATCTCGGTCGTCTGGCCGAGCAGCGCCGTGACCACGCATTCGGCGCAGGCGATGTCACGCATCTCACACCGCTCGCAATCAATCAGCATGATCCCTCCATCAGGCACGGCTTCCGCCGAACGGCCCGGCACGGCCGCGACGGAAAACACGCTAAGAGGTGCCACTGACAATCCACCGCTGCCGGCCATGCCGCTCATGCCGACGGGCCGGCCGTGCCACGCACACCAGCGGGCCGGCCGTGCCACGCACACCAGCGGGCCGGCCGTGCCACGCACACCAGCGGGCCGGCCGTGCCACGCACACCGGCAGGCCGGCCATGCCGTCCCACACCTGCGCGAGGGGCGTTCCGAGCCGGGCGGACGTGCTCCGCGGGCGGTCCAGGGCTGCGCGGGCGCCGGCGCGCCTGGGCGGGACTGTCGGTACCCCGTCCTACCGTTACCCCGTGATCACCTGGGAAACGGCAGCGGATACGGCACTGGCACCGGATCCGCGCCGTCCGCTCGGCGAAACCGACTTCGTCGTCGTCGACGTGGAGACGACCGGATGGGCCCCGGACAAGGCTCAGATCACCGAGATAGCCGCGGTGAGGGTCAGCGGCGGTCACGTGCTGGGCCAGTTCTCATCGCTGGTCAACCCCGGCACTGCGATTCCCGAGCGGGTCGCGGCGCTCACCGGCATCAGCGACGCGCTGGTCGCGGCCGCGCCCCCGCTGGACCAGGTGATGCCCGCGTTCCTGGCGTTCGCGCGCGGCGGTGTGCTCATCGCTCACAACGCGCCGTTCGACGTCGGCTTCCTGACGGCCGCGTGCCAGGCCTGTGGCCTGCCCTGGCCGGACTTCCCGGTGATGGACACGGTGGAACTCGCCCGGTGGGCGCTCCGCGAGGACGAGGTGCCCAACTGCAAGCTGTCCACCCTCGCGGCGTTCTTCGGGGCCCGCACCACGCCCCAGCATCGCGCCCTCGCGGACGCGCTGGCCACGGCCGACGTGCTGCTCGGCCTGCTGCCCAGGGTCTCGGCGGCCGGTGTCGGCACGCTTGCCGAGCTGAGCGCAGTGCTGGACCTCGCCAGGCGGCGATCCCGGTCCGGGCCGGCCTGGGTGCGCTGGCTCCGGCGGCGGGCTCATGATCTGCGGCCGGCCCGCTGGGCGGTACGCTACCGGCGATGGCTGGGCATCGACGCCCGAGGAGGCAGACGTGGTCACCGCGATCGTCCTGGTGAGAGCCGACGTGGCGCGCATACCGGAAACGGCGGAAGCGATAGCCCAGATCCCGCAGGTCAGTGAGGTCTACTCCGTCACCGGCGAGTTCGACCTGGTGGCGCTGGTCCGGGTACGTGCGCACGAGGAACTGGCCGACGTCATCCCCGGCGCACTCAACCGGGTGCCGGGTGTGAATCACACCGAGACGCACATCGCCTTCCGCACCTATTCACGTCACGACCTCGAAGCCGCGTTCGCGCTCGGCTACCCCGAAACCGCCTGACCCGCCAGGCGCTGGCTCGTTTCCACCCAGCGGTCCAGCAGCGCCCGGGCGGCGCCCGAGTCGAGCGCAGCCGCCGCTTTGGCGCAGCCGTCGGCGAGCGCCTGCTGGAGGCCCGTGGCCCCGGGCACGCCCGCCGCCGCGGCGAGCGCGGCGGCGGCGTTGAGCACCACGGCGTCGCGGATGGCGCCGGCCTCACCGGCCAGCACCGAGTGGACCACGGCCGCGTTGTGCGCCGCGTCCCCGCCGCGCAGCGCGCCGGGCTTCGACAGCGGGATTCCCAGCGCGGCGGGGTCGAGCACGGTCTGGCTGACATCGCCGGCGTGGACCACCCAGACGGAGGACGTGTCCGCCGTCGTCAGCTCGTCCAGCCCGTCGTCGCCGTGGAACACCATGGCCGAGCAGCCGCGCCCCGCCAGCACCCCGGCGATGACCGGGCCCATGCGCGGATCGGAGACCCCGACCGCCAGCGCCCGGGGGCGGGCCGGGTTGGCCACCGGGCCGAGGAAGTTGAAGACCGTCGGCACCCCGAGTTCGCGCCGGGGCGCGGCCGTGTGCCGCAGGGCCGGGTGATACAGCGGCGCGAACAGGAATGCGATCCCGACCTCCGCCACCAGCCGCGCGCTGGATTCCGGCGGCAGGCCGATCGCCACCCCGAGCGCTTCCAGCACGTCCGCCGCCCCGCAGGCCGAGGTGGCCGCGCGGTTGCCGTGCTTGGCCACCCGGGCGCCGGCCGCGGCGGCGACGATCGCTCCCATGGTGGAGATGTTGACCGTGCGCGCCCCGTCCCCGCCGGTGCCGACCAGGTCCACCAGCGGTCCCGGCACGCTGATCGGGGTCGCGCGGTCCAGCATCGTCTGGGCCAGCCCGCTCAGCTCGGCGGCCGTCTCGCCCTTCATCCGCAGCGCCACGCCGAACCCGGCGATCTGGGCGGGCGTCGCCGCGCCCTCCATGATCTCGCCCATCGCCCAGGCAGTATCGTCAGCGGTCAGGGCCTCTCCCCTGACCAGTGTGCCCATCAGCGCGGACCAGGTGGCAGGTGCGTCCATTTGTGCCCCCCGGGCCGTCAGGCCTTGGCCACAGCGCGCTGGCGCATGAGGCCGGCCAGGGCGCTGGCCAGCGCCCTCGGGTCGATCGGGTGGCTGATGACCGCGTCCGCACCGGACCAGGTGGCGAGCCAGCCGTCGTCCGGCCTGCCGATGATCAGCAGCACCGGCGGGCAGTCATGGATCTCGTCCTTGGCCTGCCGGCAGACCCCCATGCCACCGGCCGGCTGTGCCTCCCCGTCCAGCACCATGACGTCCGCCCCGCCCGCGTCGAGCAGCCGGAACAGCGCGGGCTCGGTGGCCACATCGATGATCTCAGCCTCGGGCACATCGGGCGCCGGGCGGCGCCCGATCGCCAGCCGGATCCGCGCGCGGGTGTCCGCATCGTGGCTGTAAACGACGACCTTCATGCAGTGGATCGTACCGACCCGTGGCACCGGCCGATGTTCCCCCGCACCGACACGGGGGGTCGGCCGACGTTCGCCTACGGGATGTCGTAATAATGACCCTCGTGGCCACAGCATCCACGACGCAGATCCCGCCCCGGTCGCCGGCCAGCCGGCCGAACCTGGTCAGCGTCGGCACCATCGTTTGGCTGTCCTCTGAGCTCATGTTCTTCGCGGCGCTGTTCGCGATGTACTTCACCATCCGCTCGGTCAACAAGAGCGAAGGGCTCCCCTGGCCGGGCGCCCATCTGAACCTGGCCCTGGGGACCATCAACACCACCGTGCTGCTGCTGTCGAGCGTCACCTGCCAGATGGGGGTTTTCGCGGTCGAGCGTGGCCAGATCCGGCGCTCGGCCAGCATCTGGAACCCGGCCAGGTGGGGCCTGCGCGAGTGGTACGTGCTCTCGTTCCTGATGGGCCTGTACTTCGTGCTCGGCCAGGGTTATGAGTACCTCAGCCTGATCCGCGACGGCCTGACGCTGCAGTCCAGCGGGTACGGGTCGGTGTTCTACATCCCCACCGGATTCCACGGCCTGCACGTGACCGGCGGCCTGATCGCGTTCCTTTTCCTGCTGGGACGCACCTACGCCGCCAAGACGTTCACCCAGGAACAGCAGGTCAGCGCCATCGTCGTCTCCTATTACTGGCACTTCGTCGATGTCGTCTGGATCGGCCTGTTCACGACCATCTACCTCATCCACTGACGAGCCACGGACCGTCACGTCCCCTGACCCGAAACCGAGGCAAGAAGTGAGCAGGATCAAGCCGCGGCGCAGACACCGGGCCGCCGGGTACGCCGTCCTCCTGCTGGGGCTGCTCGTCGTCGGCGTGGCCTACGCGGCCATCACCGGGGCCGGCGGCGCGGCCTCCGCGGCCACGCCCGGCGGCCCATCGCCAGCCGACATCGCGCGGGGCCAGGCGATATTCGCGCACACCTGCTCCTCGTGCCACGGCATGAACGCCCAGGGCACCGGGGCGGGCCCGAGCCTGGTCGGGGTCGGCGCGGCCGCCGTGGACTTCCAGATGAGCACCGGCCGGATGCCGGGCAAGGACTTCGACTCGGAGATGCCGCGCAAGCCGGTGACGTTCACGACCCAGGAGATCCACCAAGTCGCGGCGTACATCGCTTCCCTGGGCGGGGGCCCGGCGATCCCCTCGCCCGCCCAGGTGAGCACGGCCGGCGCCGCCCTCGGGCTGGGCCAGCAAATCTTCATCACCAACTGCGCGCAGTGCCACAACTTCGCCGGTGCGGGCGGCGCGCTCACCAACGGCAAGTATGCGCCGCCGCTGACCCATTCGACGCCGACGCAGATCTACGAGGCGATGCTGACCGGCCCGGAGGCCATGCCCGTGTTCAGCGACACCACCGTCACCCCGGCCCAGAAGCGCGCCATCATCGCCTACATCACCAAGGTCCGCGCCGAGCCGAACCCCGGCGGGTTCAGCC
>WNGD01004244.1_pt1 | contig 16972 bp, 18 predicted proteins | sample 5400671 | NCBI WGS metagenome assembly WNGD01 (sample SAMN13153369, study PRJNA577476) | soil metagenome | isolation source: 40 cm soil or saprolite under grassland replicate 2 | place: USA:California | collected 2016-06-15
CCCGCGACCTGGTCAACAAGGCCGCTAACCTCGGACTGCTCGGGGTCCTGGTGCCCGACGCCTATGGCGGCGCCGGCCTCGACCACGTGTCCTTCGCGATCTTCGTGGAGGAGGTCGCCCGCTTCTGCGCCAGCACGGCGGTGATCCTCGACGTCCATAACTCGGTCGGCACCGAGCCGGTCGTCGTCTTTGGTTCCGAAGACCAGAAGCGGCGCTGGTTGCCGGACCTGGCCCAGGGGAAGACCCTCGCCGCCTTCGCGCTGACCGAACCCGAGGCCGGCTCCGATGCCGCGCATCTCAAGACGACGGCGACCCTTAGCGACGGTGGCTACCTCTTGAACGGAACCAAGATCTTCATCAGCAATGCCGGCGAGGCCGGGCTGTACATCGTGATGGCCTCGACGAGGCCGGGTTCCGGCCCGGACGGCATCACGGCATTTCTCGTAGCCGGCGACAATCCCGGCCTGCATGTCGGGCCGAAGTTCAAGAAGATGGGCCTCAACGGCTCGGCGATCGCGGAGGTCAACCTGGAAAATTGCGCCGTCGAGGAGGCGGATCGCCTGGGTGACGAGGGGCAGGGCTTCCGGATCGCGATGCGCGCGCTCGACAGCGGGCGAATCGGCATCAGCGCCCAGGCGGTGGGGCTCGCGCAGGGGGCGCTCGACGACGCGGTGGCGTACGCGACAGAACGCAAGCAGTTCGGGAAGCCGATCGCGGAGCTGCAGACGATCCAGAACAAGATCGCCGACATGGCCGTCAAGATCCGAGCGGCCCGCTGGATGACGTGGAAGGCGGCGGCGCTCTGCGATGCCGGGCTGCCTTTCACCAGGGAGGCGTCGATGGCCAAGCTCTTCGCCACCGATGCCGCGATGGAGATCACGCTCGACGCCCTGCAGGTGTTCGGCGGTTACGGCTACCTCGAGGAATATCCGATGGCGCGACGCGTCCGCGACGCCAAGGCCTGCCAGATTTACGAAGGCACCAACCAGGTACAGCGGGTCGTCATCGCCCGCGAGCTGGAGCGCGTCTGATGGACTTTGCGCTGAGCGATGAGCAGCGGGAGATCCGCGAGATGGTCCACGACATTTGCCTGGAGCGGGTCGAGCCACGAGCGGCGCAGATCGACGAGTCGGGCGAATTCCCCTGGGACATCAAGGAGTTGTTCGCGAAGCACGACATCCTCGCCATCCCGTTCACGCCGGAGTTCGGTGGCGTCAGTGGCAGCGCGCTCACACTGATCGTAGCGGTCGAGGAGATCAGCAAGTTCTGCGCCACCTCGTCCTTGATCCTCAGCGTCCAGTCGCTCGGCAGCCTGCCCATCTGGCTGGCGGGGAGCGAGGACCAGAAGCGCAAGTACTTGCCGCCACTGGCGCGCGGTGAACAGATGGCCGCCTTCGCGCTGACCGAACCGGGCTCCGGATCGGATGCCGGGGGCATGCGGACGCGCGCGATCAGGCGCGGGGACACTTACGTGATGAACGGGTCAAAGACATTCATTACCGGGGGGAGCGTCGCCGACACCATCGTCGTCTTCGCCCGCACCGACCAGAACGGCGACGCGCCGGCGCGGGACATCTCCGCCTTCATCGTGGAGAAGACGATGCCGGGTTTCAAAGTCGGCAAGCTCGAGAAAAAAATGGGAATCCGCGGTTCGCCGACCGCACAGCTCTTCTTCGAGGATCTCGCGGTACCCGCGGCCAACCGGCTGGGCGACGAGGGCGAAGGGTTCAAGCTGGCGATGCGCGTCCTCGATCATTCCCGTCCCGGGATCGCGGCGCAGGCGCTCGGCATCGCGGAAGGGGCCTTCGACCTCGCCCGCCGCTACGCCCGCGACCGGCGCCAGTTCGGCAAACCCATCATCGAGTTCCAGGGAATCCAGTTCATGCTGGCCGACATGGCCACCCAGATCGAGGCGGCCCGTGCCCTGACCTACGCCGCGGCGGACGCGCTCGACCGCCACCTGCCCGACATCAACCTCAGCTCGGCCGTGGCGAAGGTCTTCGCCTCGGACACGGCGATGCGCGTCACCACCGACGCGGTCCAGATCCTGGGCGGCTACGGGTATCTGCGCGACTTCCCGGCCGAGCGGATGATGCGCGATGCCAAGATCACCCAGATTTACGAGGGGACCAACGAGATCCAACGATTGGTGATTGCCCGCGAGGTGCTAAAGGAGAAGGGGTGACGATCAAACAGCTTTACGTTGCCGGCGCCGGCTTGATGGGAGCGGGGATCGCTCAGACGGCGATCAGCCATGGTCTCGACGTGACGCTCCGCGAGGTCGACGACACCCTCGTGAACCGCGGGGTCGAGAACATCAAGCGACGGCTCGACAGTCTCCTGCAGAAAGGCAAGCTCGAGACCGCCCAGCGTGACGCGGCGCTCGCCCGGTTGCACCCGACCACGTCGCTGGAGGCGTCGGGCCGGGCGGACTTCGTAATCGAGGCGATCACCGAGAACTTCGAGGCGAAACGGGATCTCTTCAAACGGCTCGACGGCATCTGCCGCGAGGAAGCGATCCTGGCCAGCAACACCTCCTCCATCCCTGTCACCCGGATGGCGGCGGTCACCAGGCGTCCTGATCGTTTCATCGGCATGCACTTCTTCAACCCGGTCCCGGTGATGCAGCTCGTGGAGCTCACCCGGGGCCGCGATACCTCAGACGCGACGCTGGCCGCGACGCTCGAGCTGTCGAAGGCGCTGGGCAAGACCCCGATCACCTCGCTCGACTATCCAGGGTTCATCGTCAACCGCATGCTGGTGCCCTTCATCAATGAGGCGATTCGGGCGTTGACGGAAGGGCTGGGCACGCGGGAGGACATCGATCAGGGGGCCCGGCTCGGGCTGCACCACCCGATGGGCCCGCTCGAGCTCGCCGATTTTGTCGGCCTCGATACCCATCTGTACATCTGCGGCGTGCTCTACGAGGGTCTCCACGACCCGCGATTCGCCGCGCCGCCCTTGCTCCGCCAGCTGGTCGATGCCGGCCACTTCGGGCGAAAGAGCGGCCGCGGCTTCTACCGCTACGGTCCCGACGGGAGCCGAGTCCCGGACTAGCGCGTCCGCCGAACGATCGGGATGACGAGGAGTCCCAGCGCGGCCACTAGCGAGGCGGCGGCGAGGATCGCGACGGCAGCGGCGATGACCGCCCAGATCAGGCCGCTCTTGGTCGCAATCACGCCCAAGGGCGTCCCACCCCTCACGTGCAGGATCACGAACGAGTAGCAAATCATGAACGTGGCGAGCGCGATCAGCAGGGCGCCCGTGCGGCGGACGCGCGCGATCCACAAACCGCCCACCAGCCAGAGCGCCGCGATGATGGCGGCGGTAAAGGCGCCGTCCTCGGCCGCGGTCGTGCCAAACCCTGGCAGCGCCTGCCCCGCGAGGTGCACGTTGTCGGTTGCGTCGAGTACCGCCAGCAGGGTTCCGATCGCGGCGACGATCAAGAGGGGTAAAGTCTCGCGCCGGCGCGAGGAGCCGCTGGCGTGGCCCCAGCAGACGATCGCGGCCATGACCGTCAGCACGCAGGCGACCACCAGGCCGATGAGTGCCGCGGCGACGGGAAGCCCTTCTTTCAGCACGTAGCTGCCGATCGCCCCCGCGGTTGACGTGAAGTGCGCCGTGGCGATGGCCCCCAGGTCGCTGAAGGCCAGCGCGCCGGTCAACAAAACCCCGACCGGCTGTCCCCGGAACGCCAGGATGATCGATGCCAGCCAGACGACGCCGATAGCCAGGGCGACGATGGTGTAGTTGCGATCGACCTCCGCGGCGTGCAACTCGTGGAAGAGATTGAAAACGCTGAGCGCCAGCGCCAGAAGACCGGAGAAGAGCAGCAGGACACGCCCGGGGATGAGCAGTGGCCCTTGCCTGACACGACCGGCGGGCCTCGCCTGCATCCTCAACATCTTACGGATGGACGCACCTCCCATCGACCCGATTCGCTAGACTTTCTCCGCACTTTGGTAAGGCAACCGCGCCGGCGGCGCGCATCCGCCGCGCTCGGCCCCGAACGTGTGCGGCAGTACGGTCGCACCGCGGTGGCCGCGATCGCCGGCCTCGCTCTCCTGGTCTTTGGCGTCGCCGTCTTTCGTGCCTGGTCGGCGATTCACGCCGTCGCGCCACGTGCCCAGCCACAAGACCTCATCGCGCTGGTTCAGGCGAAGAGTGAGCAGCCCGGTTCCCTCGGCTGGAAGATCAAGCACGACGAACGCATCAACATCCTGCTGCTCGGCTACGGCGGACCGGGCCACGACGGGCCGTATCTGACCGACTCCATCATGGTCGTGTCCATCCGTCCCGCGACCCGCGAGGCGATGATGATCTCGTTGCCACGCGACCTGTGGGTCAAGATTCCGGCACTCCCCCGGAACGGGTCCATTATGGGCAAGCTCAATAGTGCCTACGCCATCGGGACCGATCACAAGAACTACCCCAACGTCCGCAGTGAATGGAAGACGGACACGGGCGGCGGCGACCTGGCGGCGGCCACGGTATCGCAGGTGATCGGGCAGCCCGTCGATTACTGGGTCGGCGTGGACTTCAAGGCGTTTCGCGAGGCCGTCGACGCGCTGGGGGGCGTCCGGGTCGAGGTCCCGGTGGCGTTGGACGATCCTTATTTCCCGGCGGGCGAGTCGAGCGGCATGATGCACATCCACATCAATGCCGGCTGGCAGCAATTCGATGGCGAGCGGGCGCTCGAATACGCGCGCTCGCGGGAAACGACCTCGGACTTCGACCGCTCCCGCCGCCAGCAGCTGGTCATGCTGGCGATCCGGCAGCGTGCCTTCTCGCTAAACGCGATCCCACGGATGCTGTCCTTGCTGTCCGCGCTGCAGGATAACGTCCGGTCGAACCTGCGCCCGGGCGACATCCAGCAGCTCGCGGACGTTGCCGGGCACCTCAAGGCGGAGGACATCCGTCGGGTGGCGATCGATACCTCCAACCTGCTGCGCAGCGGCACCAGCAGCAGCGGCCAGTACATCCTGCAGCCGCTGGACCCGACCTACGGCGCCCTGCAGCGCTACCTGGCGAGGGCCCTCCCCGACCGCTCGGTGCTGGCGAGTCGCGTGCCGTTCCAGCTGCAGGATGGGAGCGGCCGCTACTGGCTGCCCTACGGCATCGGCACGCCGGCCAGCATTATGACCTCACTGCTCCAGGCCCAGGGGTGGCAGGCCAGCGTCGGGCCCGCCACCACGCAGCGGGTCGCCCAGACTCAGATTCTGGATGGCTCGGGCGGTAGCGCGGCCGCCACCGTGGCCTGGCTCCATGACTACTTCGGCGGGGTCGTGACGACGGTCGCGGCGCCCGCGAGCGGCCCGAGAGTCACGGTCCTCCTCGGTTCCGACTTCACCCTCAAAACCTTCCCCGCGCCCGCCAGATGAGCGCGCTCCGGCGTGGAAAAGCGTGCGGTTAGCGATAATCGAATCGAGATGAGTTTGGCCGGCGCCTTGCTTTCCGGCGATGTCCGGGCGCTGGCGCGGGCCATCAGCCTGGCGGAAGATCGCGACCCGCAGGCGAGCCAGCTGGTGGCCGAAGTCCAGCCCCATACCGGGAACGCGTACCTGGTCGGGTTGACAGGGGCACCCGGGACCGGCAAGAGCACGCTGGCCGATGCGCTGGTCAAAGTGATTCGCGACCGGCAGCAGACCGTGGGTGTGATCGCGGTCGACCCCAGCAGCCCCTTTACCGGCGGGGCGGTCCTCGGCGACCGCATCCGAATGTCGCGTCATACGCTGGACAAGGGCGTCTTCATCCGCAGCATGGGCGCCCGCGGACATCTGGGGGGCCTCGCGGCGGCGACCCGCGAGGCGATCCATCTGCTGGACGCCTACGGGCGCGACGTGATCCTGGTCGAAACCGTCGGCGTCGGCCAGTCCGAGCTCGAGATCTCGACCATCTGCGACACCGTGGTGCTGGTGCTGATGCCGGAGTCGGGCGACGCGGTGCAGAGCATCAAGGCCGGCATCCTGGAAATCGCCGACGTCTTCGTCATCAACAAGGCCGATCTGGGTGGCGCGGAGAAAACGCGTCGCCTCATCCAGGACGCCATGGGGCTCGGGCCGAAACAGGCCTGGCGCGCTCCCATCGTGCTGGCCTCCGCGGCCAAAGAGGAGGGCATCGCGGAGGTCTGGGATGCGGTGCGCGCGCACCAGGCCTACCTGACCGAGAGCGGCACGCTGGCCACGCGCCGGCAGCAGCGCCTCAAGCAGGAAGTCATGGCGCTCGTTGCCGACCGCGCCCGGGAGGACGCGCGCCGGGTGCTGGATGGCGATACGGCGGTCGGCCGGCGAGTGCGCGAGAACCAGAATGGGAAACTAAACCCGTACGCGCTGGCCGAGGAAGTCCTCGACCAGCGGGCATCGCAAGGAGGCAGCTGATGGCACTTCGCCGCAAGACGGCCTACGAGGAGTGGGCCGCCCGGTACCGCAGCGGCAAGCTGGCGCCGAAAGAAAACGCGACGACGATGTCGGGCGTGCCGCTGCAGCCGCTCTACACCCCGGAGGACTTGGAGGGGTGGAGCTACGAGGAGAAGCTCGGCTATCCCGGCGAGTTCCCCTACACGCGTGGCGTCTACCCCTCGATGTATCGCGGGCAACCGTGGACCATTCGGCAGTTCGCTGGCTACGGGACCGCGGAGGAGACGAACCGCCGTTACAAGTTCCTGCTCTCTCAGGGCCAGGCGGGCCTCTCGGTGGCGTTCGACATGCCCACCCTGATGGGCTACGACTCGGACGATCCGCTCGCTGCAGGCGAGGTCGGCCATTGCGGCGTGGCGATCGACTCGCTGGAGGACATGGAAACGCTGTTCGACGGCATCCGTCTGGACCAGATCACCACCTCGATGACGATCAACTCGCCGGCGGCAATCCTCTACGCCATGTACATCGCCGTCGGCGAGAAGGAAGGCGTCTCGCCGGCGATGCTGGGCGGCACCTTGCAGAACGACATCCTCAAGGAGTACATCGCGCAGAAGGAGTACATCTTCCCGCCGGAACCGTCGATGCGCCTCGTGGTCGACACCATCGTCTTTGCGGCTCGACACATGCCGCGCTGGAACGCGGTGTCCATCTCCGGCTACCACATCCGCGAGGCCGGATCGACCGCCACCCAGGAGCTCGCTTTCACCCTCGCCGACGGCATGGCGTACGTCGAGGCCTCGGTCAAGGCCGGGCTGAAGGTCGACGAGTTCGCGCCCCGCCTCTCATTCTTCTTCGACTCCCATATCGATTTCTTCGAGGAGATCGCCAAGTTCCGAGCCGCCCGCCGGCTGTGGGCGCGCCTGATGCGCGAGAAGTACGGTGCCAAGGACCCGAAGTCCTGGATGCTGCGATTCCACACCCAGACCGCCGGCGTCTCGCTGACGCGCCAGCAGGTGGAGAACAACATCAGCCGGACGGCATATGAAGCGATGGCGGCTGTGCTGGGTGGAACCAACTCGCTGCACACCAACTCGATGGACGAAGTCCTGGCGCTCCCCACCGAGCGTGCGGCGCAGATCGCCCTGCGCACCCAGCAGGTGCTCGCCCATGAAACGGGGGTGACCAACACCATTGACCCGCTGGGCGGCTCGTATTTCGTCGAGCAGCTCACCGACGAGATGGAGCGCGGGGCGCAACGCTACTTCGACGAGATCGATGCCCAGGGCGGCGTGCTCCGCTGCATCGAAAACGGCTTCTTCCAGCGCGAGATCGCCGACGCCGCCTTCGAGTTCGAGCGCAAGCTCGAAGCCAACGAACGGATCATCGTGGGCGTCAACGCCTACAAGGATGGCGAAGGCGGGGAGGTCCCCACCTTGCGCATCGGCCCGGAGACGGAGCAGGGTCAGGTGCGCCGGGTCAAAGCCGTCAAAGCACGGCGCGACAACACGAGCGTCACCAACCGCCTCGAGGAGCTGAAGACGGCCGCTCGCGGCCGCGACAACTTGATGCCACCGCTTCTGAACTGTGTCAAGGCTTATGCCACGGAGGGCGAGATCATGGCCGCGCTCAAGGAGGTCTTCGGCATCTACCGCGAGCCGATCCTCTTCTAGATGATCAAGCTGCGCTTCTCGCTGATTGGCCGGATCCTCGCCGTCCTGGCCGTCTTCATCATCATGGCGTTCTATCTCACCCGTCATTGAGCGCCCGCGACGCGCAGAAGCAGTGGCGGGTGCTGACCGCGAAAGTGGGCCTCGACGGCCACGACCGCGGGGTCAAGGTCGTTTCGCGCGCGTTGCGTGACGCGGGCGTCGAGGTGATCTACGCCGGGCTGAGGCAGACCCCGGAAATGGTGGTGGAGGCGGCCATCCAGGAAGACGTCGACGCCATCGGCGTCAGCCTGCACAGCGGCGCGCACATGACGCTCATTCCCCGCATCCTCGAGCTACTCAAGCAGCGCAACGCCACCGACATCGTGGTCTTCGGCGGTGGCATCATCCCGCAGGACGACGCCCGTGAGCTGAAAAAGATGGGCGTGGTCGAGATCTTCGGCCCGGGGACCTCCCTGCAATCGATCATCGACTTCGTGAATCACGGATTTAAGGGGCCGTGATCGCGGCCGCGCCCCGGCAGCTCGGCCGGTTCGAGCTGCATTGCTTGAGCGATGGGCACTGGCGCATGGACGGCGGCTCCGTCTTCGGCGTGGTGCCCAAGGTCATGTGGGAAAAACTCAAGACCCCGGACGCGCGAAATCGCATCTTGATGGCGACGAATTGTATGCTCGTCCGCACGCCCGACGCCAACATCCTGATCGAGGCGGGCATGGGCCCCAAGCTGTCCGACAAGGAACGCGACATCTGGGCGTACGACCGCGACCCCGGTCTCCCGGATGCGCTCGCCGGCGTGGGACTCCAGCCGCAGGATATCGACCTGGTCGTGCTCAGCCACCTCCACTTCGACCACATTGGCGCGCTCGTCACCCCGGGCCGGGACGGTGAGCTGACTCCGCTCTTCCAGCGGGCGCGTCACGTCGTCCAGGCGACCGAGCTGGAAGCCTGGCGCCGTCCGGATCCCCGCAGCAAGCCTTCCTACAAACCGGAGAACCTGGGCATCCTCGAGGAGGAAGGGCGGCTGCAGGTGGTCGAGGGCGACCAGGAGGTCGCGCCCGGCATCCGGGTGCGCGTCACCGGCGGGCACACCGCCGGGCACCAGGCGGTGTACGTCTCTGACAAGGAACAGACCGTGGTCTTTACGGGGGACTTCCTCTTCATGCGCGCCTTCTTGAAGGTCAACTGGGTCAGCGCGCTGGACCTCTTTCCCTTCGAAGCCATGGAGCGCAAGGCGGCCTTCCTCAAGGAGGCAGCGAAAGAACGGTACCTGCTCTGGTTCTACCACGAGACCGAACAGATGCTCGGGTACTGGACGGGCGAGGGCTTCGAGCCGGCTAGCTGACGATCAGCACGACTTCGGAACCACAGCGCTCGCACTCGCCGCGCACCACGTAGTTTCCCGTCTTCAGGTCCATCGCCAAGGGGTTGAGGATGCCAACCGCCTGGCGGCAGGCGCGGCAGTTTGCCTTCATCGGCGCCACCGGGATTGCGGGGGGTTGGAAGGTCCAGGTGTGCGGTCCGACCTGATGCATGGTTGCGTGGGCGATGGCCATGTGAGAGCTCCATCTCTTGTAACGCGCTCGGTGAGAAAAGGTCCTGCGCCGTTCGGACCTTCGTGCTACGTCCTACGGCGTAGCGAGGCGCGAGCCTGGCCTAATAGACGATGACTGGGGTGTCGGTCGGCGTCCAGTTCCAGAGCCAGACCATGTTCCGGAAGGGAACGTTGACGCAGCCGTGGGTGCCCGTGTCCTCCCCCGTCGGGTCGTAGTGGGGGCCGTTGGTTCCGGGGCCGTAGCGCGAGCGCCAGGAGGCGTCGTGGATCCCGTCGCCGCCGTTGAACCACATCACCATCTGGACCTTGCTGTCCGGATACCAGAACGGCGAACCCTTGGGCCATGGGGAGTGCATCGTCCAGGGTGACACCTTCCAGTAGACCTTGAAGCTGCCCGGGTCGGTCTCGAGTCCCGGCCGGCCAGTCGTGACGTAGCTCCAGAAGACCGGCTGGCCGTGCTCGTAGGCCCGAATCACCTGCTCGCTGAGGGAGATTGTGAGCGCCTTCTCCGGCAGGGTCTGGGCCATCGCGTCGCTCAGCACCTTCTCCTGCACCATCAGCCCGCCCGTCACTTGCTCGAGGCCGGCGGCGGTGGTGGCACTGCTCAGGCGGACGGCCAGCTTCTGGACGTTGAGGTCGACGATGGAAGCGTCCATCGAGAAGATCCTGGCCGTCTGCAGGTCGCCCTGCACCTTCGCGAGCGCCGCGTTGGCGCCGGCTCGCGCCAGGCCGGCATCGCCGTGATTCTGGGCGGCCGCCTGGGCAGCGTACTGGTCGACGAGCTTGTTCGTGGTTTCCTGGTCGGCGATCATCAGCGAGAGCTTTGACAGCCGGCTCTTGAGCTCGTCGTTGACGGCGCGATAGGCACGGACGTTGGTGGCATTGTCGAGCTCGATCTGGGCCTTCGAGGGAACGCCGGCGAACTCGACCAGGAGCTGGTCGTCGACGCCGATCTGCTTCGCCTTCTGCAGGCCGCTGGAGAGCTGCTTGACCGCCGACTGCGCCGAATCCCGCGTCTCGACCAGCAGCTTCTGGACCCGGGTCTCCAGCTGGTCTTTGATCTGTGTCTCCTGGCCGGCCGCGCGGGAGAAGAAGGCGATGCGCTCTTCGTTGAACGGCGCCGACGCCGTCGGCGGGGTTTCGCTGGCGGTGGTCAGCTCCTGGCGCTGAAGATCCGAGAACTCCGAGTTCTCGAGTCCGAGTTCGCTGGCTCGTGCCTGGGCGGCGATCACCTGCGCCCGGGCGGCATGGAAGTCCTGTTCGGCCGAGGCCTCACGGACCTGCTGCACCAGGATGAAGGCAGCCACCAGGACAAACGTCCCCAGCACCGCCCCAATTCGGAGCGAGTTCCGCTGCAGGAATCTAAGAGATGATGTCAGCACCGTTGCCAGCCGAATTGTAGGCAGTTCGGCCACTTGAGGTAACGGCCGAACGGCGGAAAAGTTCCGGTGAAGGGCCGTTCAGCGGGCGCCAAACGCTGTGTTAAGATGGGCGCCGCTCGTATTCAGCCCGAAGGAGAAATGCACTGGCGACGACCACCCCCGTTACCCTGAAGCTGGAGCCCCGCGCCGACCGCGGCCGGCACCTGCAGGCGCTTCGGCGCCAGGGCCGCCTACCCGGGGTGGTATACGGACACAACGTGGACGCGGTGACCGTGGTGGTCGATGGGCGCGAGTTCATCAAGGCCTTCCAGAAGGTCGGAGGCAACCAGCTGGTCGATCTCCAGCTCGGCGACGAGCCGGTCCGCAAGGCGCTCATCCGCGAGGTGCAGCGCAGTCCCCGCGACGGCGACCTCTTGCATGTCGACTTTTACCAGGTCAACCTCACCGAGAAGATCGAGTCCGAGGTCCCGATCGAGTTGGAAGGCGAAGTCGAACTGGTGGCCAAGGGAGAGGCGGATCTCCAGCGCGGGCTCCATGCGCTCAAGGTCGAGTGCCTGCCGACTGACCTACCGCCGGTCATCACGGTGGACCTCTCGAGGCTGAAGGAGATCGACGACGAAATCCGCGTCAAGGATCTGCCGGTCCCGCCCGGATGCGAGATCCTGGATGAACCCGATGACCTCGTGGTCAAGGTCGCCGCGCACCGCGAGGAGGTCGAGGAAGCCGCGCCGGCGCCCGCCGCCGCCGAGGTGCCGGTCGTTGGCGAGGGGGAGGCTCCGGCCGAGCCCGGCGCCGAGGGCGAAGCCCCCACCGAGAGTTAGTTCGGCAGCGACCCTACAATGGGCGCCATGCTGACGCGCGGCGTAAGCGCCTGGGACACTCTTCGCAGCTACCTTCCAGACAGCCACGACCTGTTCAAGGTCGCGGTGGCTATCCTCATCCTGGTTGCGTTCTACCTGCTGGCACGCCTGGTGCGACTGCTTGCCAGCAAGGAGCTTCGCCGGGTCAAGGCCGACCCACAGGTCGCGCTGCTTGTCAACCGGATCGTTTTTCTCACCGCCCTGGTGATCGGCGTGGTCACCGCCTTCAGCGAGCTCTTCGGCAGCCCGGCGCTGGTCTTCGGCGGCTTTGGATTCCTGGCCCTCGCCTTGAGCCTGGCATTTCAGGACATCCTGAAAAACTTCATCGCCGGCCTCTTCATGTTGCTGGAGCGCCCCTTTCGACTGGGCGACGAAATCACGGTCGACAACCATACCGGCATCGTCGAGAACATCGAGATGCGGGCGACCACCCTGCGGACGAGTGAGGGGGAGCAGGTGATCACACCGAACTCCCTCGTCTATACGGGCACCATCATCAACCGCACTCGCTACCCCACGCGTCTCTTCACGCTCACGGCCAAAGTCCCCGCGGGGGTTGCCCTCGATGGGCTCACGGACAAACTCAAAGAACAGATCCAGAGCCGCCCCGAGATCGCCAGGGATCCGCCGCCACACATCGCGCTCCAGCCCAGCATCGAGGGCGGCCTGACGCTGGAAGTCCGCTACTGGCTCGACTACCGGCGTAACGACCCGCTGGCGGTGCAGGCGGCCATCGGCCAGCAGGTTTACCGGGCGCTTCAGTCCGCCGAAGCCTCGTCCAAACGGTAGCTTTACCCCTCCGCCGGGCGCTCGCCCGCTTCGCGGCCTTCAGCCCCGCGGCCCGCCAGTTCCTCGCCTACGCGCTGCTTCTCGGCATCGGCTGGTCCATCTTCAACCTCGTGTTCAACCTGTACATGAGCGCGCTCGGTTTCTCGAATGACGTCATCGGCCTCTTCAACTCGCTGCCTGCGGTCGCCCTGCTTTTGGTTGGAATCCCTTTTGCCGCCATGGCGGACCGCATCGGCTATCGGCCTTTCCTGCTGGGCGGCGGAATCGTCGCGATCCTGGCGTCGCTCGTCCTTGCCCTGGTGGCATCACCGCTGCTCGCGGTGCTGGCTGCGGGCACCTTTGCGCTGGCGGTCATCGTCTTGCAGGTCCTCGGCAGTCCACTCCTGGCTCAGGTGAGTAGCGAGACCGAGCGCGTAGCGCTCTTCTCGCTCAATCAGTCGCTGTCCTGGGCGGCTGCGCTCCTCGGCGATGTCCTCGGCGGCGTGATTCCCGAGGCGGCAGGGCGCCTCACGCACGCGTCGAGCGCCTCGGCCGGGGCCATACGATCGGCGTTCGTGGCGATGACCATCTTGACGCTGCTGAGCCTGCCGTTCCTCATGCGGCTGGCGCGATTCTCGGGGATAAAACCGGCCGCCAGCTTTCCGGTCCGGGAGCTGCTTCATATCGACATGGCACGCTTCGGCCGCATCCTGCTGCCGACCCTGATCCTCGGGATCGGCGCCGGGATGTACCTCAACTTCATCCAGCTCTACCTCCTCCAGCGATTCGGCCTGACCCCTGGGCCGATTGGCATCATCCTCGCGGTGGGCGCGGCCCTCACCGTGATCGTCACGCTCGCGGCGCCCACGGCTGGGCGGCGATTCGGAATCACCCGCACCGTCGGTGTCTCCCAGCTTGTGGGGTCGCCGCTGGTCCTGGGGCTGGCCTTCATCATGGTGCTGCCGGTCGCCGTGGTCGTCATGACCATTCGGCAGCTCGTGCTCAACCTGCAGGGACCCCTGAGCCAGGTCTTCGGGATGGAGTACGTCGACGCGCGCGAGCGCGCCCGGCTGGCGACGGCCCAGATCGTCGTTAGCGGCATCGGCATCGGTGGGATCGGCCCGCTGGTAAGTGGCTTTCTGCAGGTGCGCGGCGGCTACCAGCTAGCGTTCTCGGTGAGCGCCTTGTTCTACCTCCTCGCTGGCCTCACGTTTCTCATCCTGTTCGGCAAGGTCCACCTGCCGTCGGAGCGCAGACCGTCGGGTTAGACGAGCTGGCCGAGCGCCAGGAGATTGCCCTCGCTATCACGGAACCAGGCGGACTTCTCGTATCCCAGATCGGCGATGCCATCGACGGTTTTGAGCCCGGGGAAGTCGTATTCCTCGAAGCGGACGCCGCGGCGCCTGAGCTCTGCGACGGTGGCCGCGATGTCCTTCACGAACCAGGCCATCTGGGTGTGCTGGCCCGAGGGCCGTCCGCCGGTCGGGAAGAGCAGGAACCCGCTATCGCCGCTCCCCTCGTAGAAGAGGGCGCCTTCGACTTCCCGGGAAGGCGTCAGGCCCAGCTTCTCCTCGTAGAACGCTCTGCCGCCTTCGCGTTGGCCCTACTTAGCGACTCCATCGGACGATCTTACGGCCAGCTTCTATAGTCAGACGATGGCGCAGGAGACCCTCTTTCCCGCACCGGCCGAGCCGGCGCAGAAAGACCAGCCGCTCGCGGCCCGGATGCGGCCGCGCTCGCTCGACGAGTTCGTGGGGCAGGAGCACCTGGTCGGTCCCGAGCACGAGCTGCGCCGCGCCATTGAGGAGGATCGCGTTGGCTCGATGATCCTCTGGGGACCACCAGGTAGTGGCAAGACGACGCTGGCGCGGCTGATCGCGCGGGTCACCTCGTCGCATTTCGTCCCGCTCAGTGCCGTCAGTGCCGGGGTGGCCGACCTGCGGCGCAACATCGAGGAAGCCCGCATGCGCACGGCTCAGTCCGGCCAGCGCACGATCCTGTTCATCGACGAGATCCACCGCTTCAACAAGGGACAGCAGGACGCGGTGCTGCCCTTCGTGGAAGAGGGAGTCATCACGCTGATCGGCGCCACTACCGAGAACCCGTCGTTCGAGGTCAACGCCGCGCTGCTCTCGCGCACTCGGGTCTTCGTGCTCGCCGCGCTCGACGACGATCAGGTCGGCGCGATCGTCGACCGTGCCGTGTCCGATCCGGAACGGGGGCTGGGCGGACGCCATGTGGAGCTGGATGCCGAAGCCCGCGCCGCGCTGGTCAGGGTCGCCAACGGCGACGCCCGAATCGCCCTCAACGGGCTCGAGGCGGCGGCGGCGCTCGCACGGCCTAAGCAGGGTCGCCGGCTGGTCACGGCCGCGCTGGTCGAAGAGGCGGTCCAGCGGAAGAACCTGCTCTACGATCGCGCCGGCGAGGAGCACTACAACATCATTTCGGCACTCCACAAGAGCCTGCGCGACAGTGATCCGGATGCCTCGCTCTACTGGCTCGGACGGATGCTGGAGGCGGGTGAGGACCCGCTCTACGTCGCCCGCCGCCTGATCCGTTTCGCTTCCGAAGACATCGGTCTTGCCGACCCTCAGGCGCTGACGCAGGCTGTGGCGGCGCAGCAGGCCGCCCACTTCATCGGCATGCCGGAGGCGAACCTCGCGCTCGCGCAGGCCGTCGTCTACCTCGCGACGGCGCCCAAGAGCAACGCCCTGTACGCCGCCTACACAACCGTGCAGGAAGATGTCGAGCGAACGCGCGCCGATCCGGTTCCGCTCCATCTCCGCAATGCGCCGACGCCGCTGATGCGAAAGGTCGGCTACGGTAAGGGCTACCGCTACGCGCACGACTATGAGGAGGCGCAGGTCGAGCAGCAGCACCTGCCGGACGCGATCAAAGACCGGACCTATTACCACCCCTCCGATCGGGGCTACGAAAAGACGGTCAAGGATCGCCTCGATGCCTTCGAGGTCGCGCGCCGAAAGACCCCGAAGTCGAGGTAGCGGAACTTCCCACCCGAACGCGCCGTTGTAGACGACATGACCGGTCCGAGAGCTCCGGCACCGTTGGTGGCGGCCACGGTGGCAACCGTGCTGGCAACCGCGTGCGGCGGGAGCCAATCACCCGAAGCGTCAGCCCTTGCCGACGCCGTCCGCGGAGCCCAGACCGCGGAGTTGAATGTGGAGGTCGTACCGGCTGGCTACCACGGCCCAGGCAGTTCGGCCGAGTTGATCCAGCCGGCGCTCGATCACGTCCAGACCGAGCTTGCGAAGTACTACGTCGGATCGCTCCTGGCACGCAAAGTCACCCAGCATCAGGACGCCATCCGCGGGATGGCCCAAGTCGGGGCCGGTGGGCGAATCGGCGGCGTACGGGCACTCGATCTCAAAGACGTCCAGGTCTCGGGTGCCACGGCCAAGGTTCGAGCCGAGGTGACTGTGTGGTTCAAGACCGCGCAGGTCTGGGATCAGTCGGTATCCAGCCGACCGGAGGCCACCAACATCATCGATCTCGATCTGCAGCTGATCAAAGACGGTGGCAGCTGGAAGATCGATCAGGAGGACTCGCAGTTCGCGCCAGGTGGAGGGCCCTGACGCTGGCTCAGCCCTCGACGTGCGGCCTCAGAGCCGCATAACCGTTGGCCATCACCCGTTCGTGGTTGCGGGCGAGCGCACCCCTGGCCAGCGGCGCGACCAGGTTGAGAATTGGGTTGGTCGTCGCGACGTCCCAATAGTAGACGGCTTTGACGGTTGACCGATCGACTTCTGAGAATTCCCAGCGGCCGGTACCGATCAGATCGCCGGTTGAACTCAACAGGATGTGGCGATACTCCTCAGCATCTACGACCTCGAGCGCGTAATTGAGGCTGTAGGGAAGGGAGCCACGGACTTCGCACTCGATCACCGAACCGATGGTCTTTCCATCGCCGCGTGTGATCGCCACGCGCCGGAAGTTTTTCCACCAACCGGGATAGCGCTCGATGTCGAGCACCACCGACCACACCTTCTGCAGCGGCGCCTTGAAGCGCCAGTCGGTCACGAAGTGGTACGTCTCGGCCACGCGGGCTATTTTAGGAAGGTGCTCTTCAACATCGTTAAGTTCTTCCGCATCCGCGGCGTGACTGACGGCCCCACCCTGCCCTCCCCCGCTCGCGGGGGAGGGTGAGAGTGCGGGTTTAGTCCGGTGGCCGGTTAGAAGCCGTGGTCCTTGACCCAGGTCGCGGCGAGGTCGACCGGGTCTTGCTTATCGACGTCCGCGCTCTTGTTCAGGGCCGTGAGATCGGGCGTGTTCAGTTTGGCGTCAATGCTGTTCAAGAGCGTGGTGATCTCGCTGTTCAAGACGTCCGTCCGGATCAATGGCACGACGTTGTCCGCCTGCTGCAGAT
>WNGD01003146.1_pt1 | contig 16967 bp, 19 predicted proteins | sample 5400671 | NCBI WGS metagenome assembly WNGD01 (sample SAMN13153369, study PRJNA577476) | soil metagenome | isolation source: 40 cm soil or saprolite under grassland replicate 2 | place: USA:California | collected 2016-06-15
CCCCCCACCATGGCGAAGACGCCGACGATCATGTCGAAGAACTTGATGTACTGGGCGTGGCCGTTGCCGTGCAAGGAAAGCTGTCGCGTCCAGGCCGTGCCTCCATCGGTCGTGTGGAGGACGGCGATGTTGCCCGACGGAAACTGGGCGACGACCCAACCTGTCTTCGAGTCGATGAAGTCAACGGCGCTGACGCTGTAGGCGCTCTGCAGCGCGCCTGTTGGACTCTTGCTAGTCGCGGTGGCCGGCCACGGCAGCGACGGATGCACATAGGCGACGGCCGTTAGGGCCAGGGCGATCAAGGAGATTGCGATCGTCGCCACAGCCCGCTGGGCGCGGGCGCGCGACGAACTCGAATCGGGATCCGCTTCCATGCCGACCTTCAGGTCAGCTTAATCCGGCGTGGGGAGGTTCGCGTAGGTCCAGTGCACGCCGCCGTCGAGGTCAAAGCCAGGCCAAATTCTTGACGGGCTTCAGGTCGGCTTGGGCACGTTGACCGTCTTCCAGTGCCGGCCGCCATCCGAGGTCATGGCGAGAGCGCTGTCGGTCGACCTCGCCGTCGCGATCATCGACCACCAGGCATGATCCAGGTCGATCGCGTGCGCGTCGAGGTATCGCCAGTCGTCCGGCAACCCCGAGACCGAGACCGACGACCAATTCGCACCGGCGTCCGCCGTCTTGTAAACGTAACCGGATCGAAGGGCGATCCAGTGCACCGCATCGACGAAGGACAGGTCGGCGAACGTGGAGAGCGCCGAGGGTAATGTCATCGCGCGCCACGACCTGCCCAGGTCATCGGAGGCATACGCGCCCAGGAGCGTCGCGTCATCGCCGACCAGCACCACGACCTGGCCGCCGGGCGCCACCGAGACGGTTGTCAGGTAGCTGCGGCTACGAGCAGCTGAGGGGAACGGAACCGCGATCGCCCGCCACGTCGCCGCCCCGTCCACCGTGAGATAGACCATCGGGGATTCGAGATAGCCACCCCCCAGCCACCCTTCGCCGGTTTCGCGGAAGTTGGCCAACACCGGCTCAACGTAGGGGGCAAGAAACGCCGCGCCCGGCAGGTTCCCCATCCGCAGCCAGGTCATGCCGCCGTCACGTGTCTCGTATACGTCTTGCTGGAATCCAAACGACCAACCACGCGTCGGGCTCGCGAAGCTGAATAACCGCCCCGGGGCTTCCACGTGCCGCCAGTGCGCGCCGCCGTCGACGGTCCGGTACAGGATCCCGGTGTAGACAAAGCCCTGCTCACGGTCGAAGAAGTGGATGTAGGTCTGGCCACCCTCACCCTGGCCCGTGTACTGCAACTGCCAGTGACTCGCACCGTCGGTTGTCCTGAAGATCCGGAAGCTGGTGGCGAAGGTGCTGTAATCGAGGACCAGGGCCCATCCGACAGACGGGCTGATGAAGTCGTACTTGGCCAGGTACGGTCCGGACATGACCGCGATCGGAGCCGGCCGGGCGGGCGATCGCGATGACCGGATGCCCGAAGTCAAATACAGGAGGCTGACCACGACGATCGCCGTCAGCGCAGAGGCGATCAAGGGCAGCGCGCGCCGAGCCCGGTTGCTGGGCTGCGGTAAGTCGTCCATCGCTTTTCGGTCTAGATTTTGACTCCATGGTCAGCCTCGTCAGACCCGCAGAGATCGATGATGCGGCCGCGATCGCCCGGGTTCACGTGGCCACCTGGAGGACGGCCTATCACGGCCTGCTGCCCGACGATTTCCTCAGCTCGCTGAGCGAAGATCGCTACCGGGAGCGGTGGCGGCGGACGATCGCCGACCAGGGCTCCGGCGTGTACGTCGCCCAAGACGGCCAAGAGGTGGTGGCCTTCGCCTCAGGGGGACGCGAGCGCGCCGGTGAGCTTGGCTTCGCGGGGGAGCTCTACGCCATCTACGTGATGCAGGAGTCCCAGGGCCGCGGCCACGGCCGCGCGCTCGTACGCGCGGTGACGGCCGGTCTGCGCGAGATGGGCCTCACCGACATGATCGTATGGGTGCTGCGCGACAACTCCGCCGCCAGAGGTTTTTACGAGCGCCTGGGCGGGACCTATCTGCGCGAGCAGCCGATCACGATCGGGTCGGCGCTTCTCGAGGAGGTCTCCTATGGCTGGAGATCGCTCGACAGCATCAACTACTGAGGCGGGGGCAATGGCTCTTGCTTGAAATCGAAACAGTCCTCCATGCCGTCGGCGGCCGTCGTGCGCGCATTGAGCGGCGGCAAGCCGAAATTGCGCTCGCAGAACTTGACGAGGCTCACGTGCGAGTGCAGGGCGTGGGACACGTAACCACTGCGCGCGTAAGGGCTCAGCACCAGGCACCCGACCCGACCGCCGTAGCGGAACTGCGTGCCGTCGGTCCACTTCTCGACCTCCGGGGGCGTGATGTGATCCCACCAGCCGCCCCAGTCGTCCCAGGTGATGAAGATCGCCGCTTGCGGCCAAAGGCCCGACGAAACGACCGCCTGCACCTCGCCGGCGGTCCAGAGACTGCCTTTGCTGACGTCGCCCTGACCCTCCGCAAGCTGGGTTGGGGTGTCCGCGGGATGCTCGCTCAGCAGCGGATCGGAGTAGAGCCACGAGACGGACGGCAGCTTGCCCGCCGCGGCATCTTTGGAAAACTGCTGCCAGGTCTTCATCTTGCCGCTCGTGTACCGAATGAACTCAAACGCGTAGCCGTTGTAATTGCCCCAGGACAGCCCGGCCGTGTCGAGCTGTGCGGGCAGCGAAGGCTGGTCGTACAGAGGTGGGCCCGGACTCAAGCGGTAGTTGGTCTTCGGATTGTCGATCAGCGCAGAGTCGGCCATGATCAGCATCAGGTGGTTGGGCGTTGACGGCCCAGCGACATCAGTGAAGTAGTTGTCGCAAAGCGTGTACTGCTGAGCGTAGCTCCAGTAATGGGGAATTTCGTGTCGCGCAAACGAGACCCTTGGCGCAGTCGTGTCTCGCTTGAGCCAGGCAGCGTGTCGGTGATCGGGGTCCATGGATGGCGGGTTGGGGCCGGCCGGCAGAGGCACGCCGTCACCACCCGGAAGCCTCCCGAAATAGTTGTCGTACCCGTGGTTCTCCTTGACGATGATCACAACGTGCTTGATCGGGCTCGCAGCCCTCACACGCAGCGGCCCTGGTGGTTTGACCACTCGAGCTGCACCGCGTAGCCACCGAGCTGCTTGGTCTGCCACGCACAGATGTCGCCGATCTCGCCGTTCTGGTCGTCGTAGAAGCCAGTTCCGGGAATCGGATCTGTGATCGCCTCGCAGAGCTCGTGCGAGCTGGTCGAGGTCAGCGCGTTCAGCACCGACAACCCACCCGCGCACCCGGCGCAATCCGGATACGGCATGACCGCGTAGAAGAGCTCGCCGTCGATTGCGTCGTGGTAGCCGCAGAAGTTCACGCATGACGATGCGCCATCGAGATCAGCCGTCACGCCGGGCGGAAGGAACACGTAATAGAGCGAGTCAGGCGCCGGCTGAGCGACGGCGGGATCGGAGGCGATCTCGTCCTGGATCAAGCGTTGGACGTCCGCGTCTGCGACATCGGTGCCTGGCGACGAGCGCAGCACGATCGCGCCGGTCCTCGACCCGTGCGAGATGGTGTAGTCCTGGACGTTGTATTCGGCGAGCTGGTCGATCAAGGGGCTCGCGACGATGTAGTCGAAGAAAGCGCTGAGCTTCTCCATTAGGTCTTGCTGCTGCTGCCATGCCTCGCCCCAGAAAAACAGGAACGTCTGCACCGATGTGAGCAGCGGGCCGCCTCTGTAGGTGAGGCGCGGTCGGGCCACCGGAGCGAGGGCCTCTGTGCGTAACGGGACAATCCGAATGGGATTGGCGATCATGCGTTTGTTTTACGACGACTGGCGGGCAGGCCCAGTGATGAGGGCGCGAGGCGCCATTCCTGTCAGCGCGCCGAGCACGCACACGACGGCGATGGAAAGGAAGGCGTAAGCGGGCGACAGCGTGAACAACGCGCCGCCCGCGAGGGCGCCGACGATCTGGATCGCGGTCTGCACGGTCTGGAAAACAGCTTGAGTGCGCGCGTACTGTCCCGGTTCGGCGTTGCGGCTGACCTCGGCCATCGTGCTTGGCACGCCCGAGATCGTGAAGATGCCCTCGATCAGGCCCAGGCCGATCAGCCACGGGACCGACGCGATGAATGGATACAGCGCAGCGAAGAACGCTGTGCAGAAGAGCGCGAGGAAGATGAAGCGGCGCGCTCCGAAGCGATCGCCCAGCGATCCCGCGTATCCGCTCAGCAGCGTCGCCGGCACCGCGAACGCGACGAACGAAAGGCCGACCAGGAAGGTGGTGGCGCCGCGGGACGTGAGGTAGAGCGACCAGATCGTGTCGAAGGCCCCGATCATGTACGACGTTCCGGCGCCGAGCAAGAGCAGGGGCAGCAGCCGGCGCGCGATCTGCACGGCGCGTGCGGGAACCTCAATCGTCGCCTGGGCGCGGACGTTGGGCAGCGTGACCAGCGCGAGCACCGTCAGCGCAGACAACGCCGCGGCGATGGTGAACACGACGCCAAGGTTGAGCAGCGCGATGAAACCGCCGACCGCGGGTCCGATGAGCATTCCGCCCATGTTGGTCGCCTGCATGTAACCGAACGCACGGCCGCGCTGGTCAGGCGGCGTCACCTCGGCGAGCAGGCCGTTGGCCGCCGGCCAATACGCACCCTGCGCGGCGCCATGCAGCAGCCGCACCACGACAAACGCCGCGATCGGCAGCGGAAGCAGATAAGCGAGAAACAGCGCGGCCGTCGAGAGCATCGCCGCGACCAGAACGACACGGGTCCCGAAGCGATCCGCGGCCCAACCGGCCGGGTAGCGGACTACCGCGTTCGCGAGAAGACCCGCGGCGAACACGACTCCGACCAGCGCCGCCGAGCCGCCCTTGCGTCCGAGGAAGATCGGAAGCAACGGCAGGAAGAACCACATCCCCGTCGCGTTGAGGAAGTTGACCGCGTAGAGCGTCCACAACGTCCGCCGTCGCTGCATTGGCTTCAGGAATACTGGCAGCGGTGGCGGCTGACGGGTTGCTTCATGCGAGCTGGGAGGTGCTGCCGATTGGCGCTTATCCGGCGCACATGCACATGGCGCTCGACGAGGTGCTGCTGGAGCAGGTCATCCTCGGCCGGCGGCCGCCGACGATGCGTCTTTGGTCATGGATCGAGCGAGCCCTGGTCATCGGATCGCATCAGTCCGTGATGAACGAGGTTGACGTCGATGCCGCCCGGGAGCTCGGGTTCCAGGTCACGCGCAGGATGAGCGGGGGCGGGACGATGCTGTGCGAGCCGGACCGCACGATCACCTACTCGCTCTATCTCCCCGAGTCATTGGTCGCGGGGATCAGCTTTCGCAAGTCGTACACCGTGATCGACGAGTGGGCGGTTGAAGCGTTCAGGGAGCTGGGCGTCCCGGCGTCCTATCGCGAGATCAACGACATCATCTCGCCGCGGGGCAAGATCGCCGGCGCCGCCCAGGCCCGGCGGCGTGGTTTTGTCCTTCATCACACGACCATCGCGCACTCGATGGACGTGGACGTGCTGCCCCGCGTGATCAGGATCGGCCGTCCGAGCCTTGCCGGGCGCGGGGTCCGCAGCGCCGAGAAGCTGGTGTCGCCGCTGGCGTGGTTTACGCGCCTGGAGTGCGCAGAGGTTGCTTCTCGACTGCGGTCTCACTTCAAGGTGGCATTCCAAGCGGCGGAAGCGACGCTGACTGCTGCCGAGATCGACGCGGCCGGCGCGCTGGTCGCGTCGAAGTACGGCACCGCCGCCTGGATCAACCGCATCCCCTAGAGAGGGGGTTTAGGCGAAGTAGCTGTGCGCCTCCAGGTATGCCTTGGCGACGACGTCGGCGTCCTGGTGCTGAAGCGAAACCTTGCCGTTCATCGTGAACAGGTCGTTCGTGGTGAGGCCGGCGTCGATCTTGTCCAGGAGGTTCTTGACCGGGTCGGTGGCTTTCTGCGTGCGAATGACGGGTACCACGTTGTCCGCCGCGATCATGTGCTTGTCGTCCTGGAGGACCACCAATCCGAGCTGCTCCAGATCGGCGTCGGTGCTGAACACGAGGCCAACCTGGATCGTTCCGTTCTTGAACGCGGCGCGGGTAGCGGGTCCGTCCGTATCGAGGGTCAGCGTGTTCTTGAAATGCAGCCCGTACACGCTCATCAGACCAGGCAGACAGAACTTGTATGTCTTGCATTCGGGGCCGGCCCCGAAGACGAGCTTGCTCGCCACGGGTGTGAGATCGGACAGGCTCTTGAGGTTGTACTGGGCGGCGGTCGCCTTGGTAACCGCGTAGGCGTTGCCGTCGAATGCCGTTGATGGCGTCAACGCCTGGGCGCCGATGGCCGTCAGGTACGTGTTGAGCTTGGTGGTGGTCGCCGTGGCGTCCGGCGTCGCCTCGCCCTTGCCCTTGTTCAGATACTCGAGCTCGCTGGCGGCGTAGCCGGGATAGAGATCGATCTGCCCGCTCTGGATGGCCGGAACGACGACCGCCCGGGTCCCCAGGTCCGGCTTGTACTTGACGTCGTAGCCGGCGTGGGCGAGGGACTGGCCGTAGATCTGGACCAGGATGTCGCTCTCGGGGAAGTTGAAGCCTCCGACGGTGAGCGTGCCCTTGCTGGTCGTGCCGGGCGTGGGACTCCCGCCGCAGGCTGCGATCACGAGCGCAGCGGCGGCGATCGCCTGAATCAACCAACTTGAGCGCTTGATGCGGGTCATCGATTTCCTCCCAAGGCCATGCCAAGGCCCCGTGCGATCGAACCTGTGGTTCGCCTTGATTCTTCCATCTAGGCGACCTTGGCGGTGGTGACGCGGTGTGAGATCGGCGCGCTCAGCAGCCTGATGCCTCGGGGCACGAGCAGGCGCTGCAACCCGGCCAGCAGGAGCTCGGTGGCCAGGGCGAGCGCCGCCACGAGCAGCGCGCCGGCGACCAAGCGCGGGAAATCGCTGCGAGCCAGCCCGTCCACTATGTAGCGGCCAAACCCGCCGCCGGCCACGACAGCTGCGAGGGTTGCGGTCGCGACAACCTGGACCGCCGACGTGCGCACTCCGGCCATGATCAGGGGTACGGCGAGAGGTAACTCGACGCGAAGGACTTGCGCCAGCTCGCGGTAGCCCATCCCGCGCGCGGCTTCCTTGATGTCAGGGTCCACCTCGCGCAGCGCGACATAGCTGTTGGTGACCATCGGCGGTATGGCCAGAGCCGTGAGGGCCAGGACGATCGGCCCGTCACCCAGCCCGAACGCCAGAAAAGCCATGACGATGATCCCGAACGAGGGGACGGCGCGACCGACGTTGGAGACATTTATCGCCAGGTTGCCGAAGCGTCCGTAGTGGCCGAGCACAATCCCCACCGGCAACGCGATAGCGGCGCCGATAACCACCGATTCGACTGAGACGTGGACCTGCTCACCCAGCCTGGTGGGAATGCCATCCGAACCCTGCCAGTTGGCGGGATCGACAAGCCAGCGCCAAAGATCGCCGATGCTCATGAGCGCCTACCCCACGGAACCACCAGACGCTGGGCACCGGCGAGAGCGAGATCGGCAAACAGCGCAATCGCGATGCAGAGAGCGGTGGCGACCACCAGCGGAGTGCGGAAGTCCTGGATCAGCCCCCTCAGGATCAGCTGCCCCAGCCCGCCGAGGCCGATGACGGCGGTGATCGTCACGATGCCGATGGTCGAGACGAGCGCCACTCGCAATCCCGCAAAGATCGCCGGCACGGCAAGTGGGAGCTCGACGCCGATCAGGCGAGCGAAGCGTCTGTAACCCATTCCGTTCGCGGCGTCGAGCACCTCCGCGGGCACCGCGTCCAGTCCCACCATCACGTTGCGGACCAGGATCAAAACGTTGTAACCGATGAGCGGAATCTCGGCCGAGGTCCCACTCAGGCCAGTGATCGGGATGAGCAGCGCAAACATAGCGATCGAAGGGATCGTGTAGAAGGCTCCGAAAACAGTCAGGACAGGGAGGCGGAGTGGGCGCCACAGATGCGCGAGGACGCCGAGCACCAACGAGATGGCGAGGCCCACCACGACGGCGACGACTGTGAGCTCGACGTGCTGCACCACTGCGGCCCACACGTACGGGACGTGAGTCGAGAGCCATCCCCAGTCGACCCAAGGCTGATCGAACGCCAGGAATAGCCGCGTGTTCATTCCGATACGGTAATTAAGCGCGGGCGAGGACTGCGGCCTCGCCCCGCGACTTCGTCGCGGGGTCCCCCGAAGGACGCGTCGCCTTTAAGAGGCCATGGAGACGATTGGCAGTGGTGGTTACGCCAGGTCTACCGACCATGAGAGCGGTCCTCGCCTTCACTAGATTGGATGAGCCTTGATCCGGCTGGAAAACGTGACCAAGCAGTTCGCGTCGGGCTCCAACGCGGTGCGCGACCTCACCCTCGAAATCCCCGACGGCGCGACCTGCGTGCTCATCGGACCGTCCGGATGCGGCAAGACGACGACGCTGCGCATGATCAACCGGCTGATCGATCCCGACCACGGCAGGGTGATCGTCGACGGGGTCGACACGCACACCGTGGACCCTGCGGCGCTGCGGTTGAAGATGGGCTACGTCATCCAGCAAACCGGGCTGTTCCCTCACATGACCATCGGGGGCAACGTCGGAACCGTGCCGCGCTTGTGGAACTGGGACCGCAAGCGAATCGCCAAGCGGGTCGACGAGCTGCTCGAGCTGGTCGGGCTCGCTCCGGCCGAGTACCGCGACCGGTATCCGCACCAGCTGTCCGGCGGGCAACGTCAGCGCGTTGGTTTCGCGAGGGCGCTGGCCGCGGATCCGCCCATCCTGCTCATGGACGAACCGTTTGGAGCCGTCGACAGGATCACACGAGAGCGCCTGCAGCAGGAGTTCATCAGCATCCAGCGCTTGATGCGCAAGACGGTGGTCTTCGTCACGCATGACATCGACGAGGCCGTGATCGTGGGCGACCGCATCTGCCTTTTGAAGATGCAGGCCGAGATCGCTCAGTACGACACACCCGAAAAGATCCTCACCCGACCGGCCAGCGAGTACGTGGCCGAGTTCCTGGGCCGGGAGAGGCTCGTCCGCAGGATGTCGGTGGTGCGGATCAACCCGCAAACCCTTGACAGGCCTGACGGGGGGCCCGGGACAGGTGAGCCACGCGTACCTCTCTCGAGCACGCTGACCGAAGCTTTCGCAGCCGCGCTGAGCAGTCCCACCGAACGGGCCGCTGTTTTCGATGGCGACCGTTACGCGGGCGCGTTCACCGCGACATCACTGCTCGAGTCGTTACGGCGCGAAAGCGTCGAAGGAGGAGACAACGTTGCCGCAGGAGTTTGACGTCGTGTGCCTGGGCGGCGGGGTGGCGGGTGAAGCGCTCGCGGGTGAGCTGGAGGGCAGCGGGCTTTCCCTCGCCGTCGTGGAACGTGAGCTAGTCGGAGGTGAGTGTCCGTACTGGGGGTGCGTACCCTCGAAGACGCTGCTGCGCTCCGGCGAGACGCTCGAGGAGGCCGGACGTGCGCGTTCGCTGGCGGCGTCGCGCGTGGAGTGGGACGTTGACTTCCCCAAGGTATCGAAGCGCGTGCTGTGGATGGCGCGCGACCTCGACGACAGCCGGCCTGCCGTGGCCCTCATCAAGACCGGTGCAAGGCTCGTGCGCGGCGCGGGCAAGATGATCGATCTGCGCACGATCGAGGTCGGCGGCGATCAGCTCGTCGCCCGCAAGGCCGTGGTCATCGCCAATGGCGGCACCGCCGCGATCCCTCCGATCGAGGGCCTCGACAAGGTCAAGTACTGGACCAACCGTCAGGCGGCCGTGCCACGCGAGCTGCCCACGCGGCTTGTCGTCCTGGGCGGCGGCGCTGTCGGCGTCGAGCTGGCACAGGCTTTCGCAAGGCTTGGCTCGAAGGTCACGATCGTCGAGGCTGGGCCGCGCTTCCTCGGGCTGGAAGAGCCAGAAGCCGGAGCGGCGCTTTTGCCCCACCTGAAGGCGGACGGCATCGACGTCTTCGTGGGCGACCCCTGTGTCGCCGTCGAGAGCCAGGGCGGTGACGTGGTCGTGCACCTGAAGTCCGGCGCGGTCGTCTCCGGCGCGCGGCTCCTGGTCGCAACAGGCCGGCGACCAAACTTCGAGGCCTGGAAACCGGCCGGGCTGGCCCAGACGGACAAGGGCTGGTTGAAGGTCGACCCCCAGACCCTCGAGGCGCGCGACGGGATCTACGGGGCGGGCGACATCACCGGCATCGGCGGCTTCACTCATCTCGCGTACTACCACGGCCAGATCGTGGGCCGCCGGCTGAAGGGGCAGGACGCGCGCGCCGACCACACGGCGGTGCCTCGTGTCACGTACACCGATCCCGAGGTCGCGTCGGTCGGGTGGTCGGAGCAGGCCGCTCGCGAGCATGGGATCGATGTGGTCGTGGCGGCCACGGATCCGGGGGAAGCGGCGCGTGGGTACATCAGCGACTTCCATGGCGGAACCCTGAAGCTGATCGGCGACCGGACCCGCCGCACGCTCGTCGGCGCGACCCTGGTCACGCCTCGCGCGGGCGAGATCCTGGGCGAGCTCGTCCTGGCGGTGAAGCTGGGCACGCCGGTGGGCGCGCTGGCCGACGTGATTCACCCTTACCCCGCCTTCAACCGGGTGCTCGGGGCGGCACTGAACGATCTTGCCGCCAAGGTGACCTGAAGCTGGAGCGCGTTTTACGAGTGGCGCGTTCTAGTTTTGTAAAGGGGGCCTGAAATGGTCATTTCCGTCAACGGTTCGCCGGTCACCATCGACCTGGACTCCATCCTGGTGTGGATGCTGGTTGGGCTGGTGGCCGGTTTCCTGGCGAGCCACCTGGCACTCGGCCACGGCCTGGGACTCTTCTGGGACATCATCGTCGGCGTCCTCGGCGGGTTGTTCGGTGGGATCGTGCTCGCGGGCTTCTTCCACTTCAACATCGCCGTCGCCGGCCACCCGATCATCAGCGCGATGATCATGGCGTTCATCGGGGCCGCGATCCTTTTGCTCATCGTTCGTCTGTTCGCCGGTCGTCGGGGCTACAGGCGCCGCGCATACTGACGTTGTAGTCGCCTGGGGGCCGTCCGCTCCCAGGCGTTTCTGACCAGTCGCTCCCCGAGCTGCCTGCTCAACCCGGCCAGGCGCACGTTGACCCATCCGAAGCGGCCTGTGTACGCGGAGGCTGAAAAAGTCTTCGCGTCCATGGCGATCAAACCTGCCTGGTCGTCGAGCGACGCCTTGACCGAGACCGATTTGGCTTCGGGCGCCCCGATGGCGAAGATCCGTTTACGCACGCGGAACGTCGCCTCGCCCCACGTCTCGACCTCTTCCGCCTCGGGCATCGACAGGCAGAGCGTGCGGAACTGAACAAACGTCACGGCGGCTAACGTACCTCGGCATGGCGATCCCGCCGTTGGACGAAGGAGCGATGCGGCTCGCTTCAGCGCGTGGGGCCCGGCTGACCAAGCCGGCGGGCAGTCTGGGCGTTCTCGAGGACCTGTCAGTCCGCCTGGCCGGAATGACGGGACGGATGGATCCGCCGCTGCGAGACGCCGTCGTTTTCACCCTGGCGGCCGACCATGGCGTCGCGGCTGAAGGTGTGAGCGCGTATCCGCGTGAGGTCACGGCGCAGATGGTGCTCAACTTCCTACGCGGAGGCGCGGCGATCAACGTCCTCGCACGTGAAGTCGGTGCGCGTGTCGTGGTCGCCGATATCGGAGTGGACGCCGACCTGCCACCGCACCCTGGCTTACATGCGGTGAAAGTGCGGCGCGGCACGGACAGCATCACGCGCGGACCGGCGATGACAGTCGATGAGGCGGAGCGGGCTATCGAGGTCGGACGATCCCTCGTTCGCGAGCAGCCTCTCGCGCTCGATGTCGCGCTGACGGGCGATATGGGTATCGGCAACACGACCGCCTCCGCGGCGGTGATCTGCGCGTTGACGGGGCTCGAGCCGCGAGCCGTCGTCGGGCGCGGGACCGGAGTCGACGACGCGGGACTCGAACGCAAGCTGGACGCGGTCCGGCGCGCGCTGCAGGTCAATGCGGACTCCATCGCACGCGGCCCCATCGAGACGCTGGCGGCGGTCGGTGGACTGGAGATCGCGGGCCTGGTGGGCGTCATCCTTGCCGCTGCCGAAGGTCGTAAACCTGTGATCGTCGACGGCTTCATCTCAGGCGCTTCCGCGCTGGTGGCGGCGGCGATGGAACCGGCGGCGAGGGGTTACATGATCGCCTCGCACCGATCGTCCGAGCTCGGCCACGGTGCGGTCCTGGATTGGCTCGGACAACACCCGCTGCTCGACCTGGACCTGCGGCTCGGCGAGGGGACGGGCGCCGCGCTCGCGCTGCCGATTGTTCGCGCGGCGGTGCGACTGCTCAATGAGATGGCGACCTTCGACGAGGCGGGTGTTTCTGACCGCTCATAATGAATTGGCACAACTGAATAGCTCACCGAATGCGGGAAGCCGGTCCAAATCCGGCGCTGTCGCGCAACTGTGAGTGGGGAGCGTTCGGCCGGCGGCCACTGAGGCGAAGTCCTTGGGAAGGCGGCCGATACGCGGTGATCCACAAGCCAGGAGACCCATTCCTTGAGCGGACGTCCCACTTGCGCGGATCAGTGGGGATGCCTCCTGCGGCGAGGTTTCCCTGCCAGGTGGGTGGTTGCCGCCGGAGGACAGGTCGATGCAGAAGCATCAGCCAGAGGCCAGCGCGAAACTGGCCGGCCCGATCGGAGCGTTTGTGTTCGCCGTTTGTTTTGCGCTGACGTCCTGCGGAGGTGCGCAATCTGCGACACCGAGCGCTCAGGGCGCGCACTTCCCCGTCACGATCGTCCAGCCGGGCGGTGGAACGGTGACCATCACCAAGCAGCCGCACCGCATCGTGTCTCTTTCCTCCACCGCGACCGAGATGCTGTTCGCGATCGGTGCGGGATCGCAGGTCATCGCGGTCGACGACCAGTCGAACTACCCCTCGAACGTTCCCAAGACCAAGCTGTCGGGGTTCACCCCCAACATCGAGGCGATCGCCGGCTACGCGCCCGACCTCGTGGTGGCGGCGGACGACCTCGGTGGCCTGGTGCACGGCATGCAGGCGCTCAAAGTCCCGATCCTCATCGAGCCTGCGGCCAAGAACCTGGACGACTCGTATCTGCAGATCCGGCAGCTCGGAGCGGCCGCCGGTCACCCGTCCGAGGCGGACTCGCTCGTCGCGAAGATGCGATCGAAGGTCGGCTCCTTCGTCGCCTCCGTCTCCAAGCCGGCTCGTCAGTTGCGCGTGTACCACGAGCTGGACAACACCTACTACTCGGCGACCTCGGCCACCTTCATCGGGCAGGTGTACAAGCTGCTCGGACTGACCAACATCGCCGATGCCGCGACCTCAGCCACCTCCGACTATCCGCAGCTGTCGGCCGAGTTCATCGTGGCGTCGAATCCCGACCTCATCGTGCTGGCCGACACGAAGTGCTGCCAGCAGGATCTGCGCACGGTCGGTGCGCGGCCTGGTTGGAGTGTGATCGCCGCGGTCAAAACGGGCCAGGTGATCGGGGTCGACGACGACATCGCGTCGCGCTGGGGACCGCGAATCATCGACTTCATGCAAGCCGTCGCGACCCATGTCCAGCAGGTCGAGAAGGCGGCGTGACAGTCGGAGTCAAGCTCTCGGCCGGACGCTTCGCAGGCGGCAGTCCCCTGATGCTCCGCGGCCTGCCGCGGCTGCCGTGGATCTGGGCTGCGGGCGGCTGCGCCGCCCTGCTCCTGTGCTGCGCGATCGGCGTGCTCGCAGGCCCCGTCCACATTGGGGTAGGCACGGTCGCGCGGGCGCTGCTGGCTCCTCTCCCATGGTTTGGTACCTCCTCGTCGATCGATCCGGGCCAGGCCAACATCCTGTGGTCGTTGCGTTTTCCGCGGGTCGTCCTGGGCGTCCTGGTGGGAGGCACCCTGGCGGTGGCGGGCGCTGCGTACCAGGGCGTGTTTCGCAACCCGCTCGCCGACCCCTACCTGCTCGGAGCTGCCGCCGGGGCGAACCTCGGTGCCACGCTGGCGATCGCCTTCGCTCCCGGCACCTCGGTGTCGGGCATCAACATCGTTCCGCTTGCCGCATTCGCCGGGGCGGGAGCCGCCGTGGCCGGCGCCTATGCCCTTGGCCGCAGCGTGACCGGCCTCAGGTCGGCGACGGGATTGATCCTGGCCGGCGTGGCCATCGCGACCTTTTTCAACTCCATTCAGTCGTACGTCCAGCAAACACAGACCAACTCCATCCGCCAGGCCTACTCGTGGATCCTCGGGCGGCTGGTCACCGCCGGGTGGGATGACGTCCTGCTGGTGCTCCCCTACGTGGTTCTGAGCGTGGCCGTGATCTTCTTGCACCGCCGGCTGCTCGACGCCCTGACGCTTGGCGAGGACGAGATCACGAGCCTTGGTATCTCGACGCGCAGGATTCGTCTGATCGTGGTCGTCGCGGCCACGCTGGGCACCGCGGCGGTGGTGGCGGTGGGCGGGACGATCGCGTTTGTCGGCATCATCATTCCGCACACGATCCGCCTGCTGGTCGGGCGCAGCTATCGCGTCGTGATTCCTCTGTCGGTGCTCTTCGGAGCCGCGTTCCTGGTCCTGGCCGATACCGCGGCGCGCACGATCGTTGCCCCGGCGGAGCTCCCGATCGGCGTGATCACGGCGTTCCTCGGGGCGCCGTTCTTCATCGTGGTCATGCGGTCGACGCGGGGAGCGCCGCTATGAGCTCGGTCGTCCTCACCTCCGTTGCGGTCAGTTACGAGGGCCGGCCTGTGGTGTGGGACCTGAATCTGTCCGTTGCGTCCGGCGAGTGGCTGTCACTGATCGGGCCCAACGGTGCGGGCAAGACGACGATCCTGCGCGCGATCGCTCGCCTCGTGCCTTTTCAGGGCGACATCGTGATCGGCGGACGCCCCGTCACCGGACTGAGCTCGCGAGATCTCGCACGCGGCATCGCGATGCTGGTCCAGGAGCCACAGATGCCGGCCGGGATGACCGTATCGCAGTACGTCCTCCTGGGCAGGTCGCCGCACCTTGGGTACCTGGGCAGAGAAAGCTCGCACGATCGGCGAGTCGTGAAAGATGTGTTGCGCAGGCTTGCGCTCGAAGAGCTTGCGGCGCGCCCACTTGACAAGCTGAGTGGAGGCGAGAGGCAGCGGGCGGCCATCGCGCGAGCACTCGCGCAGGGCGCGCCCATCCTTCTGATCGACGAGCCGACGACCTCTCTGGATGTTGGGCGCCAGCAATCGGTGCTCGAGCTGATCGATCAGCTCCGCCACGAGCAGGAGCTGACGGTGATCGCGGCTATGCACGAGCTCACGCTGGCCGGTCAATACTCGGACCGCCTCGCCCTCCTGGTCGACGGACGCCTGGTCGCGACCGGGACCGCCGCGGAGGTCCTGACCGAATCGACCATCTCCGCCCACTATGGCGCCGAGGTCCGGGTGATCGACCTGAACGGGTCGGGAACCGCGGTGATTCCCGTGCGCAGATGAGCTCGCAAGAGGTCCCGTTGCACGCGCCGCCGCGGGCGTCGCGGAAAGCCCAGTCGGTCGTGATCGTGAACACTGGGAATGGCAAGGGCAAATCGACGGCGGCGTTCGGCACCGCGCTGCGTGCGGTCTCGCGCGGCTGGAAGGTGTGCGTGATCCAGTTCATGAAGTCCGACCAATGGAAGGTCGGCGAGAAGGAAGCAGCCACCAGGCTCGGTGTCGAGTGGTGGACCATCGGCGATGGGTTCACCTGGGATTCGCGCGACCTCGACCGCACCGAGGCAATCGCGCGCGAGGCCTGGCGGGTCGCCCAGGCGAAGATCCAGGCTGGGGATTACGGCCTTGTCGTGCTGGACGAGATCACGTACCCGATGAATTGGGGCTGGATCTCCACGGAGGAAGTTGTGGCGGCGATCGCGTCTCGACCGGTGTCGGTGAACGTGATCGCGACGGGGCGCGACGCTCCCCCAGCGCTCATCGAGGTCGCGGACACGGTGACCGAGATGCGCAACGTCAAGCACGCATTCGATCGCGGTGTCCGCGCGATCCGCGGCATCGACTTCTGATGGGGTTCGTCCTGCTCATGGGAGGTGCGCGCAGCGGTAAGTCACGCCTTGCCGACCGCCTGGGGCGCCGGGCGGGAGGTGCCGTGACCTTCATCGCCACCGCCACAGCGGGCGACGCTGAGATGGCTTGGCGCATCGAGAGGCATCGCAGCGGGCGGCCGGCCGAGTGGTCGACAGTGGAGGCGCCGCTCGAGCTGCACGCCGCGATCGACTCGGCTCCGAAGGCGGATTTCGTCATCGTCGACTGCCTGACCCTCTGGGTGTCCAACCTGATGGGCGCCGGTCGGAGTGGCGATTCGATCCTCGCGCTGGCCGGTGATGCCGCGCGCACTCTCGCTCATCGGCGTGGAGTCGTCGTCACCAACGAGGTGGGACTGGGCATCGTGCCCGCCAACGAGCTGGCGCGCGCCTATCGCGACGTGCTGGGTGCGGTCAACGTCGCTTTTGCCGATTGCGCCGAGCGCTCTCTCCTGATGGTCGCCGGGCGTGCGCTCGAGCTGAAGCCGATGGACCCGATCATCGACCCGACGTGACGATCCGTTCGCTGCGCGCCGCCATGTCCTTTCTGACCGTGCTCCCGGTGGCCAACGCCGACGGAAGCTCGGGCGAGAGGCTCGGACGGGCCTACTTCCCGGCGATCGGAGCACTCATCGGCCTGGCCGCGGGCGCCACCTTCGCCGTCCTCAACGCCTTAACGTCTCCCCTCCTGGCTGCGGCGTGCGCGGTCGCGTTTCTATGTGTGTTGACAGGTGCGATCCATCTCGACGGCCTCGCCGACACGGCGGACGGCTTGCTCGGGGGCGGGGATCCCTCGCGCCGCCTGGAGGTGATGCGTGACCCGCGGCTGGGAACGTTCGGGGTCACCGCGATCGTCGTGGTTCTGCTGCTGGACGTCGCCGCGC
>WNGD01005719.1_pt1 | contig 16960 bp, 12 predicted proteins | sample 5400671 | NCBI WGS metagenome assembly WNGD01 (sample SAMN13153369, study PRJNA577476) | soil metagenome | isolation source: 40 cm soil or saprolite under grassland replicate 2 | place: USA:California | collected 2016-06-15
TCGGGCGAGAAGGCGACGCTGACGGCGCGGATGATCGACCGTCCGATCCGGCCGCTCTTCCCCAAGGGCTGGCACTACGAGACCCAGATCGTCGCCACCCCCCTCTCCGTGGACCACGTCCACCCCTACGACATCCTCGCGATGAACGGCGCCTCGGCGGCGCTGGCGATCTCGCCGGTTCCCGTCGCGGAGCACGTCGGCGCGGTGCGGATCGGCAAGCTCGACGGCGACTTCGTCGTCAACCCCCCCGAGGAGAGCCTCGAGGGGCTGGAGATGGACCTGATCGTCGCCGGCACCGACGAGGCGATCCTGATGGTCGAGGCGGGCGCCGACGGCGTCAGCGAGGCGGAGATCCTCGACGCCCTCGACATCGCCCACAGCGAGATCAAGAAGCTCTGCGCGGCGATGCAGGAGCTGGCCGAGGCGGCGGGCAAGGAGAAGCTGGCGATCGAGGCTCCGGAAGTCGACGCCTCTCTGCTCGAGGAGATCCGCTCCAGCTTCGGCGAGAAGATCGATGAGGCGACCTCGATCAAAGAGAAGCTCGCCCGCCAGGACGCCGCCGCCGCGGTCAAGGAGGAGGCGCTGGAGGCACTCGCTCCGGCCGGCGCCGACGGCGAGCCCGACGCCGAGCGCCGCGACGAGGTCGCGACCGCCTTCGCCAAGCTGGAAAAGGAAATCATCCGCAAGCGGATCGCCGTCGACAAGAAGCGCCCCGACGGGCGCGCCCAGGACGAGATCCGGCCGATCGAGTGCGAGGTCGACGTCTCCCCGCGGGTGCACGGCTCGGCGCTCTTCACGCGCGGCGAGACCCAGATCCTCTCCAACGTGGCGCTGGGGACGACCCGCATGGACATGCGCCTCGACACCCTCGGCCTGGCGACGACCAAGCGCTTCTGGCACCACTACAACTTCCCGCCCTTCTCGGTCGGGGAGGCCGGCTTCATGCGCGGCCCGAAGCGCCGCGACATCGGCCACGGGGCGCTTGCCGAGCGGGCGCTGGCGCCGACCATCCCCGGCGAAGAGGACTTCCCCTACGTCGTCCGGGTCGTCTCGGAGACGCTCGAGTCCAACGGCTCCTCCTCGATGGGCTCGGTCTGTGCCTCCTCGATGGCGCTGCAGGCGGCGGGTGTCCCCGTCGCCGCTCCGGTCGCCGGGGTGGCGATGGGCCTGATCAAGGAGGGCGACGACTACGTCGTCCTCACCGACATCGCCGGCGTCGAGGACCACCTCGGCGACATGGACTTCAAGGTCGCCGGCACCGCGGACGGCATCACCGCCCTGCAGATGGACATCAAGATCACCGGCGTCACCTTCGACATCCTCCGCGACGCCCTCGCCCAGGCCAACGAGGGGCGCCAGTTCATCCTCGGCAAGATGGCCGAGGCGATCGAGGGCCCGCGCGAGCAACTCTCCCAGCACGCGCCGCGGATCGAGGCGATCAAGATCGACCCCGAGAAGATCGGCGCCGTGATCGGCAAGGGCGGCGAAACGATCCGCGCCCTCTGCGAGGAGTTCGAAGCGGAGATCGACGTCGAAGACGACGGCACGGTGCGGATCTACGCGCCGACCGGCGCCCTGGTCGAAGCCTGCGTGGCTCGCATCCAGTCGATGACCAAGGAGGCCGAAGTCGGCGATCGCTACGACGCCGCCAAGGTCGTCAAGACGACCACCTTCGGCGCCTTCGTCGAGCTGGTCAAGGGCACCGACGGCCTGCTGCACATCTCCAACGTAAAGCCCGGCGAGCGGGTCGACTCGGTGGACGACGTGCTCAGCGCCGGCGAGGAGATCGACGTCACGGTGGCAAGAGCCCGGAGGAGCTGGCCGCGGTCGGCTCCGGCGACGGCGGCTCGCGGCGCAACGGTGGCGACCGCGAGGGACGTCGCGGCGGCCGCCCGAGGCGCGATCGCGAGCGACGCAACTAGGCATTGAGCGCGCCCAAGCTCACCGAGCTGAGTTCCGGCGTCCGGGTCGTCACCGAGGAGGTCCCCTCGGTGCGCTCGGTCGCGCTGGGGCTCTGGGTGCGTACCGGCTCGCGCAACGAGACGCCCGCCCAGGCGGGCGTCTCCCATTTCCTCGAGCACCTGCTGTTCAAGGGGACCGCGCGCTTCTCGGCGATCGAGATCTCCGAGCGCCTCGACGGGCTGGGCGCCTCGGTCAACGCCGCCACGGGCAAGGAGACCACCCATATCCACGCCCGCTTCCTCGACGAGCACACCGAGGAGGTCTTCGACCTGCTGGCCGAGATGCTGCTGGCGCCGACCTACCCCGAGATCGACTCCGAGCGCGAGGTCGTGCTGGAGGAGATCGCGATGTACGAGGACGAGCCGCAGGACCGCGTCCACGACATCCTCGCCGGCGCGGTGTTCGGCGAGCACCCGCTGGGGAGGCGCGTGCTCGGCGAGGCGGAGGTGATCGCCTCGATCCCGGTGCCGGAGATCGACTCCTACCACGGGGCGCGCTACACCGGCGCCAACATCGTCGTCGGCGCCGCCGGCCACCTCGACCACGAGCGGATCGTCGAGCTGGCGGAGCGGCTGGTCTCGGCCTCGCCCGGCGGGTCGGAGAACGGGCTCTCGAGCGAGACCGACGGCTCGGTGCGGCTGCGTTTCTACGGCAAGGACACCGAGCAGTACCACATCTGCTTCGGCGCGACCGGGATGACCCGCGACGACGAGCGCCGCTACGCGCTGGCGGTGCTCGACTCGATCTTCGGCGGCTCGAGCTCCTCGCGCCTCTTCCGCGAGGTGCGCGAGAAGCGCGGCCTCGCCTACGCGGTCGGCTCCTACAACGAGCAGTACACCGACTCGGGCCTGGTCGCCACCTACGTCGGCACCCGCGAGGACAACGTCGAACAGGTCTGCTCGATCATCGGCACGGAGCTGGAGAGGCTGCGCGGCGAGCCGGTCTCCGCCGAGGAGCTGACCCGCGCCAAGGAGAGCGTCAAGGGGCGGCTCGTGCTCACCTCGGAGTCGACGGGGGCGCGGATGTCGCGGATCTCCCGCGCGACGCTGTTCGGCCTGCCGATCGACAGCCTCGACGAGATGCTGGCCAAGGTCGACGCCGTCACGGTCGACGACCTGACCGAGCTGGCGACCGAGCTGTACGGCGCCGAGCGCCTCTCCGCCGCCTGCATCGGGCGCGACGAGGAGCGCTTATCGGGCGCCGCCGGGCGGATGGGCCAGGCCGTCTGCGAGGCGGTCGAGGGTGTCGAGGACATGGAGCTGGCGGCGAAGGCCGATCCGGCGCTGGGCCTGGAGCTGGCGAACGCGCTGGGCGGAGCCGACGTCGTCGTCGACTTCACCACGCCCGGCACGGCGCTCGCCAACGTCACCGCCTGCCTGGAGGCCGGCGTGCACGCGGTGGTCGGCACGACCGGCTTCGACCTCGAGGCGCTGCGCGCGGCGGCCGAAGGCGCGCCGGGCGGCGCCAACTGCTTCGTCGCCCCCAACTTCGCGATCGGCGCCGTGCTGCTGATGGAGGCGGCGCAGCTCGTCGCCCGCCACATGCCCGAGTGCGAGATCGTCGAGCTGCACCACGACCGCAAGCTCGACGCGCCGTCGGGCACCGCGGTGCGCACCGCCGAGCTGATCCGTGCGGCCGGCGGCAACGTCCACGAGCCGATCCACTCCGTGCGCCTGCCGGGCCTGGTCGCTCATCAGGAGGTCGTCTTCGGCGGCGAGGGGCAGACGCTGTCCCTGCGCCACGACTCGATCGATCGCCGCTCCTTCATGCCGGGCGTCCTGCTCGCGGTGCGGCGGGTCGGCGAGCTGCCCGACCGCTTCACCGTCGGCCTAGAGAAGCTGCTCTGAGCTTGTCGCGATACCCTGGCCCGATGCAGGCGATTCGCGGCGTGATCACGGCGATGGTGACGCCCTTCGACGAGGGCGGGGGGGTTGACGAGGCCGCGGGGCGGCGCCTCGCGGCGCACCTGGTCGAGCACGGCTCGCACGGCCTCGTCATCTCGGGCACGACGGGCGAGGTGCCGACGATCACCGACGAGGAGGCGATCGACCTGCTCGGGGCCGTTCGCCAGGAGGTCGGCGACGTGCTGCTGGTCTGCGGGACCGGCACCAACGACACCCGGCACTCGATCGAGCTGACCAAGGCCGCGGCCGAGGCCGGCGCCGACGCGGCGCTGGTCGTCACTCCCTACTACAACAAGCCCAACGCGGCGGGGATCCTGGCCCACTTCGAAGCGATCGCGGCGGCCGTCCCGGGGCTGCCGATCATCGCCTACAACATCCCATCGCGAGTGGTGGTCAACATCCCGCCGTCGCTGCTCGCCGAGCTGGGCCAGGTGGAGGGCCTGGCGCTGCTCGCCGGCAACGACGACGCCTTCCTGCCGGTGCTGGAGCTGGGCGGCTCCGGCGGCATCCTGGTCGCCTCGCACGTCGTCGGCCCGCAGATGCGGGAGATGTGGGATGCGGCGCAGGCCGGGAACCTGGAGCGCGCCCGGGAGGTCGACGCCACGCTGCAGCCGCTGTACGAGGCGCTGGCCGTCACCACCAACCCGATTCCGATCAAGGCGGCGCTGGCGATGAGCGGCCTGATCCCCTCCGACGCGCTGCGCCTGCCCCTGGTTCCCGCCGACGATCGCCAGCGGGCGACCGTGCGGGCGGGGCTCGAGAGCGTCGGCCTCAGCCCGGTGGCCAACTAGTGCCCCGCAAGAGCCTTCGGGTGCTGCCGCTCGGCGGCCTGGGCGAGATCGGCAAGAACATGACCGTGGTCGAGTACGACGGCCGGATCGTCGTCGTCGACACGGGGCTGATGTTCCCGACCGCCGAGATGCTCGGCATCGACCTCGTCCTGCCCGACTTCTCCTACCTGCGCGAGCGCGCCGAGGAGATCGAGGCGATCGTCCTCACCCATGGGCACGAGGACCACGTTGGGGCGCTGCCCTACGTGCTGCGCGAGATCGGCTCGCCGCCGGTGATCTACGGCGGGCTGCTGACGATCGGCATGGTCCGCTCCAAGCTCGACGAGCGAGCTGCCGGCAGGGGACAGGGTGCAGGCGGGGCCATTCGAGCTGGAGCTCGTCCACCTCGCGCACTCGATCCCCGACGCGCGCGGCGTCATCGTCACGGCGGAGCCGGGCTCGGTGCTGATCACCGGCGACTACAAGTTCGATCAGACGCCGGTCGACGGTCGCCCCGCCGACGTCGCCCGGCTCGCGAGGCTGGGCAGCGAAGGGCTGCTCTTGCTCTGCGGCGACTCGACCAACGCCGATCGCCCCGGTATCGCCCCCTCGGAGTCGAGCGTCGGGCCGGCGCTGCTGGAGACGTTCTCGAGCTGCAAGGGCCGCATCGTCGTCACCTCGTTCGCCTCCAACATCCACCGCGTCCAGCAGGTGATCGACGCGGCGATGCAGCTGGACAGGCGGGTGGCGCTGGTCGGTCGCTCGATGCGCAAGAACTTCAACATCGCCTCCAGCCTGGGCATCGCCGAGGCGCCCCCGGGCCTCTTCGTCCAGCCGCGCGAGATCGAGGACTTCCCGGACGAGAAGGTGGTCGTGATCTCGACCGGCAGCCAGGGCGAGCCGCTGTCCGCCCTGCGGCGGATGGCCTACAACGACCATCGCGACGTCGAGCTCCACTCCGGCGACACGGTCGTCTTTTCGGCGACGCCGGTGCCCGGCAACGAGCCGGCGGTGAACGAGACGATCGACCGGATCTACGAGATCGGCGCCGCCGTCGTCACCGCCAAAGACGCGCCGATCCACGCCTCGGGCCACGGCTGGCAGGAGGAGCTGAAGCTGATGCTCAACCTGACCAAACCCCGCTACTTCCTGCCGATCCACGGCGACCACAAGCGGCTGCGGCTGCACGCCGACCTCGCTCACTCAGTCGGCATCGATCCCGAGGCCGTCTTCCAGGGTGGCAACGGGCTGCCCCTGGAGGTCGACGGAAACGGCGCCCGCCTCGGCGAGGACACCCACGCCGGGGTGATCTTCGTCGACGGCCTAAACGTCGGCGAGCCCGACGACGTCGCGCTGCGCGACCGGCGGGCGATCTCGGCCGACGGCATCTTCATAGTCGTCTCGACGATCTCCTCCGACGACGGCAGCGTCGTCGCCGACCCCGAGGTGATCTTCCGCGGCGTCACCTTCGCCGAGGAGGCCGACGCGCTGGTGGACGAGCTGAAAGACGTGGTCGAGGACTCGCTCGAGGAGGCCGCCGAGGCCGGAACGCGCGAGCTGCACCTGATTCAGGAGGACCTCCACGACGCGATCGGCAAGCTCGTCTACGAGAAGCTGCGGCGACGGCCGATGATCCTGCCGGTGGTCGTCGAGGTTTAGCGCTGGCGGGGCGAGTCCAGACCACCCCGACACCACCCGCCCGATCTGCGGAAACGCTGGGCTCACCGGAGGTGTGTTGGGGAGAACTCCGGTGAGCCCGTGTGTCTCGTCCGCAGGGGAACTTAGATCGAGCCACTAAAGCACGGCTAAAGGCGGGCGGGTCCTGTCGCCGGGGTGGGTTTGCCCCCTTGCCCTGCGCGCTGCTTCGGGGGAAGGGACAGAGCGCAGGAAGGGCCGAGGCCTTCCCCTCAGCAGCCTCCGGGCGGCGGAGTCAATCCCACCCCGACGCCACCCGCCCGAGAGGCGTTTGCGATAGGGAGTGCGATCCTGAACAACGCGCCCCCGGATTTGGATTCGCGGGCCTCTGCGACGCCGTTGTGGGAGGTCGCTACCGCGCGGACTATCGCGAGGCCGAGTCCGGTGCCCGAGCCGCTCGCGGTGTCGGCTGGGCCGCCGCCGTGCACGAAGCGATCGAATACGTGGCTGCGCAGCTCGGGCGGGATCCCCGGGCCGTCGTCGGAGACCTCCAGCACCGCGTCGGGTCCGTCGGCATGGAGCCGCAGCTCGATCGTCGAGCCGGCCGGGGTGTGGCGAGCGGCGTTGTCGAGCAGGTTGAGCACCATGCGGTGAAGCTCGTCGGGGTTGCCCTCGACGGTGAGCGACCCGTTGCCCTCGATCCGCAGCTCGCGATCGCCGAGCACCGGCGCGACCTCGGCGGCGGCGTCGGCGCAGACCTGCGCCAGGTCGCAGCTGCGCCGTACCCCGGCCCGGCCAGCGTCGGCGCGAGCGAGCAGCAGCAGGTCGGCCACCAGCCGGCTCATGCGGCGGGAGGAGCGCAGGGCGGAGTCGACCATCGCCCGGTCGTCGCTCTGGCCAGGCGCCGGCAGCGAGGCCTCCAGCAGTTCGAGGTTGGCGAGGACGCTGGTCAGTGGGGTGCGCAGCTCGTGCGAGGCATCGGCGACGAATTCGCGCTGCTTCTGCATTGCCGTCTCGCGCTCGCCGCGGGCCGCGTCGAGCGAGCGCAGCATCTGCTCGAGGGTGCGGGCCAGCTCTCCGACCTCGTCGTCGGCCCTCGGCTCGGGCATGCGGCGGGAGGGATCGCTGGTCTCGGCGATCTGGCGGGCGGTCGCCGTCAGCGCGGAGATCGGTCGCATCGCGCGAGCCGCGATCGCGACTCCCGCCAGGCTCGCGAGCAGGGTGCCGCCAAGAACCCCAGCGAAGATGAAGAGCCAAAGCCGGTCGACGGTCGAGTCGACGTGTGCGAGGCTGCGCCCGTACTGGACGTAGCCGGTCGTCGTGCCGCTGCCGTCGCTCAGCCGCGCCGTGGTCACGCGCATCCCGTCGCGGTCGACGGTGCCGACGTGGAGCGGTCCCAGGTTCGCCGGATGTTCGCTCTGGGTGAGCAGCGAGCCGCTCGAGGCGAAGACGCGCACGGTCGCGTCGTTGGGAAGGACGAAGTCGTTGAGGCCCGGCCCCCGGATCAGGTAGGAGCCGGTCGGCGTGTTGACGATCCGCAGATCGGCGGCAAGGGTTTGAACGGCGCCGTTCACCTCGCCGTTGAAGTCGTCGCGGATCCGGCTGGTCGCGACCTGGCCGATCACGGCAGCGAAGACGAGCAGGATCGCCAGCGTCAGGCCCGCGGAGGTAGCGGCGAGCCGCCAGCGAACCGGCCAGGCGCCTGGGCGCAACCGGCTGGGCCAGCGGGCGGCCAGGTTGGCGACGATCCGCACGCCTACTCCTTGAGAACGTAGCCGGCGCCGCGTTTGGTGTGCAACAGACGCGACTCGCCCTCGGCCTCGAGCTTGCGCCGCAGGTTGGAGACGAAGACGTCGATCGTGTTGGTGGCCGCCATCGGGTCGTACCCCCAGACCTCGTCGAGTAGCCGCTGGCGCGAGACCACGAGGCGCTCGTTGCGCATCAGGTATTCGAGCAGCTCGAACTCGCGGTTGGTCAGCTCGATCTCCCGCTCGCCGCGCCGCACCTCGCGGCTGTCGGGGTTGAGCAGGAGGTCGCCGACCTGGAGCGCCGCGGCGCCCCGCGGCGGGCGGCGGCGCAGGAGGGCGCGGATCCGCGCCAGCAGCTCGCGTCGCTCGAACGGCTTCGCCAGGTAGTCGTCGGCGCCGCTGTCAAGGCCGCCGACCCGGTCCTCGGTCTCAGTCCGCGCGGTGAGCATCAGGATCGGCACGTCGCCGTCGGCCCGCAACCGCCGGCAGACCTCGACCCCGTCGAGGCGCGGCAGGCCGAGGTCGAGGACGACCAGGTCGGGGACGAACGCCGCGGCGGTGTCGAGGGCATCGACCCCGTCGCCGGAGGTACGCACCTCGTAGCCCTCCTGGCGCAGCGAGCGGCGCAGCACGTCGGCGATCTCGGCATCGTCCTCGACGACGAGGACCCGGCCACCGGCTTTCTCGGTATCGCTTGTGAGCATCGCCACCGATGGTAGCCCGGCTTCAGCCCGCCCCATTCCCCCTTTTATCGGGAATTTAGGCTCCAACCCTTTCCACATTTGTTGCATTCGGCGTGCAACGCGTCGCAGCGGGCCGGTTAGCCTGGCAACATGGAGACGGTGAGAGAGGTCTGGACCGACGAGCGGATGGACGACCTGAACCACAAGGTCGACGAGCTGGCCGCCGAGATGCGGGCCGAATTCCGGGCGGTCCGCTCTGAATTCGGCGCGCACCGCGCTGAATTCAGAGCGCAACTGACCGAGACAAACACTCGCTTCGACACTCGCTTCGACGCGATGCAGCGGACGATGATCCAGCTCTGGGCGACCTCGATCCTCACCACCCTCGGCTGCTTCGCGACCCTGTTTGCGACGCGGCTCTAGCGGCGTCGCGAACGGGGTCGCAGGGGTAGACGGTTTCGCGTCGAAGCGTGTGGCTATGTTCGTGCGTAAGAAGCGCGGGAGACCCGTGCGGAAACCCAGAGCGAAAGCGCGGCCGCGAGTGCCGAGGCCGCACCTGCCCGAGGGGCTGGGCCAGCGGCATTTGGACGTGATCGGGGTGTTCTTGATCGCCGCCGGGGTCTATCTCTGCTTCGTGCTGTTCTTTGGCTGGGACGGGGGCAAGGTCGGCTATGGCGTGGAAACCGCGCTCGAATACCTGTTTGGGGAGGTGGGGGCGCGGATCGCGACGGTGCTGATGCTGGTGGTCGGCGGGTTGCTGGTCACCGGGACTTCGATCTCGGCGCTCTTCCGCGGGCTCGGCCGGGGGCTGCGGCGTGTCTTCCTCGGCGGGCGCGACGTGACGCGGACGGTCGTCAATGGCCGGCGGGACAGGCGCGAGGGGAAGACCTACGACTTCGAGACGCGGGTTGGCCCGACCGACGTGATGAGCGCCTATCCCGACGAGGACGGGGCGGAGCCGACGGTGGCCCTGGTCGAGGAGCCGAGCGATCCCTCGGAGCCGATCACCCAGGACTTCCAGGCGGAGATCGAGGAGCTGGAGTCTCCCGGAGAGGAGCCGGACGAGACACCGGAGCTTGAGCCGGTCCCGCTGACGCCGATGGGCGCCAAGCGCGGCGTGACGACCTCCGAGGAGATCGACTACCGCCCGCCGCCGGCCGGGGTGCTGGAGAAAGGTCGCGCCGACAAGGGCCCCGACCCCCGCGATCACGACGCCGTCGGTCGCAAGCTGGTCGAGACGCTCGGCCACTTCGGCGTCGAGGCGAGGATCGTCGGCATCGTCAGCGGCCCGCACGTCTCGCGCTACGAGCTGCGCCTGGCGCCGGGCACGAAGGTGAAGAAAGTCACCGAGCTGGCCAACGACCTCGCCTATGCGCTCGCCTCCACCGACATCCGCATCCTCGCCCCGATCCCCGGCAAGCAGGCGGTCGGCGTCGAGGTGCCGAACACGCGCCGCCGCATCGTCCGCCTCGGCGACATCTACGCGCGCCGTCCGGAGAAGACGTCCCCGCTGGTCGCCTGGCTCGGCAAAGGGATCGACGGCAACGCCGTCTGGACGGACCTGGCGAGGATGCCGCACGTGCTCGTCGCCGGCACCACCGGCTCGGGCAAGTCGGGCTGCGTCAACGCGATCCTCTCCTCGATCCTGATGCAGGCCTCGCCCAACGACGTGCGCCTCGTCCTCGTCGACCCCAAGCAGGTCGAGCTCAACCACTACGAGAACGTCCCGCACCTGCTGACGCCGGTGGTCACCTCGCCGCGGCTGGCCGCCAACGTGCTCGCCAACCTGATCGGCGAGATGGAGAGCCGCTACGGGATCATGGGCGAGGCGCGCTGCCGCAACCTGGCCGAGCTGAACCGCGTGCGCGCCAAGGCCGGCGAGGCGTCGCTGCCGCACATCCTCTGCGTGATCGACGAGCTCGCCGACCTGATGATGGTGGCCCCGGCCGAAGTCGAGGACGCGATCATCCGGCTCGCCCAGAAGTCCCGCGCGACCGGCATCCACTTGGTGCTGGCGACCCAGCGCCCTTCGACCGACATCATCACCGGCACGATCAAGGTCAACATCCCCGCCCGGATCGCCTTCGCCGTCTCCTCCCAGACAGACTCGCGGGTGATCCTCGACCAGGGCGGGGCGGAGGCGCTGCTCGGCCAGGGCGACATGCTCTTCCGCGGCGCCGGGACCTCGAAGCTACAGCGGATCCAGGGCGCCTTCGTCACCGAGGAGGAGATCGCCCGGATCACGACCCACTGGGCCAAGCAGGGCGAGCCCGAGTTCGAGACCGAGCTGCTGGATGCTCGCGAGGAGGCCGGCGAGGAGGGGGTCGAGGGGGACTTCGACCCCGACAGCGACGACCTCCTGGACCGGGCGATCCGCCTCGTCGTGGAAACCGAGACAGCCTCGGTGTCGATGATCCAGCGCCGCCTGCGGGTCGGCTACACCCGGGCCGGCCGCCTGATCGACATGCTCGAGCGGCGCGGCGTGATCTCCGGCTACGAGGGCTCGAAGCCGCGCCAGGTGCTGATCGGGCAGGCCGACCTGCCTCGCGTGCTCGGGGGCGGCGCCGCTGGGCAGGAACCCGCGCTGGACGCTTCCCCCACTGTTCCGGAGTAGCCCTTCTCATCGCAGGCCGCTTGTCGCGATTTCGCGGCTCGGGTAGGACAATAGACCGATGGCCACCGGGATCGGAACCATCCTCCGCGAGGCGAGAAATCGTCGCAAAATCGACCTTTCCGAGGTCGAAGCGGCGACCAAGATCCGCGTCCGCTACCTGCGGGCGATCGAGAACGAGGACTGGGACGTCCTGCCGGGCGACGTCTACACGCGCGGCTTCATCCGTACCTACGCCGCATACCTGGGCCTGGACGGAGAGCGGCTCGCCGCCGAGCACAGGGGCAGCTCGCCCGCGCCGGCCGACGAGCCCCCACCGCGGGCAGAGCTGGCGACTCCCGCCGGCCGGCCGTCGATTGCGAGGCGCATCTCCCCGCGAACGTGGGGGGTCGTGGTCACGCTGGGGCTGGTCGCGCTGCTGGTCGGCGTCGGCCTTACCGGCGGTGATGGCGACTCGGCGCCCGCGCCGGCGGGAATGGGCGGCAAGCCGGGCAGCCAGGGAGCGCCGTCGAGCGCCACCGCGCTACGGCCCGGGGTCGCGGTCAGCCTGGCGGCCACAGCCGAAGTCTGGGTCTGCCTGCTCGACGCCCAGGGCCGGCCGCTGGTCAACGGTCAGATCCTCGCCGCGGGCGCCGAAGAGGGCCCGTTCCGCTCCGGTAGCTTCACGGTCTCCCTCGGCAACGGCGAGGTCTCGATGACGATCGACGGAGAAGAAGCGGATATCCCTGCGACGTCGAGCCCGGTCGGGTACTCGATCGAGCGCGGCGGAGCCCTTCAGCCGCTCGCCGAAGGCGAAAGGCCCACCTGCACGTGAGCGCCGTGCGGGCGGGGATAGTGGTGACGGGGACCGAGGTCCTGACCGGCCGGGTCGCCGACCGCAACGGTCCCTGGATCTCCGAGCGACTCGGCGAGCTCGGGGTCGAGGTGGCCCACGTCCTCGTCGTCGGCGACCGGTCCGACGACCTCGAGGCGGCGCTTCGGTTCATGGCGGCGGAGGGAATGGAGCTGATCGTCACCTCTGGAGGGCTCGGTCCGACCGCCGACGACCTCACCGCCGAGGTGGTCGCCCGCTTCGCCGGCCGCGAGCTGGTCCTCGACGAGGAGATGGAGGGGAAGATCGCCACCGTCCTGCGCAACTTCGCGCGTCGACTGCGGATCGACCAAGAGGCGCTGCGGGTGGCCAACCGCAAGCAGGCGATGGTCCCGGAGGGCGCGCTTGCCCTCGACCCGGTGGGAACGGCGCCCGGCCTGGTGGTGCCGGCGGACGGACGGGCGATCGTCGTCCTGCCCGGCCCGCCGCGGGAGCTTCAGCCGATGTGGCCGGCCGCGATCGAGTCGGCGGCGGTGCAGGAGGTCCTCGCACGGGCAACGCCGCTGCACGGCTACACCCTGCGGATGTTCGGCATCCCGGAGTCCGAGATCGCCAAGAGCCTGCGCGAGATCGACGCCGAAGGGGTCGACCTCTCCGCGCTGGAGATCACCACCTGCCTGCGTCGCGGCGAGATCGAGATCGACGTGCGCTACCGGCATCGGGCGAGCGCCGAGGCGGAGGCGGTGAGGGCGGGGATGGCGGAGCGCCACGCCCGCCACCTGTTCAGCGCCGACGGTGAGACGATCGACTCGCAGGTCGCCCGCCTGCTCGCGGGCCACAGGCTCGGGTTGGCCGAGTCGTGCAGCGGCGGCCTGCTGGCGGCTCGGATAACCGACCTTCCCGGCGCCTCCGCGTACCTGGCGGGCGGCGTCGTCGCCTACTCGGACGAGGCCAAGGCGGAGCTGCTGGGCGTCGACCCGCGGCTGATCGAGCGCCACGGGGCGGTCTCGCCCGAGGTGGCCGAGGCGATGGCGGCCGGCGCCCTGGAGCGCTTCGGGGCCGACGTGGCGGTCTCGATCACCGGGATCGCCGGGCCGGACGGCGGCAGCGCGGAGAAGCCGGTCGGCTACGTCTGCTTCCACGCCCGCCTCGCCGACGGCACAAGCATCGCCCGTGAGCCGGTCATTCCCGGCGGCCGGGCCGACGTCCGCGAGCGCTCCGCCCTGGTCGGGATGCACCTGCTGCGCATCTTGCTGCGCGACGACGAAGCGCCGTTGTAACCCCCGGTGCAACGTCTTGTCCAGCCATCGCATAGACAACGCGTTGCACCTGGGCTTGTAACACGCTGGGCACCGTTTTTTTGCAATTGCGTGTTGTCTCGCGCGTCGCCGCGTCGTAGCGTGGCGGCATGGCGAAGGAGAGGTTGAAGAGCCCGCGGGCGAGACTGTTCGTGGCGCTGGACCTGCCCGAGGCGGTGCAGGCGGGGATCGAGGCGTGGGGTCGGGAGGAGCTGGGCGATCCGGCCCTGCGCCCGGTGCGGCGCGAGGCGCTCCACGTCACCTTGGTCTTCCTCGGCTACTTGCCGGAGAAGGAGATCCCGACCCTGGTCGAGATCGTCGAGGCGAGCGGCGGCCCGGCGCCGCGGATCGAGCTGGGGGACCCGGTCGCCAAGCCTTCCTCCAGCCGGGCGCGCCTCTTCGCCCTTCCGGCCCTCTCGCCGGCGACCGTCGCGCTCCAAGCCGAGCTACAGGAGAGGCTGGTGGCGGAGCGACTCTACAAGCCGGAGAAGCGCCCCTTCTGGCCTCATCTGACCGTGGCGAGGGTGCGGCCCGAGGGCCGCGGCTCGAAGCGGTCGGCACGTGTCTCCAGGCAGCCCGGCTCCCTGCCGGCGGTGCTGTCGAAGCCTTTCAGTGGCGTCCGGGTGACGCTCTACCGTTCCAAACTCCAGCCGCAGGGTGCGCAATACACCCCGCTGGCGCAAGTCGAGCTGTCCGAGATCGGGCGGCGGTGAGGTGATGAAAGAGATGGCAGACATAAAAGCGAATTTGAAGGATGCCTCGGCGAAAGAGGTGAAGGCCAGGGACGCCGCGCTCGAGAACACGGTCACCGGCCTCAAGAAGGAGTTCGGGGAGGGCATCCTGATGCGCCTCGGCGCCGGCAACGCGCTCCCGGTCGAGGCCATCCCGACCGGCTCGCTGGCGCTCGACCTGGCGCTGGGCATAGGCGGCGTCCCGCGCGGGCGAATGGTCGAGATCTTCGGCCCCGAGTCCTCCGGCAAGACGACGCTGGTCTACCACGTCATCGCCGAGGCCCAGGCGCGGGGCGGGGTCTGCGTCTTCATCGACACCGAGCACGCGATGGACCCGGTCTACGCGCGAGCGATCGGCGTCGACACCGACGAGCTGCTCGTCTCCCAGCCCGACTTCGGCGAGCAGGCCCTTCAGATCGCCGACCGGCTGATCGCCTCGACCGCGATCGACGTCGTCGCGATCGACTCGGTTGCGGCGCTGACGCCGAAGGCCGAGCTGGAAGGGCAGATCGGGGACGCGACGGTCGGCCTCCAGGCGCGCCTGATGTCGCAGGCGATGCGCAAGCTGGCCGGCAACCTCAACCGCACCAACACCGTTTGCGTCTTCACCAACCAGATCCGCGAAAAGGTCGGCGTCCAGTTCGGCTCGCCGGAGACGCAGCCGGGAGGGCGGGCGCTGAAGTTCGCCGCCTCCCAGCGCCTCGACATTCGCCGCATCGAAACCCTCAAGGAGGGGACCGAGGCGGTCGGCAACCGGGTCCGGGTCAAGGTCGTCAAGAACAAGGTGGCGGCGCCGTTCCGCCAGGCGGAGTTCGACATCGAGTACGGGACCGGCATCTCCCGCGAGGGCGAGCTGCTCGACTTCGGCATCGAGCACGACCTGGTCCGCAAGTCCGGCGCCTTCTTCTCCTACGGGGAGACCCGCCTCGGGCAGGGTCGCAACAATGCCAAGCAGTTCCTCGCCGAGAACGCCGACGTCGCGAACGAGATCGAGGTCAAGGTCCGCGCCGCGCTGGGGATCGGCGGCGAGGCCCCAGCGCCCGCGGAGACGCCAGTGGCCGAGGCGGCGTAGGGCCTATCCCGGTAGGGGTTCCACTTAACTTTTTCGAGCTGCGGCGATGGCTACCGACCATGGCTGGCGGCGAAAAAGTACAAGACGTTCCACCCCTACCGGGATAGGCCAATAGAGCCGGCGGCCTCGGGTTCCGATTAGGATGCCGCGCGCATGAGCAACGGCACCTTGTTCTACATCTGCGGCGGCGTCCTCGCGGTCTCCGCCGTGGTCACGGCGTTCGCCGGGTTGCGCTTCGCAAAGTTCCCCGGGCGACTGGCGCCCTTCGTCGCCCTCTGGTTCGTCGCCCTGATCGGCGCCGCGACCACCTTCGCGGTCCTCCACGCCCAGGACGAGCAGACGGCGAGAGCGGCCGAGACGGCGGCCGGCACGCGCGAGATCGAAGAAGAGGAGAGCGCCGCGGCCAACCCGGCGGAGAAACCGGTCAAAGAGGCGCCCGCGCCGCCGGCCGCCAAGGGCCCGGGCGGCACGCTGAAGCTGGCGGCCGACCCGACCCAGATCGCCTTCGACACGACGAAGCTCGCCAGCAAGCCGGGCAAGGTGACGATCGACTTCACCAATCCCTCGACACTCGAACACGACGTGGCAATCGAGCAGGGCGGCAAGACGATCACCGTCTCCGAACGGATCACCAAGGGTGAGACCTCGGTCAGCGCCGACCTTGCGCCCGGCACCTACACTTTCCTCTGCACGGTTCCGGGTCATGCGGAAGCGGGCATGGAAGGCACGCTCACGGTCAAATAGTCCCACGCGGCGCTAACCTCGCCGCATGGCCAGCGGCAGGCGATACCACGTCACCACGTTCGGCTGTCAGATGAACGTGCACGACTCAGAGCGAATGCAGGGGATGCTCGAGTCGCTGGGCTACGAACAGGCGGCCAGCCGCGAGGAGGCCGACCTGATCCTCTTCAACACCTGCTCGATCCGCGAGTCGGCCGACAGCCGCTTCGTCGCCCACCTCGGCGAGGCGAAGCGGCTGAAGTCCGAAGACCCGGAGCGGCTGGTGGGGGTCGGCGGCTGCTGGGCGCAGTCGGTCAAGGACGAGGTCTTCCAGCGGTTCCCGTTCGTCGACGTCGCCTTCGGGCCGGGCCAGATCCACAAGCTTGCCGAGTTCCTCAACTCCGACTCGCTGACCGCGCAGGGCTACTTCGAGTTCGAGGACTTCTCCGGCCACCTGCCCGCCAAGCGCGAGCGCGAGTTCCAGGCGTGGCTTCAGATCTCGCAGGGCTGCAACTGCGTCTGCTCGTACTGCATCGTCCCGCAGACCCGAGGCCGCGAGCACAGCCGCGACCCGGGCGAGCTCGTCGCCGAGGTCGAGCGCCTCTCCGCCGACGGCGTCGTCGAGGTGACGTTGCTGGGCCAAAACGTCAACAGCTACGGGCGCGACCTCCCTCGCGAGAGCCGAATCACGTTCGCCGAGCTGCTGCGTCGGATCGACGCGGTCGGCGGCGTCGAGAGGATCCGCTACACGAGCCCGCATCCGAAGGACATCCGCGAGGACGTGATCCGGGCCCATTCGGAGCTGGCGGCGCTCTGCGAGCACATCCACCTGCCGCTTCAATCCGGCTCGAGCCGGGTGCTGAAGGCGATGCGGCGGACCTATGACCGCCGCCGCTACCTCGACCGGGTCGCGCAGATCCGCGAGCACGTCCCCGACTGCGCGCTCAGCACCGACATCATCGTGGGCTTCCCGAGCGAAACCGAGGCGGACTTCGCCGAGACGCTCGAGGTCGTC
>WNGD01003148.1_pt1 | contig 16959 bp, 15 predicted proteins | sample 5400671 | NCBI WGS metagenome assembly WNGD01 (sample SAMN13153369, study PRJNA577476) | soil metagenome | isolation source: 40 cm soil or saprolite under grassland replicate 2 | place: USA:California | collected 2016-06-15
CGGGAATTCGACCTCGCCAAGAGAGAGCACGAGAAACGTCGGGACGAGATCAAGAACCGCATCGACGAGCTGCATCGGAAGATCGCCTCCCTTCGGACCGACGTCGACCGGGAGACCGCGTTCAGCTCCCTCCGAGACGAGGGACGACTGGAAGAACGGGTGACACGAATCGCCCGCGAGCTGGCATGGCTCGAGGACCGCGTCGACCTGGTGCGCGAACTCAGCGAGGAGCAAGCCCGCGCGGAAAAGGCCCTCGCCCGAGTGCACGAGAAGGTCGCTTCAATCGACCAGGATTCGTTCGTCTTGACGGAATACAAGCGACAGCTCGAGCAGCTGAAGGACGACCTGCGGCACGAGGCGGACGACAGCCATCGGCTCATCCAGCCCCTCGATGATGCGAAGATCGAGGCGCTGCGGCAGCTCGACGCGGTCCCGTTCACGGAGCGGGACGAGAAGCGTCTCGAGTTGGTCTCTCACTCCGTCCTGGAAAAGGCGGCATGGCGGAAGCGGCTCGACGAACTCGCCGTCCTCCTGCGGCAAGTGGGCGACGTGGGCGCGCGGCTCACGGACCTCGAGGTGCAGCGGAAAACGCTCGAAACGGAACGGGCGAACCTCGAAACGGAACTGGCCGACCTCCGGCCGTCGGAAGAGACGTTCGCCGCCACGAAAGCAAAGCTCGAAGCCCTCCAGGGAGAACTCGACGCAGAACGGAAGGCATGGCACCTGCTCGAGGGACAGGCGACCGCCTTGAAGGAACAGATCGTCGCCCTCGAGACGGACGCGAGGAAATTGAAGGAATCGCAGCGACAGCGAGAATTGCTTCGCGGGGAACTCGAAATCTACGACGTCCTGGTGAACCGGGTCTTCCACAAACGCGGCGTCGTGATGTACGCGGTCGACCAACTCTTGCCGGAACTGGAGATCGAGGCCTCGAAGAACCTCTCCGAACTCACGGACGGCCGGTTCGGCCGCATCCGCCTCGAGACGTACGAAGAGGGCCGCGGCCACGGCATCCGCATCTTGGTCCAGGGCGTCGACGGGCAGTGGCACGACGTGGCCGAGTTCAGCGGCGGCGAGAAGACGCAAATCAACGCGGCGTTGCGCTTCGCGATCGCACGGGAGCTCGCCTCGATGCCGCAAATCGGCCGCACGTTCGGCCGGATGAAGACACTGTTCATCGACGAAGGCGACCTCGGATCCCTGGACACGGAGGTCTCGCGGGAACTGTTCGTCCAGAAGCTCCTGCGAATGGGGGAGGTCTTCGAGAAAGTCATCCTGATCACGCACCTCGCGGAGGTCGCCGACCGGTTCCCGGGTCGTATTCGGGTGACGATGACGCCGAACCAGGAATCGCGGGCGGAAGTCCTCGCATGAGCTACGTCGATGACATGCGCCGGGAGCTCGAGCTCCTCGTAAAGCACCACCGGGACGTGCCGCTGCCGCCGGAGGAAGTGCCGGACTTCCGGACTTTCCGCTGCGCCGAACCGGCGAAAGACATGATCGCCGTCGATGGCTCGTACTCGTTCATGTTGAACCTTTCGAGTTGGTGGCTCGCGCTCATCTCGGTCGGCTTGCTGCGGTACGCCTTCGACGGGCATGCGTTCCGGCGGAAGGACTGGCGTCTCGTGCAGCGCATGGTCGGCGTCTCGACGTACGAGGAGTTCGTCGCGACGCAGGACGAGCTGCATCGCTCCCTCTTCGAGTTCACGAAGGAGCGAAGGGAGGAGCAGCCGCGGGACATGGTGAACGAGTACCGTCGGCTAATCGAAGGGCAGACCGCGATTACCTTCGCGGACGACCTCGAAGGGTGCGTCGTCGCCGTGGACGGCACCCTGTCCGAGTTCCCGAAGCAATTCTCTGTCATGGAGCGGCTCGTCCAGGTCTGCGAGAAACGCGGACACGTCCTCGTCGGAATCTCGAAGGACAGTCAGTTGCATTCGTTCGGCCACACGCTGACGGACGAGGAGCTCATGGCCCGTTGCCAGGACCGCTTGCCGGCGGACGCGATCGCGTACGCCCGCGCCCCGAAGGCCGCGGAAGCAGTGAAGGAGGGCCTCCTCCATGGGGACATCTATTACGCCCGCCTGCATCCGAGGGCCCGGAAGTGGTTCCGGGTGGACCTCGGCACGTTCCGCGACCGACCCGAGGAGGCGTTCGGCCAACTCGCCGCGTATGCGAAGAGCCTGGTCTCCGTCGGGTATCCGTGGCCTCTCATCGAGGCGCACCGCATGGCGGTGACGGTGCGGCAGCTCAAGCCGGTCTACCAGGAGGCCGTGATCAAGATGGCCCTCCGGATGGGCCTTGACGTCCGGACGATCCTCGATGGGCTCACGCAGGTCGAGGGCCGCAAGCGGAGCGCGTTCCACGAATACCTGGACAAGGTCGCGAGGGACCTCCGATGAAGATCGGGGAGATTGTCGCCGCGTCCGTGATTGACGGCCTCGTTGCGAAGCTCCAATTGCATAATCCGGAGGAACTCCGGATCGCGTACCCGGTCATCGTCGAAGGCGCGCGGTACGACTTCTTCTGCCTCGTCGAGGACGTCCTGAACGAACCGAGCGACATCGCGGACCAACTCGCCGGCTCGACGATCAGCGACGTGATCGTGCCGCGACCGGAGACCCACGAAGGGTACGGCGGGCCGATCTTCTACAGCAAGGCGAAGCTCCGGATGATCCAGCTCGTCGACCGCGAGACCAAGAAGTTGAGCGAGCCGCAGACGATCCCGCCGTATTTCTCCGCGTGCCGCCACGCCGTCCGGGAGGATGTCGAGCGGATCTACGAGGTCACGGAGACCTCCGCGACCCTCGGGACGATCACGGGCGTCGAGCCCTTCTTTGTGCAACTGGACATGAAGAAGCTCGTCGAGAAGCCCTTCGCCATCTTCGGTCGGACCGGGACGGGCAAGTCGATCCTGAACAAGCTCGTGTGCGCGGGGATCCTGTCGCGGGATGTCGGGTCGGTCCTGATCTTCGACATGCACGGGGAATACGGCGTCTTCAGCGCGACGGACAATACGGAAGGGTTGAAGTTCTTCTTCCCGGGAAAGGTCGAGATCCTCTCCCTCGATCCGAAGAACAAGGAGGCGAGGCCGTTCGTCCTCGACCCGCGGGAGATCACGCCGGAGGACCTGATCGTCGCCCTGCAGGACCTCACGTCGCCGATGGTCGACACCCTGTACGAGATCGCGAAGGGCCGCGCGGGGCGGGACCTGATCTCGACGATCAAGGAGGCCTCGATGGAGGTCCTCGGGTCGGAGCGGGCCCACGAGATGTCCCTGCAGGGCCTTAAACGCCGGATCGGCCGGTTGGACCGACTCCCGTTCCTCAAGGAGACGAAGGAAGGGAAGGACGCGTTCCACCACATCCTCGCCGCGATCCGGGAGGGGAAGAGCGTCGTCCTCGACTTCGGGGACTACGGCACCGACCAGATGGTGTACCTCTTCGTCGCGAACATCCTCTCCCGCCGCCTCTTCGAGCTGTACACCGAGCGGAACGAGGAATTCCCGCGGCTCGTCCTGTTCCTCGAGGAGGCCCACAAGTTCCTGAGCCCGGAGATCGCGCCGTACGCGCATACGTTCAGCCGCCTCGCGCGAGAGACGCGGAAGTTCAATCTGATCCTGGCCCTCGTGGACCAGCGGCCGTCCCGCATCTCGGACGAAGTGCGCAGCCAACTCGCGAACCGGCTCGTCATGTCGCTGAAGGAACCTTCCGACGTCGAGGCGGCCCTTGCCGGCGTCCCGGACAAGAAGATGTGGGAGAACATCATCGCGAAGCTGCCGCTGCGGACGGTCGCGGTGATTGGCGACGCGATCCGCATCCCGACGGTCATCGACGTCCTCGACTACGACAACGAGAACGTGCGGGAACACATCATCGGTACCAAGGCCGTCGACGAAGGCCGGATCCGGGAAATCGCCAAGCGCGCCGACGACGTCTTCGGCCGCGGCTAGACGTCGGGAAAGAGCACGCCCGCGGTGTCTATTTATAGGGCGAACCGAATCGTTTCGACATGGCCGTTCCGGGAGTCCCCGTTGTCTCCGGCGAAGCCGCTCTCATCATCGGCATCGTCCTCGTGATCGTCGGCCTCGCCCTCGCGTTCTGGGGCCATGGGATCTGGTCGAGCGTCATGTCCCTGATCGGGGCGTTGCTCGGGAGCGCGGTCGGATTCCTGTTCGGGACCGGCTTCGGCATCGTCACCGCGCTGATCCTCGCGCTCGTCGGCGCGGTCATCGGGTCGATCCTGTTCACGAAGCTCGTCAAGGTGGCGCTCGCCTTCGTCGTCGGGCTCCTCGCCGGTGCGGCCGTCTACGGACTCCTTCACGGCTCGGCGACGTTCACCCCGGGCCAGATGGATGCGCCGCTCATCGCCGCCTTGCTCGTCTTGGTCGTCGTGTTCGGGATTTCGTATTACTTCATCGACGACCTGATCGGCATCATCACGGCGGCGATCGGAGGGCTTCTGCTCGCGGGCGGCCTCTACTTCCTCCAGGGACCCGGGAGCGGGCTGACGTCGGCGCTCGCCGGGCTCGGAGTGTTCGTGCTCGGGGCGATCGTTCAGACGTCCGCGATTCGCCGCCGGAAGCGGGCGCGCGCGGCGGCTTCGGCGATCCCGCCTCCTCCGTCGTGATGAGGCGACAACCCTTATCCCGGAGCACCCCCATCCCGTCCATTCGGGGGGTTGCAGGGTAGGATGGTGCGCTTTTCGCGCGAGTTCCCGAAGGAACTCCTCACCTCGGACGAGAAGATCCTGCTCGAGATCAAGCCGAGCGCGATCCCCTTCGTCATCGGTCCCCTCCTGACCCTCTCGACGTTCCTCGTCGGCGGCCTCTTCTTCTTCGCCGTCCTCGCCAGCGCGAGCGTGTCGGCCGCCATCGGCGTCTGTGGGGTGCCGCTCGTCATCATGGCAATCGTGCTCGTCGTCCTGTCGTACATCGGCTACCTGACGTGGATGAACACGTACTTCGCGATCACGAACAAGAGGGTCCTGCAGAAGTCCGGGCTCTTTGGCATCAACGCGTTCGATACGGCGTTGGCGAACATCCAGAACGTCTCCCTCATCCAATCGTGGTTCTTCCGGCTGTTCGGGATCGGGACCCTCGTCTTCGCCACGTCCGGGACCGGGGGCGGCGCCGCCGTCGCGCGGGCGAGCGCGACCCGATCCCTGAGGCCGATGTGGCTCGCCGGCAACATCGTCTTCGCGGGAGTCCGGGATCCGGTGAACACGCGGAAGCGCGTCCAGGAGCTGATCGACGCCGCCGTGCAGGCACAACACGAGGGAGAGTATCGGAAGATGGCCGAGACGTTCAAGGAGGTCGGCGCGGAACCCATGGCCAGGGTTCCCGTCGCCGCGAGGGAGACGATCGTGTTCCCCCCGAGGCGGGCGGGGAAGTTCTGCGAGTTCTGCGGAAATCCGCTCGACGGGATCGTGACCTTCTGCCCGAGGTGCGGTGGCCGGGTGAACTAGGATGAAGCCGGTCACGTACCTCGTCCTCGGCGTGCTCCTCCTGCTGGGCGCAGCGTTCTGGGGGCTCATGACTGCGGTGTTCGTCGTGACGCCGAGCATCGGAGGCGACTCGACCACGCCCGTCGCCGCCGTCAGCGGCGCCTGCACGGCGATCTTCGCGGTCCCCGCGATCGTGGTCGTCTATCTGTATCGCCAGACGAAACGGCGCGACGAGACGCTCGAGACGGTCGGCGCATTGCTCCGGAGCGTCCGCGAGATCCCCGTGGCACAGGTCGCCGCGAGGGTCGGCAAGACGCCCGAGGAGGCGGAGGTGCTGATCTCGCAGGCCGTGTCGAAGAACCTGGTCCAAGGGTACATCGATCCCCGGGAACGGAAGTTCGTCGCGACGGCGTTGACCTTGCTCGGCCCGGGACAGATCCCTCAGATTGTCATCCAGGCGCCTCCGCCGACGATGGCTGCCCCTCCGCCGCCTGCCCCGAGCTCGCCAATCGGCCAACCGGACGTGCGGTACTGCCGGGAATGCGGCACGCGGATCGAGCGGGTCCCGGGCCAACCGTACTGGAAGTGCCCGGCGTGCGGCAACGTCCAGTAATTGGAGCGAGGCTTCCGGAAGTCATCCTCGCGGTGGGCTACCGCGCACGACCTCGTTGATCCATTGCACTAGGCGCCGGTACGCGTCGTAGCCTTTCGAAGTCAGGACCACGCGCTCGTGGCCTTCCGGGGAATTCTCGAGGGACACGAGTCCGCGCCCGGACATCCACTCCAGGTACCGGCTGAAGACGTCGTAGTTCACGTTCGCGGCGACTTGGAGACGCGTCTTCACCATCGGCGCGTCCTCGCGCCAGAGGCGTTCGAGGAGGCGCGCGACGACGTAGAGATCCGGCCGGTCCCCACGAACCGCTCCCGCCACGCATCACATCTCCTCAAGGAATCGATCCATGCGCGCCTGCAGCGCTCGGACGTGGGCGTCCCACGTCGACCTCGATTCCGCGATGCGCGCGTCCTCCTCCTCTCGCCAACGATGCCAGAGCCACGCCGCGATCCCGGCCGGCAACGCGGCCGCCGCCACCCATATCGGGATTGCGGAAAGGATCCCAAAGAGCGCCGCGTAGACGGCGTTGACGATCATCGAACCGCTCAGGGCCGAGAGCACGAGGATCACGAATCCCATCTTCGGATCGGCGCTTAGGCCGGCCTTGCGCTGCGCGTCGAGCCACTCCGGGACGTGGGTCGAAGCTTCCAGGAGGAGTTCGAAGGTGCTCGCGGCAGCCGGCTCGGCCGTCCGGGCCATCTCCCGGCCCATCGCCTCGCTGAGGCGGCCGTTCCAATCGCGGTATCGGGCGAGGCGGGGGCCGTAGTCGCGCCGCATTGCGACGAGCAGCCCGCCGCCCGTGAGTACCGCCGCGGTCGTTGCGGCGACGCTTGGGATTTCCCAGCGGCCCGTGAGGAGGTCAAAGCCGTTCAATACGAGGAAGAGGCCGACGAGAAGGACCGTCCAAAGGACGAACCCTCCGAGGACGGCGAGGACTTGGGCGTCCGTGTACGCTTTCCGCTGGGCATCATACGCCCGCTCCACCACGCGCAACCCCGACGACAGGCTGCCGACGAGCAACGCGCGAACTTCGTCGCTCGGAGGCGGCGCCGACGTCGCGGTGGAAGCCGCCAGCGCCGCAGGCCCGTGGCTCCGGGCGAACCTCCGAGCCCGCCATCCGAGGGCCAGAGCCAGCGCAATCGCGAGCGGGCTCCCGACGGCTGTGGCCACGAGGGCCGCAAGGAGCGCCCACCCCGCGCGCGTCGGACGGACGTCGTAGGAGAGGACCGTGCCGGCGTCCGTGACCCGCCATCGGAAGCGAACCGCGGAAAGGGGCTGGATCCGGGCCGCGACCGCGTCGGGCATCGCCGTGACGGACACGCCCGCGCCTTCGAGGGCCGAGGCCAACGCATCGCGGACGTCCAAAGGGGACCACGGGCCCGTGCCGAGATCCGGTTCCCGGAGGAACACGGTCGGGAGGATCGCGAGGGCCGCCAAGATGGGCGTCCAGAGAAACCACCATCCCGAGAGGTCCAGGATTAGGGGAACGGCCGCGAACACGAGGACGACGAGGAGGACCGCCATCGCGTTCTGGTATCGTTCCCCGCGCATCGCCGACCTCGTCGTGAGTATCGTGTGTGCCGTTAGAAAGGACTTACTCCGCCGTGGTACGTGCCGTCTGGGTCGACGCGATCGGCACTTTCACCCACCTCCCCTCTACCCCGGACTTTATATCGCCATCCCCATCGAATCCCGGGGAGGATTTCCATCGCGCTCGCCGCGGAGGCCCTCGTCGTCCCGGAGGTCCGCGTCGAGACGCGTCCGGCCCTCACGACCCTCGTGCCCACCCTGGACCGGATCCTCGGTCCGTTCGAGCGGGGCAAGATCACCCTGGTCGACAGCGGCTCCGACTTCGTGTTCCACCTCACGACCCTCCTCTGCGTCCGCGCGGTCATGGAGGGCCACGAGGTCGTCTTCCTCGACGGCGGGAACTCCGTGGACCCGCATGGGATGGTCGCGATCGGGAAGCGCGTCGGGCTGACGCGGGAGGAAGTCCTGCCCCGTGTGCACGTGGCCCGGGCGTTCACGTGCCATCAGATGACCACATTAATATTGGACATGTTAGATAGAAAGCTGGGAGAGACCCGCGCCGGCATCGCGGTCCTTGCGTGCCTGCCCGAGATGTTCCTCGACGAGGACGTCGAGGTGGGCGAGGCCCACCAACTCTTCCAGCGGTCCATGCGGGCGATCCGGCGAACGGTCGCGGAGCGGGACGTCGTCGGATTGGTGACGAACGCCGGCCTGGCGAAGCTCCACCGCCGCAAGTCGATCCGACGGGAGCTGTACGAGGGCGCGGACCGGATCGTGCGGATCGCGCACGGGAAAGGCGGCGTGCGGATCGATCGCCTCGACACGGGGACGTCGGAATGGTACGCGTCCGTGCCGCCGGACCAGACGACCCTGGACGACTTCGCCGATGCCGTCCCGCGGATCCCCGCCCTGGGGCTCCACGACGCCGCGTCGCGAGAGATCCGGATCACGGAGCATCTGCGGTTCTCGTGGTAGGTCGCCCAAACGACGGCGACCGATCGCGCGCTTTGGGGAAGGCTTATACCGGCCGTCTCTTTCGTCGGGCTCGTGCGCATCGGCGGTTCGACGTACAGTCGCGAGCCGTTCCCCAAGCAGGTCGCGGAATTGCGGGAGTCGGGCTTCGATTATGCGGAGCTCGACCTGACGTGGCTCACCTTGGAGCCGGCGGCCCTGCAAGACGAGGCGGAAGACCTCGCGGAGAAGATCCCGCTGGAGACGGCGCACCTGCCGCCTTCCCGGTTCCACCAGGCCGACCTCGCTCGGTTCGTCGGCTTCATCGACGCGCTCGCGCCGATCGGCATACGAATTTTCAACGCGCACTTCATGGAAGCCCGCTCCGCGCCGAGGACCTCGCCGGAGGCGAAGACGTCGTGGTTCGCGGACCTCGTGAAGGCCGCGACGGACCGCGGCGTCGCGGTGACCCTCGAGAACGTCGACGAGCCGCCGCACGTCCTTCGCAAGGCGCTCGACGCAGTCCCCGAGTTGCGGTACTGCCTGGACGTCGGGCACGCGCACCTCGACCGGCGGACGGACGGTGGGCGGACGTACCTGGAGGCGCTCGGCGACCGGCTAGCGCTCGCCCACATCCACGACAACCACGGCGGCCACGGCGAGACGGGGGACGAGCACCTCCCGTTCGGGCAGGGCGGAATCGACGTCGAGCGGGACGTCAAGGCGCTGACGGCGCGCGGGTACGCCGGGCCCGTGACCCTCGAGATCTTCAAGGGGACGCCGGACGACCGCCGCGCTTGCCTCCGCAAAATGCGCCGGTGGACGAAGGAGGAGTCGGGACCCGCATGAGCGGCAACCGGCTCACGTGATCCGGACGACCTCGAGCTGCTGCGCGAGCAGTTTGAGCTCCCGACCGCGCAGGATCCCCGGCGGCATCGAGACCAGGAGGATCTGCTGCCCCGCCGAAACCTGCTCGACGATTCCCCGGAGGAACTGCAGGACGGACGGGAAATCGTTGCCCTCGACCAGGTCCTTCAGGCAATCGATGAGCACGACCCCGACGGGGTTCGTCCGGAGGAAGTCGCCCATGTCCGTCGCCATGACATCCAGGGACGCCGCGAGGACCAACCCGCTCCCCGAGTCCCGGTTCTCACCGAGCCCGACGATCTTCGTGTGCCGAAGCTTGAACGTGCGCTGCACGTCCACCGGGTCCCGACGCGTGATCACGAAACCGGACCGGCCCATCCGGGTCACGTGCTCCAGCGCCCGCATTGCTGCCGCGGGCTTCGGCTCGTCGACGAGGTACGCGCCCCCCGGCCGCAGGTCGCCGACCGGAATCGCGGGATCCGGCGGAAGAGCCCCGCCTTTCGCGAGTAGGCCGCCCAGGGAGGGGAGCCGGCCGTTGCGCGGGGGTTCCGGAGCGGCCTCCGCGTCATTGGACGAGGCCTTCCGTCTCGGGAGGATGACGAAGAACACGAACGCGGCGGCCGCGGCGATCCCCGCGATCACGCCGCCGAGGAGGACGATGCTCGACAGGCCCGACGCCGGGTCCGTCGTCGAGACCTGGACGAGTTCGAGGGTGAGCGTCGCCGGCACCACGCTGGCGGGAGCCCGGTCCTGGAAGTCGATGCGGACCGTCCCGTTGAGGATCTCGTCCGGGAGCAGGGCCGCGCGGTGCATCTCGTTGACCGCCGTGAAGACGGACGCCATCTTCAGGCCCCATGCGCTCGCGGTGAAGTTCCAGGTGAAGACGTCGAAGTTCTTGCCACCCACACTGCTGTTTCACTCGACATCCAGCGTCGGGTTGGCGCCGCCGACGCCCGTCACCGTCTGGCTGACGTCGAGGCGGTAGGCGAGCACCGTCGTCAAGACGTCCACGTAATCGATCCAGAGGTCAGAGGGAGCGAGGTCGGGCCCGAGCGCATCGACGAACCGGATCGAGACGTTCCCGGCGTTGAACTCGGAGGCAGCGAGGTTGTAGGTCAGGACCTGGTCCGCCGTGTCGGTGAAGGTCAGCCGTGGGGTCCAGATGGAAGGCGGCGTCAAGACTTGGACCGAGACATTCTCGTCGGAGACGTGACCCTTGACTCGCAGGTCGTACCGCTGGCCCGAGGCGACCGCCGTCCAGTCATACTGCAGCGCGAGTTCGTACACGAGAGGCTGGTACGTCACCCGGACGACGTTCGCATCGAGGTCAATCGTCTCGGGCGGGCCTTGCGGGCTGTGGGTAATGCTCGTCGCGATGGCCGTCCCGAAGTCGGTCGGGGTCCACGAGTGACCGGTGCACGTCGTGAAGTCCAGGAACGAATACGCGTTCGGATCCACGCCGAGCAGGCTGCCCGTCGTCCGCGCGGGACACCAGCTCACCCCGCCGTCCCAGGAGATCGTCATCGTGAGGTGATCGTTGCCCGTCGGATCAAACGCTTCGTATCCCACCTCCACGCGAGTGATTGCGGCGGCGGCCGGGATGCTCAAAGTGAAGTTCTGGAAGACGCCCGCATCGCCGCCCGCGGACGAGGACGCGTAGGCGTTGTCGGAGGCCATGCCGTTCGCACACGCGGTCCATGTGCATCCGGGGTCGGCCACGCCCGGGTTGCTCTGGACGACCGCGGGAGCGGTCGTCGCCTCGCGGTATCGAACGTACACACCGTCGGAGCTCTGCACGTCCGCCGGAAAGACTCCCGCAACCTGCGACCCACTGCTAAGGTTCTCGATCGAGGGATAGGCGAGCGGGTCCGGGGCCACGTCGGCCTCCCGCATCGTCTCCCGGATCCCGTCTTCGGCCTGGACGCCCGCCGTGCCGTCCGTCGTGCCGACGGCGACCTGTTCGACCGATACCGGGAACGTGCCCGCGGCCGCGCGCGGCGAAGCGAGCAGGATCGTGACGAGAGCGAGGACGACGAGCCCGGCGCCGAGGCGACCGCGCAGCCCCACCACGGAAGGACCTTGACCCTCCGCCAAATCGGAGGTCGGGGGAGCTTTCGCCGGCATCGATGGCATGGAACCCTGAGTCCCTTCGAGGCGGCGAAGGCCCGGATAAGGATTCGGACGCCCTTATCAGCCGTGCGACCACACGCCGGGAAGAAGGAGTAGTTTCGGGCATCCCTCCTCCCGCGTCGTTCTTGAGGGAGACAGCACACGTCCCCGCATGGGCCGCACGATCCCGACGTACCGGCTGCATCTCGAGTCGATCCTGAACGACTGGATGGACTACCGCCGGGCGCTGCGGGAGAAGGACCGCGAGGCGTTCGACCGCCTGCTGAACAAGTCGAGGCAGCACGCGAGCGCTGCGAGCTACTGCGCCCACATCGATCCGTCGATCCTCGCGATCCTGTCGATCCTCGTCGAGATGGAGCGGGAGATCGAGGCGTTGAAACGGGAACGTTCTTCCGGGACCGAGGAATCCGCGCGCCCGTGATCATCCGGGAGGCGAAAGACACCGACCGGGCCGCCCTCGAGCGGATCGCGCGGGAGTCGTTCACGGGAGCGTACGCCCTCTTTGCCGTCCGCGGCCTGCGACGCGCGAAGCCCCTTCTCGTCGCGGAGGAAGGGGGATCGCTCATCGGCTTCCTCGAGGGGAAGGCATTCCGCGGACGGTCTTCGATCGGGTACGTGTACTTCGTCGCGGTGGATTCGCGGATGAGGCGACGCGGCATCGGGCGCCGCTTGGTCGGCGAGGCGTTGCGGCGCTTCGAGGCCGGCGGAGCGACGCAGGTGTTCGCGGCGGTGACCCGGGACAATGCATCCTCCCAAGCCCTCTTCGCGGCGTCGGGATTCCGCGAGGCTCCCCGCGGGGCACTCTGGCGCTTGTTCCGCTGGCGGGCCTTTCGGGTCCGGCTGCGGATGGTCCTCGCGCCTCACGAGGTCCTCCTCGTGCGCACTTTCACCGACCCCTCCCCCGCATCGGCTCAAGGCGCCTGAGACGCCTCTCGAGAGCCTCCGGGGGGAGACCGACGCACGGTTGGATCATCGACGCCTACGCCGACTACGACCGCGACACAATGGTCCTCTGGCTCTGGAACGAGCACGGGGCGCACCGGATCGAGGACGCGCGGTCATGGCCGACGTTCTTCCTGTATGCGCCACCCGACGAGCTGCCCACAATTCGACGGCGGATCGAGATCCTCGATGGCGTGCGGGAGGTGCGCGAGGTCTCGAGGCGGATCGCCCTCGAGGACGACGAGCCGAAGCCCGTCCTGGAGATCGTGCCGCGGCATTTCCGCGACATCCGCAACCTCGCGCACATCTTCGACTCGAACGGCGGGTACGTGGACCATCAATTGTTCAACGTGGACCTGCGGTTCAGCCAACGGTATGCGATGGAGCACGACATCTTCCCGATGGGGCTCGTGCGCTACGCGAACGGCACGTGGACCGCGGAAGAGGAGCACTTCGCCCTCGAATATCCGCTGCCGGCCCTGAGGAAATCGCTGCTCGACATTCACGTGGACAATCCGGCCGGCATCCCGCGGATGCAGGACAAGCTCCTCGGGGCGCGCCTCGACGACGTCGAGATCGACGGGGACGAGGAGGCAATCGTACGGGGCATCGGAGAGGCCGTGCGGTCGACGGACCCGGACATCCTCATGACGGATGGCGGCGACGCGTTCACGATGCCATACCTCGCCCGCAAGGCGGCGGACCTCGGCGTCGACATGAAACTCGGTCGGGATCCGGACAAGTTCGCGGAACGGAAAGGAAAATCGTACTTCACGTACGGGAAAATCGTCTACAAGCCGGGTCAATACATCCTGCGCGGACGATTGCATCTCGACCGCGGGCACTTCGCGTATCGGGAGAGCGACTTCGCGGGCCTCGCGGAACTCTCACGGCTGTCGACGCTGACGCCTCAGGAGCAGGCACGGCTCACGCCGGGCACGGCCTTCAGCGCGATGCAGGTGAACCTGGCGTACCACGACGGCCGCCTCGTCATCTGGAAGAAAAACCGGCCCGAGGAGTTCAAGGACGCGGAGAATCTGCTGCGCGGCGACCGTGGCGGCTTCACGTTCGAGCCGGAAGTCGGCGTGCACGAGGGCCTCTACGAACTCGATTTTTCCTCCCTATATCCGAGCATCATGGTGAAGTACAACATCTCGGCAGAGACGCTCGACTGCGCCTGCTGTACGACGGACGGCCTTTCCGTCCCCGAGCTACGATACCATCTTTGCACGCGGCGCGTCGGGATCGTCGGGCGGGTGCTGAAGCCACTGATCGAACGACGACGATATTACAAGAAGATGAAGAAGGAACCGGGCCCGCTCCAAGATGTCTACACGGGAAGAGACACGATTTTGAAATGGACACTTGTAACTTGCTATGACGGAAGTACACTAGTTCCAATCAAAGAGAATGGTATCGCGAGAATTGCACGCATCTCGGACGTCATTGATCCACATCTTCCCAACGAACCTGGCGTCGCTCGCGCCCCGGAGGACCTCCGAGCGGTCGGTCTTGACGACAGCATGCGAATCGTCGAACGACACGTCCGAAAACTCGTCAAATCACGCGCGCCCAAGACTCTCCTTCGAGTCTCCCTTCCAGGAGGCCGGAATCTCCTCGTCACGCCCAATCATGGATTCTTCGTTTCAACGACATCGGGTCTTCGGCGGAAACGGGCGGACGCGCTTCGAGTAGGCGACCAGATTCCCATTGTAACAAAGTGGAAAGTGGACGGAGAGCCTGCCGTTTCGCTTAACGCCGCGAGAATCCTCCTCCGAAACCTGTCCAAGAAAGATCTGGAATTTTGGAGAGTCCGTGGCCCGAGTCTAAAGAAACACATCGAAGCGAACTTCCGTCTTCTCTACCGTTACGCCACGAACGCTGCGTACATCGAGCGGTCCGTACATATCTGGAGGCAAACGGGCCAATTGCCACTCCGTTTTCTCCCCTTCCTTTCACTTAAGCCTGAAGATTGGAACGGTCTCGAAATCGGACATGGCCGTCGAAATGGAGGAAGGATACCCTTCCTTTCTGCCCAAATCCTAGTCGATCATGACGTGGCGTTCCTCGCGGGATTCTATGTCGGCGATGGAAGTGGAACGGGGAATATGATACGGCTTTACGTCGGGATGAATGAGTCGGAACTCGTAGGAAAATTGATGGACATTGTCTCTAGGAAATTCGGTGTCGTCGGGGTAGTGCGCAAGGAAACGCATGCGAACATGTGGGTCGTACAGTTCAACAGCGGTGTTTTGAAACGAATTATCCGCGACGTACTGCATCTCGGAGAGTCGTCTGATAGAGGAAAACTGACTGTTCCGGATTGGATTCTGAACGCGCACGAGGATGCACGCAGGGGTTTCATTGCAGGCCTGATTGCCAGCGATGGAGCGATTCACCCCAAAGCGAAAGCGTTGATCTCGAGTGCTTCGCGAGAGTTTCTCGAGAAAGTACGGCTGCTCCTGGGAAGTTTGGGAATTCCGAGTCAACTCTATTCTTCTCGCCCCAATCGCTACCCCATCCACTCGCTCTATTTCCCGACAAGTTATCTCGCCGGCATTTGGTTGAAAGATGGACACAGAATTCGAGTCCGATTGCCCAAACGTCCCAGGCCTCCTACCTTGTACTCTGACGTTTTCTTTGTCGACGTCAAGAGTGTGAAGAGAGTCGCTCCAAAGACTCCTTACGTTTATTGTTTCGAAGTCGAGGGACCACCGAATGGATTCGTTGTGCAAGGAATGGTCTATGCCTCGAACAGCTTCGGCTACCAAGGATACCGCAATGCCCGCTTCGGCCGCATCGAATGCCACGAAGCGATCAACGCATTCGCGCGGGACATCCTCGTTCGCACGATGGAGATCGCGGAGTCCCACAGATACGAGGTCGTCCACGGCATCGTCGACTCCGTCTGGTTGCGGCCGAAGCCGGACGCGGATCCGATCGAGAAGGTCCGAGAGCACATCGCCGGATCAATCGGCCTCCCGATCGAGCTTGAGGGCCGCTACAAGTGGATCGTGTTCCTGCCGTGCAAGACGACCGGCGTGGGCGCGCTGAATCGGTACTACGGCCTCTTCCAGGACGACGAGTTCAAGCTTCGCGGCATCGAGCTCCGGAAGCACGACACCCCGGAGTTCATCAACATCTGTCAGGAGGCGATGCTCGGCGAGCTCAGCCTCGCGTCAACCGCCGCGGAGTTCCGCGAGCGCATCCCGAAGGCCGTCGACATTCTCCGGTGGACCGCGAAGTGTGTCCTCGACCGCGCGATCCCCGTGCACCAGTTCATCCTCACGAAGAGCGTGTCCCGCGCCCTCCCGGAGTACGTCGTCCTCACGGCGACCGCGGCGGCCCTGAAGCAGATGGAGAAGCGCGGTTTCTCCGTCGAACCGGGCGAGTCGATCCGATATGTCCTCCTGGACGCCCGCGCCCGCGACTCCGAGCGGAAGGTCCGTGTCGCGGAATTCCTCCAGGGAGACGAGACGCCGGACGCGTGGGAGTACGTCAAGCTTCTGTGCCGGTCCGGCCAGACGCTCCTCGCGCCGTTCGGGTACACGGAGGACTCCCTGTACGCGATGTGCAAGGACCTCTCCGACGTATCGATCACAACGCTGCCCGAACGGGCGATCGCGATCCAGGAGGACTACAAGTCCCAAGGGGAGAGCCGCAGCAAGGCCAAGGGCGGGGTCGGGTACAAGAGACCGTGGCGGATCATCGACGATGCGTCGGCCGACGAGGATCCCGCGGACTTTTGACGGAACCCGCTCACTCGACGGGGAACGGTTCCTCGGAGAGCCCTTCCGTCGCGGCGACGAGCTTCGTCACGCGCTGCTCGGAATCCGCGAGGATTGCGTGGCAGCGTCGGTACAAGGCAAGCCCTTCCTCGAAGACGGCGAGCGCGCGGTCGAGCGGCAGATCGCCGCGGGACAGCGCGTCCACCTTGTCCTCGAGGGCCGCGAGGGACTCCTCGAACGGCGGTCCATCGGTCATAGTGCCTCCTTCTCGTGATTCACACGAACGTGAATTCGGCCGTCCTGGAAGCGCACCGCAAGGGCGTCTCCCGAATCGACCTCGGCGGCGCGTGCGACGACCTGCCCATCGTCCCGCTCCGCAATCGCATATCCGCGCTGCAGCGTCGCGAGGGGGCTGAGCACGTCGAGTCGGCGGCCGAGGGCGTCGAGCCGGTCCCGATGCCGCGAGACCTCGCGCGGCGCGACGGCCGATAGCGCGGCGTATGTCCGATCGAGGAGGGCGCGGTTCGCCTCGACGCCGCGACGCAGGGCGCGGGGCGACATCCGCTCCCCGAACCCGGTGACACGTCCGCGGGCGGCGGCGCGCAGCTCCCGAATCTCCCGGAGGAGGCCGTGTCCCGCTTCGTTCACCCGCGCGGCCAGCTCGACCGCATCCGGCGAGACGAGCTCCGCGGCCGCGCTCGGTGTCGGCGCGCGCACGTCCGCGACGAAGTCCACGATCGTGACGTCCGTCTC
>WNGD01011096.1_pt1 | contig 16953 bp, 21 predicted proteins | sample 5400671 | NCBI WGS metagenome assembly WNGD01 (sample SAMN13153369, study PRJNA577476) | soil metagenome | isolation source: 40 cm soil or saprolite under grassland replicate 2 | place: USA:California | collected 2016-06-15
GCGGTGGCGGCGTGTGTACGCTGCCCGACAGCTACGAGGAGTTCGAGTACCGACAGTGCTGCAACGGCATCGTGCCGCAGACCGTGCAGCAGCGCGCCTGGACCTCGCCGATCTGGTACACGCCGTCGTGACCGAATGGTGACAAGGAGGATTGCAATGACATGGCGCTGCCTCCGCAGTCGGAGCCTGCACTTCGTGATCATCGGCGCCGCACTCTTCGGCGTGCGCGCGTTGCGGGCACCGTCGGCCCCTGAGCCGGGCAAACCCGAACGCGCACCGATCGTGATCTCGGCGGAGCGGATCCGGTTGATGCAGAGCGACTTTGTCCAACGTTGGGGGGCGATGGCCACCGCGGAGCAATTGAACGCGCTGATCGAGCAAGCCATCGAGGAGGAGTTGCTCTATCGCGAGGCGCGTGCCCTCGCGCTCGACTTCGAGGACCGCAGCGTCCACCGGCGGCTCCTCGAGAAGATGCGCGTCGTCAGCGACCGCCCCGGCCGCAGCCACGAGGAGCTGATTCGCGAGGCGCGCGCGCTGGGGCTCGACGACGACGTGGTCATCCGTCGCCTGCTGATCGAGAAGATGCGTTTGATTCTGGCGGAGGATCCGAATGAAACGCCGCTCGCGGAACGGGACTTACAAGAGTACCTCGAGCGCCACCGCGACCGCTTCGAGCAGCCGGCGGAACTGACGTTCTCACACATCTTCTTGAGTGCGAGTACGCGCGGCGATCATCTCGAGAGAGACGCGGAGGCAGTCCTGGCGCAACTGCGGTCGCAGGCTCGCTCCTCGGAAGCCGCCGCCGAGCTGTCGGATCCCTTCCCCCTCGGGCTGCAGCTTCGGGCGTACTCCGAGAACCGTATTGTGTCGCGCTTCGGCAAGCCCTTCGCCAAGCAGGTGTTCGACTTGGAGCCGGGCGTATGGTCTGGTCCGATCGCTTCGCCCTATGGGCTGCACCTCGTCTGGGTCCACGAGAAGTCTGCCCCACGGGTGCCCCAGCTCGCCGCCGTCCGGCAGCAGGTCGTGCAAGCGGTGATGGCGGAACGTTCCGCAGCGCAGCTTGCACGCGGCCTGGCGCGGCTGCGCGGTCTGTACGAGATTCGCGTCGAGGGGAGAGACGATCCCTCCTCGCCTGGCCCGGCGCTGGCGGCACGGTCGGGAAAATGAACGTCGTCCGTGCGACCTTCGTTGCGGCCCTCGTGTCGTTCTTGGCCGCCGCCGGAGCCGCCATGGCTCATCCGCTCGACCCGGCGCTCCTGGAGATCCGGGAGTCAGCGGACGCGACGCTCGACGTGCTGTGGCGGCCGCCGGTGTCGCCGCCCGGCGACGTGCCTCTCCAGCTGGTCCTTCCGGATGGTTGCGCGAGCCTGTCCGCACCCATCGTCACGCAGAACGGTCCGCGGGCGACGCTGCGCTGGCACACGGAGTGCGGCACGCGCCCCCTCGTGGGCCAGCGCATCGGCGTCGCGGGGCTCCGCCAGTACCAAACGGACGCAGTGCTCCGCGTCCACCTGGCGGACGGGCGATTGATCCAAACCGTGCTACGCGGTGACGCACCGGTGGTGACGATCCCCGAGCGCGCTGGGCCGCTCGATGTGCTGCGCGGCTACCTGCGAATGGGCTTCGAGCACATCCTGAGCGGACCGGATCATCTGCTCTTCGTGCTCGGACTCGTGCTGCTCGTGCGGGGACGTCGCCGGTTGCTGTGGACTATCACGGCGTTCACGGCCGGACACAGCGTGACGCTCTCCCTCGCCGTGCTCGGGTTCGTCAACATCCCACCAAAACCTGTCGAGGCGCTGATCGCGTTCACCATCTTCGCCGTCGCCGTGGAGCTGACGCGCGTGGGACGCGTACGCCCGAGTCGGATGCAGCGTTTTCCGTGGGCGATGTCCTTCACTTTCGGTTTGCTCCACGGTCTCGGGTTCGCGGGTGCGTTGACGCAGGTGGGTCTGCCGGCCGGTGAAATCCCCTTGGCCCTAGGCTCGTTCAACGTCGGCATCGAGCTGGGCCAGCTTCTCTTCGTTGCGGTGACCCTGCTGGTCAGAGCCGGGCTCCGCGGGTTTCCGTTCCCCTGGCCAAAGACCGCCGACCTCGTTCCAGCGTACGCCATCGGCTCGTTGGCAGTCCTCTGGATGTTCGAACGGCTTGCAGCCATCTTTTGAACGGGGACGGAATCGGGCTCGTGTTCGCGGAGCAGTGAGGACCGCCGGCCGCTCGAGGTCGACGTTGTGGCCGAGAGCGAGGACGGTGCGGCGCCCCTCATGGGCCAGGCCAAGTGGGATGAAGAGGCCGACGCGTCGCGGCTGGCCGCGGACCTACAGCGAAAGGCCGAACGCTTGAGTTGGCCCGGTACACGCACACTGATCGTGCTCCTCGAAGTCCACGCCCGAGACGCCTCGCGGTCGCGCCGCAGCAAACGACAGCACCCCGATGGCGTAGATGAAGCCGAGCGCCGCCCACTCGACATGGCTCTGCTCGTCGTCGCCCAGGCGCCCCTCGATGCGCATGTAGCGGTCGCCGGTCGAGGTGGGGCTGACCTCGGTGTTCGTCACTGTCACCTCGGCCGCGACCGCATTCCGAAGTAGCTCGTGTTCGATGGGTTCGTCAGGCATGTTGCTCCTCGCGGGGGAGCGTCTCCCATGGGCGTGGGTTGGTCGCAACTACCAACGACGTGGACGTATAGGAAGCCGGAGAAGGACGCTTATAATAGCCGAACCACGCAGTCACGGCGCTGCCCTGTCGCTGAATGCGCCAGCGTTTGACTCCGAACCTGGGACCCGCGTACGCTCGAAAACATGTCGCGGTTCGGGGTCGTGTTCACGGTGATGTTGGGGGCCGGGTTTGCGTTCGCGGCATCCAAGTCTCCACCGTTCCTGACGCCTGGCCAGATTGCCGACCGGGCGAAGTCATCAAACGCCGAGTACCGCATCCAGAAGTGGGACTCTCGGGATGCTAGTCTCGATCTCTTCTGGAGACTGCGGCAGAAGCCAGCGGTCAATCCGGTGGTTACGGCTGACCCCGCGCGACATGTGACCGAGTTCCCGTTCGATGAAGAAGCGCTTGCTCTCCTCTCAAAGGCCGAGCCATTGTTCCAAGCGGGTCGGTGCGATGAGGCGAAGGCACTCTACCAAGAGGCAGTCCGCCGCTCACCACGTTGTTACCTCGCCCTGCTGAGTCTCGGCGACTGCGCGCTTCGTGCCCACGATGCCGAGAGCGCGCTCGCCTACTACAAGCACGCGCATGAGATCAATCCGTTCGACTACGGCACGGTCTTGTTTCAGGGAACGGCACTTCTCGACTTGGGAAGGACCACCGAGGCGCGCGCCGCGTACATCGAAGCGCTCGCCATGAAGCCCCGCCAGGCCACGATCCTGACGGCGATCAAGAACCGCAGCGATGCTCTCGGCGTGTCGGTAATCGATGAGCCATTCGTCCCCAAGGTTTCTGTGCGTGCTCGCGATGGCGGAGTGGACATCGGCTGGGACCCGCCCACGGGGTCTCATTGGATGGCCTTCGGCCTCTGCAAAGGGATGTGGCGGGTTGACCCGGCGCCCCGCAGGGACATGCTCGGCAGCGAGGAGGATACCTGGAGCAATGTGGAGGAGGAGGAGTGTTTTGCCTCGCTACTTGGCGTGTACACGATGAACCTCGAGAAGCACACCGTCGGCCAGGAGCCCAATCTCGACCGTCTTCGGCGCGTCCTGCAAGCGAAACTCCTCGACGGCTTCATCTTGTACGAGATCGGCTCCCGCGTTGACCCTCACATCATGTTGACGGCGACCGATTCTGAACGACGGCAAGTGCGCGAGTACATCGAGCGCTACGTCATTGTCGGATGGCGTTGAAGGGCGTGCCGCTCGTTGCCCGCTCACCGCGAATGATCTTCCGATAGAGTCCCCGCCCCGTCGTCGTGATCCCCGCCCGATGCGTGATCTACGCGGTCCTACGGCCGCGATCTTTACCACCTCGCGCGCCGGGAACGTCACGGGGAGTGGGTCACGTAGCACTTCCCAAGCGACCCTACTCGCGTGTCGCCTTGGGGTCCCCGGCTTCGCTACTCATCGCGGTGGCGCCAGTGGCAGTAGGCGGGGTCGTACCAGGGCGAGTATGGGTCGCAGTACGGATCGGCTTCATACGGGTACCGCAGGTACTCGAAATAGGACGGGACGCCGAACGGTAAGCCCAAGGCGACAAGGCCGCCCAATCCGTGACTGTGGTGGTGATCGCAGAAGACGCCATGTCCACCGGGGACGTGACCGAAGTGCCCCGCCGCGAACTGCCCATCACCGACCTGGCCGCTACCAGCATGTCCGTCGACGGGTCCAACGTGTCCCGTGCCAGTGTGTCCACCGCCAGCGGAACTGCCCGCGTGCCCGCCACCGGAGCCGCCACTCCCCGCATGCCCACCGCCAGCACCCACGCCCCCGTGTTCCGTGCCGAGCGCGACGCCGCTCTCCAGGGCGAACGCGAAAATGATCGTGACACCAAGGGCGAGGAGGGGACGCCCGAACGAGTCCAGCGACGACTGGATCGCGGCAAGCTTCATGGAGGAAGTGTGGCCGCGTCGTCGGGGAGGGTCAAGCGAGTCCGACTCCATCCCCCGCGCTGGGAGATTATGTTCAACCTGGTCGCCGGTGGTCGATGGGCGTCGTGAGCATGACACTTGAGGGCGGCTCGTCCTGCGCCGTGATGTAGGCGGCCCCGTCGTCGCTGTAACTGCCCCGCTCGCGCAGGTAGAAGGCGGCAATCGCGCCTTTGGCGAGCAGCGAGACGAAGAGAAGGAGAGAACTGATCGCCCACTGCACAGCAGAGTTGCCGACCGGGTAGATCAAATGGAGAAGGTTCAGCGCCAAGGGCGCCAAGGGCGGGCAGAGCACGTAGAGGGCAGAGCGGGGCCAGGTTTGGCGAATCATGGCGACACCCATTGGGAGCCCACGTACCGCCGAGCGGGTTGTATAGGCGAGCGCTGCGGTGACGAAGGTGAGCAGGAAGTCCAGCGTCACGAAGAGAACGACGAAGCTCACCATGAGCCACGCTGGCGGTGTGGGCGTGTCCTGCGACGGACTCATGGTGTGAGCGAAAGCCACCATGAGGACGATCATCCCGACGCCGAAAGTAAGGAGTCCAACGGTGAAGAATCTGCCCATGAAGGCCGGCACCAGACCGACAAGATGACGCACGCTGACGGGTTTCCCCTCCAGATGTCGCTGGAAGAAGATGCGCTCAGCGCCAACCCAACCGCAGTGGAAGAATGCAATCGCGAACGACTTTGGTATAAGGACAACCATCACAAGGGCGGGATGGTGATCCGAGCGCGAGCTTCCACTGGGGATGAGCGTCGCTGCGAGCATCACCGCGAGCGAGACGAGGGGCACCGAGGGTTGGCTGATGAGTGCCTTCGCTGCCCATGCAACGTCAGCGCCGAAGCCGACCCGCGACGGCGTGGATTCAGGTGGAAACGGTCGGCCCATCTTCTACCTCAACTCTATCGCTGCCATCTTGAGATGGCGTGCCCTGGCCTTCTCGTTCCGCCGCGAGCCGATTCTCCAACGGGGCCGTCCATCCCGGTGCGCCGTATCACACGAGCGCTCCAGAAATCGAGGCTCAGCGCGTCGTGGCAGTTCGGACCTTCCGGTACAGACCTCTGCCTGTCGATGTGATCCGCCCCTCCCGCCGCCACCTATGCGTCACGCTCGCAACATGCGCCGGCCCCACCGTCGCCCGCGCCGCCGCGTCAATTCCCGCATGAGCAGCTTCAAGACGTACCTGTTCGGGTGCAGCGCCGAGTTCGTCGTGACGAACTGCTCAGCAGGAATGCCGGCCACGCGCTGAACAAAGGTACCAACCGCCCCGCTGCGGGAGATGCCCTGCATACAGTTAACGAGGAACTCCCACGGCTCAGGGTGTTGGTGGAACTTGATCACGTGGTCCACGATCCGCCTTGCGCGGTTCTCGTTCATGAACACGTAGCTCGGGCGTGGGTCCCGTTCCGGGTCCACCGGCCACTCGGGATCGAGATCGTGAAACTTGACCGTGAGGATTCGGTCGGTGTCCTCGGGGAAGATCGGGTCCTCCTCCGGGTCCACGATACTAACGACGAAGGTGTCGGCGGGGATGCGGCGGGACCGCGCTCGTTCAAACATGGCTGCGTAGCTCAGCAGGGTGACAGAGTTGATCACGCAATTCTTCCTTTCTCCAGCGTCCTCGGCACGGGTCACGCGAATAGGCGAAACGGTGTGGGCTCGGCGGGCGCTTCGGAGAGGGACACTTTCGCTCGTGGGCGACAATTCCTCCCCTCGTCTTCGCGCATGGCGCTTTTCGCTTGCAAAAGTAGTTCCATCCGTGTAAACTGTATCCTGCATCGAGATGGGGTTCATTCCCCCCCAACCGAGGCTGACGACGCCCACGGTGGTTTGATGATGCGACCCGAGCAATTGACGCTCGGGTAAAAAGAAGAGCGTCACCCCGCTCGCTTGGACGCGAAAACGGGTGACAGAAACGGAGTCACCCGTGAAGACGCCCCCGCCGCCCGACCTGCTCCCCCGTGACGACACCCGCGCCGGAGCACGCCTGACCGAGGCGTTGGTGCAGGTAGCCGCCGAGCATGCCCGGGACCGGGGAGTGTCCGAGTCGGTGGTTGTCGCCGCGCTCTCCTCGGCGCTCGGCTGCGTTGCCGCCGCCATCGCACGGACCAACGGCTTCGACCTCGCTCGCTACGAGGAGTTCGTCGCGGCGCATTTCGTTCGCGTCTTTCAGTCCGAGTCGGCGCGTCCGGTCTATCACTGACGGGACCGCTCGCGCCGAGTCGCGGCGCACGGTCTCTCACGGCGTAGTGCGTAGTGATCCGTTCACGTCCCCTGAGGGGAAGAAAGGAGCAGACTCGATAGTGAAGGGCACCGACGTTCCCTCTACCGATGACGAGCAGGTTCAACGGTTTCGCGTCTCCAAGTTCCGGGTCGCCCTGGTTCGGGAAGGCAGCATTCCGACGACCTGGGACAAGACGGTGCGAGAGCCCGGCGACGTGGCCAGGCTGATGGCGCCGCTGCTCGTTGACCTCGACCGTGAGACATTTTGGGTTGTGATGCTCGATGGAAAGAATCGCGTGATCGGCGTCAACCTCGTGAGCGTCGGCTCCCTCAACGCCGCCTTGGTGCACCCCCGGGAGACGGCCAAGGCGCTCATCCTCTCGAACTCGGCGGCGGCGATCCTCGTCCACCAGCACCCCTCGGGCAGCCCCGAGCCATCCACGGAAGACCTGGCACTCACAGAGAGGCTCCGTGCTGTGGGCGATCTGCTCGGCATCCGCATCCTCGATCACGTGATCCTCGGGCACGATGGCGCCTTCCGCTCACTGGCTGATGACGGGCGGCTGGGAGGTGGCCGATGAAGCGGGTTGCTTGCTACCTGCGCGTCTCGACCACCGAGCAGACGGTCGAGAACCAACGAAACGATCTCCGTGCCTACTGCCAGGCTCGCGGGTGGGACGACGTGATCGAATACAACGACACGGGCTCGGGCATGCGCGAACGTCGGCCTGACCTCGACCGCCTCATGAGTGACGTGAAGACCCGCCGCATTGATGTGGTGGTCGTCGCGGCGTTCGACCGCCTCGGACGATCCGTGCGGCACCTGGTCGAGACCCTCGAACTCTTCCGCCACCTGGGTGTGGAGTTCATCAGCCTGCGCGAATCCATTGATACTGGGTCGCCGTTGGGCACCGCCGTCTTCACGATCATCGCGGCCATCGCGCAGTTGGAGAGGTCGCTGATTGTGGAAAGGGTCAAAAGCGGCCTCCGTCGCGCTCGCGCCGAGGGGGCCTCCGTCGCGCTCGCGCCGAGGGCAAGCGGCTGGGTCGCCCACGTCTCAAGGTCGATGAGCGGCAGCTTCGGATCGTCGCGAGCCAGAACCTTCCCGTCCGCGCTGCCGCGAAAGCGCTCGGCGTGTCGCCGTCCTCGTATCTGCGCCTGGTTCGCCAGCCCAACGGCAGCGCGGCGGTGACGGGAGGCATCGCGTGAACCGCCTTCCCTCCTACGTCCTCGCAATCTCGAACGACGATCTCATCTGGAACCGCCTCCACGAGCGGGGGCATCGCTTCCGCCGCTCCCTCGGCGTCTCCGTCTTCGGCTGCTTCGAGTTCGCCGTCCTCGTCAATCGCCTCCGCACCGCTGATCGCTCCGAAGTCGCTCGCTGCCTATGGCTCATCGAGTCGCTGGCGACTGCCCTGCGGCAGACGGACGACGGCGACTGTGTGAAGTGCCTCGTAAAGCTCTGGCTCTTTGCTGCGCGGATCGCGGGGGAAGGATTCCCAGCGCGATCACATCGCTATCTCGTCCTGGCGAAAAGCCTGGTGCCACCCCGTCCCGTGTTGTGGAGCTTCACCGACCTCCGCGAGGAGGTGGACGCGTACATGAAGTGCGTGGGCGCCGAAGGGGGAATACTTGCCTGACGATTCGAAGCTCCTGTTCGAAGTGGTCTGCAAGGGTTGCCGGCGTACCCTCGTGACCGTGGACCGCATCCGCGATCCCGAGATCGGGCTCGTCGGGGATCACATCCGCGCGTGCTCTGCATCCGAGCCGCTCGGGGACACGCCGATGTTTGGGCGAGGTGATGGCCCGCGTTCGAGTCGCGGCAGTGGAGCGGGCGTAGGAGGCACCAGACGCATGGCCGACAAGAGCAAATACGACTTCCCCCTCCGCAGTGCCGCAAAAGCGCTCGGTGTCAGCCCGTATTTGCGTCTGGTCCGCGCACAGGCGGCGGAGCCCAGGAGCGTCGGCCATGTCTGAGCGACGATGGCAAGTGTTCGTGGTCAGGTGCGCAAGCTGCGAGAAGACGCTCATGACGACGCCGCTCATCGGTGCCGTCGAGATCAAGCAGTTTGAAGACCACGTACGTTCGTGTGCGCGGCACGATCCACGCGGCACGATCCACTCCCCGAGAGCCCCACGTTGGGAGAGGTCATGCGTCGGGTGCGCTTCGGGACTGTGGACCCGACGTGAGGCATGGCCGACTATCCGCGTTTTACCGAACTGCAAGCCTTCGTCCCGGGAGTCGAGAGCATCACGCTTCACGATGTACCCGGAGAGGAGCATCAGACGGAAGTGGTGATCCACGCTGCGGCGGGGGCTACGGTCCGCATCCGCCTCACTTCTGACCGGCGGATTCGCCTGACCGACCTGCGGAGCCGGTAACACCATACATCGAGGAGGCGCGTGAGTGGCTGGCAAGCGTGGCGAAGGGAAGACGACGACCATGACGGGCGCAGACTGGCAACGCATCCTGCGCATCATGGACGAGGCGTACCAGCAGCACCTGACGGGGATGGTCGCACTACGCGAGCGCGTCGTCGCGGACCTCAGGCGCAAGCTGAGCGACAGCAAGGTTCTCGACCGTCCCGATCTGGAGCAGCCGTCAGCACCGGCGCGGCCGGCTTCGAGGCATCGGCGTCCGCGACGTCGCCGACCTCGCGGGTGACGTTCGTCCACGCCATCACTTCTCGCTCCGTCCCTCGGACCTCTGCTCGAAGCGGCCGAGCAAGAACGTTGTGCAGCCCGGCAGCTCGCGATGTACCTCTGCCGCCGCCTCCTCGGCGCCTCCCCCCGAGATCGGGGAGCGGTTCGCCCCGGCACGGCTGCGTGGAGGGTGGCAGGGAGCCCCTCTTGTCGGATCGCCCTGGTGGGTTGTACACGCTGGCCACAACCGAGGAGGGCCGTCGTAGCCGCTCGGGCTCCCGCCGGCGCAATTCGCGTGCTATATTGCAGCCCTTCGCAGGCTAACACCGTCGCGGAGGTTCGAGGGTGAATGGTCGAAGACTGCGGGATCGTTGAAGTCGGGGCCTACCACGCACGCAGTCGCGCCTTGCGTTAGCCTGGAAGGCTGACCGTGTTCGTGGAATTATACGGAACTGTTCAAATGAGACGGCTCTGAGATCATGACGCGAACCGTTTTCTGCATCGTGGTAATTTGGTGCGCAGCGGGGCTTGGCTTGGGTCTCGGGCTTGGGCGAGCCGCTATTGGAATACTCAGCATCCTGTACGTCATGGGCACCCTTGTCTTGTTTGCTCGTTACCGCACCTCCCGTTTTGGTCGCACGTGGGTTCCCCGACTCGTCAGGCAGTACTTCGAGTGGCCGCCGCTCGTTCGCCTGCGCTCCGTCTCGCCGCCTTTCGGAGCTTTCGTTGCGAACGCTACAGGGGTTGCCTTGGCGGTTCATCTCCCGTTGATCTTGTGGTGCGCAGTCCCATCGGTAGTGGTGCAAGTGCTCGGCAGTCGAGCAGGGACAAGACTGTGACGGCGCCGTCTAAAACGGCGATGGAGCCGACCGGCTTCACCCGGCTGCCTGTCGCGAGCGGCGATGGACCGGCGGCTCATCGCCAGGATTAGACGGCATGTACGACACGCGAAGCAACGCTGCGATCTGGTATGCCCGGGTTGCTGTGTTCCTTCCCCTGCTCGTGCCTGCGTGTGTTTATCTATTGCACGTCCTCGGTCTTGTGGGTCCTAGCCTCGTGCTCGGCGTTCTTGTCGGCTCGATCCTGCTCGCCGGCATTCCCTACGCTTTCTTCGCCGTCATCGCGCTCGCACTTCTGTGGAACCGTAGGCTCGTGGAGTACACGCGCTGGTCCGTGCGCGCTCCGGTGATCTTCATTCCAGTGTTGGTCCTGTTCCTCGTATGGAGTGAGCTTCTTGGTCGTGTGAGGGGCCTCCTTGATTTCTGCGGCCTCTTGTTAGTCACCGTTCCCTTAGTTCTGCTACTGGGCTACGCGTACGTCGGCTTGTTCTACGTGGGTGTCCGAGTCGTATCTGGTGGGCCAACGAAGGGCGTGGTATCGGATGCATCCACACGCGCGTCTTCAACACCCGCTGCTTGAGCCCGGCCCACGGATAGAACGGGACCTTGATGGCGTACTCGGCCCCCTGTCGCTCTAGCTCGATCACCCGCGCGGTTCTACCACAACGGAAGGCGTCCTCATTCTCTGGAGGCCATTCGCTCCCTCGAATTTTCGTCACACGAGGCTAGTAGTCGCAAGCCCCGATGCGTGAGCCGAGGGAGAGGATAACTCATGACGCCCGAACGCTGGCAGCGAGTGATTCGCCTCCTCGATCAGGCGTACAAGGATTACGAAGACGGACTCGTCGCCCTGCGCAAGCAAGTCGTGAACAACATGCGACGGAAGCTCAAGGAAGGCGGCGTGCTCGACCCTTCCCGTTTGGAGCAGTCGTCACCGGGAGAGCGACCAGGGTCGGCGGCTCCGCATCCGCGTCCGCGAGCCCGCCGATCTCGCGGCTGACGTTGGTTCCACGGAGCCGGGACGGCGGCTTTCTTCGCCCGACGCCATTCGACGCGGTGCAGGGTCCGCGCCGAGGACGGCAAGCTCGTCATCGAGAGCGGCGAGTAAGAAGAAGCGGCTCGCGCCCGCCATGCGGACCTTCGCGCATTCACCAAATGTTTGATAGAGACGGCGGAATGCGCACAGGGGTCGTGTCGCTGATGCTCTTGTTGAGTGTCGCGGGGTCTGTGGCTGCGTCGGAAACGGCGCTCCCCACGTACAAAGAGGTGTTCCGGTACGTAGCCGATCAAGAAGACCTTCCGACCGACGAAGGAAGCATCTTCAAGTTGGCTGTGGAGAGCAACGCGGAATACCTCCGCGTCAGTCCGAGTGAATGGTTCCTCGTGGTCCGAGTGGATTTCCTTGAAGGGAGCCACGTCAGCAAGCCGCGTGGGGGACAGGGGAACGGTCCCTTCTATGTGTTCCGCGAGACGCCAAAGGGGTTTCTTCCCATCGGCACCATGTTCGGGAACGCCTACACATGGGGCAGTACCAACGGAAGGCTCCAGTTCGACGTAAACTCGCACATGTCGGCGGAAGAATCGAAGAAGACCCGCTACGTCCTTCAGGGGGATGGTCTGGTGGAGGAGAAACAGGCGCCTCCGAGTGCCCACGCTGACGAAATGACGTAATAGTTGAGGCGAACGCCCGTATGAAACCGCTCGGCATCGCCGTCCTGGTTGCCATTGGTCTTATGACGCTCGGCCGCGTGTGGCGACAAGCTAAGGCTCAGGGAATTCCTCCGGCCTTCACGGCGCTACTCCTAGTGAGCGGCGCGATCTGCCTGGCTATCGCATGTCTCGCCCTCGCGAAGGCGGGAATTGTTCCTGCATACCTGCGCGCTGCCGGGGCGAGCGTATGGATAGGGGTCGGCGTAGCCTGCATCCTCACGGCGGCGAGCGGTTCTGCGATACGGTTCGAGGAGTCGCTCTTGGGAGTCAGCACCAACCCGCTTAACTTCGAGCGGGCATTTGTTCGCGTTTTCGGGAGGGAATACTTTCGGTACAAGTGGTTCTTGCTCGGGGCGTGGTTCATCGCAATGGGGGTGATGAGTCTTCGCCGGTGAATTCCTCCTGCTAGGGTCGTCAACCAGGAAGGCACATCCAGCATCCGCAGTCGTGAGCACTGTATGTCTCTTGTTCACCTGAGCGTGTGGAACGCGCGAGTCTTCGAGGGGTTTTGGAGGCTCGTCGGAGGCAGCGGTTGAAGCGGGCTCGGTTTAGCCTCCGACACGCTCTCGCCGGCGGCACAGTCGTCGCGGTGCTCATCCTGGCCGCGAGCCTGAACGCTGCGACCCCGATTGACCCAAACGCCGAGACACCGAGCGCGACAATCGGCGTTCTCGTTGATCCGGCGTCCAAACCGGGCGTCCTGATTGATGCGGTGCGTGTCGGAAGCCCCGCAGACGACGTTGGCCTGAGGCCAGGAGATCGGATTGAGAGCCTCGACAGCGAGCCGTTGGAAGACTGGTACGCTTTCCGGCGTGCCATTCGTGAAGGGCAGTCGGGAGTAGCGCGCCGGCTGACCGTGCGTCGCGCCGGAGTCACATTCGACGTGCTCGTCGTGCCGGGAATTCCAGCTTCGGGGTCGAAGCGTCGAGAGCGGCTTTTCCTGCCCAGCTATCGCACCTCATGCGTGCGCGTCCGAGGGTATATGCCGACCCTTCGTCTGCTGGCAGTGGGCGGACTCGTCCTCGTCGCACTGTGTCTCTGGGGCAAGGTGAAGGGGGCATCAACCCGGCCGGTACTGCTCGGCAGCACGGCGTGGGCCATCGGAACGAGCGCGGCTCTCGGCCAGAGTCTCCTGCTCTGCCGCCTGACGGGTGGTTGGACCTTCGGCATGCCCCTTGTCGCGCTCATTACAGGGAACGCCGTCTTCCTCGGACTGGCGACGCCGTTCGTGCTCAGAGGCTATCAAGCGGCATCTGGACATGGAGAGCGGCCGTGGCATGAGACGGCAAGGATCGGCGCCATCTATATGATCGGCGCGAACCTCGCGGCGTTCATCATGGTGATGGTCATGACGAACATCTTGCCCGCCATCCCGTGGGGCCATTCGCTCATCTCTGCCGCCCTCCAGTTGCTGGACATTGGAATGAACGCCGTCCTTCTCTTTCTGATTGGCACGGTACTGATCGGGCCAGTTGCGGAGGAAGTGATGTTCCGGGGAATTCTCCTTCCGTGGCTCGATTCCTGGCTCCCTGGGCGGGCCGGCTTGGCGATCAGCAGCGTACTGTTCGGCATGGCTCACATTGGATACGGCTACGGAGCGCTCATGCCGGCCGCCTCGGGGTGGGTGCTTGGGTGGGCACGACAGAGGACCGGGGGTCTGAAGGCTCCCATCGCCCTTCACATGAGCGTCAACGGGGCAGTCGCGGTAGTTGCGCTTACAAGAGGCTCTACGCGCCTGTTCCTCATCGTCGGGATTCTCTTGGCAGTCTTGATTGGCGCCGGGTCTCTGGTTGACGATGCAGCGTATCGTGCCCATCTCGATGAACTACAGCGTTCTCGGCGGACCCGCTAACGACGCAGGCGCACGCCTGCGCTGCTCATCAGAGGGGCACCAGCCGGCTGAAAGAGGGGCGAACCAATAACCCCTGGCGCAGCCGCATCGGTCAGGCACTGTAGATCAAGCACTTCGGCGCCGGCCTGACCGACCCTTTCGGCCCGTCAGAATCACACGATTCTGGCGCACCACCTCGACCGCGCCACCGGGGCACCTCGATGAGCGAAAGGACTCGTTTACCACGAGAGCGACCGGCTTCGGTAGCGCGGCATCGGCGTGCGCGAGGCCGCCGACCTCGCGGCTGAGGTTCGCTGGATCGGGGGTTGTTTACCTCTTCGAGACGCTCAACGCGCTCGGAGCCGGCGCGGCGACGTAGATCGTCTTCCCGCTGGAGTTCACGAGCCTGGTGGCGGGGATGGGGAAGTTGGTTCTGCCCTCAGACGGCGTGAGCGGCGCGCCTGGAGCGTCTGAGCGCGCCTGGAGCCGTCTGAGAGTGGTATCGCAGGGCGCAAACTGTAGAGACAGAGTACCCCTTGACAATCGAAGCCGACCGGCGGTAGTCGCGGTGCGGGCGTGGGGGCGCCCTTCCCACAGAAGGTCTGCGATGCGTACGCTCACCTCGCCACCGTCGCTAGCGCCCTCGCCGCCGACCTTCGTGCCGGGTAATCCGGCGCCGAGCGTCGCAGCGCGATTGCCGAAGGAGGTTGCCATGTCACGGACCCCGCATACGAGGTTGTTCCACTCTGCGCCCCTGCTGCTACTCGCCGCGACTATCGCCCTCGGTGTCGGGGCGCGCTCGGCGGCGGCCGACCCGTGCAAGGCAGACGGGCAGGTCTGCCGAACGAACCAGAGCTGTTGCGGCACGAACGGACACAACGGGGTGTGTGCCAAAGCGTCCAGCAAGAAGTTCGGGACGTGCTGCACGCCCACGACCTGCGCCGCGCAGGGCGTGGCCTGCGGCATGATCCCCGATGGGTCATGCCCCGACATGCTCGTCTGCGGCACCTGCCCGGACGATGAGATATGCACCGCCGCCCACGTCTGCGAAACCACGACAACCACCACGACCACCACCACCTCGACCACCACCACGACGCAGTGCACCGCACCCGACCCCTGCGACGATTCCACCTGCGGACCCACGCCGGACAGCTGCGGCGCCACGGTCGCTTGCCCTTGCGCACGATGCCAATACATATGCACGGATCAAGTCCAACGGACCCTTGCGTGCACCGCGCCCGCCGCGTGCAGCGCCGATTCTTGCGCCCTCAGCTGCTTCATTACCTGCGCGGCCGTAACCCGTGTATGCGTTACAGACAGCATACAGTGTGTTAGTTGCACCCCTTAATACCTGCGCGCGCTGGCAGCAGCCGCCGGCTCCGGGCACGCCCCGAAGCAACCCATGAACGCGGGGACGCCGGCACCTGTCCACCTCATCCAGCGCCGCACGTACGACCCGAGCGGGTCTGACCTTAGCGGTCGGCCCTGCTCTTGCTCGTAAAGCCGGGTGACACGTGCGAGGAAGCGCTCGACGGTCGCCTGCGCTACCCTGATCCGGTCGGGCCACAGCCGGTAGCCGAGGAAGTCGAAGCCCTTCTCGACGCGCCCGATGAAGGTCTTATTCGGGTGCTTCTCCAATCCGAGCGTCGTGAAGATACCGTTGAGCAGCGCGACGGCTCTCCGCAGTTTCCACGGCGTTCGGCTCGCCGTTCCAATACCATCTGGTTCTGACGAATGCCGAGCACCCTTTTTGGTACTCGTCGGCTCGTAGCCGTGAGCCCGTTTCAGAAGTCGGGATTCTGGAGAGGGGACGGCACGAGGGAGAATCCCTTGCGCCAATCCTTACGCTAGCGCAAACTCACCCCCGGACGGTCGTCACAACGCTAGGCGGAGCCGGGTCGGGACTCACTGTGGGTGCCGCCGGCCCGGCGACCTGGAGGAGCGATGCTCAGACTGCACGGCTTCCCGTTCAGCAACTACCACAACGTCGTCAAGGTCGTCTTGTTGGAGAAGGGCCTCGCGTTCGAGGAGGTCGTCACCTATCCGCCCGCAGATGACGCCTACCGAGCCAAGAACCCGACCGGGAAATACCCTTGCCTGGAAACGGAGGACGGCACCTTCCTCGGCGAATCGAAGGTGATCCTGAACTACCTCGAAGACGCGTACCCCGACGTGCCGTTGTTGCCGGAGAATCCGTTGGAACGGGCACGAGTGCGAGAGCTGATGGAGGTAATCGACCTCTACCTCGAGTGGCCGGCCCGAAGCCTCTATCCGGAGGTGTTCTCGGCGGTCGGAAAGGTCAGCGACGAGGTGAAGAGCACGGCGCGCGCGGGGTTGGCGCAAGGGCTCACGGCACTGAAGAAGCTGGCCCGCTTTGACCCCTACATCGCGGGGCCCCAACTCAGCCTCGCCGACTTCAGCGCCACCTTCCACTTCGCCCCCGTCGCCATTGCCAGCAAGGCCATCTACGGCGAGAACATTCTGGGCGCTCTGCCAGCCGTGAAGCGGCACCGGGAGCTGATGAACCGACGAGAAATGGTGCAGCGCGTGCGTGCCGAGCAGTTGGCCGACGAGCAGAGCTTCATGCAGCGGCGGACTACGTGAGGGCGGCGACGTAGAGAAGACGGATAACGCGGGCACCGCGCCGCTCCGGAGGCGGACAGTGTCCGATGGGTCGAGTCCCGACCTCCACCTGACCTCCCCGGCGACGTGCTCTCGCTCCTCGATCACCACCTCCTCGACCTCGGCACTTATGGCGATCCGAGCGCGGACGACCGGATCCCAGCTCTGCTCCGGCGCGAGGGAGGCTGGGACGATCAGGACCTCGCTGAGGCCGATGGGTGTGGCAAGGCACGCAGGGCTCCCGACTTCGCGGCACTTGCATGTCCTCGCCGTGCCGGATACTCCCGCAACGGGAGGAGCCGTGGGGAAAGGTGACACGGGTGTTCAGCTTCTCGACCCTTCACCAACTGAGTTCACCCGTCGCCGGTTCCTTCAGGGAGCCGCCGCGACCGCCGGCGCCCTCGCCCTCGGCGGCCTCGGGCGCGTCCGGGCCGGGCTGGCCCAGACGTCCGTGCTGCCGCCTCCTGCTCTGTCGGGCATCGAGCACGTCGTGCTC
>WNGD01006881.1_pt1 | contig 16943 bp, 13 predicted proteins | sample 5400671 | NCBI WGS metagenome assembly WNGD01 (sample SAMN13153369, study PRJNA577476) | soil metagenome | isolation source: 40 cm soil or saprolite under grassland replicate 2 | place: USA:California | collected 2016-06-15
GGGTCGTTATTCATCCTCTCTTTTACTTCTTCTACTGATAAATGTGGCGCTGCTCTTGTTATCCTTGCCATCGCTCTTTCCTTCCGATCTTGGTTTCCTCTTTTCAGAATTCTACCACAGACCGCAAGTTGGTATCAAACCTTGCACCGGCAACGGCGACGCAAAGTCGAAGAGAAAGAGGCGCAGCAAAAGGAACTCTATGAGAAGCTCATCGAGACGACTGAGCACATGGTACGGCAAAGCCAGCAGGTGATGGCAGCTCTGACGGGACAAACAGGGCAGCAAGCCAAGCGTCTACTCTGCCAGGCCAAAGAGGTGCTGCCGCTGGTGCAGCGCATGGGATCGACTCATCTTCTTGCTACCGTATGTGACCTGCTCCGATGCCACGAGCGAGCACAGCAGGTCAGGCAATGCGAATGGGAGGTCCTCGCCCAACGCCTCTCACGCCTGGGGAACTCCTCTAGTGACATGGAGGCAGACCTCCTCTGGCGCTTGGCGCGGCGAGAACTGATCTGGTGTCAGATGCTCGTGCGCAGTCTCGCTCCAACAGGGGTTTGTCTGCTTCGATCCATCGCTTTTTGTGCTTATCTTCGCGCATTGGGACTGCCTGCCACTGTGGTCATAGGCAGGGCGTGCTTTGATCTTTCAGGCCACTCTCCCTTTCATGCCTGGGTCGAGCTGGCGGGGCTCGTCGTCAATGATCACGCAGAACTGCAGAGTGGCTACCGCGTGATCCAGCGTCTTCCCCTTCAGGAGAACAGAGCGCAGGAACCGAGCAATCGGCATATTCCTCGGTAAACGGCAAAATGGATTCAGTTCGGCTGGTGACCGTGCTCCGTGAGCGTAGTGCTGATGAGGCAGGTTGGTGACGAATGACTGGTGTATTCTCTCAAATATAATCTCATCCGGCACTTCATTGCCTGAAAGGTATCACAACTGTGTCCATACAGTGCCAGTGTAGCCCGTGTGCAGCCCAAGACGTTCCATATTCTGTTGACTCGTTGAACCAACGCTTGCCTGACCAACGACGAGAGTACATTGTGCTTGCGCAGCAACCTGGATGCGGTGACGGAGTAATGCCGTTTGCCCCCCTTGCTTTCTCTGCTCCAGGAGGGTTGCCCCGCCAGCAAGCGATGCTCTCCCATCCTACATATACAGCATTCCCATCCCACTTGGAATGTCGTGTACCCATGCTATATAGAGATGCCATCCTGGGCGTCCGTAAAGTACCTTGAGACTTTCATAATAAAGCTTGCGTGTGGGTTCTGAAATATGAGCAAACACAACTGACTGAAGCACTGCTTCAGCCTCTTTTCGGAGACTCCGTGTTAGCCAGAGATTTTGCCGCTTCTGCCATAGGAAGCCGTTGGAATGGACAAACGCACATTATCGAAAGCTTACTAGCTCGTTTGTCAGGCTCTGATATCACAGACAGAGCTTCAGCTCTCCAAGCATTTAGAAATATCATGGATAAGTCTGACGGTACCACCGAAATTCTTCTCTCCCACCTTTCTAATTCCTCCTGGCTGATTAGAGAAGCGGCAGCAAAGGGTTTGTATAATCACAATGGCAATCAATCTACTGTCACAGATTCATTACTACGTACTCTTTCTGATCCTTTTCCTGCTGTAAGAGCAGAAGCCGCAAGATCTCTGCATATAGAAGAGAAAAGCAACGCTTCGGTGGTTGAGGCATTACTACAAGCCACTTTTGATTCTGATTGGTTTGTTAGGGAAACTGCCGCGATTGCGTTGTCAACATCCCAGGAACAAATAAAGATGATTGGAGATCGCCTGGAACAGCTATTGCAGCAGTATGAATGGATAGCTCATCGCGATCTTCGACGGTATAGTCCAATCATCAACGCATTACAAGAGATTGCTAAGAAGATGTAGCGTTGAGCATATTTAAAACGTAACAGCTTATCTGGTGGACATAAAAACCCTTTGCTGTTGCTCAATGCTCTCGATCCACTAAAGGGCGAGACCCAGGCGACCAATGAGCTTCTCAATACTCCCACGTCTCATGCCCCAGGGGCTCTCGATTGAGCTCCTCGCGGTAGTATTGCCAGAGCGGCATGAAGCGGTTCATGTAGCGCACGAACTGCTCGTTGTGGTGGCGTTCGAGCAGATGCACCATTTCGTGGACGATGATGTACTCCAGGCAATGCACGGGTTTTTTGATCAGTTCGAGGTTCAACCAGATACGCCGTGCCTTGCAGTTGCAGGTGCCCCATTTCGTTTTCATCTGTTTCACGCCCCATTCGTCCACCTTCACACCGATGATGGCTTCCCATTTCGCGATCAGGGGCGCGATCTCTTCCTTGAGCCGTTGACGATACCAGGCGGTGAGTACGCGCTCTCGCTGAGCGGTCGTGCTCTCGCTGCGTACGAAGAGGTCGAGCGTCTTGTTGTTGCGCACGATCACTTCCGGCGCGCCTTTGTGGTAGATGACATTGAGCAGGTAACGGCGTCCCTGGTAGTAGTGGCTCTCACCGCTCACATATTCGCGCGCGGATTGGCGCTCCTGCGCGGCGAACTTCGCCTGCTGGCGCTTGATCCAGGTCAGTCGGGAGATGGTAAAGAGGCGTACCGCTTCGTCATTGACGCGCAGTGGTGCGGCCACCCGGATGCGTCCGGAAGGTGGATAGATGCCGAGATGCAGGTTCTTGATGTTCTTGCGAACCACATCGACGATCAGGCCATTGACGGTGATCTGGTGCCGCTCAGTACTCATCTTGATTCTTCACAATCTCCAATATCTGATTTGTCTGCTCATCATCTGCCAGAACATTGCGTATTGCGTGGCGAACTTCCCGCTCCTTGATCTTGTTGCCACGCCAGCCATCCTTTTTGGTGCGCTGGATCACGGCATCCAGGGAGATGGCAAGCTGCTCATCGTTGCCAAGGTTATCATACAACACGCGCCTGGCACGGGTATTCAGCGACGTTGGATAGGCCGTTCCACTGGCCGGATTCTGCACCTGGTTGGCGAGGGCGATGATACGCGCGAGGTACTGCTCGTATTCCTGCGCCTGCGCCTGGCGCTCCTGGATCAAGGTGTCGAGGACCTCCGACATGCGGTCGTAGTACATCGGGTTGGTGGGCCGCTCGTCAATGATGACTTTGCGCAGGTTGTTTTCGATGGTTTCGGCCATTGCGCCTTTGTTGCTGGTGAGTCCCGCGGGCAGGTCTTTCAACCCGTTCACGCCTTGCTCTACAAGTAATTGGATCAGGGTCTTGTTGTCAAAGGCGGAGATCTTTTTACTCTCGTCGGCGCGAATATAGGTATCGATCAGGTGACGCATCGCGGGCTCGTAGACTTTCAGGTCGATGTAGTCGCCACTGTTCAGCTTGACTTCGGTGCGCACCTTTTCGTAGTAATCTACCTCGCGCTTGATCTGCTCGATCTCCTGGGACGTGTAGCCCGCCTCCTGCATCTCGTTGGCCAGATTCGCGTAGGCGCGGATCAGCGCGACGGTGCATTTGTAGAGCGCGACGCGTCTGGGTTCGTTCTCTTTGAGTGCATCCCTGTCCGAGGTATCTTTGGCGCAGAAGTAGCGCAGATAGGCCATCGTATCCTTCGGCGGATCGACTGGCTCACAGAGCGCTTTGATCACCTCGCGCGCCTCTTCGAGTCGTTCTCTGCCTCTGGTGATACGGTCGCTTAAGAGCCCCTTGACATCATCGGGATCGTATCCGTCCAGCGCCTCTGAGGTGTAGTCGTGAAGCGAGCGTTCAAGGGACTTGAAGAGGTCTTTGTAGTCGATGATGTAGCCGTATTCCTTGTCCTCCCCGTCCAGGCGGTTGACGCGACAGATGGCTTGAAACAGGCCGTGATCGCGCATCTGTTTGTCGATGTAGAGATAGGTGGCCGAGGGCGCATCGAAGCCGGTCAGCAGCTTGTCCACGACGATCAGGAGCTTCATCTGTCCCGGTTCGTCGATGAACTTCTTTTTAACCTCTTTCTCGAATGCTTCGGAATCTTTGCCGGCAAGCATTTTGTTGTAAATGTCGTATTGCCGCAGTCGCTCGGTCAGCCCCTCGCCCGTTTCCTCGCCCTTAATCGTCGAGATCGACGGCTTGTAGGAGGTCACGATGGCGCAGCGGTCAAAGCCGGCGGCAAGGAAGAGTTCGTAGAATTTACAGGCTTGATAGATGCTGCTCGAAACCAGCATGGCATTGCCCCGTCCGCTTTGCAGGCGATCTTGCCTATCCATATCCATCAGAATGTCGTCCACGATCATTGCGAGTCGCGACTGCGAGCTGAGCAGCTTTTGCATCGTGCCCCATTTCCTCTTGAGTTGAGCCAGCGCAACGTCATTCAATCCTCTGGTCTTTGCCTCGAACCACTGGTCGATGCGCGTTTGCGAGGTGATGTACTGCTCGATGTCGCGGGCCTCGTAACGCAGATCCAATACTACCTTATCCCGCACGGCTTCGTCAAATTTATACGTGTGAATATAGGTGCCGAAGACTTCGACGCTTTTTTGCTTGTCGGCCTTCAGGAGGGGCGTGCCGGTAAAGCCGATAAACATGGCGTTGGGAAGAAGCTGCTTCATGGCGTCGTGGAGGTCGCCGGACTGGGTGCGGTGACACTCATCGACAAAGACGTAGAGGTCTCCTTTGGCCTTGAAGTCCGCTGGCACGCTGCGTTTCACTTCTTCGAGAAAGTCTGCGATCTCGCCCTCTTCCTTGCCGGCGAACTTATGGATAAGCGAGCAGATCAGCCAGGGCGTGGTGGCATTGAGCCTGTCGATCAGGTCTTGTCCGCTTTTGGTGCGATAGATGTTTTCATTGACGCCGCGAAACACCTTCTCGATCTGTTCGTCCAGTTCGGTGCGGTCGGTGATGATCAGGACGCGCGCATCCCGGACGTTTTCCCAGATCCACCTGGCGAGCCAGACCATCGTCAAACTCTTGCCGCTGCCCTGCGTGTGCCAGATGATGCCGCCCTCGCGCTGGCGCACGCGCTCCTGGGCGGCGCGCACACCGAAGTACTGGTTGGGTCGACAGATCTTCTTGACCCCGCCATCGAAGACGATAAAATCGTGGATGATCTCCAGCAAACGCTGCTTTCCGCAGAGCTGTGTCAGGTGACGATCGAGCAGGTTCTCGATGCGGCTCTCCTCTTTCCAGGTCAGATAATACTTCTCGTGCGTCTCGATGACGCCGTAGCGCAGCCCCTCGGTATCGTTGCCCGCCATAATCAACTGGATGGTCGTGAAGAAGGGCTGGATAAAGGTCTTCTTCTGGTTGTCCAGATTCTGGCGGATGCCCTCGCCGACGCTCACGACCGAGCGTTTCAGTTCCAGCACACCGAGCGCGATGCCATTGACATAGAGCACGATATCGGGCCGTTTGGTGTGTTCGCCCTTCACCGTAACCTCTTCGGCGAACGCGAAGTCGTTGTTGAGCGGCTCCTTCCAGTCGATCAGCCAGACCGTCTCCGTGTTTTCGCCCACATCCGCTCTGACCTTGACGCCATAGCGCAACAGGCTATAGACCGCTTTGTTGATGTCGTAGAGGCTCCTGGTCTGATCGCCAGCCTCCCGATTGAGCTCATACAACGCCCTGGTAATGAGCGTTTCAGCGTACCCCTGCCGTTTCAAGTAGGAGCGCAGCTCCGCCTCCTCGATATTGCTATTGTTGGCACGCTCCTCCCAGTTGCCCAGGTAGGTATACCGCAACTTTTTCAACAATCTCACGACGCGGTTCTGAGTCAGGCGTTCTTTCTGTCCGACGGTGCTCATATGATCCTCGTTTTTCCAGTGAGCAGTTCCTGCATCATGCCCTGCTTCAAGGCGCGTGTCTTGTCGCGCCTCTGCTCTAATGCGGCAATTTCAGCGTCCATGTCCGAGAGGACGGCGGCGATGGCTTGTTGTTCTGAAAATGATGGAAGTGGAACTACAATAGACCGTATCGACTTACCATCAATGTTTGGGAAGGTAGAACCGGTAGTTAGAGTAAGGATATTTTTAACCGCACAATCAACTTGAAACGTGATATATCTTGCATCCAAGCCACTTTTAGCATGTATTGCAGCTATACCTCTTCCGATACAATATTTATCGTTAGCAATGTTTATTCTACCTGTCGAGCTTCCTCTTACACAGAGTAGTACGTCATCCTTCATGCAGAATTTTGTTGGTTGATTAGTCCATTGAATTTTAATAGGATATTTATCTGTGAACTCTGTTGGGCCATTGATTAGCGGATAGCCATTTCCATTCCGGTTATATGAAGTACCAATTGGAGATTGACCCATGACAATCTCTGCAATCTCACCTACTTCTTCACCTCCCACTCTCCACTAAACCCCGGCAACCGTCTCTTCCCCGTGAGAAGCTGTTGCATTGTTGCTTGCTTGATATCGCGCTTTTTGGCGATAAGGCGGTCTAGTGATGCAATTAGCGAATCAGTGTCAGAAAGTGCGGTAGCAATGGCAGTTTGTTCAGATTTGGTGGGAGGAATGGGAACTCTTGTATCTCTAACTTGTTTTAAACTGATTTGGGGGTAAGCCTGGCCAGTTATTATTGAGCCGTAGTATTTTCTTATTGTGGACTGTGAAAGGAAATGAAAAACATAATCAGCGGCTACATTACTATCAGTTATTCTGATTCTCGCAATGTGCTGATTGATATTCGCGCTTCCAAAGTCATGGCTTAAATAAATAACCCTACCAACGTTTCCCGTAATGGTGATTAAAATATCTCCAGCACGAATCTCACTTCGCTTTAGAACGTTATGAGCTTCAGGTGTTATAAACATTGATTGAGTAAGATCAAGCCCTTGCTCAGAAACACACTCACTTCTTAGAAAAAGAACACCCTCGCTTACCCAGCTAAAACCGTATGTCGTTGGTGTAGCACCTTTCGTGATAAAAGCTGATAAAAGTCCCAGCGGTGTAGGTTCCCAATCCTCAGGTATCATCCCCACCTCAGTTTGCTTATACCCTGGTTTTTGATTGATATTTTGTGCCACTATTGCCATACAAACCCCATCTTTCTCAGGTGCACATCCACCTTACCACTCAAGACCTCAACGTCTTCGGTAAGCTGCGGCAGTGGTGTAGCATAGCGCTCGGCTAGTTCTTTGATGCGTCCTGTCAATGCCTGGGAGACGCGGTTCAGTTCGTCTTGTACATGGGAGGCAAGCGTTGCCAGCCATTTATCATCCACCACCAGCGTCTTCACTTCATCCTCACTCAGTAGCTTGTATTTCGCGGCTACTTTAGCATCGAGCGCTTTTTGCGCATCTTTGATCTTCTTTCTGGCGTCGGCCTCCTGATCAAGCAGGTCGAGATAGGTATTCAGCAATGCGCGCTCATCCTCCGCATCAGGATCGGCGAAGATATCCTTCAGGCGAGCTTTCACGCTGGCTCTGGTGATCTTGCCCTTCTCGTTTTTTGCCTCTTCGAGCAGGCCGCCCTCGCCGCCATGCTCCTCATCCATCTCCTCCATCTTCAGCGTGAGAGCTTCGCTGGCGGCCTGGAGCTGCTCGATCGCCTGCTGCCCGGCGGCGAAGTAGCGGTTGAAGAGAAGCTGCGGCGGGACGAGAACGCTATTAGCCTTCCAGCCGTCCAGCGCAATCATATACACATCGTCCTGCATCGTATCGGTCCAGTAGCTCATCAGGTGCTGGTAGACATCGTACGTATCGATCAGGCTGGCCTGCGCGAATACCTGCAACATATCCTCAGAGAGCGCTTCAATCAGTTGTTTGGGGTGGCTGCCCACACCGAGCCTCTTGAGGTCGAAAAGAGCGTTTGTGCGCCACTGCTCAAACAGCGAAGTAACGGCCTGAGTATAGGCAAGAAACTCGGGATGCGTAAAAATGGCCTGCCTGATCTGCGCGCTATCCACGCGTAGCTGGCTATAGCCCGGACGCGATCCCGCCGCAAAAAGCTGTTGCTTGAGCGTAGGAAAAACCTGCCAGTAATTGTTCAACGCCACAATGTCGGCGTCTGGAATGCCGCCCAGCAGATGCGCCGCGATATCGTGCAGGTCCTCCGGTTCTGTGCTATCGATGTAGCGCGGAATATTGAGGTTGTAGTCGTTCTCCTCGATCTCGGCCACGCTCACCATGCGCGCATACTTCGGCACTTCGAGCTGTCTATTAAACACATCGACGATCTTATGAATATCTTGATGGCGCAAACGGTTCTTATTGCCATCCTTCAGAAAGCCCTTGCTGGCATCGATCATGAAGATACCCGTGCGGTTGGCGGCGTTTTGCTTATCAAGAACGATAATGCAGGCGGGAATGCCGGTGCCGTAGAACAGGTTTGGAGGTAGGCCGATAATCCCCTTGATATACCCCTTGCGAATGAGCTTCGCGCGGATCTCGGCTTCGCTATTGCCACGGAAGAGGACGCCGTGCGGCAGAATGATCGCCCCCTTCCCGCTACTTTTCAGCGAGCGAATGATATGCAGAAGAAACGCGTAGTCGCCATTTTTCGCCGGTGGCACGCCATCGACAAAGCGCTCATACAGATCGTTGGCGGGATCAAAACCATTACTCCAGGCTTTATTGGAGAAGGGAGGATTGGCGACGACGAAATCGAACGTCTTGAGGTTGTCAGAGGTATCCTTAAAGTGCGGACTGGAGAGCGAATTGTCCTGCCAGATCTCAGCAGTAGGATTATCATGCAGAATCATATTCATCTTTGCCAGCGCAGCGGTCGCGTTATCCATCTCCTGCCCATAGATAGTCACGCCCCTTTCAGACTCATCAGCCGCCTTCAGCAGGAGGGAGCCGGAACCGCAGGTCGGATCATAGATCGTCTGGCTCTGGCTGCTGGCCTTATTGATGCCAATAACCTTCGCCATGATACGAGAGACCTCAGAGGGAGTATAGAACTGTCCCTTACTCTTGCCCGACTCGGTAGCAAAGTGACGCATCAAATATTCGTAGGCATCACCGAGAATATCGTCGCCTTCCGCGCGGTTCTTGCGAAAATTCAGGGCGGGATTATCAAAAATAGCGACCAGGTTGGAGAGGCGATCCTGCATCTCCTTGCCCTTGCCCAGTTTATCAGGATCGTTGAAATCGGCGACATCGATCACGCCCTTGAGATCATTGGCCTCGGCGAGTTTCGCGATGATCTTATTCATTTTGTCGCCGATCTCTGGATTGCCCTTCAGTGCAACCATATCGACGAAGCTGCCACCTTCAGGGACCTCAATCAACGCATTGGGCTGACCGGCGTATTTGTCGGAGACGTATTTGACGAAGAGGAGAACGAGGACATAATCCTTATACTGCGAAGCGTCCATCCCTCCACGAAGCTCATCACAGCTTTTCCAGAGCGAACTATACAGCTCACTTTTCTTGATTGCCATTGAAGACTTTCTCCATCAACGCTCTATGAATCCTTATTCTGTTTTTGTGACTGTTCTTGCTCTATGCGCATCAATTGCTCATGAATCTGAGCGATAAAAACATCTGGTTTCTGGTCCAGGACCCGACAGAGCTGGAAAAATGTTGTGAGCGTGGGGCTTTTGATGCCTCGCTCAAGAAGACTGATATAGGTGCGGTCCAGACCTGCTCTGAACGCGAGTTCTTCCTGTGTCATGCGTGCTGCTTTTCTGATACTTCGGAGTTGCTCGCCAAAGACTTTATTGAGCCGAGACAGTGTTTCCATACGATCCGCTACCAATACCTATGATTTTCAGCATTGTAGCGGTTTTATGTACACGCGTCTTCAGACTATAGTCTTCATTTTTACAATAACTCTACTCTGAGATTAGGGATATCTACTCACGTCCCGGACTCCCACCTTGATAGTCAGAAACGTGAGTAGCGCTTTTGCTCCGAAACATGTCACCAGCCATCACTGTGGAATTATCAGTAGGCATTCTCCTTTACTCTTTAAGATCAATGTATCTAAACATTTACTATCGGCAGGACTGGAACGATCTTTAATGGAGCGAACAATCCTTTCCTATTTTTCTGCAAAAATGAATCTCTCAGATATTGAGCTTGACGACGCTTTGGCGCACCTGACCGTCCCACATAGCGTATTTCACCCGCTTTGATCGCTCTCAGCATAGATGATCTGACTCGCTGGAAAGCTTCTCTGACAACAAGCATGAATACACATCCATTGTCGGATGCCAGAAAGTGCTCGAAATGCGCCGCTCCTGGTTGTATGGTGTCCAGACAAAATTTCCCAGCAGAGTCTTTCCTATCATCCATCACGCGTTAGCTTGCTGAAGCCATATCCAGCTTGCTTGTCCAGCAGAGGTGTTGAGTTGGTAGAAAGAGATTGTATGGTTGGTGGTATCCCCATTGGCATCGAAGCTCTGCTTCCCCGTTGCTCCCGTGTACGAATGGTGCGTACCGGTCTGGTCCGTATATTCGTTGTGTGCGAGCGCCTGGAGAATAGCTAGGCGAAACAGTCTGGCTCCCGCCTTATCATTCGCTCCATGAGGAGTAGAAACACCTTTGTGCAACGCGGTTCTGATCGCCTGGATCAGCAGCATTGTACAATCGTAGGCTGAGGCGGCATATGCCAAATAGTTACTGTATCCATTAGCGATGAAATCATCTTGAAAGTTCTGCCCTATCGTTGTTCCAGAATGTGCCGGGTCTGGGATCGGAAGGCTGGCATAAACCGGAGCACTCAGGTGTAAGTTGTCCGCAGCCTGAGCGAAGCCGCTATCGATAATCCCGTCTCCTCCGGCGAACGTCACCTTTTGGAGTTGGGGGATATTGGCCAGTGCCTGCAAGGCATAGGTTCCGTTGGGATCGGTCCCCGAAAAGTAGATCAGGTCGGGTTGGGTGGAAGCCACCGTTTGCAAGGCATTTCGATAACTCTGCACACTGCTCTGCTGCAAGTCTAACGAAAGAATCTGGCCATCCAGTTGCTGCCATTCACGAGCAAAAGATTGAGCAAGACCAAAGCTGTAAACATCACTGTCATCCCTGAGCAACACCACTTTGTGGTAGCGTTTGGTCTTGAAGAGGTAGTCAGCGTCGGCCTTGCCCTGGCGGTCCTCCGTGGTAGCCAGGCGAAAAAAGGTAAGCTGACCCGTTGGCTGCATCTGAGCCTTGATCTCATAAGCTTCTGAACAATCGGGGTCTGCAGAGCTATCTTTGGTCAGACAGGGATATGTTGTGGTCGGGCTGATCAGGGCAATAGACGCCCGATTGGCAACAGGCAGTTCTTTGATTGCCACCGAGGAGTTGCCTGGACCGATAATGACGGCAATCAGATTATTGGCGACGGCGTTGGTGACATTGGCCGTGCCTTTGGCGGGATCATGAATATTGCCGATCCCTACATCGTCATAAGGGACCAGTTGAAGCGTATAGCCAGGTAAGAGCTTGTTGTTGTTAGCCTCAGTAATCGCCATCTGGACCGCGTTTTGCAGCGGCAGACCATTGAGCGTATCCAGGCCAGAAGTAGGGAAATCGCTGGCAATTTGGATAGTGGTCGAGGCAGCCGGCAATGGAGATGTCGGATTTAGCTCGTTGCCTCTAGGAAAAACGCCGCTGCGCCAGCCCAACCCTAGTACCACTCCCCCAATGAGCACAAGGCAGAGCAAGGCAAAGATAAGTTGACCTCGATGCCCGATAGCTTTCTTGGAGGTCACTGACTGGCTCCTAACTCCTGGGGGCACCACAGTTCTATTTTCATCTGAAGACATCAACGCCAGGGCTTGTGAACGGGGCATTTCTTTCCCATTCGCCACCGTCGATTTCTCAGGACCATTCAAAGCAAGCAACTGAGCAGTTTGTATACGCCGGGGTAACACGATCGCAAGTATCTGGCTCTGTTCATTTAAATCGATGCGAGGAGGGAGCAAATGAGCGTCTTTCATCAATCGTTGGATACGCTCTATGCCTGAACCCACTTTCTCTACATAGCCAGCCAGATAAAAGATACGCATAATCTGAGGATTTCTGGGGTGGCTGCCGGGGTGCTCTTGGGATGCTTGCATGAGGGATGTCACGCTGACAGGAAAAGGTGGTTGACCAGGGCTACTGATCTCAACGCGATCACTGAAAATCTCTAACTGTATTCCCTCTGATCTGAATCGATGATCTAGTTCAGTGATGTACTCCCGGTGTACTAACGCATTTGCCAGCGCTTCTTCTAGTACGCGGAATGGAATTTCGGGCTGTTCGCTGCTGCCTCCAGGCTCGATTACTCGACCAAAGCGCAGGTTCTTCTGCAAAAAGTTGCATCCCTCCACAAATTGTTGTAAGAGACCGCCTCGATGCTCTTTTTCCTCCCTCCAACCACTCTTCCGATCTGTGCCTTTCCAGTCAATACATCGCATATATGCGCCAGCAACATCACGCGAGGGATGGCGCCCAAAACAAAGCAGCGCGCCATAAGTAGGATGCGCTCCCTGAAGCAGACTTAACTCCTCAAACTGGGCTTGCTCATTGAGATCAGCACGATAATCATCCTGTAGCAGCACTCGTTCCTTCTGGAGAAACACCCTGATTTGCTCAATATCCAGATGGGCAAAAGTTGCCTTCTGGCAGATGGTCATATCAAAAAACTGTTGCTCCAAATCTACAATTGCTTCCTGCTGGTTTTCCGCTTGAGAAACAAAGTCTTGTAGACTTATCTTCACAGGATTTTGCGCAGGATGACTGGCCAGAACCCAGCGGCGTCCCAATTGACCCAATAAAGCAGGACGTTGCGAGTCTGTTAAGGCTGTTTGTTTTGCCAAATAGGTGTATAGGGATACCAGGGAAATATTCCCGTCGCTATCCAGAGCCTCTCTATCCGTCCCGCCCAAAGCATTCAGAATGAAATAGGTCATACGGGTATGACCGTCACCTTGCTCATAGGCCTCTGCTCCTGTTTGTGCAGATGTGAGAATTGCCCATGATCGATCTGGTTGTTTCTGTGACTGCTCTGATTGCTGGAGGGTAGTAAAATACTCCTGTAACAACCGGCTAAGTTGAAATGAGGGTGTTTCGGTAATATGCCCTATGTTTCCGGCATAAACACAATCCAATATAATCAGAACACTGGCAGTCTCATTGCTCTCAAAGAACCTCTGCCGAAGCCAACGTAGAGAAAGATAAGCGGATGGATCTAGCTTTGCCACCTCAGGATCAAAATCAGCGGTCACCAGATAGATTTCAACGTCTCCGTTACTATTGTGAAGCGGATAACCGTGACCGATAAAATAAAAGAGCAGCAGATCTTCCTGATTTCTTTGCTCAATGAGATGGATAACCGCTTGGCGTACATTCTGTGTAGTGGCGTCCTCGCCGACTAAAACCGGACTGGGGAAAGCAAAGTTGCTCTCCTCCCGGCTCAACAGCCAGCCCATACCCCGCGCGTCGGTTTCGGCATATTTCAACGGGGCCAGACCAGGCGCACTGGGAGAGGTATCAACTCCTATTACTAGAGCATGTTTTTTGCCCTCAAAAGAAGCGCTTTCAGCAGAATGATCACTATCTACCCGCGACATACAATAAATGCCTTTCTTGGAACAAAAAATATGTATAGTATCCTTGGCCTGCGATGGGTTCTGTCCTTGAGAATACCTTTACGATGGTGTTTTCACCTGCATATATTTGAATATCAATATCATTCTTATTAGATCAAACCAACGCTTCTTTATTAACTGATCTTGCTGTCAGACCAACCAGTTTAAATAAAGAATTGTATGTCTCTTTTATCAGAGTAGACATTAAAAAGCATTCTCAGATCTTATTTCTCGCTTCCGGCCCCTATTGTACCCATCGCTTCAGGGAGTGTCAACCAGATGCACCAGTCCACATAAATGGGAATGCAGGCAATGCTGACTACCGAGAGGAGTTACTGCGAGGGCTGGAGGTGATCGCGCCTTATCAGGCGACGGCGAGCCTGCTCGAGGTCAGGCCCTCATCCGGCTTGGTGGTCAATAGGGAAACGGGGCCATCGTCGCAGATCTGCTGGCTGCCCAGATCCCTTGGCTGATGCGTGACAAAGATCACAGACTCCTTGATCTTGCACAGGTAAAAGATCGCCTTGCCTATGAGCAATTCGTATATCCCGAAAGTGGATATGCCGGGATCTGTTTGATTGTAGAGACCTGCCCGTGACGGTGAAAGGACACCGCTCTCGCATGATCATCGCTACGCATCCAGCCGAGGCCCTTGCCATCTCGATTGGTGTAACCTGCGATGGAGTAGCCTTCGAGTTTTTCATAGCCTTGCCTGCGCTCGGCTTCACCGTCGCCAATGTGGTCAAGCTCTATTTATCACGTGGTAGCTCTGAGACGGTGCTCTCTGATGAGGATCGGGAGCAAAACAGTGATCAGTGGAGTTCCTAATTTATTTTTTGCAGGCTCTTACCGATCTGACCGGTTTTCTCTCCACGAGCGATGTGCTATAATCGAGACAGTTATCCCGAAGAGATTATTTTCGGGCAAGGTGGAGAGTGTAAAAGGGAAAAAATGTAAAGGAGAAAGAAATTTTCATGATGTCTTCCTCATCAGGACCACAAGACAATAGAGCCTATCGGTTTCCGGTTTCTGTCAAGGGCATTATTTACTCCAACGAGAAGATCGTTTTACTCAAGAACGAACGCGAGGAGTGGGAGTTACCAGGAGGCAAACTGGAATTGGGCGAAACGCCAGAAGCCTGTGTGGCCAGGGAGATCGAGGAGGAACTGGGCCTGACGGTGACGATTGGCCCTTTGTTGGACTCCTGGGTTTACCATATCTTCGAGGGAGTCGATGTCCTCATTCTGACGTATGGGACCTCTCCCTTCCCATTTTCGCACGTCACCCATAGTCCGGAACATAAAGCTGTGGGTCTCTTCAGACCGGACGAAATTCCCTCTCTTCGTATGCCAGAGGGATACAAACGCTCTATTGAGGCGTGGATCAACTTCCATTTGCGCTCGCAGGGGTAATGATCTCTCTGGAAGGGGCAAGGATGTCTGTAATCACCTCTCTCTCCGAACGGCGCTGTCGAAACTGTGGTACAAAGCTGAGCCGATATAACCCCGATCCTTTGTGCTGGTCATGCCAGGACGAGAAACGGTCAACGATTCCAGATACGCAAGCACCCTCGTCTCTTCCTACACTCTCATCTTCTGCTCGTAGCGCGTTTACCTTACGCTCGATTCTTCACACTGTTCGACGAACAAAGCCACTACGATTGTCAGATGTTGGTCAAGCACTCAAAAACTACCGCAGTATCCATCAACTGACTCAGCGTGATCTTGCCAGCCTCTTAGAATTTGATCAATCCTATATCTCAAAGCTTGAAAATGGTCAGGGGCTGCGAGACAGTGCCACACTCAGGCACATTGCTCAACGTCTCAGTATCTCAGGATCGTCACTCGGTATACTGTCAGAAGAGCTTCAATACGCTCAGAGTCCAGAGATAATCGACACTGCCTCTTCCGTTATCCGGCTCAGTCAAACGGTACGTGAAAGCGGGAGAGCTGAGGCTGCCGTTAACGAACTCTGGCCTCTTATTCTCAGGTTAGAAACACAGCAAGTACAGGATAATGGAAATCCTCGTCTCCTACTCACACTTGCCTCCGCTCAAGCAACATTAGGTATCATCTTAGGTGACTTGCTCCCTGAAGAAAATTTATGGATCAGTGTACACTTTTTCAAAAAGGCGGTTGCTATCGCTGATGAGCATGGTGACGCTCTGTTCAAATCCGAGGTGTATCGGGGATGTGGCAATGAATTGCGTAAGCACAAACACTATACCGAGGCCGTTTCCTATCTTGAGCAAGCTTTTTTTCTCGCCCCTGATGCCATGAGCAAAGGAATGGCTGCGGCACTTCTGGCACGCACTTACGGGGAAATGGGCGACCAAGAGAATTTTCTTGATGCGATAGGAAGCGTCCTGTACGCACAGGAAAAGGTTGATAGCTTTACTCCGACGTTTAATCCGGTCACCATTTATGAAGTGCGTGTTCGTGGATTATTGAATGTAGGACAAATGAACGCACAGCTCTCACTCCTGGAGCAGGATACCACACACTTTTTCGCCGTCCCTATTGCCCCGCAATGGCATGTCATTTCACAACTCACGAGAGCTGAAGCGATGTTTCATATCGGGAGGGTGGACGAAGGACTGGCAAACCTCAAAACAGCACTCATTGGTGCCGAATTATGCAGACTTCCTCACCAGGTACAACGAGCTATCCGTGCAGTGCAAACCGTAGAAGCGTATAGCCCTGCCAGAGCCATGGGTGACGAAGCCAAATTGCTTCTCGGGAAGCTGGCCCAACCTATGCATCAGTTCTCTCTCCCTCAATAAAAACAATCCCTTCTCCTGAAAACCCTCGTCCTATCCACTTTTCCTATTTCCTCATCTCCTTTTGTACAAACAAGCAAACTGACGGATATGACAACTTGTCATTTGACTCTCGTCAATGGAAAAAGTACGCTGTAGGTACAAAAAGGTGAATGGCGATCTTCAACAACGATGGAGGGCTAGAGCATGACGATAACAACGCCTTTTACTACCTTTTACCTTGACATCACAGAGGAGCATGCTGATAAGCAGATTGAACAGGCGCTGTTGTGGGACGGCATGATCACGTTCGATGCTATCTGTTCAACCAGGGAACTGCTTCGTCTATGCAGACGCCTTGGGACAATTGTCAAGCATAGAGATGCAGATGAAACTGGCCTCACACGAATTGTGAAGCGATCTCCTGAACAACCTATAAGTAGCTATCAAGCTTTCACCGATTCTCATCTCACTCTCCATACCGATGGGACCAGCATTCCAGATCCCGCACCACTCATCGTGTTGTGGTGTGCGCAACCAGCCGAAGAAGGTGGTGTATCACTCTTTGTCGATGGAAAACAAATTAGCTGTTAAGAGGGATTGCTTATGGTATACTGAGTAGAATAATAGAACATTTGATCTCATACAAAGGGAGGTAGAGATATGTCCGATATGAACTGGATCTGTTGCCCCCTGGTGGCTCAAAACCCAACTACGAGGGCT
>WNGD01003155.1_pt1 | contig 16934 bp, 11 predicted proteins | sample 5400671 | NCBI WGS metagenome assembly WNGD01 (sample SAMN13153369, study PRJNA577476) | soil metagenome | isolation source: 40 cm soil or saprolite under grassland replicate 2 | place: USA:California | collected 2016-06-15
GCCAGGCGCCGAGCGGGCCGCGGAAGCCCCAGAACCGCACGCCGGCCGCGCGCTCGGCGTCGCTGCCGGCGAAAGTGGTCTTCAGGACCAGCCAGCCGCAGCTCAGCCCCGCGATGATGCCGCTCGCGTAGATCGCCAGGTGGGCGGGGGTCCAGAAGGTGTCGCGCCCGATCGTGCGGTGCCACGAGATGTCCCAGATCACGCCGACCACGGCGCTGGTCGCCGCGACCAGCGTGGCGACGACGTACCACGGTGTCGCCATCATGCCTCCTTGGGGATCTTCACGACCCTGCAGCCGGCGGTGAATGGCCGGCTCCTACCGGGAGCCGGCCATTCCATGGCTTCACATGGCCGAGGCGCGGCTCCGCATCCTGCCCTGCACCCACTCGGCGGCGTAGCCGAGCACCGCCCCCAACGCGAGGGCGATGGCGACGCGGAGACCGCCCTGCATGGTGACGATCCGCATCCCCATGACGCCCAGCGTGACGCCCGCCCCGGCGATGGCGCCCGCCGTGTAGGACAGCAGCGGGAGTTGCGCTTGATAGACGATGCCGAACATCGCCGCGCCGAGCACGAGCGCGGCCACGAGTTCCTGGCGTCCCAGGGCCCCCGACACCATCACGAAGATCATGGCCCAGATCACACCGGACACCGTGCCGGCCACCGACTTCTGGAGGCCGGGAATGCCGCCGCCGGCGGCGACGAAACAACCGATGCCGACAATCACCGGCCACAGCTGCAGCGGGAGCTTTCCGAAGTGCGAAATCGCGGTCCACACGGCCACCACCGCGGCCAGACTCAGTCCTCGGGCGGTCATCGCGTTCATCGCTCTGCCTCCTTCGGTGTGAGAATGCGGTAGGCTTCCATGGCATAATACTCCGCCAGCCCCAGCGTGTCAGCATGCGCGGCGGTCTCGAGGTTGCGCGCCTCGACGCGCTGCCAGAACTCGCGGTCGTCGAGCTCCCCGGGGAACGGCGCGGTGTCCTTCTGGGACTGGTGCTTGAAGATGGCGAGGATCTTGGCGCGCAGCTCGTCCTGCGACAGCGGCACCAGCACTTCGGCTTCGGTGATCGACCATTCCTGCCACGCCCCGCGGTACAGCCACACTTCCGGGCGCGGGGCGGGCCGCGCGGCGAGGGCGCGGTCCACCGCCTGCTTGCACATGCGGTGGGTGCCGTGGGGGTCGGAGAGATCGCCGGCGACGAAGACGTAGTCGGGGCGGACCTCCTCGAGCAGCCGTCCGACGATCGCGACGTCCTCGTCGCCGATGGGGCGCTTGCGCACCTCCCCGGTGCGATAGAACGGCAGGTCCAGGAAGCGCGCCGCGGCCCGCGGCAGCCCCACGGCCTCGAGCGCGGCAATCGCTTCGGACTCGCGGATCACGCGCTTCAGGTCCTGCACCGCCGGGAGGTCCACGTCCCCCGGTGCCTTGTGCTCGAGGCTCTCCTCCACGGCGGCGCGCACGCGCCGCACGGCCGCCGGGTCGACCTCGAGTGTGGCCGCGGCGCGCTCGGTGAACTCCAGGTGCCGGCGCACGTCGTGGTCGAAGACGGCGATGTTGCCGCTCGTCATGTAGGCGACGGTGAGCGCGTTCTCGTTTTCCCACAGCTTGCGCAGGATGCCGCCCATCGAGATCACGTCGTCGTCGGGGTGCGGGGAGAACACGAGGATCCGGGTGCGCGTCGGCAGGCGCGCGCGGCCGCGGATCTTGTCGCGCAGGCGGTTGAACACCTCGCCGTTGATCGGGCCCGGGGCGCCGGCGCGCGCCAGCAGGGGACTGAGATGGTGCTCGGCGTAGTCCTGCGCGGTCAGCTTGAGGATCGCCTTCCCGGCCTGCTCGGACAGCCACACCACCGCCCGCTCGGTGAGCGCCGGCGTCCAGGTCACGCTCTCCAACACCCACGGGGTCTTGATGCGCGTGAGCTCGGCCGCGGCGGCGAGATCCAGGTAGGCGGTCGCGTTGGAATGGCCCTGGAGGAACGTGGCGGCGACGTCGTGGGACGGCTCGCCTTCCACCGCGCGCCGCACGATCGCCGCCTTGTGTTCGCCGGTGGCGATGAGTGCGATCTCGCGCGCTTGGAGGATCGTCGCGACGCCCATCGTGATGGCCTCGCGCGGCACGTTGTCCTCGCCGAAGAAGTCGGCGGACGCGGCGCGGCGCGTGATGGTGTCGAGCGTGACGAGGCGCGTGCGCGACTCGCGCGTCGAGCCCGGCTCGTTGAACCCGATGTGGCCGCTCTGGCCGATCCCCAGCAGCTGGAAGTCGATCCCGCCCGCATCCGCGATCGCCCGCTCGTAGGCGGCGCACGCCTGGGCGATCTGCTCGCGCGGCGTGCCGCCGTCGGGGACGTGCGCCTGGGCGGGCGGGAGGTTCACGTGGTCGAACAGATTCTCCTGCATGTAGCGCCGGTAGCTGTGGGGGCTCGACGGCGGCATCGGGTAGTACTCGTCGAGGTTGAATGTGACGACGGGGGAGAAGTCGACCTCGCCGGCGCGGTGGCGGCGGATCAGCTCCTGGTAGATGCCGAGGGGCGTGCTGCCGGTGGCGAGCCCGAGCACGCAGCGGCCCTTGGCCGCCGTCTCGCGGTGGATCACCTCCACGATCCGGTCCGCGAGCAGCCTGGCGAGGTCGTCGTGGTCGTGGACGACGACGGTGCGCAGCCGCTCGCGCAGGCGCGAGCCTTCGATCGTGGGGGCGGGGGGGGGCGGGGGGGGGTGACGGTCGGTCTTCACGCCATGAAACTTACATCATCGCCTCACACTTTCACTTCGATTGTGGCCCCTCGCTTATAGCGGACATACAGGAACGCCATGGGCACGACCAGCATGCCGGCCGCGAGCACCGCGCACGCGAGCAGAATCGAGGCGTAGAACACGGCCTGCTGCGATACGCCGGCGGCCCGGAACATGGCGGCGTCCTGGTGGGAGAGCAGGATGATCATGGCCTGGTGGGCCTGGGTCCCGAGGCCGACTTCGGCGCTGGCGAGCCCGGCGAGGATGGTCCGCACCAGCTCCTGATCGACGGTGTCGGGGAGGGTGCGCGCCAGCGCGCTGAGGTGGTCCTGCAGCCCGCGACGCAGGCTGTCGCGCTGGGCGATCGCCTGCGGGCGCCGGTAGGCCGGATCCGGGTTCGTCGCCATGTCGCGCCACACTTCGAGTCCCGCGTTGTAGGCGTGGAGCAGCTGCACGGCCCGCGCCCCGCGCTCGACGGTGCGCGAGGCATTGCCCAGGGAGCGGATGAGCACCAGGCCCATGACGAGGGCCAGCACGAGCGCCGCTCCGCTGATCGTCACGGCGATACCCGGACGGATGAAGGTGTAATCCTTCATCGCGATCGCGAACGAGGAACGGCCGACGGATGGGCGCGGCGGCAGCGGAGGTGTAGTCATGACCTCTACCGGTTGGGCGTGTTATCCAGGGCCCGCGTCGAGGCGACGGTGGTGTCCCCCCGGGCGCCGATGGTATAGATCCGGCCGGCCACGAACGACACGGCGTTCCTGGTGAGGACGCTGGTATTCGAGCCGGTGTACCGCGTGATCAGATTGTACACGCCGTTCGGTACGGCCGTGAACGGGCCGGCGGCTTGGTACGCGACCTCCCCGCCGATGGCGATGGAATCCTTCGTCACCGTCGTGTCCGTATTCTTCGCGTACAACGTCATCGGATTCGCATTGCTGATCGCGTGGACGAAACGGACGTACGCCACCGTGTAGTTCAGCGCGGGCACCGGATCCTCCACGACGAAGGCCTCCACTGTTTTGGTCCCGGTGTTGTAGACCCCGCTCATGTAGAACGAATAGAACTTCCCGTCGGCGATGGTGGTGGTGACCGTCGCGATGGGCAGGTCCTTGTCGACCGCCGCCGCGATCCGCCCCGTCAGGGTGTACGGGCCGGACGCGACGGCGGAGTAGAGCCCGCCATTCCCCGCGCCGCCGTAGGTCACGCCGTTCGTGGATTCGGTCCCGGTGCCGGAGGTGATCGCCGTCATCTTCGTGGCATTGGCGTAGAAATTCACGCCGGGGGCGCTCACACCGAAGTTGAAGAACTTGATGCGGGACGCGGCCAGCGGTCCGGTGATGTCCTGGACGGTGTTCTTCTCGCACGCGGCGAGCGCGACGACGCACAGGAGCGCGAGAGCAGCCAGGGATCGATTCATGGTCCTAGCGTGATCCACAAGGGCCTGGTGTGATAATCCAACGCCAGGGCGCCGATGGCGGCGAGGCCCGGCTTGTTCCACACATACTCCGAGTTGTATCTCGGCCGGATGCGCTGCACGACGAAACCGCCGTTGTCGGGGAACAGGATGGTCGGCGGCGGGGGCAGGAATCCGCGGAACACCTGCTTTCCGCTCACCGAATCAGTGTAGTGGTACCGGCGCATGTCCATCCACAGCTCGTTGTGCCCCCACCCCCACAGCGCGATGAACTTCTGGGACATGACGTGCGACAACGTCAGGGGGCTGGTGGTCGGGACAATGTTCGTGTCTGCGAGGAACGCGTTCACCTCCGCGGTCGTGATCGGTAACGGCAACTGGTTGTCGTCCCGATTCCGCGCGTTCACGAAGTCCATGCTGGCGCGGATCCCGTTCGTGTACGCGGTCAGCGCGGCGGACGGGTTACTCGCCCGCAGCGCGGCTTCCGCCTTGATGAACTGCAGCTCCGCGTAGGTCATCAGGGGGATCTTCGACCGGTCGGAGAAGATGTAGCGGGACGGCAGCCCCAAGCCGGCGCTACCGGGATACCCGAAGAAATTGTTGGGCTGCTGGGAGGCGGTGAGCGCCCCGAAGCCGATCACGGTGGGATCGAGACCCCGGTACTGGCCATCGGGTGACGGGGACAGCATGCGGCTCATCCGGGGGTCCACCGCGCCGCCGAACTGCGTGCCGTTCATCAGCCCGAGCACGAACAGGGTCTGCCGGTAAGTGGTGATGTTGTTCCGGGTGCGGCCCCAGAAGTTGTAGTCCTGGAGGTCCGTGCTGGTGGCCGGATAGGCGAGCAGCGCGTCGTCGGCGTTGCTCGCAAACGACGAATCGACAGCCGCCATCACCGCCGCGGGATCGTATACGGCAACCTTGTTGCTGAAGTGATTCAGCACCAGGGCCTTCATCCCCCACGCCAGCTTGCGCCACTTCGACCGGCTCCCGAAGTAGATGTGGTCGCCCCTGACGAGATACGAGGAGTCCACGGCGCCGTCCGTGCGCCTGAGCAGCACGATCGCGCTGTCCAGCAGCCGCTGCACCTCCTGATACGCGTAGTCCTGCGTGTCGTAATCGAAGGTGGTGCGCGAGTCGTCGAACGCTTCCTTGATGATGATCTCGCCGTGGAGATCGGTGAGGACCTGCCACCCCCACGCCTTGAGGATCAGCCCGACGCCGAGGAGGTCCCAGCGCTGCGCGGCCTCGGCCTTGGCATTCATGTCGATCAGGTTCTGTCCCAGCGACCAATAGACGTCGCGCCACTGCTGAGCGCCGTTGTCGCTCGCCGCATCGTACCCCATCCGGTCCCAGGTGCTGAGACTGGTGCCCGGCAGCGTCCATTCCTGTGTGTATCGGCCCACGAAGCGGCCGTCGAACTGCGGCGACGTGATCATCCAGTGCAACATCGGCGGGAGGTAGACGTACGCCTCCACGGATTGCGGCCCGTTCGGATTGGTGTTGACGTCCAACCAGTCGCTGCACCCACTCCCCACCGTGACCAGACCGACCAGGAGCACCGCCTGTCGTGTATTCATGGTCAGAACCCCATCCGGATGCCGAAATTGACGCCGGCGGGCATGGGGAAGTTGCCGAAGTCGATCCCCACGCCCCCGGAGCCGCCCACCGCCGCGCTGTTGCCGTTGACGATCGGATCGAGCCCGGTGTAGTTGGTGATCAGGAGCAGATCGGTGCCCTTGACGAACACGCTGGCGCTACGGGAACCCAGGAATCCGTCCGGCAGCGCGTAGGAGAGCTGCACGTCCCGGAGCCGCAGCCAGTTGATGTCCCGCTCGATGAACAGCTCCTCGCTCATGGCGGTGTAGTAAGCCGTCTGCACGCTGGGGACGACGACGATGGTATTGACCGTCGGATTGGCGCTGTTCTCTCTCCCGTCCCGCAGGACGCCGTCGATGACCCGCGGCTGGTTGCGATCGAGCGTCATCGTGCTGAGCCCGTGCGTCGTGAGGTAGTGGTCGGTCGCATCGAACACGTCTCCGCCCTTGCGGATGTCCACCAGGAAATCCAGGGTGAAGCGCTTGTACCGCAAAGTGTTCGTGACGCCGATCGTGAAGTCGGGTTGCCGATCGTACCCGTGGTGGCTCCCGCAACTCGCGTCGATGAAGTCGGAGGAGCGGATCGGGAGCCCCGATGTGGGATCGATCAGCAGTTCGCAGTCCTTGTTGCGGAGATAGAACAACCCGGTGAGCGACATGGTGGACAGACCCACCTGGGTCCCGTTCCGCACGTTCCCGTACAACCAGGTATCCGAGACGTAGGATTCCGGGATGGCATGGGGCAGGCCGGTCACGATCTGCCCCGCGCTGAACCAGTTCGCCACGACGTCCCAGGAAAAAGCGGGCTTCAGGACCGGCGTGGCCCGCACCGTGAGCTCCAGGCCCCGGCTGCGCGTCGAGCCGCCGTTCAGGTTGAAGAGGATGAAGCCCGTCGCGTATGGGCCGCGGACGTCGTTGACGATCGCCTCCCGGGTCACCTTGCGATACACGGTCCCGTCGAACCCGAGCCGGTTGTTGAAGAAGCTCACCTCGGCGCCGATCTCCCAGGACTTGGCGAACTCGGGGCTGAGCGCCGGGTTCGGGCCCCAGAAGCTGGACCCGTAGCCGCCGTAGGAGGTCGACTTGGATTCCAGCGCCGCCGCGAAGGCATAGGGCCGGGCGTCCTTGCCGACCTCCGCGTACGCGGCCCGCACCTTTCCCGTCATGAACCGGCCGACGGAGGGAAAGGCGTCGGAGAAGATGAAGCTGGTCGAGATGGAAGGATAGAAGAATGAGTTTCGCCCCACCGGGATGGTCGAAGTCCAGTCATTCCGGCCCGTCACGGTGAGGTACCAGAAGTTCCGGTAGTCGACCACGGCCTGTCCGAAGAGACTCACCAGGCGGCGCTGCTCGATCGTGGCCCGCGGCGTCCGCAAGGTCGTGTTGTTCATGGAGACGAAATTCGGATCCACAAACCCCGTGCCGACCATGGCATCCGTCGTCGACTTGTTGTCGGTGATGGCATGGCCCAGCAGGCCACCGATCGAGATGTCGTGCGTCACGGCGTGCGGGTTGAAGCTGAGCACCGTCTGCGCGTTGAAGTTGCGCGTAATGACGTCCGCCTGGTCGAGGACGCCGTTGGTGGCAAGCCCGGCAATGCTCTCGGGGTTGCGCAGGACGAGGTTCTGGTTGGTATAGGTGTCGAGCCCGAGATTCGTCTTGAGGCTCCCCCACGAAAACGGCGTCGCGAGGAGGCCGAGGTTGGCGATGACGCGGTTGGTCTTGGCGTTGATCTTGTTCTTGACGGCGTTGAAGTAGGGGTTATCCAGCTCCCCGGTGGCCGTCCCGGTCCCCGCCAGGCTGGTGATCCGACGACGGGCGCCGAGGGGCGTGAGGTAGTTCTTGGCGTTGTCGGTTTGCGGCCAGAGCATCAGATCGATGAGGGGACCCAGGTCGCCCTTGTACACCTGATCGTTGTTGTCATAGGTGTAGGCCATCGACAGGTCGCTGTTGAGCCAGCGGGCGATCTGCGCCTGAGACGCGAGCGTCATGTTGAGCCGGCTGTAGCCCGAATGCGGGACGACGCCGTCTTGTTTGTCGACGGCCGTGCCCAGCCGGTAATTGATCCGGTTGTCGCTCGTGGCCCCGCTGAAGGAGAGGTTGCTCGTCGCCGTCGTCCCCGTCCGCAGGAAGCCGTCGATATTGTCGTAGAACGCCGTGCCTGCGGGATACGGATTGCCGAAGTAGTTGAACGAACCGAGCAGCCCGCCCGCCACCGAGGTCGGACCGTAGACGCGCTGCAGCTGCGGCTTGGCTCTGGTCGCCTCGATCCGGAAGCTGCTGGTGTACTGCACGCCGCCGCCGGCCCGCCCCCGCTTGGTCGTGATGACGATGGCGCCGTTCGCGGCATCGATGCCGTACAGCGCCGCCGCCTCCGGCCCCTTCAAGACCGTGAGCGTCTCGATGTCGTCGGGATTGAAATCGGCGGCTCGGTTGGTGAAGTCCACGCCGCGATTGGACAGCGCCGTGTTGGAATTCGCATCGGACGCCAGGAGCGTCGTGGTGAGCGTCCGGTTGTCCATCGGGAGACCATCGACGATCATCAGCGGTTGGTTGCTGCTGCTGATTTCGCTGACGCCGCGGATCGTGATGGAGGTGGACGCGCCGGGCACGCCCGACGTGCTCGTCACGTCCACCCCGGCGATGCGCCCCTGCAGCGCGTTGACGAAGTTCTCCCGCGCCGTCTGCACGATCTCGGCGCCCTGCAGGCTCTGCTGGGCGGTGCCCAGCGCCCGTCGCTCGGCGGTCTGCCCCAGCGCCGTTACCTCCACGGCATCGAGGGCCAACGCGACCCGGCGCAGCGCGACGTTGATGACATCCTCGGCGCCAACGGTCCGTTCGACCAGCGCCGTCCCGATGAACCGGTACTGCAGCACCTGGCCCACCTCGGCGCTGACGGAGTAGTCGCCTTCGCGGTTGCTGTAGGCACCGGTATTGGTCCCCTTGATGACGATCAAGACGCCGGACAAGGGAGCGCCCTGCTCACTCGTCACCTTCCCGGTAACCGTCTTTTGCTGGGCAAACGCACGAGGAGCAACCACGAGGATTCCCATCAACACCAGGGCGAGGCGTGTGTGCATGTTGAGGTGTACCGGGTTGTGGGAGACCGTGACCGAAGCTCCAGCCACTCGCGCGAACGCCAAGGGGCCGACGCTACCGCGGGGTCGTGGAGACCGCAAGAGGCGCTGGCTAGCGCAACGCCGCGTCCAGCGCGGCCGACGCCCGGCCCACCGCCGCGGCGTAGCGGTCCAGCGCCGCCGCCACGCGCGCCGCCTCGGCCTGCGCCTCGGCCGGCCGCCGCTGCTCCACCGCCTCGCGGATTCCCGGCATCGTCTTCACGCCGTAGCCCGTGTAGAACCCCGGGGCGTAGAGCAGATGGCGGAACCACGGGCGCCGCGGCAGACCCCCCGAATCCGCCAGCACCTGCTCGGTCCGCGCCAACTGCAGGTTCACGGCGCCAAGCGCCGCGCGCCGGGCGGTGATCTGCGCCGCGGTGAGCCCGTCGAGCTTGGCGAGCGCGGCCTCGTAGGCGGCCGCGGCGGTGTCGACGCGCGCCAGCGCCGCGCGCACTGCCGTCAAGTCCAGCCCCTTCGTCGTGTCGTTCTTCGCGGCCAGCTTGGCGATCTCGTCGGCGTAGCGCCGCCACGTGCGCGCCGCGCCGCCGAACTCGAAGGGCAGCACCGGTGCGTCGGCGGTGCGCAGCAGCGCCGTCGCCATCGTCTGGGCCTGGAGCGTCTCGTAGGTATACGACGAGTCGAGGAAGCGCTCGTAGAACGTCCACGTGTCGTAGATCGAATGGTAGATGCCGCTTTGTCCCGCGCCGCCGTACGCGAGGTTGGCTGTCGGTAGGCCGAGGTGATCGAGAAAGGCCGTGTAGTCGGAGCCCGAGCCCAGCGCGCCGATCGTGAACGCCGTGTCGGCGGTTGTGTCGCGCTGGCGCTCGCGGCGCTGGTGATCGCGCCACGCATCGAGCACGCTCGTCCCACCGGGTGCGCCGGGCTGGGGCACGTCGCGCGCCAGCTCGGTGAAGAACCGCTCCAGGGCGTGTGACCCCGCGACGCCGATCCAGCCCTTCTCGTTGGTGTCGGAGTTGTAGTAGGCGACGGCCTTGGCGCGCAGCTCGTCGGCGTGCGCCTCCGCCCATTCGGTCGAGCCGAGCAGGCCCCACTCTTCGCCGTCCCACGCCGCCAGCACGATGGTGCGCGCGGGCCGCCACCCGCTCTTGAGCAGCGCCGCGAGCGCGCGCGCCGTCTCCCCGAGGGCGACCTGACCGGAGAGCGGGTCGTCGGCGCCGTTCACCCAGGCATCGTGGTGGTTGCCGAACACCACCCACTGGTCGGGGGCGCTGGCGCCGCGGATCGTCGCGATTACGTCGTAGAGCGGGCGGCTCTGCCAGTCGAACTTCACGGCGACGTGCACCGTAGCGGGGCCGGCACCGATGTGGTAGGTGAACGGCAGCGCGCCGCGCCAGCCCTCGGGCGCGACGGGGCCGCCGAGGTTCTTGAGCAGCGGCTGCGCGTCCGCGTACGAAATCGGCAGGACGGGGATCGGCTCCAGCGTCTTTGCCTCGACAACCGACAACCGACGACCGCCCGGGACTGAACCCCACCCCGGTGTCAGCGGATCTCCGGGATACGTGGGCATATCCATCACGCTGCCGCGCTGCACCCCCTGCCACGGCCGCATCGGCCCTGCGGGATAGACGTCGCCGACCCAGTAGCCGTCGTCTCGCGGGTCGGAGTAGATGAGGCATCCGACGGCGCCGTGCTCCGCAGCGACCTTCGGCTTGATCCCCCGCCACGACCGGCCGTAGCGCGCGATCACGATCTTGCCGCGCACACTGATCCCCAGGCTGTCCAACACCCGGTAGTCCTCGGGCACGCCGTAATTCACGTACACCAGCTCCGCGGTCACGTCGCCGTCCGGCGAGTAGGCGTTGAAGGTGGGGAGCTGCGTGGCCGTCTGCGACGTGGTGGGGTCCTGCGGCAGCGGCGGCTCCTGGAGCTGCGCCGTGTAGCGCTCGGGGGCGACCAGCTCCAGCGTCCGCGCCACCGGCCGGGGCATCAGGGCATCGAACTGCTCGATGCGGGCGTCGAGGCCGAACGCGCGGAACCGCGCCAGGATCTGCTCGGCGACGCGACGCGAGCGCTCGGTGCCGGCCTCGTGCGGCTCCGCCGAGAGGGCGCGCAGTTGCGCGCGCAGCGTGTCGGGATGCGGCACGAGGCGCGCGGTTTGTTCGCGCCGCACCTCATCGGCGACGAGGCTCCGCGGAAACCCGCGGATCGGGGCAGGGGTTTGAAAGGACGCGACGGCGACGAGCGCGACGACGGAGAGCATGACGGGTTCCGGAAAAAGGGCGAGGTAACGATACGGGCGAAGGGGGATGGGGGAAGGGGGATGGGGATGCGTTCTTGCAACACCCATCCCCCATCCCGCATCCCCCATCCCGTTTTTCTATCGGGCGCTGTCGATGGCTGCCCTAAGCCCCCGCGCGAGCGCGAGCGGCTCCCCGTCGCCCCAGAAATGCACGAAGTAGGCCGCGGGCGTCTCGCCGACCAAGTGGTTGTGCATCGCGGTCACGCGGATGCCGCCCCCTTCGAGGGCGCGCACGGTGGGCTGCACCCGGGCGGCGGCGAGCACGAAGTCGCCGGTCGTGACGGCCCGCTGGGCCGTGACCCCCTGGAGATTGATCGCCGTGTTGATGCCCAGCGCCGCGGGCAGCGGATGACCGTCGAGCGTGACGGCGCTGCCCGAGGTCGGCACACTGACCTGCACGACGTTGCCGGCCAGCCGGCCGTGGGCGCCGAGAGCGGCGAACAACGCCGCCGTGTCGAGGGGGACGCCCGCGGGGGGCGGGGCGGACGCGGCTTCCGCGAGCGGGGTGGCGGTCCGCGCCAGCACCTGGCGCAGCCGGGTCGCGAGCTGGACCGCAGGTCCGTGCCCGTGATAGTGCAGATAGAGTATCCGCGGGCTCTCGCCGAGCAGGTGATGGTGGATACCGGTGACGTCGAAGCCGGCGCCCAGCAGCCCATTGATCACGATCGGCACTTCGCGCTCGGCGAGGACGAGGTCGCCCATGACATCGGCCGTGTCCGCCGAGCCGGCGAACGCCGCCCAGGACGTGAGGGCGAGCGCCGGTGTCACGGCGACGTCGCCGACGCGCACCTGCAGGTCGGAGCGGGGGAAGGTGGCGCGATAGGTCTCGCCGGCGGTGGCCCCGCCGCGGCCCAGGGCCTGGGCGACGCCGTCCCACCGGCCCCCGGGCTGCTGGGCGAGGAGGGAGCCAGACGTCGTCGCGGCGCACAGGAGCAAGGGGAGCAAGTAGCGCATCATGCAGTCCGGATGTGGGATGAACAGAGGATATGAAGAATCCCCGTCGAACGGGAGTGAGCGCGGGATGCGATCTGAAACCCGCGCTCCCTCCCCCGGCCCCTATTGCACGGTGACGGTGCCGCGCATGATGGCGCTGTGCACTTCGCATTCGTAGGTGTAGGTCCCCGGCGTCGTGAACGTGAACGAAAACGTGTGGCCGAGAGTCGTCGTCGGATTGCCGGAGCGGAACGTGTCCGGCCCGCCGGTCGAGGAAACATTGTGGGCATTGCATGGGCTGCACGTCCACGTCCAGGTGACGGTCCCTCCGGTCTGTACGGTAACGCCTACGGGACTGAACGAGTTGTTCGCCACTGACACATTGGCCGTGGGAGGTGCCGTCGTCGCGGTTGCGGTGAATATCACCGGCGAACCCGCCAGCGCGATCGCCATCGCCGTGTCGGTGTCCGTACCGGTATTGGGGCCGAGGGTCCGGGTGACCGCGGCCACGCCGTTGGTGCCCGTCACGGGCGCCGTAGAGGAAACCGAGCCGCCACCATCGCCGACGGCCCACGTCACGGTGACGCCAGGCTTTCCGTTCCCATGAACATCTCGCACGATTACGCTGTGCGAAGTAGCCAGGGCGGTGTTGATGACGCCTGTTTGGTTGTTGCCGCCGTTCAGCGCCATCTCGGTCGCGGTGCCCGCGGTGGCAGTCGTGGAGATCGATACCGGCGACCCCACCAGGCCCGTGACGGTGGCAACGGTCTGTGGCGAGCCGCTGACCGGACCGAGCGTGCGGATGACCGATGAGATCCCCGCGCCGTCCGTGGTGTCCACGCCCTGACTCACTGATCCTCCACCGGTGACCGACCAGTTCACGATCACGTTGGCGACCGGAGCATTGTTGTGATCGCGCACGACCACGGACATCGGCGTCGCGAGGGTCGAGAGCACCGTGTCGCTCTGACCGGCGCCGCCGTTCGTGGCGATCGAGGTCGCTCCCTGAATCTGCGAGAACGTCGTGAAGGTGACCGGCGACCCGCTGAGGCCGGTCCGAGTCGCCGTCGCGGTCTGGGTCCCGGCATTGGACCCGAGGGTTCGCGTGGCGCTGGACACGCCGTTGGCGTCGGTTTGGCTGGAAGCCGGTGCGATCGACCCGCCGCCGCTGCCGACCGCCCAGTTCACCGTGACGCCCGCGACGGGGCTTCCCGCCTGATCGCGGACCACGACGCTGAACGGGGTCCCGAGGACGGCGCCGGCGCTGGCGACTTGGCTGTCGCCGGCCATTTTCGCGATCTGCGTCGCGGTCGGTCCGGGACCGCCGCCGCCGTTGCCGCCGCCGCACGCCGCGGCAAGCGCCAGCGCCAAGGGGCCGATCGAACGCGCGAGGGTCATAGGACTCCTCCAGGCAGGGTGTAATTCACGTGGGTCTTGACGCTGGGTGGTTGCATCCCCAAGGTTGAGCGCGCCCAAGACCCGTTCTGGGGGCCCGCGTCACACCGGTTTGTATAGCTAGCACCGGTTAGCGCTGGCCGGCTAGGGTTTGTACACGCGGGGAGGGGGATTGGGCGCAGCCGCAGGGTTTCTCAACGGGATGGGCGAGGTCCTCCGGCAGGCGAGCGTCGCGCTCGGCCGGACCGTCACGCTGTACGAGGCGTCGGAAACGGGCGACCTCGTGCCCCGCGCTTCCAGTTCCCGTCATCCGGGCTACCACGAGACCAAGATCGACCTCGACGCCACGCTGCGGCGCTGGGGCCACACCATTCCCCCCGGGAGCCGTTGGATCGCCGCCCGCGTCGCGGACGAGGGTCCCTGGGTCATCGCCCCGCTGCGCAGCCAGCCGCCGGCCCCCCCGCCGGGCGGGAAAGAGCGCCGCAGCCCGCAGCGCCTCACCATCGAGCTGGCGGGGCTGTGCCTCGGCTTGATCGACCGGCGCGGGACGACCGAGCCCGGCACGCCGCCCGCGGCCGACCCGCTGGGCGATCTGCTCACGATGCCCTCCGTGATCGCGCACGAGGCGAACAACCCACTCGCCGCCGCGCGCGCCGGCCTGCAGCTCGCCGCCGAAACAGTCGGGCGCCTCGCCGGCCTCGACGCCGCCGCGCGCCGCGATCTGCTCACCCAGCTTGCGGAGGTCGAGGAAGCGGTGGACCGCACGATCGACTTCATGCGGGCGGTCGCGGACCGGGCGCGCGGCACCCGCACCGGGCCCGAGCGCTTTGACGTCGTGGGCGCGGTGCGCTCCGCCGTGGCGCTCGAAAGCATGCGGCTGCGCAGCCGCGGCCTGAGCGTCGAGCTGGCCGCCGATCTCGACCACGTCTATATCGAGGGCGACCGCAACCTGGTTTACGAGCTCGTGAGCAACCTCGTGCGCAACGCGGCCGACGCGACCACGGGGAAAGCGGACCCCATCACCGTGAGGCTCGAGCGTGAGGCGGAAGCGGTGCGGGTGGTCGTGCGCGATCGCGGCGTGGGCATCCCGCAGCACCTCGTGGAGCGGGTGTTCGAGGCGGGGTTCACGACCAAGACGGAGGGCGAGGGCGGCACCGGCCTCGCGGTGGTGCGCAACATCGTCGCCGGGTTCGGCGGCAGCGTGCAGCTCGAGTCCGTCGAGGGCAAGGGCACCACGGTCGTCGTGCAGCTGCCGGCGCCGCCGCAACGGGGTAGCGCGGAGCCGCTCCAGGTGTAACACTTTCCCGGTGTCGCGCGTACCCAGGACAAGCTCTTCCACTGATCGAGGATTCCCCATGACCGCCATCCGACTGGCCGCGGCGGGGCTCGCGCTCGCGCTGGTGGGCGCGCCGCTCGCCGCCCAGGCCCCGCCGCCCATTCCCGTAGACACCGCGGGCGTCGGCGCCCTGATCGACCAGGGCATGACCAAGTCCCAGGTGATGCAGAACCTGCAGTACCTCGCGGACGTGATCGGCCCGCGGCTGACCGGCTCGCCGGCGGCCCGGGCGGCCAACGACTGGACGCTGCGCAAATTCCAGGAATACGGGCTCACCGGGCAACTCGAGCCGTGGAACTTCGGCGGCACCTGGGCGCGCGGGCCCCTGTCGGTGCGCATGGTCGCGCCGCGGGTGCACGACGTCGTCGCCGCGAGCTGGGCGTGGGCCCCGGGCACCAACGGCAAGGCCGTGCGCGGACCTGTGGTGCGCATCGACGCCAGCACGCCCGAGAGCCTCGAGGCCAACAAAGCCAAGGTGAAGGGCGCGTTCGTGATGCTACGGGCGCCGTCCTTCGTCTGGAACAACGACGGCCCCCCGATGTCCGCGGCCGACACCCAGCGCATGCGCGACCAGTTCCGCGGGGCGTTCGGCGGCCCGCAGGCGATGGACTCGGCGCAGCGCGCCCGCATTCAGCAGTACAACACCGACCAGCCGTTTCTGCTGCGCAACGCCGGCGCGCTCGGCATCGTGCTCGACGGCGGCAAGGAGCAGGGGCTCCTCAACATGAGCGGGTCCCCGACGCGGGTCCTGCCGCTGCCCCAGATCGTCGTCGCGCACGAGGAGTACGCCCTGTTCGATCGGCTGCTGCAGGCGGGAACGACGCCGCAGCTCGAGGCGAACATCCAGAACACGCTCAACATGAAGGACTCGGTGCCGCAGTGGAACACGGTCGCCGAGATCAAGGGCACCGAGCATCCGGGCCAGGTCGTGATCGTGGGCGCGCACCTCGACTCGTGGGACCTGGGCACGGGCGCGAGCGACAACGGTACCGGCTCGATGGCCACGCTCGAGGCCGCGCGCATCATCGCGCAGTCGGGCCTCAAGCCGAAGCGCACCATCCGCTTCATCCTGTTTACCGGTGAAGAGCAGGGGCTCATCGGCTCGCGCAAGTACGCCGAGGCCCACGCGGGGGAGGCCGACTCGATCCAGGCCGTGATCGTGCTCGACAACGGCGTCGGCGCCATCACCGGGCAGGCGCTCCAGGGCCGGCCGGACCTCTACGGCCTGTGGCGGGCGATCCTCGCTCCCGTGCGCCGCTTCGGCGCCGACACGGTCACCGACGGCTTCAAGGGCGGCACCGATCACCTCTCGTTCCTGCCGTACGGCGTGCCGGGGTTCAACTTCAACCAGATCAGCCGCGGCTACAACCACACCCACCACTCCCAGTCGGATACCTGGGACAAGGCGATCCCGGCCGACCTGATGCAGGCCTCGACCGTGATGGCGGTGTCGGCGTGGGAGCTGGCGAACTTGCCGGTTATGATCCCTCGAGGGGACAAGAGACTTCCCGTTCCACCGCTGACGGCGGCGAGGGTGTCGCCTGAACTTGTAGGAAACGGCAGGCAATAGGCATCAGCTGCCAGAGTAGTTCCCAGACGCCAAGCGAACAGTGGTCACAAGACGCTAGTGCCAGCCTTTCACTGCTGGCAGCCGGCACTTGAGACCACTGTTTGCTTGGCGTCTGGGAACTTTTCTGGTGGCTGAATCCTGGACGCTGGCCGCTTAGATTTCGACAATGATCCCAACTCCCCAAAACGAACCCGTCCTCTCTTACGCCGTTGGCTCTCCTGAGCGCGATGAGTTGAAGCGCGTCCTCAAAGAGTTGTCCGCCCGCGTATTGGACATCCCCGTCGTCGTCGGTGGCCGCGAGGTCCGCACCGGGAAGACCGTCGATGCCGTCATGCCCCACTGCCACCACCACGTGCTGGCCAAGGTGCACCAGGCGGGCCCCAAGGAGATTGAAGGCGCGATCGCGGCGGCGCGCGAGGCGTGGCGCGAGTGGTCCACGTGGCCCCTGGAGCGGCGGGCGGCCGTGTTCCTCAAGGCCGCCGATCTCCTCGCCACGCGCCACCGCGCGGTGGTGAACGCGGCGACGATGCTGGGGCAGTCCAAGACCGCGCACCAGGCGGAAATCGACGCGGCGTG
>WNGD01004054.1_pt1 | contig 16934 bp, 20 predicted proteins | sample 5400671 | NCBI WGS metagenome assembly WNGD01 (sample SAMN13153369, study PRJNA577476) | soil metagenome | isolation source: 40 cm soil or saprolite under grassland replicate 2 | place: USA:California | collected 2016-06-15
TCGAGCTGGCCCACCGCAATCCGAAGTTCGTCGAGGACGTCGTGCGCTCGGTGCTCGATCGCCTCCTGAAGAGGTACCCGAAGATGCCCGATCCGACGTGGGTGCGGGTCAAGTCCGAGGCGGAAGAGTCGATCCACAAACACAACGCGTTCGCGGAGCGCTCCACGACCTTCGGCGAGATGCGCGCGCTCTGAGGCCACTGGACGGACGACAGGGGCTGTCCCTTACATTCCCCCGGCGACCGTGCGGCTCGGCAAAGGCTGATGGCCCCGACCGCCGATACCACGGGACGATGGCGGTCGCCACGCTGTGCCACATTTGCCGCCGACCCACGCTGCGGTCCTGCCTGAGTTGCGGTCGGCCCGCGTGCGACGAGCACCTGGCCGGCAGTGTGTGCGTCGAATGCCGCACGGGCCGCGGCGCGAGGCGGCCGGGCGTCCGGGTCTAGCCGGCTAGAGGAGACGCTTCGCGTCTTCCTTCTCGATCCCCAGCGCCTTCAACGCGTACGTGAGCGCCTTCTGGCGGATCATGTCCCGCGTCTTGTCGTCCAGGAACTGCTCCATGACCACGGGTGCCTTCCGCGCGTACTGGACCGCGAATTCGGACCAATAGAACGCCGCGTTCTCGTCGTCCAGCCGGGCGGCGGCGTTGTACTGCTCCTCCGCCTCGTTGAATCGGCCAAGGTCGACGGAGAACGAAGCGAGCGCATCCCGGTATTGTGGATTCTGTCCGTCGAGCTCGATCGCCTTTTTGTAGAGCCCGAGGACTTCGCCGGCCTCGACCTTCGGCACGCCCAGCGCGGCCTCCGCTTTTCCGAAGTGCGCGATCGCGCTGGTCGGGTCCGCCTTGATCGCCTTGTCGAAGTGCTTGTATGCGGAATCGTAGTCGAGCTGACCCAGGGCTTGTTCTCCCGCGGCGATCTCCTCGTCGGCGGACATAGGCGGACGCGGCGCAGAGTCTTGAATCGCACATAAAGATTCCTGCGTGAATTTCAAGACGGCGTCCGAACCGTCACAGGATCGCGCGGTGATCCCGGAGCCAATCGAGGTCGCTGAGGTACAGCTGCCGGATGTCCGTGATGCCCTCGATCGCCATGATGACCCGCTCGAGCCCGAGGCCCCATGCGAGGACGGGCGACCCGAGGCGCATCGGACCCGTGACCTCCGGCCGGAAGATCCCGCTCCCGCCGAGTTCGAGCCACCGTCCGTCGGGCAGCTGGCCTTCCGGCTCCATGCTTGGCTCCGTGTACGGGAAATAGCCGGGCCGGAACTTCACCCTTGTGAATCCGAGTCGGCGGTAGAACTCCTCGATCACGCCGATGAGCTGCGCGAGGTTCGCGCCGTCCTCCATGACGACGCCCTCGATCTGGTGGAACTCGGGCAGGTGCTTCCAGTCGACCGCATCGGGCCGGAAGTTGCGGCCGATGATGAACGCCTTCTGAGGCGGGACCGGGTGCTCCGAGAGCCACTTCAGCGTGATCGGCGTCGTGTGGGATCGGAGGACCGCCCGCTCTGCCTCGTTGCGATCCCACGTGTAGCGCCATCCCGTGCTCCCGGTATTCCCGCCGGACTCGTGGACCTCCGCGACGCGGTGCACGAGGTCCTCGTCCGGGAGAGGCCGCGTCGCGGGCTTCGCGAGGTAGAACGTGTCGAGCTGGTCCCGCGCGGGGTGGTCTTGCGGCTGGAAGAGGGCGTCGAAGTTCCAGAACGACGACTGGACGAAATCCCCGTCGATTTCGGTGAAGCCCATGCCCAGGAAGATCCGCCGGATCTTCGCGAGGTACGCGCCGAGGACGTGCCGTTTCCCCGGCCGGACGAGCGGGGCGAAGGCGCGCGTGTCGTACCGCCGGAACTCGACCTGTTTCCACTTCCCCGACCGCAACAGTTCCGTCGTCGGCTGCGCGACTTCCTCCTTCAGATCGACGCCGGCGGCGAGGACCCGCTCGCCCGCGGGCGTCAGGGCGATCTCCCGCCGGACGGATTCTCGCTCGCGCACGAGATCGCGGCGCGACTTGAGGTCTCGGACGACCTTCGGGTCGATCGCTTCTTCGGGGAGTTCCTCCTTCGAGAGGCGGCGGAGGAGCAGCTCATCGGGGCCGTCCGAATCGACGGCGGCCCGGCCCGCGGGCGTGACGATGACGACGCTCCCCGTCGTCTGGCGGTCGACGTCGGCCCAGCCTTTGCGCCGGAGCCACCCCAGGGCGACCGCCAGATCCGCCTCAGTGAACTTGCATGCCGCCTTCAGCCGCTCGACCTCGATCCGGCCGCCCGCCTTGATCGCCGCCTTCAACGCCTTCCGTTCCGGTAGCTGCTTGCGCGCGACGCCGGGCCGGGCGAGCCGGTACGTCCGGACCACCCGTTCCTTCATCGAGACGAGGCCTTTCGCCTGGAGCCATGACGCCGCGTTCATCACCTCGACGTTCTCGCGGAACCGGCCCGCGGAACGGATCTCCTCCGGCGTCGCCTTCTTCCGCTCGCCGAGGACCAAGAGGACCCTCTTTTCGAGATAGCTCAATTCGACCGCGCCGGGAGGCATTCCGCGCCGCATACGGCCCTCGCGTAATAGGCTTTCCTCGCCGCCGCCCCCGTCTGTTTTTCCCCCGGGGACCGCGCGGATTCTCAGGCCTGAGAACCGGGGCACGCCCTATATATCACAAAACGGAACATCGAGCGGTTTGGTGAATCAGCCAACACCCTCGAGCGGGAGAGCGGAAGCCCGATGCGAGGTGTCCTGACTTGGAGGACCGGTTCCCGACGAACTACTCGATCCTCCTCAGCGGCCCGCCCGGCGTGGGCAAGTTCGAGTACGTCGTGACGAAGGTCCGCGAATCGCTGCGGTCCGGCGAGCGCGTCGTCTTCGTGACCCTCGACCTCCATCCCAACGAAATCCGCGCGCGGGCGAAGGCGTTGCACTTCGACATCGAACCGCATGAGGGCAAGTCGTTCGTCTTCGTGGACTGCTACAGCGCGACGTCGTCGGAACGGCCCGAGCCGGTCGCGGGGAAGAAGACGTTCCTCGTCTCCAGCTTCTCGAACCTCGAGGGGATCGGGATGGCGATGAGCAAGGCGGCCCAGGAGCTCGGGACGCCGGTGCGGATCTACTTCTACACGATCTCCACCTTGTTCTTGCACAACTCGACGCAGGCAATCGCCAAGTTCTTCCAGATCGTCACGTCGCGAGCCAAGACGAACCTCGGGTTCATCCTCTACGCCGTCCAGGACGGCGTCCACGAGCCGATGACGATGAACCTCCTCCGGTCCCTCGTCGACGGCGTCGTCGAGATGCGCTTCACCGACTCGATGGACATCGAGGTCCGCATCCACCACATGCGCGGCCTCCACGTCGACGCCTCGTGGCATCCGTTCCTGCAGCTCCCGGCGCCGGAGGCGCGGATGTGATGCAGGCGCCGAGGGCGACGAGCCCACGCGCGAAGACGGGGATCCCGGTCCTCGACGACCGACTCGGCGGCGGCTTCCCGCGGCCCTCGACCTTGCTGCTGTTCAGCGACAAGCCGACGGAGAAACGAATCTTCGGCGAGAACCTCGCGGTCCAGGGCGCGAAGGCCGGCGAGACTTCCCTGTACGTCGACTTCTTCCGCGCGCCGCAGCTGGCGCGAAACGAGCTTCGGCGGTTCGGCGCGGTGAACGCCGACAAGTTGGTGTTCGTTGACGCGACCTCGTCCCAGATGCTTCTTCCGAGCCAGGAACGGTACCGCATCGGGGACGTCGGCAGCCTCGCGAACATCGCGGACACGATTCGGTCGGCGATCGACGCAGAGCATCCGTCGCGGATCGTCATCGACTCGATGGAGTTCCTGATGGACCGGTTCCCCAAGGAGGACGTCATGCGCCTCTGGAGGGATCTCATCCAGGCGGCCCGGAACGCCGGCTCGGTGATCTGCTTCCTGTTCATCAACTGGACCCTGATGGAGGACGACCTCCAACAGATCCGCTCGATGTCCGACTTCGTCGTTGAGTTCCAGTCGTCGATGCGGGGGGGCATCGTCCGGAACTCGATGCGGATCTCGCAGATGGAGACGGACGGCATCCGGACGAACTGGATCCCGTATGCGTTCAAGGACCTCATCGGCCTGACTGTGTACTTCCCGCGAATCCTGGTCACCGGGCCGTTCAACGCGGGCAAGTCGACCGTCGTGCGGTCCCTGTCTGAGAAATCGATCAGCATCGACCGGATGGGCACGACCGTCGCGTTCGACTACGGCAGCGTGAACGTCACGGGCGTCGAGGCCGAGATCTTCGGGACGCCCGGTCAGGAGCGATTCGAGTTCATCTTCAAGATCTTCGCGCGAGAGGTGAGCGGCGTCCTCCTCGTCGTCGACGCGACTCATCCGGACGAGCTGCCTCGGGCCAAGCAGATGCTCGACCTCGTGGGCCCGCGCATCCCGTTCGTCGTGCTCGCGAACAAGAGCGACCTCCCCGGCGCGATGGATCCCGAGGACATCGCCCATCGCATGGACCTGCCGGGGGACGTCGCCGTCGTGCCGACCGTCGCCACGGAGAGCAAGGGGCTGCGGGACGCCCTCCTCCTGCTCGCCGAGATGATCATCGGGGTGCGGTGAGATGGCCGACGATCCGAGCCTCCGGTTGCGAGCCGTCTTGGCCGAGCTGCGCCGGGTCCCGGACATCCTCGGCGCAACGATCGCCCGACGGGACGGCATCCTGATCGCCCACGCCCTCCCGAAGTCGATGGACCCGAAGAAAATCGCGGCGATGTCCGCGGCAATCGTCGGCACGTCGGAGATGGCCGCCGGGGAAATGGGGCTGGGCACGTTCAGCCAGTCGATCGTCGACACGAACATCGGGAAGATGCTGGCGACCGGCGCGGGCGACGAGGCGATCCTCGTCACGATGGTCCGAAACGAAGCGAACATGGGGCTCATCTTGCTCAGCGTCGACAAAGCCGTCCATGCGATCTCGGAAATCTTGCGGTCCGAAGAGGTGATCGTGTGACGGACCTCTGGGAGCGGATCGAGGAGACGATCGACGAGCTGTCGCACCTGACGGACATCAAGTCCGCCGCGGTCGTGCGGCGGGACGGGCTCGTCGTGACGCACACCTTGCCGGAGGGCGTCGACCCGAAGATCGTCGCGGCGATGACCGCCGCGATCGTCGGGACGTCGGAGATGGCCACGATCCAGCTCTCGCAGGGCCGATTCGTGCGGGCGATCGTCGAGTCGGAGCAGGGCAAACTGCTCAGCCTCGGCGCGGGGGAAGAAGCCCTCCTCGTCGCCCTGGTGTACGACGACGCGAACCTCGGGCTCGTGCTCATGGCGATGGAGCGCGCGGCGAAGCAGGTCGAGGAAATCCTCCGGAGCCCCGGATGAGGTCGATGTGAGCCATGCCCTCGACAAAAGAAGGACTGCAACGGTTGCTCGACTTCTTCCTGTACGGGATGCTCCGCGCCTCGGAGAGGCTGGGGAACGCGCCGCTCTTCCTCCGGACGATCGAGGAGGAAGGCCTCCGCAAGTTCCTGACCACGAACATGCCGCAGTTCCAAGCGCCCGACGACCCGGCCGAAGCGTGCCGGCAATACATGCAGGCCGGGGACGAGGGCGGCCTCTTCGACAGCAGCGACAGCGTATTTCGGGGCGACGGCGACTCGGTCCACGCGGAGATCGGGGACAAGTGCGTCTACCGCCGCGTCTGCACGATGCGCCACGACGAGGGGCTGCCCGTCCATTGCATCCGAGCGTTCGCCCTGGCCGAGATGCTCCGAATTCGGCTGGACGCCGACTTCGATTGGAAGCTCGAGCGGTTCGGACGGCCGTGTCGCATCACGCTCACCCGCGCGAAGTGGAAGTGAGCCCTTGGAGCCGAGGAAGATCCAGACGTACATCGACGGCCTCGACGACGCCCTCGGCGGGGGCTTCCCGGTCGGCCACGTCCTCCTGATCTCCGGCTTGCCGGGGACGATGAAGTCCACCCTCTCGTACGCGATCCTCCACGGGAACGCCCGCGAACGGGGCGCGAAGTGCCTCTACGTCTCCCTCGAACAGACGCGGAAGAGCCTCGAGGCGCAGATGGCGGCGATGGGCTTCGACGTCGAGGCCGTACGGGGGGACGTGCACATCCTCGACGTCGGCACGATCCAGAAGGAAGCCGGGAAGAGCGCGACGAAGCCGTGGATGGACTTCCTCCGCCGCACGTTGCAGACGAAGAAAGACATCGAAGGCGTCGACCTCGTCGTGATCGACTCGCTCGATGCCCTTGAGGTCCTGGCGAAGTTCGAGGACCGGCGAGCGGACCTATTCCGGTTCTTCGAGTGGCTCCGGGACCTCGGCGCGACGACGGTCATCCTGGCGGAGGCCGCGTCCGACGCGCCGTTCCTCGGGATCGAGGCGCCCCAGCCGCGTCGCGACGAGACGTTCCTCGCGGACGGCATCCTCGAACTCAAGATGCATTCGATCTCCGACGTCGAGGTCCAGCGGCGGATCCGCGTCGTGAAGATGCGGGGATCGCACCACAAGACCGGGTTCTCTGCCCTCGTGTTCGAGGACGGCCGATTCCAGATCACCTCCGTCATCAGCCCCTAGGTGAACGATGGCCGAACCGCTTCGGTGTTCCGGTTGTTTCTCGGTGAACAAGCCCGACGCCACGGTGTGCCGGGTCTGCGGCCGCAAGCTGCGGGAAGGGCCCGTACGCACCGAGGCCTCACCGCCCGTCGTCTTGCAACGGGTCATGAGCGGCGAGGTCTTCACCGCGTTGCTCGGGGACGTAGGGAAGCGTTCGTCCGGTCGATCGGAGGCGGCGGCGGTCGTGGAGGTGACCGCACCGCCGGGGGCGCCGATCGAAGACAATTCCGACGTGATCGCGGCCGCCATCGACCGGATCCGGGACAAGGCGCAGGCCGACGGCCACCGCTTCAAGCCGTACGTCCCCGCGAAGGGGCGGCCGCCGACCACGGACCGGGGCCGCCAGGAAGCGGAAAGTTCGCTCGACACCGGCGTCGCGCTCCTCCGGGAACGGCGCTTCGCCGACGCGATCGAGCCGCTGTTGAAGGCGATCTCGCGAGACGACGAAGACCGGCGGTCATGGGTCCTCCTGGCGGAGGCGTACCTTCGCGTCAACCGCCCGTACAAGGCAGCCGTCGGGTATCTGCGGGCACTCGAGCTGAGCCCGAAGGACGAGCAGGCGTGGCTCGGCCTCGCGCGAATCCTGAGGGCGATCGACGACCTACCGACCGCCGCCGCGGTCCTGGACCGCGCATCGCGCATCAATCCCAATCACGCGGACACCTGGGCGGAACGGGGCGCGGTCCTGGAGTCGCTCCAGAACCTCTCCGAGGCGATGAAGAGCTACTCGAAGGTCCTCGAACTGAAGCCGGATCACCGCGCCGCGATCGCGAAGCGCCAGGAGCTCGAGGCGAAAGTCCCCGTTGCGGAGCAAGCCGAATCCGATGTCTCGGCATCGGAGTCCAGCCCCGAGGGAGATTCGCCCGCCGTCCCCGCGGAGACGTTCGATGCGATTCCCGACGAACTGCGCGATCAGCTCGAGGACGTCCTCGGGCCACCGACCGAAGAAGAGATGCGGGCCACGGGCCGGAACAAGCCCGAGGCCGTGCCGACCGCCACGCCGGCCCAGGTGGCCCGTCCGGCGCGCGTCCGCACCTTCGTGGAAGGCCTCGACTCGGCCCTCGAGGGAGGTATCCCATGGGGGCACCTCGTGCTCATCGAGGGCTCGCCGGGCACGATGAAATCCTCGTTGGCGTTCTCGATCCTCCTCCAGAACGCGGCGCGCGAAGGCCTCCATTGTCTCTACCTGAGCCTCGAGGAGCGGACGTCGAGCCTGTTGAAGCAGATGGGATCGCTCGGCCTGAAGCTCGAGGTCCCACGCGGATCGCTCGTGGTCCTCGACCCGAAGACGGCCTCGAACCTCCTCGGCGAGCGGCCGGACTGGATCGACGCGCTCCAAGCCGGCATCGCGTCGATCAAGGCGCAACGCGGCCTCGACCTGATCGCGATCGACTCGCTCGAGGCGCTCGAAGTGCTCGCGAAGTTCAAGGACCGACGCCGGGAGATGTACCGGCTCTTCGAGTGGCTGCGGGACCAGGACCTCACGAGCTTCGTAATCACGGAACGCCCCGACTGGATCATCGCGGGCCACGTCCTCCAAGGGCGCTGGGACGAGGACTTCCTCGCCGACGGCGTGGTCCATCTGCGGATGCACATGGTCTCCGACCTCGATGCGCAGCGACGGCTGCGGGTCGTCAAGATGCGCGGCACGCGCCACGAGACCGGCTACCTCGCGATGGTCCTCGACGACGGCCGCTTCCGGGTCACACGGGCCATGAGCCCGTGAGGCGACGTCGATGGCCCGGGCCCTCGTGAAGACGCACATCCGCGGGTTCGACGACGACGTCTTGCGCGGCGGCATCCCCCAGGGTCACGTCATCCTGATCCGCGGCGCGAGCGGGACGATGAAATCGTCCCTCGCGTACTACGTTCTGTATCACAACGCCCTCGCGGGCGTCCCGGGACTGTACGTCACGCTTGAGCAGAGCGCGGGGAGCCTCCTGGAGCACGTCGCGTCCCTCGGCCTCAAGGCGACGTCGGTCTCCGAGGCGCTCCCGATCCTCGACCTGAGCCGCGGCCGCGAGCACCTCGAGGAGATGGTCGTGAAGGTCGGCGCGCTGACCGACGCGACCGCGGGCCGGGACCAGGCGCTCCTCGCCGTCCTGAAGGGCAAGATCCTCGAGCTCCGGAAGAAGCGGAACTTCGAGCTGCTCGCCCTCGACTCGTGGGACGCGCTCGAACTCGTCCTCGAGTTCCGGGATCGCCGGGTCGAGACGTTCGCGTTCTTCGAGTGGCTTCGGGACCTCGGCGTCACGAGCCTCCTGATATCCGAGGAGCCGCCGCTCGAAGGGCGGACGACCGCCCTCGAGGAGGAGTTCCTCGCCGACGGCATCCTGCACCTTCGCCTCGAGCCCGTCACGGACGTCGCGTACCAGCGGCGCGTGCAGTGCGTCAAGATGCGGAGCGTGAACCAGGACAGCGACGACCGCACGCTGCTCTTCGAGAACGGCCGGTTCGAGGTCGCGCGCGCGATCGGGTGACGGGGATGAACGAGCGTCTCCGCATCCTCCTGGTCCGGTCCGGCTTCCTGTTCCTCCTGTCGCTCGTCCTCGTGGCGGGCTTCTGGTACCACCGCGAGTTCTACCAGATCGGTTTCACGAACCTCCTGATCATCGGCGGCTTCGTCACATTCCTCGTGATCTGGGCGGCCCGCCTCGCGATGTCGGGCGAGTTGCCCCGCGGCCGGCCGGCGGGGGAGATCACGTGCACCCTCGAGGAAGGCGACCGCCTGCTACGGAGGGTCGCGCGGCTGGTCGTCCGCCCGACGGAAGGGACGTCGTTCCCCCCGGTGGGCCACGTGCTGCGGGGCAAGTACGACACCGGACCGGAGTTCGCGCGGATCCTCATCGTCGACGCCCGTCGGGCGTTCCTCTCCGACCTCACAGAGGCGGAGGCCCGGGACGCAGGGTACCGCACCGCCGCGGAGCTGCGGGACGCGGGAGCGACGCGGTGGCAGTGGCGTCCCACCGATCTCGTGACGATCCTCGACGTTCGCGCGCTGGGGGCGGGCCGTTGAATCCGTTCGGCATCGCGATCGTCGGGGGCCTCGTCGCCGACGCCGGGCTGCTCGCCCTGATCGGAATCCGGGGACGGCGCCGCTGGCTTCAGTCGACGTACGCGGCGTGCGCCCTCTCGTTCGTCGTCGCGGGCGCCGCGGCGGTCGGGATGGCGGAGCGTATCCTGCCGGCGGCGTGGGATCAGGCGGTCCTCGGGACGATGCTCCTCTCGAACGCCCTCACGGCGATCCTCGTCCTCAGCCTGATCCACGGGGAGACGCTCCCTCGACGTCGGGCGGCCTCGTTCCTGCTCCTCGTGCCGGTCCCGGTCCTCGCCTTCTTCGCGCCGCTGCAAGGCTGGACCGCATCGACCGCCTATGAAGGGAGCCTCCTCGGCGGCTTCATGGTCCTCTGCCTTGGGATCGGGCTGGCCGAGACGCTCTACGTCCGGTTCACGAGCCGCCTGTTCGCGGCGCCGTCGTTCTGGCTGGCGCTCGGAATCATCGCCCTGATCATCGCGGGTCCCGTGTACACGTACGAACTCGAGGCGCTCGGCACGCCGATCGTCGCGGGCGCAAACCTCGCCACGCCGGTCGCGCTGGCGGGCTTCGCCGTCGTCGCCTTGCAGGCCGATCCCTTCGCGGCCTCTCCCCGCCCCCGTGGCGGTCGTTCCGAGGCGGGATCGCTACACGACGGGGAAGCGATCGTCTTCGACGAGGACCGCCCGAAGTACGCCATCCGGAGCGCGCTCGACGAATCCGGCCGCGGGCGGTCGACCCTGGTCCTCGGACGGACCGCCCCACCGCTGACCGGGGGCGCTGCGTTCGCGTCGATCGTCCCCGGACGCCACGCGGCGTTGCGCGCCCTGACGACCGCCTCGGAGTTCCTCGCCGCATCGCCCGGAGGTGTCGTCGTGCTGGAGGATGTCGCGGCCCTGTCCGTCCTCTCCGGATGGGCTGCGACGCTCGAGACGATCATCCGGCTCCGCCACGTCGCCCGAGAGACCCGCTCGACCGTCGTCCTCGCGACGAGTCGACTCACGCACGCCGAGAGGACGTCGCTCCACGACCGCCATCTTCCCTGGTGGACCCTCCCGGACCCCGCGACGGAGCTCGAGGCGATCCTCTCGCAATCGTTCGGGTCCGGGGCCTCCCGGTTGCTCGATTCCTTCGGCCGGGCTCACGGCCTTCGGCGCCTCGACCTCACGGCGGACCACGTCCCCGCGCTGGAGGCGTTCCTGCAGCGCGCGCTCTCGGAACTTTCTGGCGCCGTCGAAGGGACTGCGGCCCACGGCCTCCGCGTGCAATTCGAGGCAGCCGCGAGCGTCCTGCGATCGTTCGCGTCGCAAGGCCCGGAGGAGCTGGCGCGGGGGAAGTGGCCATCCCGGACGTCGGGTGGACCGGGGGCCGATCTCCTCGTCACCGCCGCCGACTATTGGCGGGGCAAGGAAATGGAGGAGCTGTTCGCCGCCGCGGATGCCGTCGTCGAGCGAGAGCCGCTGTTCGAGAAGGCTCGCGCGGTGTACGTCGAGCAGCTCGGCGACGCGGGCGAGAGCGTGCTCCGAAGCCAACTGGACCGGCTCGGGAAACGACCCGAAGACCTGCGCAAGGCCGACCTCGTCCGGATCGCGGATCGGGCGTCCGTCGACCTCGGCGCCCTGGCGGACGTCGTCGACGTGCCGCAGGAACGAGCCCGGATCCAGAAGCAGATCGACTCGATCCGGCAGCGGCTCGAGCTCATCCTGGAGGAAAAATGAAGCGCGTCGTCACGAACGTCGAAGGCCTCGATGAACTCCTCGGAGGCGGCATCCCGGAAGGGAACATCGTCCTCGTGTCCGGGGCGCCGGGCACGATGAAGACTTCGCTAACGTACCACATCCTCCACACGAATGCGTTCGACGGGGTGCGCGGACTGTACATCTCCCTCGAGCAGGGCCGCGCGAGCCTGCTCGACCACACGGAGGGCCTCGGTTACCGCCACGATGCCGTGAGCGGGAATCTCAGCCTCCTCGACCTCGCCACGCTTCGCAAGAAGATGGTGGGGTCCTCGGAGCAGCCCTGGATGGACCTCTTCAAGCTCTACGCGCAGGGGATCCGCAAGTCGTTCGACTACCGCCTCCTCGTCTTGGACTCGCTCGATGCCCTCGAGATCCTCGCGAGGTTCCGCGACCCTCGGCGGGAAATGTTCTCGCTGATCCGCTGGCTGCGGGACCTCCAGTGCACGGCGTTCCTGCTCGGGGAGCTGCCCACGGACGTGAGCGGGGCGGACCCGCGGCGGGCCGCCTTCGCGAAGCACAAAGAGGACTACCTCGTGGACGGCATCCTGCACCTGCGGCTCGCGCGCCAAGGGGACTTCGGCATGCAGCGGCAGCTCCGGGTCGTCAAGATGCGGGGCAGCCGTCACGATACGGGCTACCATGCCCTCGTGTTCGACAACGGATTCAAGGTCACGCGCATCCTGGCCTAATCAGTCGCGGACCATGAACTCCTCGACGTGCGACTTCGCCTTCTCACGGGCCGCGTGGTGCGCGTCGAGCCACGGTCGGACCTTCCCCCAGAGCTCCGCCTTGCAATCTCCGCAGAGACGCTCGCCGTTCTTGCACGTCCGCTCGACCTCGGCGAGGTGGCCGTCGTCGGGCTCGAAGATGTAATTGTACTGCGCGAAAATCGAGCAGATGTAGGGGTTCGCGCCGAGTCGCCGCTGCTCTTCGACCGTCGCCCGGCCGCCGGTGAAGGCGTTCATGACCTTTCGTTTCGCCTGGGCCTCCGTATCCGTCGTGAAGATGCTCGACTCCGGGATCGAGGCCGACATCTTGCCCCCGGGTCCGAGGAGGCTCGGGAGGAGCTTGTTGTGGATTAGCGCGGGCTTCGGATACCCGAGCCTCGGCGCGACATCCCGCGCGATCCGAAAGTGCGGATCCTGGTCGATGCCGCACGGGATGAGCACCGGGACCGGCTTTCCTTTCTCGACGGTCGGCAGGAACGCCGGGGCCGCCTGGATGCTCGTGTAGAAGATCTCCCCGATGTTGTTGGAGTTCTCGAATCCGAACACCGCCTGCGTCGTCGAGTACGTGATCCGCTTCGCGACCTCGATCGCGATCGGATAGAGGTGGCGGATGTACTCGGTGTCGAGGAAGATCCGCGTGAGCTTCGGATCGAAGCCCATCGCGATGATGTCGAGGATGTTGTCGTAACCGACCTTCGTCGCATCTTCGAGCTTGTCGAAGTCCTTGAAGAGGAACTTCTCATCGTCCGTGATTTGGAAATACATCGTCGCGCGGAATTTCTCCTGAAGCCACTTCGCGAAGAACCATGGGAGCATGTGGCCGATGTGAATCCCGCTCGACGGGCCCCGCCCTGTGTACAAGGCGAAGCGATGGCCCTTCTCGTATTCGTCGAGGACCCAGTTCATGTCCCGGTGGCTGTAGAACACGCCCCGGCGGAGCATCGGATGGAGTTCGCCGGCGATCTTCCGAATCCGTTCGAGCAGGTCCGGCGTAATCCGTTCCGTGCCGAACTGAGTGACGAGCCGATCGTAGTCGACGGAACCCTTCACTTCCCAAGGTGTGACCACGAAATCCTCGGGCATTTCGTCGGAGTATTCCGCCCGGTAGATAAAGACTCGCGGGTCGCTGTCACACCATGATTGCGTGGCGGCCTCTCATGTCCGATTCCGTCTGTCCGAGCCGCTCCATGATCTGGGCCACGAGGCCATCGAGGAGGATGACGGTCGCGTCTTCGAACAAAGTGCCGAGAGGGGCGAGCCGGGCCTGACTCCCGTCCTCGGTCACGTGGATCAGCAAGACGACGTTACTCGCGTTCGCGAGCTTCGATGCTCGGTGGCCTGTGACCGAGATCACCTTCGCCCCGACGCGGCGGGCGATGTTCGCGACCTGGATCGCGCTCATCGTCGATCCGGTGTTCGAGACGATCAGGACCGCGTCGCCGTCGTTCACGACCGGGGTGATCGTCTCGCCGATAAAGTAGCAGTCGATCCCGAGCTGGACCATCCGCATCGCGAACGCCCGGGCCGCGAGGCCGCTCCGGCCGACCCCGTAGACGAACAGCTTCTTCGCTGACGTCAGGACCTCGACGGAAGCCTGGATGTCTTTGCTTCGGTCGATCGCGAGAATCTGTTTCACGTGATCGAGGAGATACCGTGCGGACGCTTCGGCGGTGCCCCTCGCCCCGACCGAAGGGCCCTTCCTCACCGGCGCCTCACTTCCTTCTCTTCCTTCTCCGGTTTCGTCGGCCGGATCAGGCGCTTCGCGAGGACGCGCTCAAGGATGACCTTCATGTACATCGCATCGTGCTCGAGCAGCGGCGAGGACGACACGATCGTCAGATCGTAGTCCTCGTCGAGCAGGCATTCCGCGAGCGGCTCGAAGCGGAGGTCGCCCTTCTTGATCGGCGTGTAACGCAGCTCGTTCCCGTCCGCGTGCTCGACCCCGCTGAAGTGCGAGTGAATGTGCCCCCCGTCGGAGACCTTCTCGAGCTTACTCAGGACGTCGTCGAAGTCCTCGGGACGCTTGAAGAGCCCGAAGCCCCGCGCGTGGACGTGGGCGAAATTCAGGACGGGAAGGATGCCTTTCGCGTTCTTCACGAGCGTCAGGATCTCGTCGAGGCTGCCGACGACCTCCGTCCGGCCGCTCGCCTCGATGCCGAGCCGGGCGTGGATCTTGCCCTTCTTGTATGCGTCGCGGATGAGCCGGAGGTTCTTCGCGATGCGGGTCATCGCCTCCTTCGGAGCGAGTTCCCCGAACATTCCGAGGTGCGTGACCACGATCGGGGAGCCCATGGCCTCTGCGAGCATGCCACCCCAGACCACGCTCTGGATGCTCTTCTGGGCGAGGCCGTCCGCGTCCGCGAGGTCCATGTAGTACGGCGTGTGCAGGGACAACTCGATGTCGAGCTCCCGCGCCATGTCGCCGAGCTGCTGCAGCTCCTGGTAGTCGCCGGCGATGCCGGAGGCGAGGCTGTACACTCGATCTTCTCGTCGAGGGACGAGATCAGGACCTCTTTTCGGTCCTCCTTCCGCCCGATCTGGACGGTCAGCTCTCCGGGGATCTCGCGGGGCGTGCGGCCGACGTCCTCGTCGCCCGCATACCGCTCGTTCAGGTTGACGCGGACGAGCTGGACCTCCATGGCGGTCAGGCCAAGGTTGTGGATGTCCTCGATGCCGTCCCGCAGCGTGCGGCCTTTGCACGATAGCGGGATTCCCGACGGTCCAAAACGAATCACGACTCGTCCACCCCGCGGAGTCCCGGCACCCACTATTATTCTGGAGCGCCTGATATTAATAGTTTTGCGCGATGGACGGTCGATTGAGGGCGGGAGCGGTCTCCGCTCGGAGAAAGTGGAGCGCACCCGGTCCGCGCCCAAACGTTTAAATCGAGCACCCCTTTTAGCGCGCATCGCAAGGCCCGTTTTCATGGCCAAGACCCCTAAGACGAACCCTCACCTCCAGCGCGTCGTGCGCGAGCTGCGGGAGGTCTCCCGAAAGGCCGAGGCGCCGATCTGGCGGGACGTCGCCGAGCGCCTCGAGCGGTCGCGAAAGAACTGGTCGGAGGTCAACCTGTCGCGGCTCAGCCGGTACGCGGCCAAGGGCGAGCAGATCGTCGTCCCCGGCGTGGTCCTGGCGACGGGCGAAATCACGACGGCGGTGACCGTCGCCGCCTTCCGGTCCTCGGAGGCCGCCCGGAAGAAGATCGAAGCGGCCGGCGGACGGGCGATCGGCCTCCTCGACCTCGCCAGCCAGAATCCGAAGGGCTCCGGCGTCCGGATCATGGGGTGACGATGCCGATCATCGACGCGACCGGGCACGTCGTCGGCCGGATGGCCTCGGTCGTCGCGAAACGCCTGCTCAACGGCGAGGAGATCGTCGTCGTGAATGCGGAACACGCGATCGTGACAGGCAAGAAGCACATGGTGTTCCAGGAGTACCGGGCGGCCCACGCCCGAGGGAGCACCGCGAGCCGCATGCGCGGAATCGGACCCTCGTACCCTCGCCGGCCGGACATGATCCTCCGCCGCTCGATCTCGCGCATGATGCCGTACCAGCAACCGCGCGGACGGACCGCGTTGAAGCGGTTGCGGGTCTACCTCTCCGTGCCCGCCGAGTTCAAGGACAAGCCGCTCGAGACCATCGAGGTCGCGAAGCGCCCGCCGCAAGGGCCGTTCATCAGCCTGGGCGAGGTCTCCAAGCTCCTCGGGTCGAAGTTCGAGGTCCGAGCATGAAGGCGATCGTCGCGAGCGGGAAGCGCAAGACCGCGGTCGCGAGGGCGACGCTCACGAAGGGCCGCGGCGTGGTGCGGATCAACAGCGTGCCCGTCGAGATGTACCCGTTCGAACTCGGACGGCTGAAGATCCTCGAGCCGCTCAAGCTCGCCGGCAGGAAGGTCGACTCGATCAACATCGACGTGAACGTGCATGGCGGTGGCGTGATGGGCCAGGCCGATGCCGTCCGGACTGCGATCGCCCGCGGCCTCGTGCAGTACCTGAACGACCAGGACCTCGAGACGCTGTTCCGGGAGTACGACCGCACCCTGATTGTGCCGGACACCCGCCGCAAGCTGCCGAAGAATCCGCTGGGCCGCGGCGCGCGCAAGAAGCGGCAGAAGTCGTACAGGTGAGTCGATGATCATCCCCGTCCGGTGTTTCACGTGTGGCAAGGTCGTCGGGAGCGCCTTCCAACCATTCGTCGAGCGGACGCGAGGAGGAGAAGATCCGGTCAAAGTCCTCGACACGCTCGGGCTGAAACGGTACTGCTGCCGCCGCATGATCCTGTCCCACGCGGAGCTGATCGACGAGGTCCTCCCGTTCGGATGATTCGTCGGTCGCGGGGAAGGGTTTTTAGTCCGGCAGTCCTTCGAGACGCCCGCGGGTCCGTGGGGTAGCTTGGTTCGGGCGCGGGGCCTTGCGGTCTGCCCGCCCGCAAGAAATCCTACCAGCTTGGGGTGCTGGCGACTCCGGTTCAAATCCGGACGGACCCACTTACGGTCGCGGAGCATCCCTTGAGTCGAATATGACCTGCATCGAGGATTAGGATTGTGTTGTAGTTTGTCGTTTGTCAGACCATAGAGCGTAACCCCATCCAACAAAGCTCAGACTCAACACCATGCCGACGATATTGAAGATGAGAATCGTCGACGACCCGGAACCTGAAAGGCCAGACGCAGTCGCGACGCCCGAGAGAACGAGGCCTGCGAGACCCAGGATAAAAATTGCGGGGATTACTGCCATGACAACAAGCCAGACTGTCCAGCGTGGAAGAACCGCGGCACGGACCATCGCGGCTCCAAATGTGATCCAACCGCCGAAGAAAAGGAGGAAGCTCAGCGCAAGTGC
>WNGD01003156.1_pt1 | contig 16932 bp, 8 predicted proteins | sample 5400671 | NCBI WGS metagenome assembly WNGD01 (sample SAMN13153369, study PRJNA577476) | soil metagenome | isolation source: 40 cm soil or saprolite under grassland replicate 2 | place: USA:California | collected 2016-06-15
TCGGCATCCCCGGCTGGGAAGGTGAGAATCCCGCGGGGGCTGCAGCGCTCTGCGACGATGGTGGGAGAGTCTTTGCCCTGTAGCAAGCGGAGGCGAAAAGCGGAGGTCCCCCAATCGCAACTGATCAGAAACGAGTTGTCGATCATGCGTCCGTAATCCCGTTGGGAGTTCGGCAAGGAAAGCTTGAACGCCGAACCACGGGTTTGGAGTTCAGCCTTCAGGCCTGCAAGGAAACCTTGAACTCCGAACGAAGTTTGGAGTTCAGCCTTTAGGCTGCAAGGAAACCTTGAACTCCGAACGAAGGAAAAATTGTATCATGAGGCCTGGGGGCCGAAGAAATTTCAGCTGACCCCCGGTGCGATTAAAAGTGCGACTCGATTTCTGCCGCAGATACGCGCAAGAGACGGACAAATAACGCGTCCGACATGGAGTGCGGCGACTTGTCGCCGCACTCCAAAGGAGCCGTGATTGCTCATCTGCATCTCATCAAAGCGGCGCCTGAAGCGAGTGGCACTTCTAATTACACCCCTGACCCGGTTCCTGGCCCCGGACAAGCGGAGAGATGAATGGTACAAAACGAGATTTGCTTCATGCCTGCCACCGAACTGGCGGAGCGGTTGCGCAGCCGAAGGCTGAGCGCATCGGAGGTAGTGCAGGCGTTTCTAGAGCGGATCCGTCGAGTGAATCCGTCCCTCAATGCCTACGTTACCCTGGACGAGGAAAGAGCCCTTCGGGAAGCTCGCGCCGCAGACGAGAGACTTTTTCACGCCGCGCGCCCCGAGCCGCTGCATGGAGTGCCGTTTTCGGTAAAGGACGTCGTGTTTACCGCCGGGCTGCGCACAACGGCAGGGTCCCGCATCTACGAGCGCTACGTTCCGGAAAAGGATGCCATCGCGGTCGCGCGGCTCCGGGCCGCCGGCGCCATTTTGCTGGGGAAAACCAACACCCCGGAATTCGGTTACAAGGCGACCACCGAAAACCCTCTCTTCGGTCCGACGTGCAATCCCTGGGACATGACGCGTACCGCCGGAGGGTCAAGCGGAGGCGCCGCGGCCGCCACGGCGGCAGGCCTGTCGCCGCTTTCTGTCGGCACGGACGGAGGGGGCTCCATTCGTATTCCCGCGAGTTTCTGCGGCGTCTTCGGGCTGAAGCCCACCTTTGGCCGTGTCCCTGTGCTTCCGGGATTCGGCGGTTGGAGAACTCTCTCTCACACCGGTCCGATCGCTCGAACGGTGCGCGATGCCGCTCTGATGTTCGACGTGATGGCCGGACCCCACGAAATCGATCGCGTTTCGCTGCCGGAGAGCCCCACGAGTTGTCTGTCCGAGCTGGAACACCCGAGAAAGAACCTGCGGCTGGGGTACAGCGCGGATCTGGGTTTTGCCACCGTGGAGCATGAGGTCGCCGCCGTTGTGGAGGCCGTGCTGCCCGTATTTGAAGAGATCGGGCACAGCGTGGAGAAAACGGAGATCGCTCTCGGCGCCGCGAAGAAGAGTTTTGAAACCATCGTCCTCGTCGAGAACGCCGGAGCGAACGGCAAGTATCTCGAAGAGCATCGCGCGTTGATGGACGAAGGCCTGGTGAAATTCATCGAAGCGGGCCTGGAATGTCGCGCTGTGGACTACACGGCGGCAACGCGGGTACGAGACGATCTGGCGGCAAAGCTGGCGGCCTTTTTCGCCGATCACGACCTTCTCCTGACTCCCACGGTGGCGGTAGCTCCGTTTCCCATTGGGCAGGCGCCGCGCGAAATGGGGGGTGTGAAGATGGAACCCGTCGACTGGATTCCGTTCACCTATGCCTTCAATCTCACGGGAAATCCCGCGGCGAGCGTGCCGTGTGGCACAACAGCCGTCGGGCTTCCTGTGGGATTGCAGGTAGTTGGCCCGCGCCATGCCGACGCTCTGGTATTGAACTTGTGCGCGCAGCTTGAAGAAGCCCGCCCCTGGGCGCACCATCGCCCCGCCCTGGCTTAAGGATTTTTCAAATGACCAATGACAAATGACCAATGACAAATAGAAGTCAGTAGTCCGGACAACGAACTGCGATTTGTCATTTTTCATTGGTCATTGGTCATTTTCTTCCTCGCGTCTCTGCGGTGAGATTCCTTTGGTTGCGGCTTTGCTGCTCCGTGTTCATCTGTGTTTATCTGTGGTTTCATTTTGTGCAGCTTACGGCCTCCTCCTGTGCCAGCTGACGACGGGCAGACCGCGGTGTCAGAACTCCAGCTTGACCCCGAGCCGCATGCTAAATGGCGTGTAGAATGAAGCCGGTTGACCGAAGTCCGGATTCAGCTGCCCCGCCGTGCTCTCGCGGTTTTGATTCGGAAGCCGGACCCTCTGATTGTTGGTGACGTTGAAGAAGTCGGCGATCAAGTTCAGCTTCAACCGCTCGGCGAGGCTCCAGGGGTAATTCACATGAAGGTCCAGACCGGTATAGAACGCCGTGCGTCCCAGCTTGCCGCGGCCGCCGACCGGAATCTCTCCCGCATTGAGGTAGACCGGATGAGCCAGGAATTCGCTGATCGGCACGCCCGACTGCATGTGAAGTCCGCCGCCAAGGTTGAGCCCGCGGACCCTCCTCCCCAGCGCACTCTCGCCGAAGGCATAGCTCCCGTAAATGTTGACAATGTGCCTGCGGTCTGTGTTGAGCGGGCCGACGGCGAACTGGTCCCCAAGCAGCCCGAAATCGCCGGCAGTGAAATCGAAGAGCGAGCTGATGGCCGGGTCGGTCTGGCCATTGTCGTTGCGGAAGTGGCCCTCGAAGTTCCCCTGTAGTTTCGCGATGCGCCAGTTGGAAATGAGCTGCCAGTTTTTGGCAAAGCGCTTGTTCAGCTCGATCTCCACGGCCCGGTAGTTGTGCACCGCATCGGGGAAGCCGTCCGGAACGCCGTCGGCTCCGGGGTCGCCGGCCGGTTTCCCGTTCTTGCCCAGCGTCGCATAGCAGACCATACCGAGAGACTTGCCCGTGTGGTCAAAGACCTCGGTAGCCAGACTCGGGTTACACTGGGAAGGGAGCGGAGCGCCCACCGCGTACTTAAAGGCGATCGGATTGACCGCCGCGTCCAACGTCGAGCTGATGTTACCGATAAAGTAAGTTTGCCCGAAGAACGCTGCCCCTTCCGGGGAAACCACCGCGGCATCTTCAACAATGCGTTCCAGCCTGCGGTCGATATAGCGCACCGAGACCACTAAATTGCCCGGCAACTGCTGCTCGAATCCGACCAGATGCTCCTGCGCGTACCCGAGCTTGGTGCCTGGAAGGATGAAATTGACCGGGTCCTGGGCCGACACGGTGGGCGCTCCGCCGGTGCCTCCGGTGGCGCCGCTCAACAGATGCGCCGCGTCGAGAACCGGGGTCACGGTGCCGAACTGATTTATGACCGCGCGCCGGTTGGGCGCGTCCCCCGTGAACTGAGGCGCGAAACGGGCGCCGGTGAAATCCTTTTCCGACGAGAGCGAGCGCTCGCCCAGATCCAGTGGAATATACTCGTGGAAGCGGCCAAAGTTGTAGTACACCTTCGTCCTGCCCCGTCCGAGCGGGTCGATTGTGACGCCAAAGCGCGGCGACCAGTTGCCCGTGAACACATAGCTGATCCGGCTGCCGCTGGGGCCGGGACTGCCTATCAGGCGCTCCTGTTCCCAGCGATAACCCAGGAGAGCGGTGACGAAGCGGTTCAGATGCCATGTATCTTGAGCGTAGGCTGCGTGGTAGTCCGATTCCGTGTCGAAAGAGGGCACCCCGAATTCACCGCGGTCCTGCCGCAGATAAACTCTCGTCTCGCTTCCGTCCGGAAGGGTGACCAGAGGACACAACGTACAGGTCTTGTCCTCCCCTGTTGTTGGGTCAGGGGGGACTTGCACGGGGAGAGGCCGCAGCGAGAACGCGGCATTCGACAGTTGCCCCGCCGCGGTGGGACTGATCTCGAGCATGCCGTCGGCATTTGTCGCGGGGATCGTGAACTTGGGGCCGCTGCGTTCGCGTAACCCCGAGTAGAAGCCCCGCTGATACTGGTAACCTACGCCGAAAGTGTGGGTGCCCACGAACGAGATCTGTTTGGAGGTAGCGACCGTCCCCCGGTAGGTCGTTCCTTCGGTCGGCTCGTAGAAGCCGAGCCCGACGGCGGTGAAGTTGCCGCGCGCCGGTTGGGTACGGTCCACGATCTGGTGGAAGTTGGCAAACCCCGACTCGTCGAAGTGGTTCCGGCCCTGGCTGAAGGAGCCGCTCACCGTCCAGGTGGGGGTCAGCGTGCCGTTGTACCGGACGGCAATGTTGCGGGTGCCGAAGTCCAGCTGGCTGTTGGCGGTCAGGTTGTCGATATTCAAAGTACGGATCGGCGCCGGCGTATCAAGCTTCGCGAGGTTCGTGAGATTCGTCGTGGTCGGATCGCCGAATATAGAGAAATTGACTTGATGGACCGGGCTCAGGTTGTAATCCGCCTTGAACGAGTAGTTCTTGGTGAAGTAGCTCTGATCCGTTTGGTTTCCATAGAGGTCGAGCAGGCCGGAACCCTCCGCCGCACGGACGATGTTGCGCCGGATGGAGGGATTGAAAGAGCCGAACAAGAACATTTTATTACGGAGACCAGGGGCGGGGCCGCCAATTTCGACACCGGCGTCGTAAGACTCCCCGTGCAATATCTCGCCCACCTTGTTGACGCTGAAATCATCGCGCTGACTACGTTCCGCTTCAAACTGCCCGGGCTGTGAGAAACCGAAGGCGCTGCCGTGCCACTGATTGGTGCCGGACTTTGTGATGATATTGACGATGCCGCCCTGGGACTGGCCAAACTGCGGCTCGAAGCCGCCGGTCTTTACCTGGACCTCTTTTATGAAAGAGGTGTTAATTCCGACGCCCAGCGTGCCATACGAGCGGGTGAAGATGCCAAGCCCGCCGAAGGCCGAGTCGGTGATGTTGACGCCGTCGGCGACGTACAGATTATCAAGCGCCGACCCGCCGGAAACGGATGGGTTGGCGCTTCCGCCTCCAAGGCTGTCCGTCGTTCCCGGGCCAAGGTAAAACAGGCTGGTTACGCTGCGCGCAAGCGGGAGGCTCTCGTAAAGATGGTCGCTCAGGTTCGCGCCGATAGCAGTGCTTGAGGTGTCGACCGCGGCCGCCCCGCCTACGACCTCGACGACCTCGGCGATGTTCCCGATCTCGAGCATCACCTTCAACGCCGAGACTTTCCCCACAAAGACCTCAACATTCGGCACGGAGGCGGTCTTGAAGCCCGTCTGTTCGGCCTTGACCGTATAGACGCCGGGGAGCAGGTTGGAAACCTCGAACTCGCCGGCTTCGTTGGCGCTGCTGACGCGCTCGCCGGTCGGCCCGGTGATTGTGATTTTGGCATTAGGAATGACGGCTCCGCTGGCATCGACGACTCTTCCGCGGATGGCTCCCTTTGTCGCAAAGTCCTGACCCAAAACCACACCCGGAGCGCATAACCAGAGCCAAAGCGTCCCGAGCACGAGCCTCCCACACCCCGCTGTTCGCCGGCCCGCCTTGGCCCCAAGTCGTGGAGACTGCCCTACCAGAAAACAGTTTGCGTACGCAAAAGCACCGAGATCATTCTTGCTCTCTTTCATGGATGTGCCCTCCCGTAACCTAGTCTTCCAGGTAAGCCTAAAAGGTAAGTCTGCAGAACGCTGACACAACTCAAGATTGGTACGCTAATCCAAAAGCACAATGACGTGCCCGCAGGTCGTAAGCGGACTTAGAGAGACTGGTCGCAGAGCTGGACGCCAGCAACCTTGGAGGGTGGGCTCGTTTCGTCGCGCATAACGGCGTAGGCTTTCTCAGGAACTGCGCCCTCGGAGAAGATGCCCCTTACGGGTCTGGCGTCTCAGGATCCGGAAGCCAAAACTCCCTTTTCACCGTGCACGTCTATCGGCAATTTTTTCTTGGTGCTTTCTTGTCGATTTGCACTATGGATCATAACGCAACTACTGTGCCAAACAAACAAGTAACAGACACGATCCAGTTAACTGTGTGGCCCCAAACATCTTCAGATACCTGAGCCGGGGTCTGCCCAAGCGAGGAAGTCCAAAATGTTGGAGGGAATCCAAAAAACATGAACCGGAGAGATCTTGAGTTTCAAAGCGGATAGTCGAAATGCGTGCAAAATCACACGCCACTGCGGTCTTTGAAGTGCGGCAGCTTGCTAAGCTTGCTGCCGCTTTGGTGCGGATGAAAATGTTCCATCGTCCTTAAAGCGTCCCGCAAAGCGGGACGCACTCCAAAGAAGAGCCACAAAATCTTGTAAGGAAAACACGAATTCACAGCGTAGTTACTACGAATCAACACGATTTAAATTCTTCACAGCTTCTGAGAGAGTCAAAGGCCGCATGAATTGCCTCCCAGTCCTATTGCGCCATGGATACGTGCTACTTCTTGAATGTGAAGAATGGGAGGTATAATGCCGCCGCCGATGCAGCCCAAACATTCCATTTCTGACCCCGCGCATAGCATAGATGGACGGCTCCTTCTGATGCCTCTGATCGGATCAGGCGCCGATCCTGACCAGTAAACTTCGATCCTCTGCTCAGGAGGGCAGCCATGAAAAGACGTTCTGTCGCTGTTATCGTTACCCTGGCGCTTCTCTTCCAATTCAGTGGCTGTAAGGTCAAGAAGGTACATCGTTTGGATCCTGCGCAGGTACAGAATCCTGAAAGAGAGAGAATCGTCGGAGTCACAACCAAGAATGGTGAGGAAGTGAGCTTCGACCCGTACGGAACCGTCGTGAAGGGCGGCTCGATTCAAGCATTAGTGAAGAAGCAGCCTTATCAAATCTCCTTGGACCAGGTCCAGCGGCTGTGGGTCCAGCGGCAGGAGACTTCTACGATCCGCACCATCGGATTAGTGGCGGCAGTGGTCGTAGGTACGATCGTGGTTACCGCGGCCATCATAGTGGCGACCAAACAGTCCTGTCCCTTCATCTACTCCTGGGACGGCGCGCAATATGTCTTCGACGCGGAACCGTACGGTGGCGCCATAACCCGCGGTCTCGAACGAGACGATTATTCGGAACTCGAACACCTGCGGCCCGAAAATGGCTTCTACCGGCTCAAGATCGGGAATGAAGTGCCGGAAACGCAGTTCACGAACCTTTTGGAGTTGAAGGTCGTGGACCACAACCCTGCAACCCGCGTCGTCTCTGACGAGTGGGGCAGATTGCACACGATTTCGGCGCTTCGGGCTCCGCTCTCGGCCCGCGAAAAAACGGGCCACGACTTGCTCCCCTGGCTCCAGGCTACCGACAAGCTCATCTGGGAACCCGATGCTGTACCGGATTCCCGAGGGAATACAAGGCAGGAGGTCGTCCTCACTTTCCCGAAGGAGCGTGGAGCGAAGCACGCAAAGCTGGTCGCGAACGCAGCCACCGGTCTCTGGGGCTCCTATATGATCAAGGCGATGCTCGAGCTGCGCGGACGCGATCTTGAGCAGTGGTATGCCCGGGTCGACAGCAGCCGGAGCGAAGCCAATGCGCTGTTCGCCTGGAACATCCGGGAAGAGCTTTATGCCTTGAAGCTTTATGTGGAAGAACCGACGGGGTGGGAAGTCCGGGGAATCATGCCGGGAGGCGGCCCGTTCATCGCCGAGGACCGGGTAGTTACCCTTGATGTGAGCCGGGTGCCCGGAGATCAGCTGCGCATCCGGATTCGCCCGCCCGCAGGGTTTTGGGCTTTCAATTCATTTGCCGTCGATTACACGTCCGACGAATCCGTGCGAGTTGAGACTGTCCCACCGGCCGAGGCGCGAACAGATCACGGCCAGAGCGTTCTCGCGGAGCTTCAAGGCGTTGACGATTCCTATTATGAGATGCCCAGGATAGGTGATTGCGCCTATCTCCGCTTTCCCGCTCCTCCTTCGCGTTCCGGGATGAAGCGCACCGTGTTTCTGCACAGCCGCGGGTACTACCGGCTTCATCTCACCGGCAGCGGTGATCCTGACACAGCGACTCTGCAACAGATTCAGAGTGAGCCGGACGCGGCGGCACTGTTCGCCGCGGCGCGCTTCGCTGCCTGGCGCAGGAACAGTCAACCTGCGAGCCATTAAAGGGGCCGCGCTCGCGCTCTTGATCGAGGACGTTACCTTGATCAAACAACGCGAGATTACCGCGGCCGTGCGTTTTCGCCGCGGCGGGACAGCATAACCCGCCAAGGGCCTCTGGGCGGGAGTGGTCCAGCGACGATCCCCGAAACGATAGAGGGAATTTCAAGGGGCGATCGGGGCCGATTGTAAATCGAATTGACAATCAGCCCCGAAGTGCTTACAGTGCCGCGGCATGATCGACCGGACGCTTCACACGAAGGTTGTGCAGCTCGCCCGCCATTATCCCATCGTGACCATCACCGGTCCCCGGCAGTCGGGCAAGACCACGCGACGGCAAAACGCTTTTTGGCTCAATAGAGTTCACCGCGACTAGCGAGCGACCTCATACCTCGCAGTCATTCACGGGCGGGACGCCCGTGCCACGAAGGCTTTCGGTCATTTCTGGCTGACTTGTGTTTTCTTCGGGATCACTTTGAGGCGAATGGCGTCCGAGGCGTGGTCGGTCGAGTTAGGCGAATTGGTCTCAATGCGCGCGACGAGGTAGAGTGTCTGCTCCAGCGGGGACGTCCTTTCGTCCACTTGAATGTGAAACGTCCGGGAGCTTTCGTTTTCGTTGATCAAGATGCCGTTCAAACCCACATCCGGAATGATCACACCCAACGGAAGATTACGTACCTCGACGGGAACCCGCCCCGCGAATCCGTGCTCGCGCGCGATCGCGACCTGGACCGCGGCCTGCTGACCCGGCTCCAGGACGATCTCGCGCGGCCCCGCCGACGTGATGCGAAGCTCCGGCGGAGACGCGATCGAAACCGCGCTCACGGAATCGTCCATGGAGTCGGCGTCGTCGCTCCTGCGCTCGACCTCCCGGCCGTCGATCTGCGCCTTCCCGGCCACGCGGAATGAAGCAAAGCCTTCCTGCTGCACGCCGGGGGAGGCGCGCAGAGTCAACGTGACATTGTTGGAGCCCGGGAGAATCCTGCCCTGAGTCGCGGAGACTCCCGCGGGGAGTCCCAGAACCTGGACGTCAATAGGGCCGTCGAAACCGTCGAGCCGCGTGGCCGTCACGGTGAGGGGCGCTGTGTCTCCGCGAGGAATGTTAGGATTTGGGGGATCGACTGACAGCGTGAAATCCGGCCTCGGCTCGCTCAGCGTCAGGCGGTAAGCGAAGTCCCTCCCTTGCAGGCCCCGGATATCGCGGATGCGGACGAAGTAGTCTCCATCGGCGGGGGCAACAAAAATCAGATGAGAGTCCTTTCCGAAATTCTGCCCGCCGTCGTCGTTGACATAATTAATGTGGAATAGAGGCATGCCGTTGGGCGGGAAAGTGCTGCCCGGTTTGTGCAGATCAACTTTATAAACAACCGCGTTCATCGAGTGCGCCTCCGGAGTCGTTCCTTCGTAGCCGGTGCGCATACCTCGATAGCCGCGGAACTTGATGTCGTCGTCGGGACCCTTGGGCAGCTCCTCAACCTGCAACACCTCGTTCCCGACCATGACGTAGTCGCCTATCGAAAGCGCGGGCCACGAGTCGATGCGGATCCCGCGCCGCAGCGAGTCCGGGTCGTTCAGGGTCACGAAAGTCTGCCACACCGGCCGCGCAACCACGCGAGGGATCGGGCGCCCGTTGACGTCGATGACTTCGAGGATGGAATCGAGCAACGAGCCGAGGCGCTGCGCCAGGACCGTCATTGCGACGCGCTGTCCTTGTTTCAAAGATATGCGGAAGACGTCCTGATCCCCGGCCTTTCCCGTGCCTTCAATGCGGCCGTTGATCGTAACGGGCAGAGAAACCGGCTGTGCCGAGGCCGGCGTGTCGTTGTTCTCCTGCTCCAGGATCTCCGGGTGCTCGCCCACAGCCACGCGCAGGCGCGTCTGCGATTCGCGGCCACGGACCGTTGGCTGAATCCAAAGGGTCTCGCCGTATCGCGCGTTCGCGGGAGCCTCCACCTTTATCTTGTGATTGTCCCCCAGATTGACTCCTTCCAGGTCGAGCTCTGCCGTCGCGCCCTTGCGCAGCCCGAGAGGGAAGACCCGCGTGAGGTACGGGAGCGCGCCGATATTGAGCCGGTAGAAATGCCGCGCGCTTCCGGCCCCGGCAGAATCGGTCACTCGAATCCGGTAGGTTCCGGACTGTGAGAAAGTATAGGCCAGGAAAGGGTCGGGCCGGCCGTTGTAGTCACTGTTGCGCGCCAGGACTTTCGCCTCCGCGTCCAGCAACGTGAGCTCCGCATCAAGCGGCGAACCGAGCGCCGCCGCCTGCATTTCGAAGACGACCGTTTTCCCCGCCTCCGCCTCAAACTCGAACAGGTCCTCATCGCCGGAGCGGCCGACGGCGCCGACAACCGTGGAAGGGAAGAAGATCCTGTGCGCTTCGGCCAAGGTGTTGTTGGGTTCGATTTCAGAGATTTCCACGAGCGTGCCTACGTAGACCGAACCCAGGTTCGTCGTGCCCTGCGGCGTCTTGATTCTGAAGTTGTGGCGCCCGGAAGGCATGCTCTCGTCCGCGCGGAGCTTTATCAGGACGCGATGCAGCGCGTAGATATCTTCGATAGGGGCCCCGGTGAACCCCTTGGGGCGGATGATCGGCTGGTAAGGGAGCTCGATGACGTTGGTGATTTGTCCCTTCAGCCCGGGATGGCTGAACTGGATCGCGCTCGCATCCGCGAGGTTGGCGCCTTCGACGGTGAGCGTGATCGTGTTTCCCCGCTGGACGCCGGCGGGGGAAACCGACGTGATCGTAGGCGGACGGACCTGAGACATCGCCGGCAGAACCAGGGCCGAAGAGATCAGTAGAAGAAACGCAACGTATCGAAAGCTTCTCACGGTCCCCCCTTTGATTGCAGATTGCGGATTGCGGATTGAAAAGCGGCCTGCGAGGTTTTAATCCGCAATCCGAAATCCGCAATCCGAAATTTGAGCGATCTCGCGCCACTCGTTGGCATCGTAATAGGCGATTGTGCCGTCGTAGCGGCCCAGAGCAAGCATCTTGCCGTCCGGGCTGAGCGCCATAGTGAGAACCCAGTCGGGCTGCCGTTCCAGGGTCCTCAAAACCTCACCTGTCTCCATGTTCCAGATCTTCACCGTCAGATCCGCCGAGGCAGAAGCCAGCCGCTTTCCGTCAGGGAAATAGAGAACATGGGTGATGTCGGCTTCGTGCGCGATGATGGATTGAACCAGAGTCCCGCCGTCCTTGCCGAGCGCCCAGGTGCGGATGAACTTGTCGGCGCCTGCGGCCGTGATTTTGTTCCCTGAAGGATGAAACGCGAGCGCAAACACGACATCGGCCGAGTCGCTCAGCGTAAAGAGACGTTTCCCCGAAGCCACATCCCAGATTTTCACCGTGCGGTCGGCGCTGCCCGAGGCTAACCGGGACCCATCCGGGCTGAAGGCGACCGGAAACACGGCGTCCGTGTGCTCCTTCAGCGTCCTGAGCTCCGAACCTGAGGCGACGTCCCAGAGCTTGATCAGCCGGTCGTAACTGGCGCTGGCGAGTATCTTACCGTCGGGGCTGAAGGCAAGACTGTAGATGTAATCGCGGTGTCCCCGCAGCGTACGGAGCTGCTGGCCGCCGCCGGCGTCCCAGAAGACGATTTCGCCGTAACGCGCGGGACCGCCTCCGGCGGCCGCGATCAGTTTTCCATCCGGGCTAAAAGTCACGGCGCGAACCATGTCGGTAGGTCCGGAAAGGGTTGCCTTGGTCTTTGTGGTGCCTGGCTCGAGAATACGCACCTGTCGATAACCTGCAGCGGCCAGCGCCTTGCCGTCCGGGCTGAAAGCCAGGCTGCTCACCTGAGGCTGCACCGGCGCGCTTGGCTTGATGTCGGGGATCTTCAGGGGCGCAGGCTCTGCAGTCTCCGGGTTCCACGGCGGAGCTCCCGCATCAACCCACTGCCGGAGGATCTCGATCTCCTCCGGTTTTAGCTCGCCTTGAAGCGGCATCCTCGGCTGGATCTCGCCCCGCACCATCTGGATCAGGCGGCTCTCGGCGCTTTTTCCCGGAACGACGGCCGGACCGTGCGCGCCGCCTTTGAGCAGGTCTGCCGTGGTTTCCATCAGCAGTTTGCCCGCGCGCAGCTTCGCATCATGACAGGCCAGGCAGTTGGCCTGCAGTATGGCATACGCCCTGGCAGGGTCTCCGCCTTGAGGCGCCCCGGCTCGCACGACGGCGCAGAGCGTGGCGAATCCTGCAAGAACGATGAATCGATTCATAACCCGCTTTCACCACGGAGCGGCCGTAACCAAAGGAATCTCACCACAAAGACACAAAGGCACCAAGATGGTGGCTCTTTGTGTCCTTCGTGTTTTTGTGGTGAAGAAAGGATGCTTGAGCTCCCTGTGACTCTAATGATTGAAAAGGAACTCGCGGCCGGAGATCACGGCCCATACCAGGTCCTCGATGAATTCCCGCTTTGGATTGCGCGTGGCCGTCACGGGCTGCGCTTCCGCCTCCCGGAATGCGGCAAGAAGCTCCTTCTTCTCTTCTGCCGCCGGATGCCGGCTGAGTGTGGACAGATACAGGTGATCCAGGATCATCTCCCCGGCCATTCCGAGCTTGAGGTACGACTCCGTGATGCCGCTAAGATCGATGACTTTCTGATTCACGGTGTCGCCGTTGATCAGATGCAGCGCCTGCGCCAGGCTCGGGTCCTGCTGCCGCTCGCATTCGCACGGGATGATACGGTCCGGCCGCCCGAAGACAGTCAGAAAATAGTTGTCGACCCGCGTATCCGGGAGCTGCAGGGCGCGGGTTCCCGGCGGGTAGCCGTCGAAATTCTGCGGCACGCCGGTCACCTGGGATATTGCGTCCAGGATCACTTCGGCCCCAAGGCGCCGCGGAATATAGTGCGAGTAATACCTGTCGTCGGGAGCCGTGCCCATCGAGGAGAGTTGATAGGTGGAAGAGCTCATGATCGTCCGTATCAGGCGCTTGACGTCGAAGCCGGTCTCGACAAAGTGCCGCGTGAGCGCCGCGAGAAGCTCCTCGTTCGAGGCCGGGTTTGTGGCGCGGACGTCGTCCACGGCCTCCACCAGGCCGCGTCCCATGAAGTTCTTCCAGATTCGATTGGCGGTGACGCGCGCGAAGAAAGGATTTTCTTTGGAGGTCAGCCACCGCGCCAGGACCTCGCGCCGGTCCTCGGGCGACTCGAGCGGCGCCGGCTGCCCGTCCAGAGGGCGAGGCAGCATGGGAACAAGGAGGCGCGGGTGAAGGATGTCCCCTGATGCGCTCGGAAAAACCGTAACATCCCCGCCGGGATTATTCTTCAAAGAAACCCGGGAAAAGAGATTTGCGAAGCCGTAGTAATCCTTCTGGGTCCATTTCTCCAGAGGATGGTTGTGGCAGCGCGCACAGGTGAGGCGCATGCCGAGAAAGGCCTGCGTGGTGTTTTCCGCCAGGTCGATGGGGCTCTTCTGTATCAGATAGTAGTTGACGGCGCCGTTCTCTGAGCTGTTGCCCGAAGCGGTGAGGATCTCCCGCACGAAACGGTCCCAGGGCTTGTTTTCCCGCACGCTATCGTGAATGAACTCGTAATAGGCGCGCATGCTTTTGGCCGGCAGCTTCCGGGTAGAGACCAGCAGGATGTCGGACCATTTGTAAGACCAGTAGTCGGTGAATTCCGGGCGCTCGAGCAGCTCGTCCACCAGGCGAGCCCGCCTGTCCGGGCGGGTGTCCTCAAGAAAGGGGGTCACTTCGTCCGCTCGAGGCAGCGTACCGATCGCGTCAAGGTAAGCGCGCCGGATGAACTCGGGGTCGGTAACCTGGGGAGCGGGTGTGATGTGGAGGTCTTTCCACTTCTTGAGGGCGAGCTCGTCGATAAAGTTCTCGATCTTGAAATTGCGGTAACTTGCCGGATCGGCCGAGCGGTCGAAGGGGACGCTCACGCTCGCGGACGCGACCTTGCTGAGGTAATACACCGAAATGGCCGCCTCGCCGCGGCCCTGCATTTTCACGCTGCCGGCGTCCTTCACGGTAGCCACGTTGGCGTCGCTGGAATTGTAAAGGGTCCAGCGGGTGACGTCTTCCGAGTGGCCGTCGGCGAAGCGCGCGATCACCACGATCTGCTGCTCCGCCTCGGGCGCCAGGTTTGCGTGCTTCGGAAAGACCTCCAGGTGATGCAGCGCAGGTTCTTCAGGGGCCGACGGTGGCGTGCCGGCGGCAATCCACGAGGACAGAATCTCGTACTCGCGGGATTGAACGTCGAAGCGCCTTCCTCCTCCGTGGGCAATCGTGAGCGTCGGCTTGAGCAAAATCAGGCTGCGGGCGGGCTCGATCCTGTTGATGCGCCGGCCCAGCGCCTGGCGCGTCAGAACCAGGTAGTCCACGTCCGGGTCGTAACCGCGCAGGGTGAGCTTGAACCCGTTCTTTCCTGCGGCAGCCCCGTGGCAGGCGCCGGAGTTGCAGCCGGCCTTGGTCAGAACAGGCTCGATGTGGTTCGCGAAGCTGGGGACGTAAGGTCTCTGCGAACCGCGGACGCTGACGGTCGCAGAAGCGCGCCGGACGCCCGCGCGAGCCGTGATCACGGCTTCTCCGTCCGCTACGGCGCGCACCACTCCCGAAGCATCCACGGTGACGACCTTGGGATCCGAGCTGGTGTAGGAGGCCCCGCGCGTCAGGTCCTCTTCGTGTCCGTCGGGAAACTTTGCCTGCACGAGAAACTGCTGTGTCGCCCGCGATCCCTGCAATGCCGCGGAGTCGGGAAGCAGCGCCAGATCCGCCGGCACGGCTTTCGCCGTTGCGGCGCCAGGCTGCGGTTTGTCGGCCGCCCCGACCAGGCCAGCGACCAACAAAACCACACAACATACGTACATAAGCTGTTTCTTCACCACGGAGACACGGAGCACACGGAGGTTCACTGAGATCTCCATACTACTAAGTCGAAAATCCTTTGCAATCTGGCATTTTTCCAACCTTCTTGGGGCGTCGCTTTTGGAGTGCGCAAGCTTGCTTGCGCCTTCTCGGAGCCGGAGCAACCCCATGGGAACAAAGGCGGCAGCAAGCTGCCGCACTCCAAAGAGCACAGTGGACCGTAGTTTTGCCTGCGGTTTGGCTGCTCCGTGTGTCTCCGTGGTCGTGAGAAAAAATGGTAGCGCCGGCGTCTCGCCGGCATCTGGGCCTGGATAACTCGTTTCGTGTCAACAAGGCCGTCTGCCGGCTGGAAGCCGGCGCTACATTTTTTCTCACCTCCACAGAGCGCACGGAGTTTCACAGAGGCAACGGGGTTCTCCGTGCATCTCCGTGTACTCCGTGTCTCCGTGGTGAAAAGAGGATTCATGCAATGTCAGAAGAGTTCGTGGATGGGTTCGACGCCGTGGTCCACGAGCCGGATCGGCCGGCCCTGCGGTCCCGGCAGTTCCATTTCCAGTTTGATGCCGAGCGCCTCGTAAACCGTGGCCGCCACCTCCGCCGGGGTGGTCGGGCGGTCCACCGGGTAGGCGCCGATCTCGTCAGTCGATCCGACAACGCGTCCTCCCTGGATAGGACCTCCGCCCATGAGGATCGTCCAGGCCTGAGGCCAGTGATCCCGCCCCCCTGCAGGATTGATCTTGGGAGTGCGCCCGAACTCGCCCATCGCCAGGACGATCGTTTTTTGCAAGAGACCGCGTTCCTTTAAGTCTTCCAGGAGCGAAGCGTAGGCGTTGTCGAACATCGGGCCGATCAGGTCGCGGTAGCACGAGATGGGGCTGAAAGGCTTCGAGCCGTGAATATCCCAGGTGATCTCGTTGAAGACGGTCTCGAACATATTTACCGTCACGAAACGAACGCCGCGTTCGATCAGACGCCGCGCCAGCAGGCAGGATTGGCCAAAGCGGTTCATCCCGTATCGCTCCCGGGTTTTCCCGGACTCGTCCTTGATCGAAAAGGCTTCGCGAGCCTTGGCCGAAGACATGAGCGTGTAGGCCTGATGGAACGTCGCGTTCAGCAGCCGGGCATCCTGACTGGCGTCCAGGCTTTTCACCGAGGAATCCACCATTTCGCGCAGCGACTTCCTTCGATCCACGCGGAGTGAAGTGATGTAATCGGGCGGCAGCAGGTCCGGCACCGTGAAGTTCGGGTCCGAGGGATCGGCATTCAATACAAAGGGATCGTACATCTTTCCCAGAAATCCAGCGTTCTGCCCGTGCGGCATATTGCCGCCCGTGTTGCCTATGGGGCGGGGAAGCAGCACGTGAGGGGGGACGTCTCCCTTCGGACCGCGCAGCTTGCCCAGCACGCAGCCTATGTGCGGATACTCGATGCCGCCCTGGAACAGGCGCCCGGTTTGCATCATTTGATGACCCGTGTCGTGCACTCCGGCGGCGGTGTGGTAAACGGAACGGACGAGCGAGAATTTATCGGCATGCCGTGCGGTCCGGGGGAAGACCTCGCAGATCTGGATGCCGTCCGCGCTGGTCTTGATCGGCCGGTAAGGACCGCGGATCTCCGCAGGCGCGTTGGGCTTCATGTCGAAAGTGTCAACCTGGCTGGGCCCGCCCACAAGAAAGAGCATGATGCAGTTCATGTCCTTTTCTTCCGGGACAGCCCCCAGCGCCTTTAACGTCACCCAATCCGAAAGACCCAGCCCGAGGAAGGCCAGGGAGCCGGCGTGAAGGAAGTCGCGCCGCTTCATGCCATCGCAGAAGTGCACCGGCTTTTCGGCATCGAGTTTGATCATGGACTCCTCCGGCCGCCCGCTAGATTCAGAGACCCGTCTCTGTGGAAGGCGATGGAAGCGATTCTAATCCCTCATTCCGATCACGTCAATGCCCGTAAATTCAAGAAGGTTTGGAATTTGAGATTGCCCGACGAGTTGTGGGAAGCCAACTAAAGTCCTTCGCGTTTTCTTCGCGTGCTTCGCGCCTTCGCGGTGAAAGTCCAGCCCAGGATTCACCGCGAAGCCG
>WNGD01006425.1_pt1 | contig 16930 bp, 19 predicted proteins | sample 5400671 | NCBI WGS metagenome assembly WNGD01 (sample SAMN13153369, study PRJNA577476) | soil metagenome | isolation source: 40 cm soil or saprolite under grassland replicate 2 | place: USA:California | collected 2016-06-15
CGTGGAACCTGCTACCGCGCGGCCAACTGGATCTATGTAGGACAGACCACCGGGCGCGGTCGCATGGATCGAGAGCACAAGGCTCACGGCAAAGTCATCAAAGACATCTACCTCTACCCGTTGGTCTTTGACGCCAAGCAGCGGCTATGCAGCGGGCCTACACGGTAAACAAATACGGTTTAATTAACGGTGGCCTGTACTCAGTCCCGGCGAACAGATTGGAGCATCTTTCCAGAAATCCCAACATTTCGTACATCTCGCAAGATCGTCCACTCGCCTCACTTCTTAACAACACGGCCCCGGCCGTAAATGCCAATATCGCGTGGAGCCAAGGTTGGGACGGAACGGGTATCGGTGTGGCGGTTATCGACAGTGGTGTCAGCAATGATAAGGATTTCCAGGTTTCCGGTAAATCGACGTCGCGCATCTCGTACTCCCAAGCGTTCTATGGCGGGTCCAAGACGTACGACGAGTACGGTCACGGCACGCACGTGGCCGGCATTGTGGCGGGCAGCGGCGCGAATTCGACCGGTTCCCAATACATCTACACATTCAAGGGCATCGCCCCCAATGCGAATCTCATTAACCTCCGCGCGCTCGATCAAAACGGCTCTGGCACAGACGGCACCGTGATTTCTGCCATCCAAGAAGCCATTCAGCTCAAGAGCATGTACAACATTCGCGTAATCAATCTCTCTCTCTCTCTCTCTCTCTCGGCCGCCCGGTCTTTGAGAGCTACAAACTCGATCCCCTTTGCCAAGCCGTCGAGGCGGCCTGGAAAGCGGGAATCGTGGTTGTCGTCGCGGCAGGAAATTCAGGACGCGATAACTCGCAGGGCACAAACGGCTACGCCACCATTACCTCCCCGGGCAACGATCCTTACGTCATCACCGTGGGTGCAATGAAACGATGGGCACGCCCACTCGCAACGATGACTTGATCGCAAGCTATAGCTCGAAAGGTCCGACGCTTTTTGATCACGTAGTAAAGCCCGATATCGTCGCCCCGGGCAATCGTACCGTCTCAGTGCTCGATGCGAAAGGGTCTCTGCAATTCACCTACCCGGCTAACGACGTCCCAGCGTCTTATTACCAAAGGAATCCTTCCCACAGTGGATCTCCTTATTACATTTTAAGCACGAGCATGGCTGCCGCAGTCGTCAGCGGCGGAGTGGCGGTTCTGCTACATGCGCAGCCGAACTTGACGCCGGACCAAGTGAAGGCCCGGTTGATGAAGACAGCTTCCAAGAGTTTCCCTGCCTACAGCACTGCGACCGACCCGACCACCGGAGCTACCTATACCAGTGAGTACGACATCTTCACGGTCGGCGCGGGCTACTTGGATGTCGCGGCGGCCCTTGCCGATTACGACGTGGCAACTGGCAATACGCTGTCTCCTACGGCTGCCTACGACTCCAGTAACGGCAACGTCTACCTGATCCTTGGTTCAGGCGCTGTTTGGGGCTCTGGCGCCGTTTGGGGGAGCGGTGCGGTCTGGGGTACGAATGTGTTCATCAGTGGCTCCGGCCCGGTCTGGGGCAGCGGCGCTGTTTGGGGCACGAGCACCAACCAAGCGTTTGGCGCAGTCCGGGGCAGCGGTGCGGTCTGGGGCAGCAGCACACAACAATCAGTGGAGACTATCAACGTGGCGATTACGGGTGAGCGAGGAGAATGAAGCCTCCCTCGCCGACGCGTCGCGAGCGCGCTGAGTGCACGCCTTGCTGACGTATTCTCCACTAACCGAGAAGATGCCAACCACAGAAACCCCGGGATTGTCCCTGTCGCCAAGAACCGGCTGTACTTTTGTACTACACCTATGCCCTACCTGTACTATCGACTGCCCTGCAGCCAGACCTGATACTCCCAGCATAGACAACACCAAGGCATCGGGCCGCGCCCTCTCGACACTTCCAGTTCTTGGCCCTCAAGGCAGTTTAGGAGCCCAGCTTATGTCCGCCACACTTGAAACAAAGCGACCGTTGCACGACAGCATTCTACAGACGACAACGACCTGGGGTGCGCGGTTCGCTTTCTTGGCCCTGATCACGCTGCTGGCTGCCGCGTTGTCTTTTGCCGACGGCAAGCACAAGCTGTCGAAAGACCTTGAAGAGCTGAAAAGCGGCTTAAGCGGCGCGACAGTGGATGTCATCATTCAATTCAAACAGGCGCCGACGGACGCCCAGCACGGCAAGGTGGAAGGCCATGGCGGCGTGTTGAAGAAGAAGCTGGATGTGATTAGGGGAGCACATTATTCCGTCCCGGTGAAGTCCCTCCCGGCCTTGGCGGATGATCCGGACGTTGCTTACATCTCGCCCAATCGCCCGCTAAGCGGCACTTCCACATCAACTCTCGACTACACTCCTGAAAGCGTCAATGCTCAAGTCGCGTGGCAGCAGTGGGGTTTGGATGGCACGGGCGTCGGAGTGGCGGTCATTGACAGCGGCATCACCGCCGTTGGCGATCTCTACTGGTGGATTCCGTCGAATCAGACCTACGGGTCGCGCGTTGTTTATAGCCAGAATTTCGTGCCTGGCACAACGGATACATCGGACCTATATGGCCACGGAACGCATGTGGCCGGGATCATTGCGAGTCAAGGGTGGTTTTCCACCGGCGGGAACTTTACCCACACATTCAAAGGGATTGCGCCGAACGCAAACATCATTAACCTGCGAGTGCTAGACCAGAACGGCGCCGGCACCGACAGCAGCGTAATTGCGGCGATCCAGACGGCCATCAGCCTGAAATCTACGTACAACATTCGAGTGATCAACCTTTCGCTTGGCCGCCAGGTCTACGAGAGCTACACGGTTGATCCGCTTTGTCAGGCAGTTGAGGCTGCATGGAGCGCGGGCATTGTCGTCGTTGCTGCGGCTGGCAACCAGGGCCGCAACGACAGCGCGGGCACGGAAGGTTACGGCACTATCGCCGCTCCAGGCAACGATCCGTATGCCATCACTGTGGGCGCTATGAAAACCGCGAACACTCCCGCGCGTGTTGATGACACGATTGCCAGCTACAGCTCGAAAGGACCAACGGCATACGACTTTGTCGTGAAACCTGACATCGTCGCACCTGGAAATCAGGTCGTCTCCACGCTGGCGCCGAATGCGCCCCTATTGAGTACTCCCACCGACGTTTATCTGAGCGAGTACTCCTCCTCGACGACCACCAGCACCGGCTCGGGCGGCAATACCAAGAACAATAAGAAGAACTCCACGTCAAGCCTGACCGCGAACACGATCTCGCCGTCTTATATGCGGCTGAGCGGCACCAGCATGGCTACGCCCGTGGTCAGTGGCGCCGCCGTACTCCTGCTTCAGCAAAATCCGAACCTTACGCCGGATCAAGTGAAGGCCCGTTTGATGAAAACGGCCTCAAAAAACTTTCCTGCCTACAGTACCGTCACGGACCCAACCACGGGCATCATCTACACCGATTACTACGACATTTTTACGATTGGCGCTGGCTATCTGGACGTTGGCGCTGCCCTCTCCAGCAACGACCTGGCCGATGCTTCGGCTGTATCTCCGGCCGCAGTCTTTGATCCCTCCACGCAAAGCGTCTATCTCGTTACTGGGCAGGGCGTTGTTTGGGGAGATTCTTCACCGTGGGCCACTTCGCTTGTTTGGGGCACAAACGTCTTCGTGAATGGAACTGCCGTGCTGTGGGGGAGTAGCGTTTGCTGGGGCACGAGCTCCAACGCGGGCTTCAGCGTCGTGTGGGGTAGTGGTGTTGTCTGGGGCGACACATCGAACCAGGCGACTTCCAAAGCGCTAAGCATTTTACTGGGCGGTGAGAATTGAACGCGCAGAGTTGGCACGAGGCCTGACCAGTGACAACTAAAGCCAAACTCTACATATCGTGGATCGCCGCCGCCGGGCTCATCGTCTTGGTCGCGGGCTTGTCCCACTGGCAGTCCACGGGACTCCCACGTCTTCTCGCATTCCTTTTCCTAGCGATGGTGCTCTCTACACAAAAGATCCGTCTCCCAGGAATGAAAGGCACGATGTCGCTCAGCTTCCCGTTCATCCTGGTCGGGATCGCAGACTTCGGCTTCGGCGAAACACTTCTGCTGGGTTGCACCGTTGCGTTCGTGCAGACCCTGTGGCACGCTAAAACCCCTCCCAGACCGGAGCAGATCGTGTTCAACATGGGAACGTTAGTGCTGTCCGCTGGATTGGCGGACTGGCTCAGCCACGCGATATTGCGGCTATTGCATCTTAATTCTCTCATCCTGCTTCTTGCCTCTGCTTCGCTAATCTATCTGCTCCTGAACACAGGCCTGGTTGCAGGAGTCATTTCGCTGACGGAGGAAAAGCCTTTTCAGAAGGAATGGCTTCACTGCTTCTATTGGGCGTTTCCTTATTTCCTGGTGAGCGCGGTTGCTGCCGGTCTGGTCAGCACATTGAGCCACTCCGAAAGCTGGATCGCGGGGCTCCTGGTGCTACCGTTGATCTATCTGTGCCATTTCTGGTATCAGATTCATGTCGAGAGAACTGTGCGCGTCCAAGCCGCCGTCCCGGGTTCGGATGAGATTTCTCCGGTCCTCGTGCAAGACTGATATGATAGTTTCGCTTCTCAAGTCCCGACGAGGGTGACTGCCCCGTCAGTCTCAACATCTGTCCATGATACCCGTGTCGTAGAAACAGGCTGTGGCGAAGGTTGCGCTTGATGTTCCGCAGCGTTCCCGAGTTTTCGGTGAGTACGGAAAATAGAAAAAGTGAACTGATTGAAAGGCAGTAAGTTAGAAATGTCCTTGAGCCGAAGGCTTAGAAGAGTCCGAGCCGGACATGCAAACTCCAGGTGAATTAAGTCACTCGTCATCGTCCGTGGCAGCTCCAGGAAACCTTCCTGAGGCCTCGCATTCCCTGAGGCAACTTATTCAGTTCACTGGGGTAAACCGCGTTTTGCAGGCCCTCCTTGAGGGCCACAACAATCTGAGATTGCGCACCAAGCTGTTGTTGTGGCTTGTGCTGTTTACGGCTGCGCTCACTTCCGCCACTCTCCTTGTAGTGCGTCACTCGGCTCAGGCCCTAGTCCAAAGGCAAATCCAACAGGACGCCCGCAACGCCGTCCTGACAATCCAGGCCGTTCAGCACCAGCGAGAGATGATGCTGAGCCGCAGGGCCGACCTACTCGCGACGTTAGCATACGTGAGAAACGGAGACGCGACGACGATCAAGGATGCCAGCCAAAACCCGGGGCAATTCGGCGATTGCGACCTGTTTGCGCTCGCGGACCGAAAAGGCAAGATTATCGCCCTGCAAACGACTACCTCAAGGCTTTCCATTGCTAGCGCTGAAAACCTCCTTCGACGCTCTTTCATAGAGGGTAGTGGTCCCGGATGGTGGTTTGATGGCGCGCATCTTTTTCAAGTGGTGCTGCAACCGTATTACGAGGATGAGCCAGGGAAAAGCCACCTCCTGGGCACAGTTGTTGTCGGGCGTGAGCTTGACGCCACGGGAGCGAGCGACCTGGGGCGCATTTCATCGAGTCACCTGATCTTCCGGTACGGCAACGATTTTGTGATGAGCACGTTTTCGTTCGCCAAGGAGCCAGAGCTCGAGGGACAGCTGCGGGACCGTCCCAGAGGTGAAGAAATCCGAATTGGCGATGAGAAGTTTTTTGCGAGTTCTCTCGCGCTGGAATTCGGCGCCCAGCCAGCCCTAAGCCTCACTGTTCTGAAGTCTTATGACGAGGCCACTGCATCCCTGAAGAGATTGAACCGCCTACTGCTCGGGCTGGGTCTAGCCGCCGTCTTAGGTGGAGGCATATTGGTGTTTGTTATTTCGGACAGGTCCACGCGTCCGCTGGCGTACCTCGCGGAGGGAGTGCGCGCCCTCGAACATGGTGATTTCATCTATCCACTGAAATCGCATGGTGGTGATGAGGTAGCACACGTCACCCGAGCTTTCGAGGACATGCGCAACACACTGCAGAGGAACGAAGAACAAAGACAGCAGCACGAAATACAAAGGCAACAGCTTGAAGTACAGCTCCGCCAAGCGCAGAAGATGGATGCGATGGGGCGCCTGGCAGGCGGCGTAGCTCATGACTTCAACAATCTCTTAACAGTCATCAAGGGTAACAGCAGTTTATTGGTTGACTGCCTGCAATCCGACGACCGACTCCTCGGACGCATGGAGCAAATAGAGAACGCAGCGGACCGCGCCGCTTCGCTGACTCGCCAGTTACTCGCCTTCTGTCGTATGCAAGTGCTGCAGCCGAAAATCCTGGACTTGAACATACTGGTCGCGGAAATGTGCAAACTACTTAGATGGTTGATTCGCGAAGATATTGCCTTCACTTTCCACGCGAGCGAGTCTCTTGGACGAGTGAAGGCAGACCCAGGGCAGATCGAACAAGTCATTATGAATCTTGCAGTGAATGCCGGCGATGCTATGCCATCGGGCGGCAGTCTAACCATCGAAACAAGTAACGTGACATTGGACGGGAAATGTGCCCTAGCTCACCGGCCGATTCTGCCGGGCAAGTATGTTCTGCTAGCGGTTAGGGATACTGGTCATGGCATGGATGCCGAAACGAAGGCGCGCATTTTCGAACCCTTCTTCACCACCAAGGAGCAGGGCAAGGGAACTGGACTGGGGCTTGCCACCGTTTACGGCATCGTTAAGCAGAGCGGCGGCTGCGTTTGGGTGGAATCGGAGCCGGAGAAAGGCGCGCGCTTCGAAGTCTACCTCCCGCGAGTCGACGAGGCCGCGGAATCTGTTGCATCGGAGGAAATTGCGCTCACTACTGTTCGTGGGCGCAAAACCGTGCTAATTGTGGAAGACGAAGAGGCGGTCAGGGCCCTTGCTTGCGAATTGTTAGAGTCCGCTGGCTACAAAGTGCTTACCGCCAAGGATGGCACAGAAGCTCTCGCGGTCGCCGAACAGTCGGACGAGCCGATCCATCTGCTGCTTGCCGATGTCGTGATGCCCAAGGTGCGAGGACCCGAGCTCGCCAAACGGCTCAAGGGCCTGCGGACCAAGCTGAGGATCGTTTACATGTCTGGCTACCTCGAATACAACACAGGCAACGAAGACTTCCTGGAGGAGGGTCTCTTCCTGCAAAAGCCGTTCTCGCGCGATACGCTGGTGAACAAGGTGGGCGAAGCCCTGAGGAACAACTCTAAATCGAGAACCTGATGTCATTTCTTCTGTTTTGAATTGTCCGTGTGTTGCCGGGACGGCTTGGGTTGCCTTTGGCTTCAAGACTTCGAGTTGTCCATCCTTCGCTGCGGTGAGAAGTACTGCAGTATCGATCGCGCTCTCAAGGATTGTGCTCCATGTTTGTTTTTCGGGCTCTGCACAGGAATTTGTAGAGACCCTATAAATGAGCGGTTTTCCGTCGAGGGGGCAATTCGGCTAGACTCGGCGGAATGCGCGAGAACGAATACACGAAAATATTGGATTGGCCGGGCTACCGAGTCTACCGGTACGAAATCGATGAAGCCGCTAAGACGTTACGTTTATGGGTGCCGCGCAAGCGGGGCAACCGCCAACTGATCTGTTCGGGGTGCGGACGGAAGGTTACCGAGGCGCATGATTTTTACGAGCGCGAGGTACGCGACCTGCCGTGGAGGAAGTATCAGACGACGGTGATCATCGAGCTGTACCGGGTGTGCTGTCCGCAGTGCGGAGTCAAAGTAGAGAAGGTGCCGCAGCTGCCGAGCAAAGCACCTTTCAGTAAGGACTTTGAAGATGCGGTGGGATGGGCATGCGAAAGTGCCTCGGTGCGCCAAGTGGCCCGGCAGTTGGGGATGGCGGCCAGCACGGTGCGGGCCATCGACCTGCGGTATCTGCAGAGATGGAGTGCCACGCGCCGCAAGGATCGCTTAGAGCAGATGGGTGTGGACGAGATCTACTTTGGTAACTAGCAATTCCACCAGTCTTGCCGCATCAACGGGATGAGCGGCATGACACTCGAATGTCCGATCCAGTCGATCCGAGTACTGGAACCTACTTTCGACTGGAAGCTCTGTATCGTCGCTTAGAATGTCTACCAAAGAACAACGCGAACGTATCGAGCTGCTGCAAGGGACCCTGGACTTGCTGATTCTCCGCACTCTGCTGCTGGGGCCGACGCACGGCCCATCGCTAAGGCAATCGAATTCAATTCCGAGGACGTGTTGCAGGTGGAGCAGGGATCGCTGTACCCGGCGCTGCACCGGCTCATCAAGCGGAGATGGATTTCAGTGGAACAAGGAACATCGGAGAACAACCGGAGGGTGTATCTGGCGAATTGATATCTGGGCCGATTTTGCGGGTAATCGTGCAGCGAAAGTAAGATGGTCTCACTTCCGGAACGCACCTGGTGGCAGTGAAACGATCGGAGCCGCGAAGCACGCTGCAACTAAGAAAGCAAACACCGGATGATTCCATTCCAGGTTTCTGCAGAGGTTGACCGGATACCGCAGTGAGCCTGAGGCCTTGAAAAGTCAGGCAGCCATGGGGGTTTGACGGTCGTATCCGGTGTTCGCCCTTCCCGTGAGGTATGCGTGCGTGCGATCGTTGTCGGAGCTTAGGTACTTTGGCATCCCGCGTTGGCCCCGAATGGCGCGGTTGAACATCTGACAAAGTGCGCCACCATCGACAGTCCCGGCATGGACGCCGAATCCAATAATCCGGCGCGAATATTGATCCATGACGACCAGGACCCAGCGGGTCCGCAACGTTCCCGACTCGCACCTGAAGAGATAAATACTCCAGAGGCTGTCTTTCATGTGGCCCCGGAAGGTCAGCCAGGAAGGACCATCGGGGTTCTGTCCCCGCTGGTAGTGACGGGCGAGAATCCTGCGAACCACGTCTTGTCGATTTGGAGATGGAACGCCAAGGCCATTTGTTGAGCAATTCGCGGACAGCCCCAGTTGGGATTACGTTGCTTCATTTCGACGACCGCACGGATGAGTTCTGCGCTCGGACCTTTCGGGCCGGGCTGCCGGCGGCTGGGAGAACAGCATCCAGTACTTTCCTTTGCTCATGGCTTTATGAATGGCTAGCAGTGTCGAAGGCTTCAGAACGATTGCGGAACGGAGCAGACGAGTTGGACGCACCAAGAGCGCCATCAAGCCAGCGAGGATCCGGTTCGACGCGTGTAGATTGGAGATCGTTTGCGGGAGCGATTCAAGATCCTTGGGCCAACGGGGGCGCCGGCATGCAGTTTTACTGGCGCAAGAAGTATCGTGAGGAACTAACGCGCAATTTAAGAATCAGCTGGAAATAGGTTCTTCCCCCTTGTGAGCTCTCCAGAGTAAGGGCACTGGTATGCCATGCAAGTTGCCGGCAAAGGGAATAATTTCGCTGCCCGTGTATAGCACGACTCCCCGAATCCATCGCTTGCCACCCGCGTTGGCGAGCGCCCGCAAGCCGTGAATGTCACCTTGACCTAGAGTGGCACCGGCTTTCACCTCGACGCCTACCAGATGCCCGGCCGAGTCTTCCAGCACGATGTCTACCTCTTGTCCCGAAGCTGTGCGCCAGTAGAAGAGTTGCGGCTGGGTATCGCTCCAGGCCGACTGCTTTTTCAGTTCCATTAAAACAAAGTTTTCCAGTATGCCGCCTATCACTCCCGCATTTACTTCCAACCTCTCCAAAGTGAGCCCCTGCAGATGCGCGAGCAGGCCAGTATCATTCAAATAGATTTTAGGCGTCCGGATAAGCCGCTGCCCCAGGTTGCCAGACCAAGGTTGTAAGAGCTGCGCAAGGAACGTAGTTTCGAGTAACGCAAAATATCGCTTCAAGGTTGTTTGTGGTAGCGCTAGGCCTCTCGACAAGTCAGCGAAATTTAGGAGACCGCCGACACGGCTGGCTGCAAGCGCAAGCAGTCGGGGCACAGAGGTTAAATCTGAGATGTTAGCGAGATCGCGGACATCGCGTTGAAGAATGGTCATCAGATAAGACTGAAACCAAGCTCTGCGGCGTGCCCCTGAGCGTCGGCGGATAGCTACCAGCCAAGACGGTTTCAAACAGATCCCGCCGAGAACCAATCGGTTTCCCTGCGGGCCATTTCAGTTGCTTTCTAAACAAAGCGTCCACAAACCCCTCGCGGACGCCAGCCATCTCGCCTTGTGAAAATGGCCAAAGCGTGAGCACTTCCATCCGGCCAGCCAAGGACCCCGCCAGCTTAGGCAGGAGCATCACATTTGCCGAACCAGTGAGTAGAAACGTCCCTGGCTCTCGCTTGCGATCTACGGCTACTTTAATTGAGGGAAAGAGTTCGGGCACGCGCTGAATCTCATCGAGCGTGACTGGTGTAGTTAAGCCAGCAAGAAAGCCATTCGGATCGCGCCTGGCCGCCGCCAACACTCCAGGGTCATCGAACGTCAAGTATTGGCGGCTGCGCTCATCAGCCACCTCCCGAGACTGCACCAGAGTGCTCTTTCCGGTCTGCCTGGCCCCATTGATCAGCACCACGGGAGTGTCGGCCAGGGCTTGGAGAAGATGATCCGTAATGTTCCGGCGAATCACACAGGTGACCATACATCAGAGCACGGATGATAATCAACCACAAAATGGATGATTATCATTAGCCGACGCTAGTGTTGACCGAACCGATCAAATCCCGGATGGGGAGCCGCGTTCAAATGGATCGCCTATACCTCGAACGAATCGGGCCGCAACGTGTCTCTGGCGAATTGTTATTTCACCCGCGATTCCTCAGGATTCCCTGCTACGATTCTTTGATGCGCCATTTGGTGGTTCTTCTCATCCATTTCCTTGCTACCCTGGTCCGCCTGCTCGGACCTGGCGGTGTCCGTTCCATCGTTGCGGAGTCGCTTCTCCTCAAACACCAACTCCTGCTCCTGAATCGCTCCCGGCAACGATCGCCGAATCTATCCGCGTGGGACCGCATTCTTGCCGGCTGGATGGCACTCTTGCTGCGACCAACTCGCCTGCTCCGCTCTGCAATTGTACTGAGGCCTTCGACACTGCTAGCCCTTCACAAAGCCATGAGCCACCGAAAGTACCGCATGCTGTTCTCACCGAATCGCCGTCGGAAACCCGGCCCGAAAGGACCCAGCGCAGAACTCATTCATGCGGTCATCTGAAATGAAGCAGCGTAATCCCAACTGGGGCTGTCCGCGAATCGCTCAACAGATCGCCTTGGCGTTTCAGATCCAAATCGACAAAGACGTGGTTCGCAGGATTCTCGCCCATCACCACCGGCCGGGCCAGGATTCCGGTGGTCCCTCCTGGCTGACTTTCCTGGGCCACATGAAAGACAGTCTCTGGAGCATGGCTGGTGGTCATGGATCAATACACGCGCCGGATCATTGGGTTCGGCGTCCATGCTGGGAAGGTCGATGGTGTAGCACTCTGCCGGATGTTCAACCGCGCGATTCGAGGGCAATACTGGTTGCCGAAGTACCTTAGCTCCGACAACGATCCGCTTTACCGGTTCCACCATTGGCAAGCCAATCTGCGAATACTGGAGGTGACACAGATCAAGTCCATCCCCTATGTTCCCCTGTCCCATCCATTTGTGGAAAGGCTGATCGGCACCGTTCGACGCGAGTATCTGGATCATACGTTGTTTTGGACGACGGCAGATCTCGAAAACAAGCTGCTCGATTTCAGGACCTACTTTAACAACCATCGCACGCATACCTCGCGGGAAGGGCGAACGCCGGATACGCCCGTGTCAAGACCAGTCGCCAATCACCGCTCGTTTCAGTGGCAACCACACTGTCGAGCCCTCTATCAGACGCCGGTGGCTGCCTGATTTGTCAAAGACTCGCGCTCGCTGCGGTATCCGGTTAACCTCCGCAAACACCTGAAATGAAATCATCCGGCGTTTGCGCTCTTAGTTGCAGTGCGTTTTGCGGATCCGATCATTTCACTACCACCGTATTAATTCGCCAGAGACACGCAGACTAACTGTTCGTCCCCAGCTCCTCGCGTCAGGCCGTGGTCAAACTCATCGCTTGCGTGGCTGGCCGAATTCGTCGCGTGCCCCCGCGGCAGCGTGTGGCCAAATTCGTCGCTTTGGCTCGCTTAGGGTATGTCCCGGACGCAGAACGGCAGCAGGAGTGGTCCCTCAATGAAAAGAGCTCGGAGCCTCGGTCCAACCATCCAGTCCAAACCGGATTTCTGCCCAACTTGCGACGGGCGCCGGATCATCAAGCGCGGCCTCCGCAGGAACTGTTTCCGGCAGTTGCAAATTTACTGGTGCAGAGACCTCCGCAATCGTTCTGAAGCCTTCGACACTGCTCGGTCTTCACAAAGCCTTGGGCAGGCAGAAGTCCCGCGTGCTGTTCTCCCCGAAGTGAAGAGTGAGGAAGACCGCAGTATCAGCCGCAACCTATGCTCTGCCAACGAGGCGTACCGGGCCGGGATATTCCGTGAGTTTTCTATCGCTGGTCAGCAGCGTAATGCCCTCCACAGTCGCCTGGGCCACAAGGATGCGATCGAAGGGGTCCTTGTGTCCGGAATTTAGTTGGTCGATATTGATCGCGTGTTCGCTGGTGATAGGTAACTCGGTATATCCATTGTCGAGTAACGAACGGCGGAGAACTCTCGGGTCCACATCGAAATCATCTCGACCGAGACTGCGCTTGATGGTGATCTCCCAGATGCTGGCGGCGCTGAACAGCAACTCATTCTCGGGATTCTCGATCTGCACCCGGGCAGCCTTGGGGAGTCGTTTCGGTTCATTCGCGACCCAGAGCAGCAAATGCGTATCGAGCAGCAGCTTCACTTTTCGCCACCGAACATGCGTGCGATCTCCGCGCGGCCCATGGTGTCGAAGTCCGCTGGAACGCGGAACTGACCTTCGAGAAAGCCGAGTCTTCGCACCTGCTTGCCAGTGGGCGTTTCGAGCGCCATGACCTTCACCAGAGGCTTGCCCGCCTTGGCGATGATGAACGGTTTTCCGCTCGCTGCCTGGTCCACCAAACGGGATAGTTGGGTCTTCGCTTCATGAATGTTGACAGTGGTCATGGAGACTCCTCCAATGAACTAAGTTCACTGAGTCTAGTCTATTGGTTCGCCCCCCGTCAAGAGTGAATATGCATCACCTTCTCGAAGAGGAAGCAATGGGTTTCGGTAGGACCGGAGGGGCCGATGCGTCAATCGGAACAAATGAGTACATGCCCGGTGCGTGGAGCTATTTAGCACTCAGCGCAGTCACTTGAGCTACTAACGTTTAGAGCGGATGTGCGAACGAAATGTATCTAGAAGACTACAAAATAGATTGAGGATTGTCGGGGCGGTTCTTCAACACCCTCCCTATCTAATAACCACCGTTCAAAGAGGCGTTTTGTCGGCCCCGAAATAAATAATTTTCATGTGGCTGGCGAATTGTTGTTTCGCCCATATTTCCTTAGGATTTCCCTTCTTGCTACGATTCCGCGATCAGCAACCTGGTCATTCTTTTATTCTTTTTATCCATTTCATTGCTGCCCTGGCACGCTTGCTCGGTCCTACGGCGTCCGTTCCATAGTTGCGGAATCCCTTATCATCAAGCACCAACTCTTGATCGTGAATCGCTCCCGACAACGATCGCCGAATTTATGCACGTCGGACCGTATCCTCGCCGGCTTGATGGCGTTCTTGGTACGTCTCACTCGTCTGCTCCGTTCCGCAATTGTTCTGAAGCCTTCGACACTGCTTGGCCTTCACAAAGCCCGGAGCAAGCTGTCCCCCTCATGACTGTGTTTTTACCGTGCGAAAACCCTACGTAATAGAGCTCTCGGGGCTTACTTCGAGCGAGAAGCAGATTCCCCGAAATTGTTGGAAACACTAGAAAGCGACGATAAAGGAGGGAATCGTTGGAACGAGGGCTCCTGCTTGCAAAGCAGGCGACTCGCCTCCAACAATTCTACGGATTCGTTTAACTACTAACGTTTCCAGCAAATCGGGGAACCTGCTTTCGCTCAAAAGCTAACCCCAATGAACGGAAAACGTTCCATTCGTGCACACTTGGTGTACAGTCAGGTCCGAACAGAAATCCCAAGAGTGACCCCTCTTTGAGACAAACGTGTGCATCACACCTGAATTAGAGGGTCTTGGCCTCGGAAGAGACCAGGCGTCATCAGCCCAGAAACGTCATTAGCGCTGCCGCCGAGGTTCTCTCGGGTTCCACTTGTGAGTCCTTTTCGAACTTTTCGGGCGAACAGTAGCCTAGCGCCGAGTGTAACCGAAGCTCGTTGTAGTACTGCTCGATGAAATCGATGAAATCCTCCAGCCGCCCCTGCAAGTCTTCGAAATCGCGGTAAGTATTGGCGTAAATCTCCTTCACGTTTAAGTGTTTTGAGAAAGGTCTCGCATGTGGCGCTGTCATACGGATTCGCAGGTCTGGTCAGTCCGAGTAGCCGACCATACGCCCGTGATGTGGCAGTCTAACATTGCGCTTCTACACTGCTTTTCTCCTTGACAGGCCGGGAATGCGGGCATAGTTTCATAACGAGGTTAGGATACTCGGATGCCCGAACGCGCGCAGATTCTCCCCGGCACTCTCGATTTGCTCAGTCTGAAAGCCGTGTCTCTGGGACCGCTCTACGGCTACGGCATTCTGCTGCGCATCGAACAGATTTCCCACGGAGCGCTGCTGATCGAACAGGGCGCGCTCTACCCCGCGCTGTTTCGACTGGTGCGCCAGGGATTGCTGAAGGCTCACTGGGACACGTCGGAGAACAACCGCCGCACGAAATTCTACGAGTTGACGACTGCCGGGCGGAAACGCTTTGCGCCAGGAGGAGGACGGCTGGAACTGTTCTTTCATCGGAAAAACCTGGGTGTTGCAACTTTAGGATCCCATTTGTAGCGACAAAAGCTCCGGCCATAACGCTAGAAGCGTGTACCTTATGACCAGGCCGGCACACAGGGCAACCAAGACGCTGCATAAGGAGCCCACCAGGAAGTATTCCGCAAACTCCCGCTCCTGGAGTTCCTCTGACCGAATTAGGCCCTTTGCTGCGACGAGAAAGCCCAACGCTGCATAGCTCCCCGCAACCACGACCACGGTTAGAACCAAGCGCTCCAAATTTCCAATCAGGCGGCCGCGGTTCATCTCCACTATATCAAGTCTCTTCGTTCCGGTATCGCAATCTGCTTCCGTGCCGCGCAATATAAGTTGCGGAAGAGTTTCGGTTTTGCGGAGGCATCCGCGGACGATGTATGTTCCACCTCGAATGACGAATAGCAAGACACCGCTCACAATAGAAATTGCCGATATTTGTTCGCGAGAGATGGGCAACGAAAGATGGGCGTGCATGTGTAGATCGAAGTGTCTTATGAAGGCAAAGCCAAAAAGTAGATTTAGAACCACTACTACTATCTCTACTTCGGCCGTCCACTTCTTAGGACTTCGGAATCGGAACCACGGTTGAATGGCGATCAAGGTAGCCAGCCAAGCGCTGACAATGACGGAGTGGCAGATCCAATAGGAGAGAACTGCTGCGACCACGATCCTCAAAAGCAGAGCCCAGCGCCAAGTTTGCCATTTGAACGTGACTCCGTCCGTATCCTCGGGCAGGGGATCGGCCGTGATTCCGTAAGACAAGATGGACCACAGCACGAACAATTCGGACCACATCAAAAACTGATCGCTAATGATGAGTCTTGGCACGTTTTTTCTCTAATGCTGGATTTACCCATTTTTCGATAAAGACTCGCCAAGCTTGTTCTGCTTCGGCATATGCTCCCCAGCCAATTGACTTTACCTGTTTGCTGACCGCTTGTCGGCTGATCTTCAGGTGCTCCGCAGCTTCCAGTTGAGTGCGTCCTTCGCGCATAAGTTCAGCGATGCGAAGCTGTTGTTGGGTAAGCTCGGAACGGTGGAAGGACAGCAGGTGAGCGATGCCATTCATCACTTGATCGGCCTCACCGAACCCAAAAAAAACCCCACCCAAGGATCTTTTCCGCCTTGCGTTTTCTATTGCCGCCCGCGCGTTATAGAGCGCGGGTCCGTCGACATTTATGGCCTCTTCTTGGATGGGTGTAGTCAAGACCCCGAATCCGACACCCACTCTCAGGTCGCGATCGGAGAACCGCTGGTCAATGTCCCACATCAAGTCGGGAACAGGTGTTGCTGACAAGAGTAGGCCTTGAAATTCGTCGCCGAGGGTAATGACGAACTTCGCCAAGATATCTTTCGCGTACTTCTTATTGAGATACTGAATAAATTCTCTGAACCTCTCTTGTATCTTTGGGCGTCGGCTCGGAAGCAATTCACGCGAGCCCACCATGTCTCCGATGAGAGCAAGGCAAGGCTCGCTACGAAGTACCCCTTTTTTCCTGGTCGGCGCCATGCTCATATCATACGGGCATTCGAAGTTATGTCAACCTAATAAGGTTGTCTAAAGCTAGAACAACCTATTCTAGTTGCTTAATACATATACAACCTAATTTGGTTGCCACACATACTTCTGATGATTGTGCACCTTGGCCCAAATCGGCCGCTATCTTGCACAGTTCGTCCACTGTCCACGAAAAACAGGGGATCGAGGCAGATGTGAATTTCGTAAGTGCTTTGCAATCAGCGCAGAAAATGGTGGACGTGAGGGGATTCGAACCCCTGACCCCCCGCTTGCAAAGAAGGCAGTAAAAATCAAATAAGTGCTGCATCTGGTGTCGCTTAGTGCAGCGACGCTAGCTGCTGTTCCAGCGGGTGAGAGTCCCGCCGGTGGAGATTGCCCAGTTACCACCGTAGTTATACCTGGCGTCGGGGAGGGTGACCGACCCGATGGAAGCCCAGGAGTAAAAGCCTCGGTCGGCCGGGGAATTCCTGGTCGGATCCGCCAAGGGAGGCGAGCCACTCGACACGTCGTAGCGATGCGAACCAGTGAAGCTGTTACGCGGCGCACTGATGCAGGAGGTCATCTGCAGGCTGCTCCAGGGTTGAATCACACGGGGCGATGGGCGTGAATCTTTGAACCTTCCCTTCCCGTTCTACTCTAAGGGGCGGGAACGGAAGGGCGATGGTCT